>Ga0326728_10015050_pt1 | contig 16203 bp, 14 predicted proteins | sample MB3enrmetagenome_FD_207602 | JGI IMG/M metagenome (GOLD analysis project Ga0326728, IMG submission 207602) | Lab enriched peat soil microbial communities from McLean, Ithaca, NY, United States - MB31MN | ecosystem: Environmental > Terrestrial > Soil > Wetlands > Peat | place: USA: New York...
AAATTCGCCCAGCCGAACATCACGCTATGAATTCGCATGCCGTGTTTTTCGGCCACTTTGCGGGTGGCCTCGGCGTCGGCGGGCGACGCCCCGCGGTTGGTCTGCTCGTAGCCCTCGAAACCGGCCTCCTTCCACTCCTCCAACAGGGCCTCGCTTGGATTGCCGATCAGGGCCTTGTGCAGCCGAGTCTTCCAGGGCGCCGCCGCCAACCGACCGGCGCCGGCGAGCACCGAGCCCGCCGCCGCCATCCCCACCAGAAAATCACGTCGCGCGATAGAAAGATTCATGAGTCAATCTCCTCAGGTAAGGGTGCTGCCCCAAGAATACGCTCCGCGGCGGGCCGGTGCAAGCCTGCTCACAGATACTCTTGATAAAGCGGCGTGACGATCAGCTCCGGCACGAGCACGTTCGGCGGCAGCTTGGCGATGGCGACCACGCAGGCGGCAATATCCTCCGGGTGGAGCATTTGCGCCCGCCGCTCGGCGGGGACGGGCACGGGGCGCTGCTCGAGGATCGGGGTCTCTACCTCGCCGGGGCAGATGCTCGTGATGCGGATGCCGTTGGGCCGCTCCTCCAGCCCCACGGCGGTCGCCAGCGCCGTCGCGGCGAACTTCGAGGCGCAATAGGCCGGGCCGGCCAGCGGCAGCGCCCGCTTGCCGGCGATGGACGAAATGCTGACGATCAGCCCGCCGCGGCGCCGCCGCATGTCGGGCAAGACCGCGTAGAGCAGGTTGTAGAAGCCGGTGCAGTTGATCGCCAGCACGCGGTCGAAATCGGCCGGGTCCAGCTCGCACATCTTCCGTTTGGCGATGTTGATGCCGGCGCTGTGGACGACAATGTCCAGGCGGCCCATCTCCTGGATGGCCCAGGTCGCCAGCCGCTCCACGTCGGCCCGGTGGGCGACGTCACAGGTTCGCGTGAGGATCGACGGCGGAGCCGCGTGGGCAGCCGCCGCACGGCGGAGCTTCTCGGCGTCCCGCCCGCAGATCGCCACGCGGCAGCCTTCGCGCGCCAGCGCCAGGGCCACGCCCAGGCCGATGCCGCTGCCGCCGCCGGTGACCAGTGCCGTCTTGCCTTCCAAGCTCATGCTCTTTCCTCACGGTTCGAGGATGACCTTCAGCAGTCCGGGTTCCTTCTGTTGCAGGCGGCAGAACCAGGCCGGCCCTTCGGCCAGCGGGGCGGCCGCACTCAGGAGCGGGTCGACTTGGACGGCGCCGCGGGCCATCAGGTCCAGGCAGGCCGCGTACTCGCCGCTGGAGGCGCAGGAGCCGTAGAGCGTCAGTTCGCGGGTCACCACCGCTTGCAGCGCCAGTTCGACCTGCGGCGCCAGGTTGCCGACGAGCGTCACCCGGCCGCCCTTGCGCACCGAGGCCACCGCCGCCGCGACGGTCGGGGCGATACCCACCGCCTCGATCGCCAGGTCGGCTCCCCGCCCCGAGGTGCGGCGCAAGACCTCGGCCGGCAGGTCGACCAGATCGCAGCGAATCGCTTCGTCGGCGCCGAGTTTGCAGGCCAGAGCGAGCCGGGTCGGGTCCACGTCGGCGGCCAGGATCTTTCCGCAACCGGCGGCCCGCAGCACCTCGACGACTAGCAGCCCTATCATCCCCGTCCCGACCACCACCGCAAAGTCATTCAGGTCCACGCGGGCGCGGCGGACGGCGTGGACGGCGACTGAGAGCGGCTCGACCATGGCCGCCTGGCGGAAGCCGACGCCTTCCGGCAGCCGCACCAGCACGCTGCCGGGCACGGCCACGAACTGGGCGAAGGCCCCGTCCCGCCGGTACTCGTCGCAGGAAACGCCCAGCACGCGGCGGCGGTCGCAGAGGTTGATCCGGCCGCCGCGGCAGGGGCCGCAGCGGCCGCAGGAGATCATCGAATCCATGGTGACCCGGTCGCCGGGCTTCCAGTCGGAGTCGCCCGCCGCGCCGGGCGGCCCGAGCCGTGCGATCACGCCCGCCGCTTCGTGCCCCATGATGATCGGCGGGCGGCGGCGGCCCGTGCTGCCGTCCATGCCGTGGACGTCGCTGCCGCAGATGCCGCAGGCCCGCACCTCCACCAGTACCTCGCCCGGCTCCAGCGGCGGCTCCGGCACGTCCCGCATTTCCAAACGGTTGTATTCGGTCAAAACAAGGGCTTGCATAAGAATCCAAGTGTACATCTCAGATTCCGTTTGACAAGTGGTGGCCCACATGAGTAGAAAGATGAATGTCAAACACTTCCATCCAAGGAGTCTGCTCCATGCCTGCCCGTCTCGCTCGGTTGTTGATTGCATGCGCGGCACTGATTTCCACGTTCGGACCACGGGAAGCCGCGGCCCGCGAAGAACCGCTGCTGGCTGTCAGCCAGGGCCAGTCGTTCAACGAGACGGGCCGCGACGTGCTGACCACCTACGCGATCGTCGATTGCCCGGAGCTTGGCGGCAAGGCCGTCAAGGTCGTCTTCGCCTCCGGCGACAGCGCCGGCGTCAAGTCGCCGCGGGTGAGGAACTGGAAGCCGTTCATCAGCCTGCAGTTCAACGCGCTGAACCCGGCGAAGGAAAAGGTGTTGCTGACTTTGACCGTGAGGCACAAGCGCACCACGGGCCTTCCCACCCGTGTCGACGTGCCCATCGCGCTGGAGCCCGGCAAGACGAGCGTCAAGATCGGCATCGACGAGATGGTGAACACGAACGGCTCGGCGCCGGACCTCTCGGACGTGAGGGAATGGTACCTTGCGTGCGAGGAGGGCAAGACGCCCACGGTGTACTTCGGCGACTTCGTGCTGGTGGGGGACGACCTGCCGGCGGCGGGCGCGGGCGGCGGCACCGGCCCCGCAGCGGCTTATCACATTACGGGCACGATCGACCCCGGCGGGCGGGTGGATTTGACGGCCACCCCCGCGGGCCCGCCCGCCCCGAAGCCGCTGGTTTTGACGGGCGATCCGGCGCGGCTGGCCCGCCTCCGCGCCGCGAAGATGCCGCCCATCACCCACCCCGTCCTGTTCTACACCCCGGAGGCCGACGCCATCTGCGCGACCCTGGAAGTCTACCCCCCCGATAATGCCTGGAACCTGGTCGTCAGCGATTGGCCGGTAAACCCGAACTCGAAGCACATGCTCGCCTCGGTCGGCTTGGAGAAGCCGCTCCGCTACAACGCCGACATGGGCTTCATCCTCGTGCCGCCGAACCAGAAAAAGGTGCCGCTCGCCCGGCTCGGCTCCCCGGAGGAGTCCGACAAGGGACCCTACCCCAGTCCCGCCGAGACGCCGATCGAAGATTGGCCCGCCCACCACGACAGTCCCGCCGCGAAACTCACGCTGGACGAGGTGCAGCGCGACGTGTTGAACTCCAACAGCGACCGCCATGCCATCATCGTCGATCCGGTCCGCCGCGTGCTGTACGAGTTCTGGCAGATGAAGAAAACGGCCGCCGGCTGGGAGGCGTCACAGGCCTCGATCTTCGACTTGAAGACGAACCAGCTCCGGCCGGACGGCTGGACCTCCAGCGACGCGGCGGGGCTGCCCATCTATCCGGCCACCGTCCGCTACGACGAGCTGCAGCGGGGCGAAATCGAGCACGCCATGCGGATCTCGGTCCGCAACAGCCGCCGGGCGTACGTGGCCCCCGCCACGCATTACGCCAGCCCATTGACCGACGAGAACCTGCCGCGGATGGGCGAGCGGTTCCGGCTGCGCGCGAACTTCGACGTTTCCGGCTTCTCGCCGCCCGTCCGGACCATTCTCAACGCGCTGAAGAAGTACGGGGCGTTCCTGGCCGACAACGGGCTGGAATGGTGCCTGTCCGTCACGCCGGACCCGCGAATCCCCGTCATGCACGAGGAGCTGCGCAAGGTCAAAGTCGCGGATTTCGAGGTCGTCACCCGCGAGCCGTAGCCTCGTAGGCGCACAGTTCCAGCAGGTTGCCCTCCGGATCGCGGCAATACACGAGCCGCTTCCGCACCTGGGCGAACTCGACCTGGGCGTCGGGGACCTGCTGGACCGGGCTGAGCAAGGGGACGCCGGCCGCGCGGATCGCGGCGGCCAAACCATCCAGGTCCGCCACGCGGAAGGCGAGGTGGCGGAGGCCCTGCGCGTGCGGCTCGCCCAGCCCCGCCGGCCGCGACGAGCCGGGCGACCGGTAGCGGATCATCTCGATGGCCGGGCCCTCGGGCAACTCCAGGAAGGCCACGTCCGCCCGCACGCCCGCCAGGCCGGTGACCGCGTCGATCCAGTCGCCGTGGATGGTCGCCCGCTTCGTCAGCCGCAACCCGAGCACGTCGCGATAGAAGGCGATCATCGCCTCTAGGTCGGCGACGACGAGATTCACATGGTCGATGGAGTGGATCATGGCAAGATGGGCCCGTTGTTGGCCGTTACTTGACGGCACCGCCGTTCTCGCGGGTGCCCCGCATTATAGCACGGGCTGGGAACGAGAATGGTTTGTTGCCAATACGCATCGTGATCTGACGCCCGTTTGCGGGCGTTCCCGCGAAGCGATTCTAGCTGCTCGCCTTTAGTGAGCCCTGCATTGGAACCGGAACGGGCAGCCGTGTTCTTGCCCAGATTACTGGCGTTTTTGTGAGTTTACCGTTCCATAACCTTTGCAGGGTTCAATCAGGGCGTTCACGCCCTTTTCCGGCGCAGCCGGTCTTCGGCCCGGCGTTTACGCCGGGTCGCTCGGGCCCGTCGCCGCCCATCACTCGACCCGTGCTAAAGCACGGGCCTAAGACCGCCTTGGGCGGGAATATCCGTAAACGGGCATGCGGATGCCTGTAGCATCGTGGAACGGCAGGATGGAGGTCGCAAAGTGCAACTTTCACCCCCCGCGGCTGGTTCTCGGCGACCGGGTTGACGCCCTTCGAGCATCCTCGCCATAATACCCACTGCCAGGAGCCGGACAAGCATGACCCAGCAGACCGCCAAAGTTGCCATTATCGGGTTCGGGACCGTCGGTTCGGGGGTGGCGCGGCTGCTCCTGGAGCACGGGGAGCGGATTGCCCGGCACGCGGGGCGGCCCGTCGAGCTGGTCCATGTGGTCGACCCGGACCTCACCCGGCCACGGAACGTGGCTCTGCCGCCGGGAATGTTGACCAACGACCTCTCCAGGGTGCTGGCAAACCGAGAGATTGTGGCCGTGGTCCAGACGATTGGAGGTCTGGAGCCCGACCGCTCGATCACCTTGAAGGTCCTGGAGAGCGGCAAGGACGTGGTGACGGCCAACAAGGCGGTGTTGGCGGAGTTCGGGCCGGAGCTTTTCGAGCGGGCGCGGCAGCTCGGCCGGTCGATCGCCTTCGAGGCGGCCGTGGCCGGCGGGATCCCCATCATCGCCGCCATCAACCAGTCCTTCACGGCCAACCAGATCCAGTCGATCCACGCCATCCTCAACGGCACCAGCAACTTCATCCTCACGCAGATGGAAGACCAGGACGCCGAGTATGCCGACGCCCTGGCCGAGGCCCAACAGCTCGGCTACGCCGAGGCGAACCCCGCCATGGACGTGGACGGCAGCGACGCGGCCCAGAAACTGGCCATCCTGGCGCACCTGGCCTTCGGCGCCCGCGTGGCCTGGAAAGACATCCCCCGCAGCGGCATCGACACGGTCGAGGTGGCCGACATGCGGTATGCCAAGGAGCTGGGCTACAGTATCAAGCTGCTGGCCGTGGCGGAGCTGGTGCCGGAGGGGCTGGAGCTGCACGTCTCGCCCACCCTGGTGCGGCACCGCTCGCCGCTGGCGCAGGTCCGCGGGGCCTATAACGCGATCCGCGTGGTGGGGGATGCGGTGGGGCGGGTTTTCTTCCACGGGCTGGGGGCCGGGCAGATGCCCACGGCGTCCGCTTGCACGGCCGACCTGGTGGATACGATCGTGGGCCGCACGGCCATCACTTTCCGCACGCTGGAATTATGGTCCGGGCGGCGCGAGGCCCCAGTCGCGCTGCGCGATCCGGCCAGCGTGCCCGGCCGCTTCTACCTCCGCTTCAAGGTCGACGATCGGCCCGGCGTGATGGCCGAGATCGCCGGCGTGCTGGGCCGCCACAACATCTCCATCGCCTCGGTCATCCAGCACGAGACCGACCAGGAGTCCGAGGGCGTTGTGCCGCTGGTGTTCATGACGCACACCGCGAGCGAAGGCGCCATGCGGCAGGCCATGCAGACGATCGACTGCCTGGCCTCGGTGTATCCGGGGAGTGTCCGCATGAGGGTAAGGGATTAGGGATTGGGGATTGGGGATTGGGGTTGGGGAAGCCGCTTGCGGCTTCGCACGGCACGACGATGGACAGCCAGAACTTCCGCGATCTGCACGTGTGGCAACTGGGAATGCAGTTGGCGGAGGAAGTGTACTGTCTATCTCAGAGCTTTCCCAAACATGAGACCTACGGTCTGAGCAGCCAAATCCAGCGTGCGGTAGTCTCAATTCCTGCGAATATCGCCGAAGGACACGCCATGGGCTCGACGAAGGAGTTCGTGCGATACCTGGCGATTGCCCAAGGCTCCTTGGCGGAGCTCGAGACCCATCTGCTTCTCGCCGAGCGGCTGAAGTATAGCAACCCTGTCCGCACCCAACAGATTCTGGCTAAGTGTGCTCAGGAAGCGCGGATGCTGCGAAGCCTGCGGAAGCGGGTTCGCGAGCGGCTGAAATGAAGGGGATTGGGGATTAGGGATTGGGGATTGGAGGGCGCGGGGCAAGCGCGGGGCTGAGTTCCATGAAGAAGGAAGCAATCCTCGACCTGATCCGGCAAACCGCCGCGGAGAACGGCGGCAAACCGCTCGGTTGGCGCAAATTTGGGCGCGAGACGGGAGTTCGGTACTTGGACTGGTGTGGCCGGTACTGGGCGCGATGGGGTGACGCCGTCCGGGAAGCCGGCCTTACCCCAAACCAACTATCGGCCGCCTATCCAGACCAGGATCTGTTCGAGCGGTACGCCAGTTTTGCGCGCGAGCTCGGCCGGCTTCCGACGCCAGACGAGCTTCAGCTCAGAGCCCACCGCGCTCCAGGCTTCCCGTCCGAAAAGGTCTTTAGGCGCTGGGTGAACAAGGCGGCACTCGCCATGCGGCTTCTCGCTTTCTGCGGGGGCCACGAGGCGTACGGGGACATCGCGCGGATGTGCGAGTCTTACTTGGCGGAAGGCCGGCCGGAAACCGGCGAGCCCTGCGAGGATGGCGAGGAAAACATCCAGATCGGATTCGTGTACCTCCTCAAGGCCGAGCGCTATTATAAGATTGGGAGAAGTAATTCGACCGGGCGCCGTGAATATGAGCTTGCGATCCAACTTCCCGAGAAGGCGAAGACAGTTCATGTGATACGCACCGACGATCCGGCCGGCATCGAACGGTATTGGCATAACCGCTTCGCCGAAAAGCGTGGCAACGGCGAGTGGTTCGATCTTTCCGCAGCCGACGTTGCCGCCTTCAAACGCCGCAAGTTCATGTGAGTCGCTTTCTTCATCATCCAATCCCCAATCCCTAATCCCCAATCCCTCCCCCTCCCCCGTGAAATACGCCATCATCATCCCCGACGGTTCGGCCGATGAACCGCAGGACTCGCTCCACGGCAAGACGCCGCTGGAGGCAGCCAACGTGCCGGCGATGGACGCGGTGGCGGCCGCGGGCGTGGTCGGCCGGGCCAACCACACGCCCGCCGCACTGCCCGCCGGTTCCGACACCGCCAACTTGAGCCTGCTGGGCTACAATCCGCTGGAGCATTTCACGGGCCGGGCGCCCCTGGAGGCCGCTGCCCAGGGCATCGAGCTGGCTGCGGGCGACTGGGCCCTCCGCTGCAACCTGGTGACCATCGAGGACCAGGTGATGCGGGACTTCACGGCCGGCCACATCTCCACCGAGGAAGCAACCGCGTTGCTGGCGACCGTGCAGGAGAAGCTCGGCTCCGAGCGGCTGCGGTTCTGTCCGGGCGTCAGCTACCGCAACTTGTTGCTGGTCCGCGCCGCAGCCGGCCCGGGTGCCCCGGGCGGGCCTTTCTCCGCCGACACCCGCACCACGCCCCCGCACGACCTGACCGACCAGTCGATTCTGGAGGGCTATCCGCGCGGGCCGGGTAGCCGCCTGCTGGCCGAGTTGATGAGCGAGAGCGAACCGCTGCTGGCCGATCATCCGGTCAACGTGGCCCGCCGCCGCGCCGGAAAACCGCCCGCCACCAACGTCTGGCTCTGGGGTCAAGGCAGCGCTCCGCGGCTGCCCCTGTTCGCCGACCTCTACGGCGTCCGCGGGGCGATGATCACGGCCGTGGACCTGTTGCGGGGGCTGGCCAAGCTGATCGGCTGGCAGCGGATCGACGTGCCCGGCGCCACCGGCTACACCGATACGGACTACGCCGCCAAGGGCCGCTACGCCGTCGAGGCCCTCAAGCGGCACGACCTGGTGTGCGTACACGTCGAGGCGACCGACGAGGCCTCGCACGAGGGGGACGCCGCGGCCAAGGTCAAGGCCCTGGAAGAGATCGACCGGCACATCGTCGCGCCGCTGTGGGACGCCCTGCGGGCCTATGACCGCTGGCGGATCCTGGTTTCGCCCGATCATCCCACGCCGCTGCGGACCAAGACCCACAGCCACGGCGACGTGCCGCTGGCGATGGCCGGCACGGGCATCGTGCCCGACGGTTTTCAGAAGTATGACGACCCCACGGCCGCCAAGTCGAACCTCGTTTTCCAAGAAGGCTGGAAGGTAATGGGGCACTTCCTGGGGAAATCCGAATGAACGAAACCGGGCACAACGGCGGAAACTCCAAGCTCCAAAGGCCAAATCTCAATCAATATCCAATGCCAGAAACCGCAATGACCAAAACCATGGTGCGCCGCTAACACGCGATTGCCGGCCGCCGCAGCGTCGAAGTGCTCCCTTTCGGAAATCGGAACTTCGTGTTTGGAACTTGTTTGGGATTTGCAGCTTGGGATTTGGTGCTTCGACCGTGGCCTCCGCTGCCTTCCAAAACTACCACGTAACCGACGAGCAAGCGGGGCTGGCCCTCGTGGCGGCGCTGCGGCAGTTCCGGCCGGAGGAATCCTGGTCCACCGCCCGCCGCTGGATCGACAACCGGCACGTTCAGGTCAACGGGAACCTGTGCCTGGACGAAGGGCGGCGGCTGCAAGCGGGCGACGTGGTGAAGCTTTGGCAGCAGCCGCGCCAGGCGCCGCTCCGGCCCGAGGACGTCAAGATCGTCTATCGGGATGCCCACCTGACAGTGGTCGAGAAACCGGCGGGCGTGACCACGGGCCGGCACGCGGAGGAGCGTTTTTGGCCGGCGCGGCGGAAGCAACGGCAGCCCACGCTGGAGGAGATCGTGGCGCAGCTCCTGGGCCGCTCGCGGCTTCGCAGAGGCCGCCAGCCGCCCCGGCCCGGCCGCCCTCCCCGCGTCCGGCTCGTCCACCGCCTGGACCGCGACACGAGCGGCGTCATGGTGCTGGCCGTCAGCGCCGAGGCCGAGCGGCGGCTGGTCCACATGTTCCGCAAGCACGCGATCACGCGGGTCTACCTGGCGATCGCCCAGGGCCGTGTCGAGGAGCAGACACTCGATTCGCGGCTGGTGCGCGACCGGGGCGACCGCCGCCGCGGCAGCACCACGCTGCCGGAGGTGGGCAAACGGGCCGTCACGCACGTCCGTCCGCTCGAGTCCCTGCAGGGCTACACGCTCGTGGAGTGCCGGCTGGAGACCGGCCGCACGCACCAGATCCGCATCCAGCTTGCCGAGGCCGGCCACCCGCTCTGCGGCGAGAAGGTGTACAACAAGCCGCTGCGGGGCGAGCCGATCGCCGACAAGAGCGGCGCCCAGCGGCAGGCCCTGCACGCCGCCGAGCTGGGCTTCCCACACCCCGTCACCGGCCAGCCGTTGCATTTCCAAATGCCGCTGCCCGCGGATTTTCAGCAGCTCCTCGCGCGGCTCCGCCAGGCCGGAACCGATCCGCCCGCGCGTTGAATTATCTTGAAGGGTGAGATACAATACTGGCTGTTCCGGGTGGGTTCCACATGCCGACGGTCTTGCGAGTGGGTCCGTACCGCTTCCACCGATGACTACCACAACCGCTAATACGGCATTGGCAACGGAACCCGCGGCGCTTCGCGCCTGGATCGAGGGACGGATGGTTTTTCTGGAGCTCACAGACGGGCGAATCCTGGGCTTTCCGGCCAGCCGCTTCGAGCGCCTCAAGAACGCCACGGACGAACAGCTCCGCGCGGTGCGGCTGAAGCTGGACGGCTACGCCCTGCGCTGGGAGGAAATTGACGAGGACATTACCGTCCCCGGCGTTGTGGCGGGCCGCTTCCAACTGCCGCCCGCGGCCACGGCCGGAACGCAGGCCGCAGGGTAACGCTTTTGCCATGAAGCTCCCTCCGGAAGGCGCACGCTGGCTGGTCTGGTTGCGATGGCTGGCCTGCGCGTCGGTTTTCGCCGTGATCTGGCTGGCCTCCGCGGTGCTGGGGATCGTGGCCAACCCTGTGCCGCTGTACACGGTGGCGGCCGGCATGGTCCTCTACAACCTGCTGTTCCGCGCCAGCCAGGCCGACTGGTCCAGCGGCGAAGGCAACGCCGAGCGGAACATCTTCTTCCAGGTCACCTGCGACCTGGTGGCGCTGACGCTCTTGTTGTATTTCTCCGACCTGCCGCGGAACCCGTTCCTGGTGTTCTTCGTGTTTCACATGATCATCTCGGGGATGTACCTGCGCGGCTCGGCGCCGGCGGTGTTCGCGGGGTTGGTCAGCGCGCTGGTGGGCGGCGTGATGATGCTGGAGTACCTGGGCCAGCGGGCGTGGTTCCCGCTGCACTTGCCGCGATTCGCACTGCACTTTCCTTCGGATCCCGCGCAGCCGCTGCCGCTGGACGGGCTGGCGCTGTTGGGCGAGTTCGCCGCCTTTGCCAGCGCTTTGTGGATCACGGTCTATTTCACCACCTCCATCCGGCGGTATGTGGACCGGGCCCACGCCGAGCTGCGCCAGAAAGAGAAGATGCTGGGCATCGGGCAATTGGTGGCCGGCATCGCGCACCAGATCGCCAATCCGCTGGACGGCGTGCAGAACTGCCTCCGCCGCGTGGGCGAACGGGTCAAGGACGACCCGCACCTGACCGAGTACGTCCGCATGATGGCCGAGGCGCTGGAGCGGATCGAGCGAACGGCCACCCGCGTGCAGGCCTTCGCCCGGCCCCGCGGCATCACCTTGCAGAGCACCGACGCCAACGCGGCCGTCGAGGCCACCCTCGAAATGCTCGGCAGCACGCAGGTCGGCAGCGTCCGCATCAGCAAGGAGCTGGGAGAGATCCCCAGCGTGCAAGGCGATCCCTACACCCTCCAGGAAGTGCTCTTCAACCTGTGCACCAACGCCCTGGCGGCGATGGCCCGCGGCGGCACGCTCACGCTCCGCACCTATGCCCTGGGCCGCCGCGACGAGGACCAGATGGGCTCGGTGGCCATCGCGGTGAGCGACACGGGCGTGGGCATTCCGCGGGTCGATCTGGAAAAGATCTTCGAGCCCTTCTACACCACCCGCGGCGACAGCGGCGGCACCGGTTTGGGCCTGGGACTCTGCCGCATGTTGATTTCCGAGATGGGCGGGCGGATCGAGGTCCGCAGCGTGCTGGGCCAGGGGAGCACGTTCACCGTTGTCTTGAATCCCGCCGGCAAATCGGCCGGAAAGGCATCTTGACATCACCCCAAGTGATGCTATGATGCCGGTATGAGAACCACTGTGCGGATCGACGACGACCTCCTGCGGACCTTAAAGGAGCGAGCCTTCCGCGAGGGGATTTCCCTCGCCAAACTCATCAACGGTGTCCTGCGGCGGGGGGTTGAGGCTCCCGGCCAGCAGGGCCAGCGGCGAAAGCGATTCCGGCAGAAGACGTACGCCATGGGGCAGCCGAAATTCAACATCGACAAGGCCCTCGCGTTCGCCGACTCGCTGGAAGACGAGGAAGTCCTCAAGAAGCTTGCACGCAGTAAATGAGAGTCGTCGACCTGAATGTTCTGCTCTACGCGGTCAACCGCAACGTGCCGAAGCACGAAGCCGCGCGCCGTTGGTGGGAAGGGGCGATATCCGGCGCGGAGCCGGTCGGTGTGTCGTGGCACGTGCTCCTTGGTTTCTTGCGGCTCAGCACCGGAGCGCGCGAAATGGCTGCCCCGCTTACGGTCGGCGGCGCGTTAGCTCAGGTCGAAGAATGGGTCAGCCATCCCAACGTGCACATCTTGCTTGAAACGCCGGAACACTGGCGGATTCTGCAAGAACTCTTGCGCGAAGTGGGCACTGCCGGCGACCTGGCCTCGGACGCCCACCTGGCGGCGCTGGCGATCTCCCACGGCGCCACGCTTGTCTCGTGTGATTCCGACTTCGGCCGATTTCGCCGGCTGCGCTGGGAGAACCCGCTCGCGTAAACGCACTACTTCGGGAAGCAGTGGCGTTCGCGTCGCCTCAACGGCGACCCCGACTGGCAAGAAGCAGCAAGCGGAGGTAACGGAGGGCAACAGAGATATGGTGGATCACGAAGGGACAGCAAAACGGCGTGCGGGCAAGCGGCTCATGCCGCCGAAATGGGTCTGGGCCGTCGTGGCCCTGCTGGGCCTGGCAATTGTGGTCCTGCGGGTCACTGACCTCTTGGGCGACCATGCCTTCGCCAACATGGCCACCTGGATACTGACCTTCGTGGCGGTGCTGGTGCTACTGGGCTGGTGGCTCTTGCTTAGCGGGCTGAGCCGCCGCGCCCGGCTGGCGATCTTGGCGGCCCTGGCGGCCGCCAACGCGGGCTTCTGCATCCTGTTCCGCCTCGATCATGTCAGCGGCGAGCTCGTGCCCAGCTTCGCGTACCGCTTCGCCCCGAAAGTCGACGCGCAGATGGCGCCGCCCGCGGAGCCGGAGACCGGTGAACATGGCCCGAGGATCGACCTGAGCACGGCCACGCCCGACGACTTCCCGCAATTCCTTGGACCGGGCCGCGCCGCGACACTCGAAGGTGTGCGGCTGGACCTGGACGCCCACTGGCCGCCGCCGTTGGTCTGGCGGCATGCGATCGGCGCCGGTTGGTCGAGCTTCGCGGTCCGCAACGGCCACGCCGTCACCATGGAGCAGCGGGACGAGCTGGAAATGGTCACCTGCTACAATGTGCAGACGGGCCGCCTGGAATGGTCCCACGGCACCGCCACCCGCCACGAGACTACGCCCGGCGGCGTCGGCCCGCGATGCACGCCCACCATCGACCGCGGCAAGGTCTTCGCCCTGGGCGCCACCGGCCGGCTGTGCTGCCTGGACGGCGCCACGGGCCGCTGCCTGTGGGAAAAAGACCTACTCGAGGAGTTCGGCGTCACGCCCGAGGAGGAGTTGGCCGCGGTGGCCTGGGGCCGCGCGGCCTCCCCGCTGGTAGTCGGCCAACGGGTCATCGTGCCGGCCGGCGGCATGCGCGAGGGACACCCCGTCTCCCTGGCGGCCTTCGACGCCCGCGACGGCCATCTCGTCTGGCAAGGCGGCCAGCGCCAAATCAGCTACAGCTCGCCGGCCCTGGCAACCCTGGCCGGAATCGAGCAGGTGCTCATCGTCAACGAAGACACGGCCAGCGGCCATGACCCGCGGACCGGCCGCGTCCTCTGGGAGCACGAGTGGCCGGGCTGTAGTTATCGCGACCCCAACGTGTCCCAGGCCGTTCCCGTCCCGCCGGACAGCGTGTTTCTTTCCAAAGGCTACACCCAGGGCGCCATGCTCCTTCGCCTGATCCCTCAGCCCGACGGCGCGTTCGAGACGGAAGTCGTCTGGCAGAACCCCAAAGTGATGCGGACCAAGTTCAGCAATGTGACCGTCCTGAACGGCTGCGTCTACGGCCTCTCCGACGGCATCCTGGAGTGCATCGACCTGGCCAACGGCCAGCGGATTTGGAAGGACGGCCGCTATCACCACGGCCAGATCCTCCGCGTGGGCGAGGTGCTCGTGGTTATGGCCGAATGGGGCGAGATCGTGCTGGTCGAGGCCACGCCGGACCGGCCGAGCCACGTGCTCGGGCGGTTCCAGGCCCTGGAGGGCATGAGTTGGAACACAATGGCCCTGGCCGGCCGCTATCTGCTGGTCCGCAACGCCGCCGAGGCCGCGTGTTACCGAGTCGGGATTGGGGATTAGGGATTGGGGATTGGGAACTTAAGGAACATGAGCGAACAGAGACAAGGGGGGGCCGTCGCCGAATCTCTGTTTGCTCTGTTGTCTCCTGTTTATAGGGATTGGGGATTAGGGCTCACTCGAACTCCGCCCAGGCGGCGGCTTCCTTGACGGCGAACGTGTTGAAATTGGCCGGCCAGACCATCATCCGCTGCACGTCGGTGCCGGGCACGTCGTTGTCGTCGATCGCGAAACCCAGCCATACGCCGCTGCCGTGCTTCATCGGAAAAATCGCCTGCTCCCCGCCCTGATACGTCACCTTGTCGATCGGCAGCTTGAATTCGCTGACGATCACTTTGCAATCGGACATGTCCACGCCGTAAATCGACTCGATCAACCGCCGCTCGCTGACCGCCTTGGCGTTGTCCAAGACTTCGATGACCCGCGGGGCGTGATCGGCTCCCACGGCCAGCTCCAGGTTGTTAAAGAAGAAGCGGCGTCGCAAAATCGTCGGACCGGTGTCCGTAAACCGTGAAATGCTGAACTGGAAGCCTTCCATGAAGCCGTTGAGCATCATTTCCACCGTGTCCTGCAGGTGGCTCTTGTTGTGCGGCTGGTGAAAGCTCACCACGTCGTCGAACCGCAGGACCTGCACGTAGAGGTCCTGGTTCAAGTAGGCCAACCGCACGACGGCGCTACAGTCCTTGGGGCTCTCGATGTTCGTGGCGGTGACCGGCGTGATGACGATCTGCGGCGTGATGCCGGCCGCCCGCCATTTCGCCAGCTTGCCGTCGATGGGGAGCGGCTGCGAAAGCCTGCGGATCGTGATCCGCGGCTGGGCCGCCTTGCCCAGGATGCGAAAAGGCACCGCCGGCGAGGAGGCCAACGCTCGTGCCCGCGCCGCGCCAATGGTCACCGGAAACGACGCCGAGCGGTAATTGTCGTAATTCTCCAGCGTCAGCCAGTGCTGGCAGTTCTGCATGTAGTCGCCCACCAGGACGTGCAGCCGCCCGTCGTTGCCGGTGAACACGAGATATTGATTGGGGTGATCGACCCAGTAGCCTTCCCAGCCGGCGCCGGGCGGAAAGCCCAGGTGCCCCAGGCCCAGGCCGTTGGGGTCCATGCCGATCCATTCGGCCTGGTGGCCCCAACTGGTGAGGATGAACTTCTCCAGGGGCTTCACGCCTTGGATCGGACCGAAGGCATTCATCGGCCGCAGCCAGCGGAGTTGGCCGTCGCGGCCGATGCGGGCAACATCCACGCCGCCGCTGTTGCTAAAGCCCATCCCGTTGGGCGAATGGCCGAACTGGAACGTAGCCAGGAAATCGCCGTTGGGAGCGAAGTGGCACTCCGACATGTTGCCCAGGTCCTCGGTCTTCGAGAAATCGTAGGCCGAAGGGACGGTCCGCTGCCGGACCGGAACCAGCGTGCCGGGCCCGAACTCGTAGGCCGGCACACCTTCGCGGTCCAGGCCTTTGCGCTTCCAAACGTAGCCCAGGCCGCTGGGGTTCTGTACGCCCGTAGGGCTGCAAAGCGAGCCGTCCGGCAGGGCAAACAGGAAGCGGGCCGTCATCTGCCACTGCACCGGCTTGCCCTCAGTGTCCAGCACGGGCGTGCCGGGGGCGTCCTGTTCGTCGATCTGGCCGTCGTGGTTGGTCTCATGCCTAACCACCCACATGTCGCGCTTCGTGCCGGAGCCCGGCGGGAAAACGACCTGCTCCTGGGTGTAACAGGCCAGCGGCCGGCCCACGTAGTTCTCGAAACGCACGATCAGGATGCCGCCGCGCGGCTTCTCCACCCGATAGATGCCGAACAGCTTGCCCGAATCGGAAAAGAAGCCGACCGCGTCGGTCCGCCCCGGGCTGGGATGGCCCCAGTAGGCGTCCGGCTGCCAGGTGCCGGCCCGGGCGTCGACGAACCACGAGAGGCTGCCGCTGGAATCGAAGAATCGCGCGGCCCCGTCGCCGGCAAACTGCGCCTGCAACGGAAAGTTGCCGAACTGCGCGAAGCTGCAATAGGCCGCCTTGCCCTGCAGATCGAAAACGATCGTGCGGGCAAAGTGGTCCTTGACCGCCAGCCAGCCCTCCGCGTTCAGGTCCAGCACGATGCCCTGGCGATTGTTATACGGGCCCTCTTGAAAGAGGAAGCGATCGGCCA
>Ga0326728_10015052_pt1 | contig 16201 bp, 9 predicted proteins | sample MB3enrmetagenome_FD_207602 | JGI IMG/M metagenome (GOLD analysis project Ga0326728, IMG submission 207602) | Lab enriched peat soil microbial communities from McLean, Ithaca, NY, United States - MB31MN | ecosystem: Environmental > Terrestrial > Soil > Wetlands > Peat | place: USA: New York...
CAGTGATCCCCGATCGACTGTTGTATTGCAGCCGATCTCGACATCCTCGTCCACGATCACCGAACCCACTTGAGGGAATTTCCAATACCTGCTTCCATCGGAAACATATCCGAAGCCATCGCTGCCGACAACAACACCAGCGTGGAGTATCACGCGATCGCCGATCCGGGCACCGGGGTAGAGAACGACTCCCGGGTTCAGGATACACTCTCTCCCAACCAGAGCCCCTCTGCCGACAACCACTCCGGCTCGCAAAATGCTTCCCGCTCCAATTCGGGCCTCGGCCTCCACCAAAGCAAACGGACCCAGCTCCACATTTTCGCCGACCTCGGCTTGCGGATGGATTGCAGCCGTGGGGTGCCGTGTGCCGTGGCTCTCCGGTCGTGGATGCAGGCAAGCCGCCGCCCGAGCGAAATCGAGTTTCGGCTTGTCGGAAAAAATCACATTCATTCCGCCGGGCACGATATCTTCTGGCGCGAGGGCACAAGCGGCGCGGGAAAAGCTGACCCGTTGTTTAACATCCCCGCCTTGGATAAAAATGAGAGAATCCTCGTCCGCCGTTTCAATTCCTGAAACCTTCTTCAACAGACGAGCACCGTCGCCCCGATATTCGAGACCGAGAAGTGCAGCGATTTGTCCAATTGTGTGGCTCATATCCAATTATTATTAACCGCGGATCCAGGCGGATAAATCCGTGAAAACCCGCGGTTAATGATCGCCTTTGGGGGAACCGTTGAGAACCGGAAGGATAAGATCGTGCTTCGTGGCCTTCAGTTCTACCTCCCGCCCCTTTGTGTAGATCTCGTGTTTCCCCCTGGTTCGGTGCCACTCCGCAAGAGTTGCAGTCTGGTGGCGGCTTTCGACGATTTGACGCCAGCCGATTCCCGTGTTGTACGCACAAAATGAAATCTCCCCTTCCTGGGTGCCGTAGGGGATCACACACATCTCGGTCCGGCGGAAATCATAGGTCCACAGATCCTGGAACCACATGCCTTCTACACAGAGCACACGCCATTCGTCGCTCAGTGAACGCGTTTTCATGCGATCGTTCCGGTCGCTGTCCGCCTTCTCCGAGTTGGGTCTGAAAAGTTTCGTCACCTGTGAGATGGGAAATCCCTTTGGAGCTTGATCAGCCTTGAAATTACGAAGAATGGCCAGAGCCAGCTGTGTTTCAGTGAGAATTTTTCCCCGGGCGGTGTCGGTGATGATCTTTACATCACGGATGAAACGCTCATAGTCAAAAAACTTGAACAGCGGGATCCATTCCCGGGTGCGGCGATTGACCACGAGCAGTGTGAAGACGCCACAATCAGGGTGGCAGTTGCAGGCGCTCCAGCCCCATGAAGCCTCCGGACCCTGCAGAATATCCATAACGCTGGTGAAAGCGCTGTAAGTCGAAAGCGGGAACCAGTCGCGCATCGGCACCAGGTTCCTATTCAGCTGGGTCCCGAGATCCTCAACTAACTGAGACAAGGTATATCGCTGAGCACGACGCGATTCATCCCCGATGGACTCATCGCGGCCTGTAAAGGAGATCGGCTGGAAAACAGCGGTTTGAACCTTGTCCACATTCTGCATGGCGAAATCGACAATCCGCCCCAATTCATCTTTGTTGATCGTGTTCACGACCGTGGTGACCAGGGTCGTCTTCATCCCGGCTCTGGCCATATTTTCGATTGCCTGCACTTTGACGTCGAACAGATTCTTCACGCCCCGGTGCTGATTTTTTTCATTGCCGATGCCGTCAAATTGCAGATAAGTGCCATGGAGTCCGGCATCCCGCGCCTGACGCGTAAACTCTTCGCTTTGGGCGAAGCGGATTCCATTGGTCGCGGCCAGGATTCTATAAAAGCCGATCCTTTTGGCATGCGCTACCGCATCGAGAAAATGGGGAGAGAGCGTCGGCTCGCCGCCGGAGAACAGAATGATGATCTGGCGGCGCGGCTTGAAGGAGACGGCGCGATCCAGCACTTCCTTTATTTCGTCCAAGCTCGGTTCATGAACATAGCCGACTTGGTTGGCATCGGTGAAACACGGGTTGCACATCATGTTGCACCGGTTGGTTAAGTCGACCGTTAATACCGTCCCTCGCCCGTATTTGATTGAGGAAGTCCCGTGCCGGTGAATGGTTTCGTCCTGGACGGACTGGAAATCGCGCCCGAAGAACAAATCTTCTATGCGGCGGGTAAAGGCTGGATTCGTGGAAAGAACATCTTCAAAAGGGCCGTGCTTCGGGCAAACCTTGCGAATGAGAATCCGGCCATTTTCTTCTACAAGCTCCGCCTTGATTTCGCCGGGATGGCTTTCTATCAGCTCGCTTAGGTCCGCCGCGCCGCTTGCGATTTGCCCCCGGATTTCGGGCACGCAAACCGGACAAAGGGAGTCGGTTTCTCTAGGGAAACCCAGCGCAGGGGAAGAACGCTCACGGCTCTTGGAGATTTTCCCGGGAGCCCACTGAGGCTTTGGGAGTTCTCCTTCCGGTATCCGCGTGTTGACTGCCTGAAATGCTTTCCAGGCAAGGTCCGCAATTTTCGCAATAGCCGATGCCCTGATCCGATTCAAGGGAGAGTGCGATCCGCCATTTTCCACAGAGCCTACTTCGCCGTACATGCTTCCGCCCCCGACTGAAGCGCTAAGCTTATATAAAAAGCGCCACGGATTCCACGGATTTCACTGATTGTCTGTGTCAGTGAAATCCGTGGAATCCGTGGCGCTTTGTTTTGACTTTCCTTACTCGATGACGATGGGGACGCGCTCAAAGCGGTTCACATCGGCAATGGTGTCACGAACATGCACCTGGAGGGTGTAGGTTCCTTTTTTCAGGTGTTTCAGCGGCAGGGAAATCGCAAATGTGGATTCTCCCTTCCTGTCCTCGAGTTGCTGCATTCCCGGGAATCCTACGCCGCCGCGGCCGCCTGGCCCGCCCATTCCTCCCCGGGCACCGCCGAAATTACCGCGGCCGAAGGCCGGAGCGTTCATTGCCCTAGTCCATTGCTGCACATACTGCGGCTGGGCCTCGAGAATCTTCGTATTATCTCGGATCAGCATCAGATCCGCTTCGACACTGGGTTTCTTGCTCTCCTGATCCTCTGCGGCGCCGTAAACCTGGAAATAAACATAAACAGTCTGCCCGGCCATAAACACATTTCCGATGCTCGGCACGACTTTCCTGCCTCCCAGGACCAGCGGGTCGTATCCCGCGATCATCTCCTGGAATCTCCGCATTGTTCCCTGATGGCTTACCGTCGAATCGGTTCTGCGCGTGCTCACCAGCTGGTTGCCAAGCACAATGGAACTAAGGCTTAGCTGTTTGAGATCGAGGCTTGGAACCTGGATCGGCTGCTCGAAGCTCCCCAGTTTACCGGTCGCCTCGTCGCGAACGAGAAACTTCAGCTTATAGCCCCCGGGTTTGAGTTGGAAACCTGTCGAATAAAAGATCCCTCCAGACTTGATTTTTTCCGCTTTATCAGCGGGCAGTTTTACCTGGACCGCGTCCCGGGCCACGCTGGCGATTTTCCCTTTCCCATCCATGGCCTGAGCGACGAACTCGAATCGGCTCTCACGAGTGGCGCCCTTCTCCTCAAATTTCAGACCTTCGCCAGCAATCTCAATTGAGATCGGCACCAGGGTCGTGCTGCTGTCTTTTCTGAAATAGTCCGTCTGCAGGATCAGCGGCACCTCGACGAAAGGCCGGTCCACCGTCATTGCCTGCTGCAGCTGCAGATCCCGCTCCTGCTGATTCAGTTGCTTGAAGGCCTTGGAAGCGAAGTACCCCGGCCGGTGTTCGATTTTCAGGCCGGGTCTTGTCAGCTCAACCCGGATCTTGCGGTATTTCCCGTCTTCTTTCGGATTCGTGCTGAAGTAACCGAGGACATAGTAGACGTGAGTATCCTTCTGCACCTGCTTCATCGCCAGGGTCAGATCGTTGGAATCCATGAATGCCTTGCCCCCGGTGTCGTGAGACAGGGTCACCAGTGTTTCCTGAGAAGCCTGCAGGTTCGCCCTTTGGCGCGCCATGGCGTTGCCGCTGAACATGGCGCTCCCGGCGCTTTTTTGAGAAGCATCCCCTCCCGGCGGGAGGGCAACCAGACCTCGGCTGTCCACTGTGTAGATGGACAGGTTCGACCGGTTTGCGTTATCCACCGTGGAACGTATCTGCGCATTATTCTCGACACCCGTGGTCGAAACACCGTTGGAGAAGTAAATCAGAGATTTGCGCTCGGGGAATTCGCGGTACATTTTTGCGATCGTTTCGAGCGAGGATAAGCGCCTGTCAGTATTAAAAATATCGAATTGAGTTGTGTCGGGGACGAAAACATCGTCCGATGTATCGGCATCGCTCAAGTCTGCCGCCACAACGTCTCCCGAGTCCGGAGAGGAGATGGCCTTGAGGGTTTTCAGAATGAGTGCCTGATCGTTCGTTAAATCCTGAACCAGATTCAAAGTGCCGTCGTAAGTCGCGATAGCCATGAGGTCCTGAGGACCGGTCTGTTTCGCAATAAACTCATTGGCGGCATCGACCGAGCGGATCAGGTTTTCCGTATCGAGCGAATTCAGGTCGAAGAAAAGAATCATCAATCTCTTGCCGGAAAGAACCTCTTTCTTGACCGGCTGATTCGGATTCAAGCCGAGATTCACGATTTCCTGGGCGCTTGGGGCTTTCGTTTCCTTTCCGGCGTCGGTGCCGGTTGCGGCCGGAGCAGCTGTCTCGGCAGGCGCACCGATCGCGACCTTTTCCGCGGCAAAGGTCACAATACTCTGCGGCACGTTGTCTTCATAGACTTTGAAATCTTCCTTTTTCAAATCGGCAAGAAGATTTCCCTTGTTGTCGCGCACGGTGACATCAACTACAACCATTGCGGCCTGGACGGCAAACGTCGGTGTTTTATCCGTCACGGCCGGTTGCTGCGGCTGCTGCTTCTGCGGAGTATCGGTCAACGCAAACGCCGCCAGGCCGCCCAGCAGACACATCAGACCGTAAATCCAGGCCTTGACTACACGGCGCCGCGGAACAAATTGCAGCTTGTCCAAATCTCTCTTGAAGCAGGGCATGGATCGCATCTCCGGTTGCATACAAAAGCTAGAAAGTGACTCGAAGATTCACAGTCATTTTTCGCATTTGGCCCACGCTGGTCACCTGCCCGAAATTCAGAGCATTGATGGTTGTGCCTATGCCCGCCCAATTGGCGTGATTGAGCAGATTGGTCACTTGCCAGGTGAAATCAATCCTCCTGCGGTTGTCCTCATCCAGGCGAAAGCTCTTTCGAAAATTGAGATCCGTCAAAAAGGCCCCCGGCCCGGTGATGGTGTTTCGGCCTGCCGTTCCATAAGGCCCGGCGGGGATGGCGAAAGCAGCCGCATTGAAGTAATTCAGCCAAGTACGCTTGTCTCTCGGAAGCGCTACTGGAACTCCCGTGGCGTCCGGTCGGAGCGAGTTGTACAGCGCGGCACCCGTCGAACTTCCGTTGCTGGGGGCATACACGGCGGTCAAAGGAGAGCCGCTCTGAAGCGTCATGTCGCCGTTCCAGCTCCAACCCCCGATGAAATTGAGCAGCTTGGCCGACGAGCCGGCGAAAAACTTTCGGTTTTGTCCGATGGGCAATTCGTAAGTATATTGTGTGGTAAAGACATGTCTCCGGTCGCCGTTGCTCAGAGCGCGTTCAGCTGACAGATCCGCGTCGTTCTGGGCCACACCTCCGGGGGCATCATCAATGCTCTTCGAGAATGTGTACGAATTCCTGATGCTGAAGCCGTGGGAATAACGGCGCTGGACTTGCACCGTCAAGGCATGATAGATGGAGCTGCCCCCATTGGTCTGGAAAATGAAGTTTGAAACGCCACTGGGGGGGGTGGGAGCGCGCTCGACGTCTAGCCCGGTCCCCTTCGCACCGTTGTACCCGACAACCAGTATATAAAGCCGGGAGATTTGCATTTGGACATCAAGGTTCCATTGCTGGGCATAACCAGGCCGGTAATTTGGATCTATCGCGTACGTGTTCAGGACTGTCAATGCCGGATTGACAGGAAAGCCGTTCTGGAGCGTCAACGGGTTCGATCGGTCGGAAGATAAGTTCTGAGTGACTGCAAACGGCGCCTGATCGATTAGGTTGTTGACAATGGATCCGTAGGAGGAGTTGTAGCCGATCCCGTAGCCGGCTCGGAACACAAACGGGGATCCTGTTTTGGGTTTCCAAGCGATGCCCACCCGCGGGGCAAAATCGTTCCTGTCCGGATTCACGAGCGATCTTGAATAATATTGCCCGCTCTCTGGCCCCTTCTCATCCGGGAACACGCGCGCCACTTGACTAAAATCAGGGGCGGCATCCAGGGTAACCAAGCGATTATATTTTTCAAAGGTGGGTCCGCTGTATTCGTACCGAAGGCCATAGTTCAGCGTGAGCCCTGAACTGAGCCGCCAGTTATCCAGCACAAAAAGATCCCAGCTGCGGTTTCTCAGATAGATGCTGTTCCCGTTTGGATTGACTGTCGGGTCGACATACTGCCGGGAGGTCGAATACGGCAGCCCGAGCAGAAAATCGGCAAAATCATTTCCGGTTCCGGAAACCTGGCGTCCCTGAGCATCAAAGAGGATGGTGGCATAACCGTTAAAGCTGAAGGTGCCACGCCCATTGGGATCCGTGTGTAGATTGCGTTGACCCCAGCTGATGTCGCCTCCGCTTCGAATGGAATGCTTGGTTCCGATCTTGTTGAGGCCTCCCGAGGCAGTGAAGGTTTGATTCTGTCTCAGAGTCGGAGCCGCCAGCGATAGGCTTCCATAGTCTGTAAAGCTGATTGTGGGCGGCCCCCAATTGATCGGGTCCTGAGAGACACCCGCAATCCCGAGCGCGTCCTCCACGTTCTGCTTGTAGGCGAACGCATTGCTGGTTTCCACGCGGGTCCGGTTAAGCGTTATTCTCCAGTTTGAAACCAAGCGCGGCTGAAACCGATGAGTTCCGGAAATGCCGATTTGCTGTCCAGGAAGTGATTTGGTCGTATCCAGTCCCGGAAAGGTGGACGGACTCAGCGAGGTCCCCCGGCGCATGCTGTAATTTACGGCTACGTTGTCCGTGGAAGTAAGCCTTATCCCGCTTATGCTCCCCGAAATCTGATCCGTTGTCGAAGGGATACTGCGCTCCAGGGAGTAATTATTCACACATGGTTGATTCGCGGCACAGGGTATATTCGCCCTTGGAATGAACTGAAGCAATTGGCCGGCAACCGGATTTATTGAAGTAATTTTTGTAAAACGCGAGGAAGGGTCGTTCGGGTTGAGATAGAGCTGAACCGGCTGAGACACAACCGTCCGCTGGCCGGTGGCGGGATCCACAACCGATGCCTGGACGAAGGTTTGGGAAAAATCACCGGCGCGCTCAAGATCGGTTGGAACGGTGGTCAATATATCGTCAGCACTCCGGTTGCGGGTTCCACTATAAGTAAAGATCCATGAGGGCTGCCCACCCGTGCGCGTGCGCCCGGCGGACGATCCGGCTGAGCCTCGCTGGCCGGTCGTTGCCGCTGTTGGCGCTTTGAAAAAGGGGAGAACGCCTCCGAGCGTGAAGCTGTAACTGTCCCCAATCTGAAGGGGCTTGGGAAGTGTTTCCCCCGTCAATGAGTAATTGCGGGCGTTCAGGGCAGAATTGCTGTAAGTCTCGGAAACGCTGCCCTGAATTTTGGGCTGGCGGAAATTGGCGCCACGCCCTCCTCTTCCTGCCATCCCGACAAAACCCATGCCACCACCTGGACCGCCTCCACCAGGACCGCCTCCTCCGGGAACCCCAAAACCAGCCGCGCCTCCCCGACCCCCTGCACCGCCCGCACCGCCCTGATCGATCTGGAAACCCATCTGGCGCGCCGCATCCATCATCTGGCCGCGGAAGCCCGGATCGCCGAAGTTGCCGGCATCGAGGTTTGCCGTGTTCCCGTTGACGAAGACCGTATTATCCTGGGGCGACGCAGCTGGGGGCACTTCGCCGACCTGGCGTGTCGGGTCTTGGGTATACTGGTTCAGGCCGGGCAGATCTGTGACTTCCGCCGTCTGAAAAGCCAGGCCATCCAGCGCCTGCTTTTCCGGCTGCTGCGGCAGTTGCTGCTGCTGTTTTGGCCTGGAAGCCTGCTGCGGAACAGCTGGGATCTTGGGACGAGGCAAAGGCTCCAGTCGAACCGCCAGGCTCCGGCTTGAGTCCGCCGAAGTGTCCAACCCGTCTTTTACGCTTTTCAGGAACCCGACTATTTCCACAGTCAGCCGATAAACACCTGCCGGGAGCCCGTCAAACTTAAAGGACCCATCCAATTCGGTGAGGCTTTCCGTAACTTTTCCTGAAGCGGTCGAAACAGAGACGCCGGCACCGGGGACGGGAACCCCCTTCGAATCGGCGACTTTGCCCGAGATTGATGTCTGATCTTGTGCGGAGGCGATTCCGTAGATCAGAAGAAGAAAGCTGCCAATCAGAATGCGTCGACTGGAGGTCTTGGATGTTTGGGTTTGCATCAATGGGTAATACGCAGAAACCGGAAAAAGTTACGTGATTGTCTGCGAACCCGACCGTCGAGGTCAAAAAATGGACGAACGATTAAAGGAATTCTAATCTGACTCGATTCGGGGATCCGGCTCCTTGAATCCCATATCTTTTCTTTTTTCTTATCGGATCAGGTTCAGGACGAACAACAGCGCCACAGCCAGAATCAGTCCCGTCATGGTGCGGTGTTCTCGATTCCGGATAACCCGTGACCACATAAATGTTGAAGAATCCCCTCCGGCCTTGGGAAAGCCGGGGACGAACAATGGAACTCTTTCTGAATACTCCAAAAACTTGTCCCCGTATCCGCTGAACAGTTCTTGCTCCTCGGCTCTCATGACCGGATAATAGAAGAGCAGGAAAAACACCCCGAAGGGGATAAGCAACCAGTACCCTTGGCCCGCAATGATGATGCCGAGTGCCATAAAGAAGGAACCGAGGTAGAGCGGATTCCGGGTAAAGGCATAAGGGCCGCCTTGCGTCAGCACTTTCCCTTTTTCAATATGCCCCGCCGCCCAAAGGCGCAGGAGCGCGCCCGCCAACGCGATTGTTCCTCCGATCCATAGCGAGCGGGCGGACGGTCCTTTTATATAGATGAGGAATAGGAACACTACTCCCAAAACCGTTCCTGCGGGCACACGGGTTTTTTGAGCAACCTTCTTCCAGGCAGTCATAGAGAATGACGAATGACGAATGACGAATTGAATAGCAATAACGTGTTTCCCTGGTGTATGGGCTTCAATTTGCAATTCGTCATTCGTAATTATTAGCTATTTCTTGTCAGCGTCCAACGTGGTGCGCTCCCGCGTGAATGGAGCGGCCAACCATTTCTTGGCTTCGGCCTGGGCACCGTTGGTATCATCTTTCGTGTTTACGGCTTTAGTGTATTCGGCCATAGCCCGCTGGCGCTGGCCGAGGATGTCGTAAATTTTCCCCAGGTAGATGTAGCACCACACTTCAACCCATTTCGGATCTCTGTCCCCGTTCAGCGCATCGCGAAATGAATTGGCAGCCGACTGCAGATTGGACTGTTCGTAGAATACTTCCGCAAGCCGGAAGTGTACCAATGAGCGATGCGAGTCGAGATTCAGCGCACTCTCGTAAGCGCGGATCGCTTCGACGAAATCCCCCCTCTGTTTGAGGTCGTTGCCCAATGAAAGCTGAACGGAGGTCTGCAGCTCTTTCGAATCCCTGAGCAGTTTGTTGTTCGGATCCAGGACGACCTTTTGGGGCATCGAAAAACTGGAAATATCAAATGAGGTAGACTTGCCGCTCAGTTCGACAGTCTTTGTTTCCTCACTGCCTTCGGTGACAACGGCAACCTCGACAGGCATCCGGAACAAATCCCGGTCCTGTTTCACGCTCCCGGAAACTCTGAACCCGTTGTTAGTCTTGAACACCGCATAGTCCGACTGGAATGCGGGGACTCCGATCGTGTCGATCCACTCGGCAAAAAACCAGCCGAGTTCTTTGCCATAGACCTTTTCCGACAGCTTTTGAAAGGATAAGGGGTTGGCTTTGTTCCCCGAGTACTCGTGGACATACAGCTGAGTGAGCTGGCCGAACTTTGCTTCGCCCAGGATCCCCCGCAGCATGTTCAATATCCATGCGCCCTTCCCCGCGACTACCGATTCGTATTTATCCGTTCGATACCCCAATCCCAAGCCTAGCCGGACCGAGCTCGATTTTTCGAATTTCAGGGCAAGCACTGCCAGATTATCGATTTCTTCCTTATAAGCCTCGGGACCTTCCGCCTTGCCCAGGTACTGGGCGGCCGAAAAGTAGGCCATTCCATCCACGAGCCACAAGTCATTTGTGCTCTGGATCGAGACCGTCTCCTGCCACCACTGATAGGCAACGCGGCGCGCAAGCTCGCGTAGCGGTGCGACAGATTGTGCAAGTTCGCGCCGTGTAATAAAAATGGTTCCAAGCATCCCATGCTGTTTTGCCAATTGCTCATCGACTTCGACCAGACGGAAATTGTTCCCTGACGCGGACGGCCCGTAGTTTTTTTGATAATAATCCACGATTTTGGAAACGGCCTCTGCGCTTTTCTGCATGACATCCGGTTTGTTTCCCTTCGTATAGCATTCGATGTTCAAATCGCCGAACTGCATCCTCTTCTGGAAATATTGCCCCGCAACAATCGAGCCGGGCAGAACCGGCGTTTTGGCAACCCAGCCGAAGGTTTCGCTGATTCCCTTGGTGATCACCGGCATTTCTGTACCGGGACCGATCACCGTCATACCCAGAGGCACCGTTACCTCGACCGTCCCGGTCGCTCTGTCCACCAAAAACTGGTTGATTGGGAACCATTTTGCGGAATACAACAGGCACGTCCCTTCCATGCCGATGTATGCGCTACTCTCGTCCCGAGTATAGATCCGGCTGAACCGATCCTGGTCGAAACCTCCCTGGTATTCGACTTTAATCGTCACCTCGGAGCCCGAGGAAAGAGGTTTCGCGAATCGAACGGAGAGCGAACCCGGACCGGTCTCATTCTGTCTGAACTCCAGTTCAACCCCCTCCGAGTTGAGTATCTTCTGAACCGAAAGATTCTCGCTCAGTTCAAAGACAACGAAATCGGTTGATTGGAGAGCCTTGAACGTGACCGTGGCTGCGGCTTTGAGCTCGTGAGTATCCGGAACCAGGTTTGCTTCTATTTTGTAGTTCTGCACTTCGATCCGCGGGATCGAAGAAACAGCTTTTTTTGTCTGGGAGTAGCCCTCTGCGGATATGCCGGCCATTGTCAGGATTAAAGTTAACCCGGGAATCAGGCTGGATTTCATACGCATGTTCACTTCCTTATAAATAACTGCTCACTGTTGCGGCCACTCTCTCTGACGCGCAACGGGCACTCAGCCGCTCCCTTATTTGGGCCAGTTGTGAACGCATCGCATCGCTTTTCCCGGGTTCCTCAAGGTACTGGAGGGCTAATCGGGCCAAATTTTCCGGCTTTGCTTCGCTCTGGAACAACTCCGGCACTATCCGATCTTGCGCTATTAAGTTTACCAGTCCCTTCATCGAACTGCGAATCAGAATGGAACCAATACACCAGCTGAGGGAAGAGATCTTGTAGGCGATCAGGAAGGGGACCCCGACCAGCGCCGCTTCCAGCGAACTCGTTCCGCTTTTCACGAATGCAAAGTCCGAGTTCGAGAGAATGTCCCTGGAATCCCGGCTCGACAAGCGGAAAAAATTCTCGTTCGGATCTCCCCGAAGCACCGCTCGCATGACGGCGCTGACATGCTCCACTTCGACACTCGGCGCGACCGAAATCACGAACTGCGCAGGCGTGTCGCGAAGCAGACACTGCCCCGCCTGCAGGAGAACCGGCAGGATATAATCGATCTCTTTCCGGCGGCTCCCCGCGAGGATTGCGACGGTCCGGCGTGCAGGGTCAAGATTTAAGCCTTTCAAAAACAACTCCCGGTCGCCGCTCGGCTTAAAATCCTCCAGCAGCGGGTGACCCACATATTCCACCTTGACGCCTCGTTTTCGAAAATACTCTTCCTCGAAAGGAAGGATAACCAGCATTCGGTCCACACACTCCCGAATAGTCCGAACGCGGCTGCTGCGCCATGCCCAGACCTGAGGGCTGATGTAGTAGATTACCTTGACGCCAAGGCGTTTCATTTTTTTTGCCAGTCTCAGGTTAAAGTCAGGAAAATCCAGGAGTACGGCGACGCGCGGAGGCCTTTCCACAGACTCGCGCACCAGCCGGCGGTACGTGCGGTAATAGGTTTGAAAACTCGAAAGGGCTTCTCGCGCTCCTATGTGGGCAAGCTCTCGCACATGGCAGAAAAGATGAACCCCGGCTCGCCGCATTTCATCGCCGCCGGTGCCGTAAAACTCAAGTTCGTCGGACGCGTGAATGGACCTGAGTTTTTGCACAAGCCGGGCGCCGTACCTGTCGGCGGAAGCCTCTCCAGCAACAATCAGGATCCGTTTGGGCGTATCTGGCATTTTTGTCGTGTCAGCTCTTGATGGAGGCGCCGTCAACCCCTATTTGCCATTTCGGAGCTGGGGATGAGCCCAATGGAAAATGGGAGATGGAAATTGGAAAATTCTTTTACGGCATCTCTGGCGCACTTAAAGGTAACCGGATAACCAGTGGCCCTGGCATGGCCGGACCCGTTTTTCATTCGTCATGCGCCACTCGTGATTCCCTGCCGATCCAGCCTCCCCCGACAACTTTTCCCGATTGATAGAATACGCAAGCCTGGCCCGGGCTAATCGCTGGCTGCGGATCGTCGAATGTCACCTCTACGCTCCCGTCTTCGCCGGGAGCAATCGTCGCAGGGGCTTCCTTGTGGCGCGAGCGGATGCGAGCGTGAACGCGAACCTGCTCAGTTAGGTCCGGAAAAGAAATCCAGTTGGGGCGTACAACGCGGCAGTGACGCCTTCCCAGACGCGATCGCTCTCCCACAATGACCGTATTTTCCTCCGGACGGATCTCCAATACATAAAGAGGTGTGGAGTGGGCGATCCCGAGCCCTCGTCTCTGCCCAATGGTGTAGTGGTGAATGCCGGGATGCGTTCCCAAAACGCGACCCTCGGCATCCACGATATGGCCGGCGGAAAAAGGCTTCGTTCCCGGAGAGCCGACAACTTCTTCGTAGTGGCGCTCAATAAACGCCGCATAGTCCCCGTCCGGGATAAAGCAGATTTCTTGGCTCTCCTGCTTCTCCGCCACCGAAAGGCCGTACTTTCGTGCTATGTCGCGCACCTGCTGCTTGTCAAGATCGCCCAGGGGGAAAATGGCTTTCGCAAGCTGCGATTGGCTCAGCTCGAAGAGAAAATAGGACTGGTCTTTGTTCTTGTCTCGTGCCTGCCACAAGAGATGTCTTCCGCTCTCCTGATCGTAGGTCACTCGGGCATAATGCCCTGTCGCTACGCGTGGCGCCTGTATATCCTCAGCCATCCGGACCAGCTGATCGAACTTCATGTGTGAATTGCAGTGCACGCAGGGGGAAGGAGTGAGACCGTTCCGGTAATTCTCAATGAAGTCTCTCACTACAGTTCGCTCAAATTCCTTCTGGAAATCGACGACGTAATAGGGGATTTCCAGCCGCGCTGCCACTTCCCTGGCATCGTAGAGATCCTCGATGGAACAGCAGCGTCCGGATTTGCCGGAGTCGTTCGCTGAGGCATTCCGCCGCTGATCCCAGAGCTGCATGGAGAAGCCGACCAGTTCGTGCCCTGCTGCCTTCAGTATTGCGGCTGCCGTCGAGCTGTCGACTCCGCCGCTCATCGCAATCGCAATTCTGCTTTCTGCCATTCAGGCTGCTCCCTTTGGCATCCACAGAATGCAGCTTCTCACAAAATGAATATCTTTCAGATTCGGGTGAAGGGTGTATTCGTCGATCCTGCGCGCCTTTTCATCATAAACATCGGAAAGGGCCGCACTGGCATGATGAGCCTCTAGTTCGAGCGAAATTAGCCGCTCCTCCAACTCCTGCATACCTGAGGAATATTGGATCGGGTCCGGCACAGGCTTCATCCTGAGTTCCGCCATATAAAATAGCTCAGCAATTCGTTCTGAGAAACGGGAAAACGCGTCTTTGTTCCGGATTTCCGATTTCGCCTCCTCAAACTCGCGAGGCTCGGCAAGACTCAGGTATTTTTGTCTTATCTGCTCGAGCTTCCTGTTGAAGACTTCGTGAAGCCTGTCCAGTTCCTGGCGTTTTTGGCCATCGAACAGCTCCAGGCAGCGCCGGCAGAAGTCGGCGCGGGATTCCCCAGAGAAGGAATATAGGTTCAAATCAAAATTCCTATATATCCTGGCCTCAAATGAACGAAGCAGATACTGAACGAACTGGTTTTCCATTCGTGTGAGAAAATTCGCATCGATAAAATCCGGCAGGCTGCCGAGCCGGACCCCGTTTGGGACGGAAGTCGTTGTCGCCAGGAGGTTAACATCCCGGACCATATCATCTGTCCACAGCAGATCGGCATTTGTTGAATAAATCTCGAGCGCTTTGCTTAGACTCACAGTCTCGCGGAATCCGGTCCGCACATCATTGAAATCTATCCTGGCCTCGACGCAAAAAAACGGGATCAGTTCAATCTCCGCATCCCGTGAGTGCCCGGTGACTTGATACAACTGCTTCAGTTTTTCAGCAGCATTGGACTGGTGGCCTTGGGCACCTGAGGACATCATCCGAAACCTCAATCATCTATAATATTAGATGCTTATTTTATCATGCTGCTGGGTCCATTCTCAATTGTGGATCGCTCAGGAGTGGGGACAGCTGGGCAGCCACCGCGGTGGCTGCCCAGTAGTAAAAGCAGGTTAGTTTACTGCAGCGGCCGAATGCCGGAAACCACCGTTTGCCAAGGAGTTAAAGAGAGCCTTAAACTCCTGTCTGCCATAAAAAAGCCGGGATTTTACGGTTCCAACAGGGCTATCAATGATCTTGGCTATTTCCTGGATCGTATGCCCTTCCATGTCGTGCAGGCGAACGACCATGCCCTGCTTATCGGACATACGGCGAAACGTCTCCTGTACGAGGGAACGCATTTCTTGAAGAGAGGTATGGGCCAACGGGTCGGTAAAGGGAGTTGATTCAGCCGGCAATTCCCTTGCGGATTCATCTTCCAACTCAACATATTGCCTGTTTTTCCCTTTTCGCAGCATGCCAAGGCATACGTTGATCGTAATTCTGCTGATCCATGTGGATACTTTGGAATCACCGCGAAAGCTTGCAATACCGCGATAGACATTTAAGAGAGTCTCCTGAAGCGCGTCTTCGGCAGAGGCCTCTTCACCAAGAATGCGGTAGGCGGTATTGAAGATCTTGCGGTTGTAACGGGTGAACAACTCGTTGCAGGCATCCGGATCGTTGGAAAGGCAACGATTCAAAAGCGCCACATTAACCTCTTCGTTGGGTTGGGATTCGATTGCCAGCATAAATCTCCTTTTCTCACTTTCCATGACGCCAGGTTCTGATGGCATCGGACTTGACAGTAGCAAATCGAGGGCCAGACGATGAAAAAATATGTAAGTCACTATTTTCCATATATTTATATAGAAACTGCCAACCAGCTCAGTGCCGACTAAGCTGTCCAAAGATTTTACAGGTGTCCAAAAAGGTTACAGTTTTTTTGGGGGTGGCGAGTGAAGCAGACTTTCTTAACCGAAGATTTTGGCGGATTGCATCGGATCAAGCCTTCGATCTGCGCCGAACTGCGGAAACCAGCGGTTGATTCTAAAATTCAATCATTAACTCCCATGCGTCGGAGCTTTTCCAGCAGGGACTGACGGCTGATCCCGAGCGCGCGTGCGGTTCTGGATTTGTTCTGTCCCAGGCGCGTCAACGTGTCCCGAATCATATCCTCCTCCAAAATGCGAACTGCCGACTTCAGGTCCCCGTCCGAAAGCGGGGAAGACCGGGGGCGTTGCCGGATGTGATCGGAAAGCAATTCTGGTCCAATCTCTTTCCCGACCTCCGAGAGGAGGACCAGACGCTCGATTTCGTTTTGCAACTCGCGCACGTTTCCCGGCCACGCATACTCCAGGAGCAGATCACGGGTATCCGCACTGAGACGGCCTGGTTTGCGGTTCAGCTTTTGAGAAAATTGTTGCAGGAAAAAATCGGCCAGAGGCAGGATGTCCCCTTTCCGCTCACGCAACGGCGGAATCGTGACTGAAAAAACATTGATTCTGAAAAACAGATCCTGGC
>Ga0326728_10015053_pt1 | contig 16199 bp, 9 predicted proteins | sample MB3enrmetagenome_FD_207602 | JGI IMG/M metagenome (GOLD analysis project Ga0326728, IMG submission 207602) | Lab enriched peat soil microbial communities from McLean, Ithaca, NY, United States - MB31MN | ecosystem: Environmental > Terrestrial > Soil > Wetlands > Peat | place: USA: New York...
CGCCAAAGGCGCCGACCGGCAAACCGCCACCGATGATTTTGCCAAAACAACTCAAATCCGGCTTGAGGCCGAAGCGTTCCTGCGCGCCGCCCAGCGCCAGGCGGAAGCCCGTCATCACCTCGTCGAAAATCAGCAGCGCGCCGTGCGCGGCGGTGATCTGGCGCAGAAATTCCAGGTAGCCCGGCTTGGGCAAATACAAACCGGCGTTGCCGGGAACCGGCTCCACGATGATCCCGGCGATTTGGTTGGGATTGGCCGCGAACGCCGCCCCGACCGGCTCCGTCTCGTTGAAGGGCAGCACGATCGTGTGTTGCGTAAAGGCCGCCGGCACCCCGGCGCTGTCCGGGTTCCCGAACGTCAGCGCGCCTGACCCGGCTTTAACCAGCAGTGAATCCGCATGGCCGTGATAACAGCCGTCGAACTTGATGATTTTGTCGCGCCCTGTAAAACCGCGCGCCAGGCGGATGGCCGACATGCAGGCTTCCGTTCCCGAATTGCACATCCGCACTTTTTGCACGCTGGGAATGACCGCGCAGATGAAGCGCGCCATCCGGACCTCCAGCGGATTGGGGATGCCGAAACTGGTCCCCTGCCCTGCCGCGCCTTGCACCGCCGCGACAATTTTCGGATGCGCATGGCCCAGAATGGCCGGCCCCCACGTTCCGACATAATCCACGTACTCATTTTCATCCACGTCGAAGATGTGCGCTCCCTGCGCACGGTTGACAAAAAACGGCTGCCCGCCCACCGCGCGGAAGGCCCGCACCGGCGAATTGACCCCGCCGGGGATATAACGCAGCGCCTCGGCAAACAGTTCCTCGGATTTCGCTCTCAAAAGCATCCCGCAGCAAACACCAAATCGAGTGCGAATGCAATCTTCGGGAAAACAATTGGCCCTTCTCGGGCGCAGGACAAGACTCTTCGCCTTCCTGGTAGGGCAGAGCTGCCGCTCTGCCCTAAACTCTTGGGCGGCGCAGCAGCGCCGCCCTACCAAAGACGTGAAGAATTCTGTCCTGCACCCGCTCTTCTCCTCACCCGAAGATAACACTTGGCATACTTCCGTGTTGTGGCAAAATATCAAACATTGCGCGGTCGGTTTAGGCGACACATCATGAAAACGCTTTTCGTCATGTCACTGGTCTGTGCGTTGATGAGCCTGCTCGCCATCTTCGGCTTTTCAGCCATGAGCATCGTTCCTGGATCCGCAACTGAGATTTTTCGTACGCAGGTGATGATTTTCGCCGGTGTATTTGCTGTGGCTTGGCTCTGTTTGGCGTTTTGGGTGCAAACACGCCAGCGTGCTCCCTCACGGCCTCTGCCGCCGCCGTGGTTGCGGCAACTCTTGGTCTGTGCCAGCGTTGTTTATCTGTTCAGCGTTTTCTATCTCGTGATGGGATAATTGTGATTATTCGTCCCCCAGATCGCGCCAGCCAACGCGGCTGGCCATTGAAGCAAGCCCTGGCACACTTGCGCCGCCTGTATAGAATAGCAAACATTGTGCGGCCAACCGCTGCGCCGTTCTTATGAATGAGACGCCTCTTTACACATCGAAACGCACGCTCAAGAGTCTGTGGCAGCGCTATCGCATCCACCAGGACCGGCTGGAATTGCAATCGTGGTTTCTTCTTCACACCGTCGTCGTTCCGGCGAAGGAAATTCAGGCCGTCGAGGTCCGCCCGTCTGTTTTCGGCGGCTGGAAAGGTTTTGCGTGGGGAATCAAACTCGATAATTCCGACCTTTGCCGTCACGTTTTGCTGGAAAGAAAGTCCGGTCTGTTCAAACGCATTGCCTTCTCGCCCGATAACCCGGAAGAATTCGTCGAAATTTGCAAGTCAATTATGCCGGGCGGCTGAGGAATGCGCCGGTCTCGGGTGGTAGGGCGCGCACTCCGTGCGCGCCGCGGCGGGCAGAGGACTGCCCGCCCTACCTTCGCCACAGTCAGTAACTTTTTCCCGGAAAATCGAGTTTCGGCTCGACAGGTGTCGCCCTACCGGGTTTGATTTTTTACGCCTCGCGGTAGCGTTGGGCGATGGGGATGCGGCGGCCCACCCCGAAGGCTTTGGTCGTCACCTTTAATCCGGGCGCGGCCTGGCGGCGTTTGTACTCGTTAAGTTCGATCAGATGCACGACCCGCCGCGCGTCGGCCTCGGAGTATCCCATCGCCACGATCTCGGCCAGGGACTTGGTTTCCACCACGGATTGTTCCAGGATGGCGTCCAGAATTTCATACGGCGGCAAGGAGTCCTGGTCGGTCTGGTTGGGGCGCAATTCCGCCGAGGGCGGTTTGGTCAGGCAGGCCGCCGGAATGAGTTCGCGCTCGCGGTTGATCCATCGGGCCAGGCGATAGACCATGGTTTTGGGAACGTCGCTGATCACCGCCAGCCCGCCGCACATGTCGCCGTAGAGCGTGCAATAGCCGGCCGCCAGTTCGCTCTTGTTGCCGGTTGTCAACACCAACGATCCAAACTTGTTGGACAGCGCCATTAAAATCACCCCGCGCAACCGCGCCTGGATGTTCTCCTCGGTGGTGTCTTCCGGCAGGCCGCGGAACACCGGTTGCAATTGTTGGCGCACGGAGGCGAACGGCGGCTCGATGGGGATGACATCGCAGGCAATGCCCAGCCGCCCGGCCAGGAGCCGCGCGTCCTCCAGGCTGCCTTGGGACGAATACTGCGACGGCATGGAAACGACGCGCACGTTTTTCGCCCCCAGCGCCTCCACGGCCAGGCAGGCGACCAGCGCGGAATCAATGCCGCCGCTCAACCCCAGCACGGCGGATTTGAACCCGCATTTCCGCATGTAATCCCGCAGCCCCAGCGCCAGCGCCTTGTAAATGTTCTCCTCGTCCGCCGCCGCCGGGGGCGTGATGACCGGGCTGTTCGCGGTGTCCACCACCACGAAGTCCTCCTCGAACGATTTGGCCCGGGCGATCAGCTCCCCCGCCGCGTTGAAGGCCATGCTGCCGCCGTCAAATATAAGTTCATCGTTGCCGCCCGCCATGTTGCAGAGCAGCACCGGCCGGCGCGACTTGCGCGCCACGCTGGCCAGCATGTCCTGCCGCAATTTCTCCTTGCCCACATGCCAGGGCGAGGCGGAGATGTTCAAGATGATTTCCGCCCCGGCGGAAACCAGCCGGGCGATGGGATTGGAGCGGTAGAGGCGGTGCGGCCAAAAATCCTCGTCGTTCCAAATATCCTCGCAAATGCTCAATCCGCAGGAGTGCCCGTTGACGGCCACGGGCAGGTTGTCCTTCCCCGGTTCAAAATAACGGTCCTCATCAAAAACATCGTAGGTGGGCAGCAATGTTTTCAGCCGCGCCGCCACAATTTTTCCGCCTTGCAAAAGGGCGGCTTCATTGGTCGAGGGGCGGCCGGGCGGAGATTTGTTCTCGCCCGCGTAACCCACGATGATGGCGGTTTTTGCGCTGGCGGCCGCCAGGCGCTGGAGTGCCGCCAGGTTTTGGGCGATGAAATCCTTTTTCAGCAACAGATCGCGGGGCGGGTAGCCCGGGATGGTCAATTCGGGAAACAACACCAGGTCGAGTTGCTCCGCCTCGGCGCGGCGGGCCGCTTGCAGGATTTTCGCTTCGTTGCCGGCGAAGTCGCCGATGGTGGGGTTGATCTGGGCCAGGGCTATTTTCATTGTTTTCGCCGGCAAATCTCTATGAGCAGACGCCAATTCATGGATCCACAGAATGCTTGCGGCGGCGGCGGATTTCAATGAAACACTTGCGCATCATGTTTCCACTGGCATTTTGTCATCGTTGTTGAAGCATGAAAACGACCTTGAGCTTGGTCTTGCTGTTTGTCAGCCTCGGGCTGTCGTGTGAGGCCGGCGACCTGGTCACCATGGGCGTCGCCCGCCTGCGGGCCAATGACACCAACTTGGACGGGACGGGAATCACGGTTGGGCAGGCGGAAGCGCAAGCCACCGGCAACAACGATTGGGAAGTCAATCCGCCCAACGCGGGCCAGGTTGCCAGCCTCTTTGCCTGGATCAACACCAACGGCAGTTCGACCCAATTTCCCAACTCCCTGGGCACGGAATCCGGCCACGCGGACGGGGTCGGATACTGCTTCTATGGCGGCGCGGCGGGAGTCGCCCCCGGAGTTCTCCATGTGGACAATTACGAGGCCGATTACTTTTATTTTATGGTGGTGGCGGGCGGGCTGGCCATCACGGACAATGTTGTCAATCAGAGTTTCATTTTTAACGGCGGCACTCCGCCCCAGACGACCGTGGATTCCACCTACGACACCTGCATGGCCAACACCGGGATTCTCTTTTGTTCTGCCGTGGGCAATGGCGGCCCGCCTTCCGCGCCCGGCACGGCCTATAACGGCCTGGGCGCCGGGGCCTACGCCACTGGCGCCGCCTCCAGTGTCGGCCCGACCTCGGACAACGGGCGCAGCAAACCGGACCTGGTGGCGCCGGGATTTGAAACCAGCTTTTCCACCCCATACGTTGCCGGCGCCGCCGCCGTCCTCCTCCAATCCGCCGCCCGCGGCGATGGCGGCCCGGACACTTCCGCCGCCGGGGACATGCGCACGATCAAAGCCCTCCTCCTGAACGGGGCGATCAAACCCGGCGATTGGACGCACACCCCTCCGGCGCCGTTGGACCCCCGCTACGGGGCGGGCGTTCTGAACCTGTTCTACTCCCAGCAGCAACTGGCCGCCGGCCGGCAATCTTACGGCGTTTCCCAGCCCATCCCCGCCGGCAGCGCCCACCCGCCGGGGACGCCATCGTCCATCATCCCCTCCCTGCTCGGATGGGACTATGAAACCGCCAGCTCCAGCCCCGTGGAGGACGTCGTCAATCATTATTACTTTGACAACTCCGCCAATCCGGCCGCCGCCTTGACCCTCACGGCCACCCTGGTTTGGAACCGCGGCGCCGGCCGGACCAACATCAACAATCTGGCCCTTTTCCTTTACAACAGCGCCAACGGCGGTCTGGTGACAAACAGCGGGAGCACGGTGGACAACGTCCAGCACATTTATGTCCCCAGTCTGCCGCCCGGCCAATACGATTTGCAGGTCGTCAAATACGGCGGCTTCTCCGAAGTGACCCTCTCTGAAACCTACGCCCTGGCCTTCCAATTTTATCCCATCTCCCCCCTCCCGCTCAATCTCTCCCTCTCTGGAGGAGCCGCGGTGGTCTCCTGGCCCTGGACTCCCACCCTTTTTAATCTCCAGCAAACCACCAATCTCAGCCCGCCGACTTCCTGGTCCCCCGTCCCCGCCGCCGGCCTGATTACCAACACCACCGTCTCCGTGACACTCAACCCCGCCGCCAGCCCCGCCTTCTATCGCCTTTCCCGTTAAGAGGGAGGAAAAAAGCGGGAGCATTTTTGCGTGAACCCCGTCTAACCCATTATGAAACGATCATTTTTGCTCCCGCTTTGCGCGGTTATGTTCGGCTCCGCCTCGTCCCTGTTCGCGGACGGGCTGATTATCATTGATGAAATTCACTGGCAACGAATGCCCGTCATCTCCCAGCGGCCGATGCCCCGGCCTTATGCGCCCTTGGAAGTCATCTACCATCACGTCAACGTCAAGATTGACGGGCAGATCGCCACCACCTCGGTGGACCAGGAGTTCTACAATCCCAACCCGCAGCGGCTGGAAGGCACTTACCTGTTTCCGATCCCCAAGGGCGGCCAGATTGACAAGTTCACCATGGAAATCGCCGGACAACAGGTCCAGGCCGAGCTGCTGTCCGCCGACAAGGCGCGCGCCATTTACGAGGACATCGTGCGCAAATTGAGGGACCCGGCCCTGCTCGAATACGCGGGCCGCGATGTCTTCAAGGTGCGCGTTTTCCCCATCGAGCCAAACAGCCGCAAGCGCATCACCCTTTCCTATTCCCAGGTGCTCCCGTCCGACGCCGGCATGGTCAGCTATGTCTATCCGCTCAACACCGAAAAGTTTTCCGCCAAACCGATCCAGAACGTCAGCATCAAAGTGGAACTGGAAACCAAACAGCCCCTCAAAGCCATCTATTCCCCCAGCCACGACGTGGAGATCCGACGCAACGGATCCAACAAAGCCACCATCGGTTACGAGGCCGCCAATGTCCAGCCGGACACCGACTTCGCGCTCTTCTTCGCGCCGGAGCGGGATGACGTCGGCCTGAACCTGCTCACCTACAAAACGCGCGGGGAAGACGGCTATTTTCTGCTCCTGGCTTCGCCCGGGATGGACACCAAAGAACGCCAGGTGGTGTTGAAGGACGTTGTGTTTGTGCTGGATACATCCGGCTCCATGGCCGGCAAAAAAATCAACCAGGCCAAAAAGGCGCTCCAGTTCTGCGTGGAGAACCTGAACGAGGGCGACCGTTTTGAAATCGTCCGCTTCTCGACGGAAGTGGAACCGCTCTTTGACCAATTGAAGGACGCCTCCCAGGCCAACCGCGACCGGGCGGAGGATTTCATCAAGGATCTCAAGGCCACCGGCGCCACGGCGATTGACGATGCCCTGCACAAGGCCCTCTCCTTGCGGCCGATGGACAGCGCCCGCCCCTTCGTCATCATTTTTCTCACCGACGGCATGCCGACCATCGGCGTCACCGACGAAACGCAGATTCTGGCCAGCGTCAAGCAACACGACGCGGGCCAGACGCGGATTTTCTGTTTCGGCATCGGCACCGATGTCAACACGCACCTGCTCGACAAGCTGACCGAACAATCGCGCGGTTACAGCACCTACGTCCTGCCGGAGGAGGATATCGAGCTGAAGGTTTCCAGCTTCTTCGCCAAGATCAAGGACCCGGTGCTGGCCAATCCGACCTTGAAGTTCACCGGCGATGTTCGCGCCACGAAACTTTATCCGTCGCCGCTGCCGGACCTTTTCAAAGGCGAACAACTGGTGCTGGCCGGACGTTATGCCGGCCACGGCAATTCCGCCCTGACCATCGAAGGCATGGTCAACGGCGCCACCCGCCAATACACCTACGAAATGAAGTTCCCGGAGGAATCTTCCGATCACGAATTTATTCCCCGCCTCTGGGCCACCCGGCGCGTCGGCATTTTGCTGGATGAAATCCGTCTTCATGGAGAGAACGCCGAATTGCGCGATGAAGTCACAGAACTGGCCCGCAAATACGGCATCGTCACCCCTTACACCGCCTATTTAATTGTCGAAGACGAAGCCCGCCGCGGCGTGGCGGTCAACCAGCGTTCCCTGCAAAACATGGACAGAGACATGGCCGTGCGCCGGGAAGCGGCGCAAAGTTGGAGCAGCCTGAATTCGGTGCTCGATGGAAGCAGCGCCATCGCCGGAGCACAGCTCAACCGCAGCTTGCAGAATGCGATTGTGACCGCGCCCCAAGGCGGCGGCATGGGCGGAGGAAGAGGAGGCCGTGGAGGCGGCGCCAATTATGATTTCGCCGCAAAGTCGCTGGGTTTGCCCGCCGCAGGCGCCGCCGCCCCGGCTGCACCCTCCATGCCAGCCGCCGCGGCGAGGGCGCGCGAACAACTCATCCAATACTCCCAACAGTCTCAATTCGTCAATGGCCGCAACTTCTTCCAGAACGGCGCCCAATGGACGGACAGCGAGGTGCAAAAGAACCAAGCCGCCAAACACACCCGCCTCCAGTTCAATTCGCCGGAGTATTTTGATTTCCTGGCGAAGAACCAGCAGGCCCTGCCCTGGCTGGCTCTCGGCCAGAACGTCCAGTTTGTTCTGGACGGCGTGGTTTACGAAATTTACGAGTAGAACGCAGGACTATTGGGCAAGCCAGCTGACGGTGAAATCATCGCCGACAATGGGGTCCGCCAAAAGGCCAGATACGCTGTCTTCCAGCGTCTCTGCCCTGTTCTTTGACACCATGGTCAGTTCATCCCAAAAATAGGAGCTGATGGGGCCTGTCCCAACGAATGCACCAGTTCCAGTTCCAGCAGTTGCAGTTGCTTCGCAGCCGGTGAAATCGATGGTGCCAAAGTCCGCCAGTGGCAAAATCTCGTTGCCTGACGCGGGCGCTTCCACGATCCATTCGGCTGAGTCCCGGGCCGCCGAGGTGACCGTTGTATAGCTGGCGTAGCCATCGGGAACACTGGCAAAGGTCCAACCCTGTGTCACGTCTTCAATGGTGACGTTGAAGACGTACTCTGTCTCGCTCCTTCCCCTCCCTTTTGACACGGTGGTCGTTCCCACGTATTCCACAGACGCGTTTATCACGTCACCTGGCTCCACTGTTGCGTTGATCTCGTACATAGGACCCGGGTACATTTCAAACCAAGCATAGTATTGCGCCGTTTTTCCCGTCCATTCCTGCAAGGTCCCGGTCTGCTCGACCGTATCGCTGGCATAGCCATCAAGGCCTACCCAGGCGGCCGCGTAGGCGGCGGTCTTGCCAGTGCCCGTCAGCCCAGTGACAGTCCAAGAACCGGACACGCCGCTGAAGACCTCCGTGGCGGAAACGCCGTTGATTTTGCCGTCGTACGGCGCTGCATAGCCGCTCCAGTTATAGCTGCTTTGGTCGGCTTGCCCTCGGATACGGGGAAAGGCAGCCGGCTGGGGATGCCCGACCCTGAAGGGAAGCCGTTTCAAAACAAAGCCCGTCTGAGACGGGCTGCTCGCGCTGGGTTGAACCGGGCTGGTTGGATTTGTGTTGAGTTGGACAGCCATGCCAATAAGCATGGCTGCTCCTAGGAAACCTGTTATGGTCTTCATAATTTTACATTATTAGATATTTCGCTTCATGCTGATTGGCGGCTTATGAACCGCGCTCATAAAACATAAAAGTACCTCAAACCTGAAGATTAAGCAAGGGGATTTTTGACTTAATTTGTCATGCGTCATTGTCGCACGCCATTAACATTTGACGCCCGCCGGAATCAGAAGCACCTTAACGCGGGCTGGCCGTTGGACCGGCCCATTGCAAGCACCATAATTGGTATCAGGAAAAAAAGATCACCCACATGACAGACATAAATACCGGCCCGGAAGCGGATGCCGAGGTGCAGGCCGTGGATCAGCTTCACAAAAAATACCTGTTGCTCACCCAGCGAATGGAAGGGGTCATCGTGGGCCAGCAGGAGGTCATCGAACAACTCCTGGCCGCCCTGCTCTGCCGCGGCCACTGCATTCTTGAAGGCGTTCCCGGCCTGGCCAAGACCCTCATGGTTTCCACCCTCGCCTCCCTCCTCAACCAGACCTTCCGCAGAATCCAGTTCACACCCGATTTGATGCCCGCCGACATCACCGGCACCGACATTCTCGAAGAAGACCACACCACCGGCAAGCGCGTCTTCCGTTTCGTTAAAGGCCCCCTTTTTGGCAACATGATTCTGGCCGACGAAATCAACCGCACTCCGCCCAAAACGCAAAGCGCCCTCCTGGAAGCCACCCAGGAGCGCCAATTGACCGTCGGCGGCCAGACCTATCCCCTGCCCAACCCATTCCTGGTGCTCGCCACCCAAAACCCCATTGAACAGGAGGGCACCTATCCCCTGCCCGAAGCCCAACTGGACCGGTTCATGTTCAAAATCCAGGTCGAATACCCCTCCCGGGAGCAGGAAATTACCATCACCAAACGCGGCTCCACCGCCTATCATTATGAAACCAGCCCCGTCCTGACCGTGGAGGAGATTTTGGCCATGCAGGAATTAGTCCGCCGCCTGCCGGTCGGAGACCATGTCTATGCCTTCGCGGTGGACTTGGTCCGCCGCAGCCGCCCCTCCCGCAACTTCAACGGCGATTTCATCTCCCAGATGGTCACCTGGGGCGCCGGTCCCCGGGCTTGCATCTTTCTCGTCCTTGCCGCCAAGGCTCGCGCCATTCTCCAAGGCCGCTATCATGCCACCACCGAAGACATTGGCGCCATGGCCCTGCCCGTTTTGCGCCACCGCCTTATCCCCTCTTTCCATGCGGAAGCGGCCGGACAGAATTCCGACTACATCATCCGCCAATTGATCGCCGAGGCCACGGGAAAGCGCCCATCCCCCCCACCCCGCGCGCCAGCCATGCCCGTCCCCGCCCCTCCCCGCATACAGGACGGCTTGTCCAATCTCAAGAAGACCTGACCCGGCTGGAAACCCGATGCAACCTACCTTACGCAGGAGCGCATGAATCCGGTTGCCCCCAACCTGGATCCCGACGATCTGGCCAAGACCGCCCATCTGGAACTGGTTTCCAAGTTCATCGTGGACGGCTTGCTCGCCGGGCGGCATCGCTCCAAAATGAAGGGCGGCTGCGCCGAGTTCGCCGAACACCGCGCCTACAGCCCCGGCGATGAAGTCCGCTTGCTGGACTGGCGCGTATTCGCCAAAAGCGACCGTTACGTTATCAAACAATACGAGGAGGAAATCAGCCTTCAGGCCATCATCGCCATGGACGCCAGCGGTTCCATGGGTTTTGGCATGAGCACCGTCACCAAATACGCTTATGCCCAAGCCGCCTCGCTTTGCCTGGCCCGCGTCGTCCTCGGCCAGCGCGATTCCGCCGGCCTGGCCGTGATGGGCGGGGGCGTGCGCGTGTTCATCCCGCCCCGCGCGCGGGCCGGCCACCTGGACGTGATCAGCCAAAGCCTGCGCGAGTCCTCCCCCATCGGCCCCACCTCCATGGCCGAGGACCTGGGCCAAATCATCCAGCGCATCAAGCGCCGCGGCATCATCCTGCTCTTCTCCGATTGTTTTGACAGCATGGACCGCCTGGCCAAGTCGCTCAAGCTCCTCCGTTCCCGCCGCCACGAGGTCCTCCTCTTCCATGTCATGGCCCCGGAGGAACTTTCCTTTTCCTTCACCCGCTTCACCCGCTTCGAGCCGATGGAGTCGGGTCTCCCCCATATTGATCTGGATCCCGGCTCGATCCGCGCGGAATACCTCTCCCGCCTCAGAGTCTTCCTCGCCCGCATCCGGCGCGTCTGCGCGGAATGTTCCTGCGACTACATCCCCATGTCCACCGACCGGCCGGTCGGCGATGCGCTGGCCGATTACCTGCGGCGCAGAAGCGCGGCCTTGAAATAGCGCATGGACTTCCTATCAAGAGCATTTCTCTGGGGTTTGCCCCTGATGGCCCTCCCGGTCCTCATCCATTTCTTCAGCCGCAAACAGCGCGATGTCGTCCGCTGGGCGGCCATGGAGTTCCTCCTGGCCAGCAATGCCCCGCGCCGCCGGTTCCTCAAGTTGAAAGACCTTTTGCTCCTCTTGCTCCGCATCCTCATTGTCCTCCTCCTTGTCGCCGCCCTGGCCCGGCCCATCGTTTCCATGGGCTGGATCGGCTCTTCCGGGCCGCGCGACCTCATTCTCGTGCTGGACAATTCCATGTCCACCGCCCGCAAGATCGGTTCCGGCACGGTCTTTGACCAGGAATTGGACCAGGCGGCCAAACTCATCCGCCAGCTCCGCGATGCCGACTTGGTGCGCGTGTTGCTCGCTTCGCCCGCCCCGGAATGGCTGACGGACTCGCCCCAGGCGGCGGACCCCGCCGGCCAGGAGGCCTTGATCTCGCGCCTGCGCCAATTGTCCCCCAACCAGGGCGCCGCCGACATCCCCAAGGCCCTTCAAACGGCCATCAAAGGCCAGCCCGCCGGCCAGGAAGTCACCCGCTTCGTCACCCTCATCACCGACGGCCAGGCCCACGGCTGGCGCGCCGACGCCGCCGCCGAATGGGCCTCCATTTTTACCCTCTCGCAACGCGCGCGGCCCCCGGTCCTCCTGCGCGCCGTCCTGGCGGCGGCCGATTCCGGCCCCGCCTCCAATCTGGCCGTCGCCAAACTGGCCGCGGCCCGCGCCGTCGCCGCCGTCGGCCAGCCCGTCGCTTTGACCGCCACTGTCAAGAATACGGGCGCCCTGAAAAGCGAGGCCGGTTCGCTCGCCTGGTCCGCCGGAGGACAATCCATCGGCCTGAGCGCCGTCCCGGCGCTGGATGCGGGCGCTGAAACCACCGTCACTTTGAGCCAGCCCTTTGCCAACCCGGGCGTGGTGGATATTTCCTGCCAGCTTTCCGGCCAGGATGATTTAAGCCTGGACGATTCCGCCCGCTTTCTTCTCAACATCACCGAGTCCGCCCCCATTCTCGTCGTCGAAGGCGAATCCCATTTCGATCCCCTGCAATCCGACAGCGCCTATCTCCTCTCCGCCCTCGGCTGGCAGGCCGGCGGGGATTCCGCCGTCAAGACCTCCGCGCTCGCCTCCCTCTTCCGCCCCAAGCTGATCAACTATGAAAAACTGGACCGCGAAGCCCTCGCCTCCTATCAATGCGTTGTCCTGGCCAACGTCCCCCATCTCTCCGCCGACACGGTGCAAAAGCTCGCCCGCTTCGTCAATTCCGGCGGCGGCCTTTGGATGGCTCTTGGCGACCAAACCGAAATCGCCGCCTTCAACAAAGTGTTCTTCGCCTCGGGCGCCGGACTCTCCCCCGCTTCCCTCCGGCAGCCGGCGGGCGACGCCTCCGACCGCGAGAAGTTCACCTCCGTCTCGCCCCCCTCCGCCGAACATCCCGCCACCATCCTGCTGGCCGACACTCATCGCCTGGATATGGACCACGTCCACATTTTCCGCCGCCATCAACTTGACACCGGCGGCGACAAATCCATTTCCGTCCTGCTCCGGGCCGAGGGCGGCTCCGCCCTGGCGGTGGAAAAAACTTTCGGGCGCGGCCGCGTCATTGTCCAGGCCGTGCCCCTCAACGTCTCCTGGAGCAACTTGCCCTTGTGCCAGTCCTTCGTCGTCATGGTGCATGAGTGGCTCTGGTACCTGACCGAATCGGGCATGGTCCGGCGCAACCTCCAGCCCGGCGAGCCTTTGCAAATTGCCGCCGCGCCGGATTCCGGCAACGGCGGCGCCACCGTGGACACCCCGGGCGGCGGTTTGGCCCGGGTGGCCGGACGCGAAGAGCAGGGCCGCATGATATATCGTTATCCCAAAACGCTTTTCCCGGGCCAATATATCCTGAGAATTTCCGGCGCCACCCAGGCTCCCGAACGATTCGAGGTCAGTCGCGATCCCCTGGAATCCGATTTCACCCCCTTGACCGACAAACAAATCGCCTCCCTGCGCGAGGCGGGCGGAGTGGGATTTGGCCCCAAGCCCCTTTCCGAAACGCGCACCGAGCGTGTCGCCGCCCCGCCCCGGGCGCTGGCTTCCTGGCTTCTCCTGGGCTTGCTTGTCTTCATGGCCCTGGAGGCGGCTTATGCTTTCTGGCTCGACCGCCAGCGCCGCGCCTCCGGTCCCGGTGTGTCCATGGCCCCCGCCTTTCATGCCTGATCTGATGCCACACTCGGAGACCATCGAAAAATTTGCCTGGCAAGGGCCTTTCTCGCCCGCCCATTTGCTTCTGCTCGGCCTGGCCCTGGCCGGGATCATGGCTTATTTGGCCTGGCGCTGGGCCAGGGATTCGGGCTCCTGGAAAAAATCCGCCTTCCTTCTTCTCCTCCGCCTGGGGGCTTTGGCCGTGGCAGTTTGGATGCTCGCCGGCCCCTCCGCCGTCACCGTCCGCCGCGATACCCGGGCCAAGTCCGTCCTTTTTATGGTTGACTTCAGTGACAGCATGGGACTGGCGGATCCCGTGGACGGCTCGGGCGAAACGGTTCGCTGGACCGGCCCGGAAACCAAACTCCGCGCCTCTCCTCCCGTCGCCGCGCTGGACGAAGTCATCGGAACCCTGCAATCCGCCCGCTCCGACGTGGCGCGATTGCGCCAGTTGACCGAAGGCGGCGACCCCGATCAGCGCGGGCAGATCCTCTGGGATCAAATCCACCGCTCCGTCCTTTCCGCCGCCGGCGGCCTGGGATCCCTCGTCTCCCCGGTCACCAGCGCGGACGCCGAGGCGGGAGCGGAACTGGGCCGCGTCGCCGCCTTTCTCAAGGACAATGCCGCCCCGATGGGTCCCTGGAAAACAACCGGCCCCAAATCCCCCGAAGACCGCCTGGACGAAGCCGCCGCCTTCGTCACCGCCGCCATGCAACGAATCGAGCGCCAGTCCCACAACCTGGCCGTTGCCTACGAAAAAAATTCCGCCGCCCAGGACAAGCCCGGCTTGGCTGTGCAATCCAAGCTGTCACGAAATGACAAGGTGGCCAACTGGCTGGAGGCGGCCGAAAAATCCTGGCTCAAAGACGTGGCCGATCATGCCGCCATCGAGCGCTACACCTTTTCTTCCGAGGTTCTGCCCCTGGCCGGCCACGATTGGCGCCCGGCCTTGCGCGCCGCCCACACCAACCCCGTCGCGGGTTCCACCGATCTGGCCGCCGCCCTCAACCGCGCCGCGCAGGAAGCGGCCAAACAACCCGTGGACGCCGTGGTCATGATCACCGACGGCGGCCACAACGCCCCCGGCGACCCCCGCCAAGGCGCCGCCGCCCTTCACGACGTTCCGCTTTTCATCGTTCCCATTGGCGCGGAGGAGATGCCCCGCGATGTCATCCTCCACCACCTGCACGCCCCGCGCGCCGTTTTCAAAAACGACACCGCCGTCATTGATGCCATGGTCACCGCCTACTCCTGCGAGGGCGAACAATTGCAGGTCGAACTGTCCAGCGACGGCGTCACCGTCGAAAAACATATTATTGACGTTACGGCCGCAATGTACGACGGCCGTGTCAGCTTTGAATGGAAGGGTCTCATCCCCGGTCGCCATAGCTTGCAAGTCAAGGTTCTCCCCGTCCCCAAGGAACTGACCCTGGACAACAATCAGGAGCAAGTCGAAATCGAAGTCATGGAAGATGTCATCAAAGTCCTCGTGGCCGACGACCTGCCCCGCTGGGAGTTCCGCTACATTGTCAACCTCTTCAAGCGCGACAAGCACGTTGCTTTCGAGCAACTCCTTTTCGAGCCGAACGACGATGCGCTCTCCCTGGCCCCGCCTTCCTTTCCCCGCGACATGGCCGGATGGCAAAAATACCGCGTCGTCATCCTCGGAGACGTCAGCCCCAGGCAGTTGAACCCCGCGCAGCAGGAAATGCTCCGAAAATATGTGGCCGAAGAAGGCGGCAACCTGGTCGTCATCGCCGGCCAAACCGCCATGCCCGCCGCCTTCAACGGCCAGCCGCTCGGCGCGATGATCCCGGCCACCGCCTCCAGCGAACCCAGCAACCCCACCCAGCCCTTCAGCCTGGCGGTCACCGCCGAAGGCAGCAGCGCGGTGGCGACCCAACTGGACGACGACCCGCTGGCCAGCGAGCGCATCTGGCGCGAGATGAGCGCCAAATTGCCCATCTACAACCTCTCCTCCTTCTCCAAACCCAAGCCCACCGCCCATGTTCTCATTGCCGCCACCACACCCCGCCGCAGCGCCGAGGAGGAAGCCTTCCTTTCCTGGCAATACATCGGCCTGGGGCGCGTCATTTATGTCGCCGCCCCTGTCACCTATCAACTCCGCTACCAGAATGGCGACCTCTATCACCATCGTTTCTGGGGCCAGCTCTTGCGCTGGGCCATCGCCCGCGAAATGAGCACCGGCTCCAAGACCGTCCGGCTTCTCACAGACAAAACCACTTACACCGCGGGCGACACCGCCCAGATCGGTCTCCGCCTCGCCCAACTGAACGGCCAGCCCGTCGCCGGCGCCCAATGCAACGTCGAAGCCCGTCAGAATGGCCGTTCCATCGCCGTCATTCCTTTGCACGAGGAACCCGGCTCCCCGGGCGCTTACCGCGGCACCCTGGACAACCTTTCCCCTGGCTCCGTCACCCTCCGCGCCGGCGGCGCCGCCGTCGGAATCTTATTGGCGGCCGAAGGCCGCTCCGACCCGGTCGAGCAAATCCTGGCCGTGGACCCGGCCATCAACTCCGAAATGAACAATCCCCTCTGCAACCTGCCGCTTCTGGGCGAGCTTGCCGACGCCAGCGGCGGCTTTCTCACCCAGCCGTCCTCCCTGAAAAACGCCCTGGCCCACCTCAACACCGTCCCGGATGTCACGGAGACCGTGATCAGCCGCGAGGCCTTATGGGACCGCTGGCTCTACCTCTGGCTGTTCATCGCCTTCGTTGCCGCCGAATGGTTCACCCGCAAGTACTGGCGGATGGTGTGAGCCTTTTATCCCGAAGGGATTTTATCCCAACGGGATAAAATCATTCAGCCCAGGGTTGCGAGAGCCGCCGACTCGCTTGTTCTCCAAGCTGTCCGATGCTCTGGGCCTTTTACCCCAACGGGATAAAATCATTCAGCCCAGGGTTGCGAGGAACGAGCTACCCTGGGGGGGCGAGAAGCAAATCCATCAACCCTGAAAGCAGAGATTTTTAAGCTGAAGATAATT
>Ga0326728_10015056_pt1 | contig 16193 bp, 15 predicted proteins | sample MB3enrmetagenome_FD_207602 | JGI IMG/M metagenome (GOLD analysis project Ga0326728, IMG submission 207602) | Lab enriched peat soil microbial communities from McLean, Ithaca, NY, United States - MB31MN | ecosystem: Environmental > Terrestrial > Soil > Wetlands > Peat | place: USA: New York...
CGGCCGTCGGTGGTTACCTCGGTGCGGCGAACCGAGCGGCTACGATGCACCTTCAAGGAGGCCTCCTCCTGGGTTGTCTGACTGCCTTGGAACACAGCCATTCTCCCAGCTGAGGAGGCCTTTTACGCGAATGGTGGCAGGCTTATGCCGCTATCGCGCGAATAATCGAGGTTAGGCGTTCTACTCCCGCGCCCATGATCTCTGCGCGCAGCTCTTCTGAGACACCGTCCAGTTCCGTCATGGCTTCTCGGACCAACCGTTGGAGGCGTTGTTGTCCTTCTGCGTCTTCGGGCCAAGCCAAGAGCGAGGTCAGAATGGCAGCGCGCGCCTGTACTAGCGGGCGCTTCGCGAACCACGAAAAGAGCATTACCTCAGAGTTCCCACTTCCCCATCCACGATCCGAGTTGGTCGACACTTCGTCGCAGGGATACCAGCGCTCGATCATGCGCGTCATGCGTCGACGACCTCGTCTTTCCTAGCTGCGGAGAGGGCCGATCCCGGGATTTGGATGAAGGCCACATCTCTCGTGACGTCGGCGAATACAGCCGCCGGATTCTTCCAGGCATGAAACAGGGTGCCCTTGGCGTCATGGCATTGCTCCACGACGTAGAGCCAGTAGTCGTCACCGAGCAGTCCCGCCTTAGCGATTTCCTCGCCCGTCATCCGTACTCCGCTGCTCGAGGCCGAGTTCCAAACACCTTTCACCTCGACGCAACGCTGCTGGCTTCCACGCTTGGCGTGAAGGTCGAAGCCTAGGCCCGCCTCCTTGTGTCGGTCCGTGACCTTCCACTCGTTACTTTCGAGTAGATGCACCACGTGGACCATCGCAATCCGTTCGCTGTCTTTCTCCTCCGGGGTGTCGGGAATGCCGGTACCAAGAACGTGCGCCCACCCCAGCCTCACGGGGTCCTCGCTGGACAACTCAACCGCGCGCTCGAGCTCTTCGATCCGTCTCCCTACAGCCTTCTCTATGCTCGTGCGCGCGGCCACGCGCTTGGCTTGGTCACTGATGTGATCGGTCAGGTCGTTTGGTAGCTGCTGGAGCTGGGTGCGCGCCTGGTCCACCCAAGCTGCCAATGCTTCTCGCCTTGCCTTGATGTCATCGTTGAATGCCATTTGGGCTGCGGCCTCGGCGTGGGCTATACGTGCAGGATGAGGTATCTTCTCCGCGCGCTTGCCCGGGTCGAGGTTCGCGAGCGTTTCCCATTTAATCGTGCGGGAACCAACATCATCCACCTGGACTAAGTAGGACAGACGGGCTGTGCGCCGTCCGCCTCCTTCCTCGAACTGACTGTCGAAAACGAAGAGGTCGTAGTCAGTGACAGAGTTGGGGTCCCGCAGCTGTCCTCCCTGGAAAAGCGCCGGACGTAGGTAGCCAGCGGCCGCTGTGGCAAGACGAGTGAAGGCCGGCTCAGCCGGACCGAGCACGATTGCCTCGCCCGCTGCCGCTCCGCCAGCGTTGAGCGCTTCGCGCTTCGCTTTGCCGCTTGTGGCGACAAGCTCCTTCTTCTGGGGAAAGCCGAGCGGCAACGGGACTCCCGCGGGACTCAGGAACCAAAGCCCCTCGTCGGCTATGGCGGCCCGTTCGATCCTCAAGAGGCCGGCGCGAGCGAGCCGCGTAAGGAATCGCTCGACAACGTGCGGGTTGATTCGTTCGAGTCGTTCGTCATGGAGTGACGCGATTGCCTTTGCGAGCTCGACAGTGGAAGCGAGCTGGTCTTCGGATTTTCGAGCGAGCTCGTACTCCTGCCGAAGACGCTCCTTGGTCATCGCCTTCGCTGCGCTCGTGAACTTGTCGTCAGCGCCATTCATCAGGTATGTCGAGGCCAGGGCGGCCTCCAGGCTTGCTACACCCGATCCTGCTAGAGCTTTCTCGGCCACCAGACTAAGTGAGTCGAACATCTTTCCATCGAGCTCGTTGGCTGCCTGACAGAGGTTGTGGAGCAGCTGTAAGTGCGCGTGTCCCTCCCGGGTACCAGTCGCCACGAGGTTGTAGAGGTGGACCTCTTTCGTCTGCCCAACCCGATGGATGCGGCCCATGCGTTGCTCGAGCCGTACCAACGACCACGGGATGTCCCAGTTGACAAGGACGTGCGCTGTCTGGAGGTCGATGCCCTCGTTACCGGCGTCTGTCGAGACGAGGACCTGGAAGTCGCAAATGGCGAAGGCCGCCCGCACGAGATCGCGCTCGATCTGGCTGTCCCGGCCCGAGTACCTTCTCGCGCTAAAGCCGTGGGCGTTCAGTCGCTTCACCAGCCAATCGGCCGTATCGGCGAACTCGCTGAAAATGACCGCCTGCTCTTCGTTTCCGGCGCCGATGCCGTTCGGGGCAAAACAAACGTCGAGCAGCTCGGGCCATTTAGACGCTGATTGGTTGGTGTCCGCGACGAGTGGCTCAAGACGAGAGAGCAGGTCTTCGATCTCGCGCTGCTCGTCCTTTGAGGCCTCTGAACTCGCGTGCACAACCGCAACCTCGTCTTGCTCGGCTTCGTCGACGTCCCACGGGTCGCCTTCTACAGCTCCAGCTGGCGTCGTCGGCTTTGCGGTGCCCATCTCTTTACCGCGGCGTCGGAGCGTCTCTGCGAGTGCGTAAAGGGATGACGCCGCACGCTTGCCGTACACCATCCGTGCGAGTTCGGCCGACTGCGCAGGAAAGAATCGGTCGACTAGCCCGAGTGCCTCGTCGTAGAAGGCCTGCTCTTGGAGGCTAAGCGGGACGTTGCGGGTGTAGGCACGACGTGCCTTAAAGAGCCGCGTAGTTCCGTCGTAGTCGACCAGTTCCTCCTTCATGCGCCTGAGAAAGTGGAGCGGGCCAGGGTGGAGACTGTGGCCGGGGTCGGCGGCATCGAGACGATCGACCGGCGGATAGACGGCCGGGTCCACCAGGTGCATGAGGCTGCGAAAGAGCCATTCGTTTCCTCGGTGTGGCGTCGCCGTCATAAGCACGGCCCTCTGCGTACTTGCGAGTGCGACCCCGACACGGTGCCAGGTCTCGGCCGTCGGCGTCATTCGGTGCGCCTCATCGAATACGACGGCATCCCAACCTGCACGGTCAGGATGGATCGCGTCGAGAACTGCTTCGTTCGCGGCGGCAAGCTCAAGGGAGACGACCCACATGTCGTGACCGATTCCGACAGCGTGCTCACGCACCGTGTTTGCCGTGATTCGTCGGAGGCTGTCTTCCCCGCCAAGGAAACGCTCAAAGTCCTCCTGCCATTTGGTCACGAGGTGAGCAGGGCAGATGACGAGCGCCTTCCTCACGAAACCGAGCCGCTGCATCTCTCGCAGCCAAAGCCCGCCCATAATCGTCTTGCCAGTGCCGGGCTCATCTGCTAACAGGAACCGAAGCACCGGCTGGGGCAACATCGCTGCGTAAACGGCCTGGTCCTGGTGGGGGTAAGGGACGAGTGGGACGGTGCCCATGGCGGTCGCCTTCCCCTCTATCGCCGCGCGGCACATCCACTGTGCCCAGAGACCCGCGAGCACGGCCGTGGGATCAGCATTGCCATCCTCGGTTAGCCGCTCGACCTTGCCAGCCTCGTCCTCGGTCAGCTCGGTTTTCGTGACGTTACCGGTGTCGTCTTCGGTGAATAGCCGCCACCCGGTTGCAATTGGCATCGCTCCCAAGACGGTGACGAAGGACGTCGTCCCTGGCAAGCGGATACGAGTACCTTCCTCGAAGCCCACCACCCCTCGCCTCCTTGCGGTCGAATTACGTCCTCTTAGCTGCCAAGAGCGGGAGGAGAACCGGGAACCAAGTTATCGGCATGCCAGCTGGGCGACCGGGATGGGCGTTGTGCAGGGCGAGGGGACAAACCATCCAGCAGCAGTTCATGCGCCAAAAGCGTACGACTTTCGACGAGCGTGCGTTCGAGACAGCCGAGCGCTAGCCGAGGACCAACCGTCAGGGAGCGTGCATTTCTAGATAGCAGTAAGGCAGTTCCTCACAACGTCCTGAGCAGGGCTCTGATCAGGGCTTTGGAACAGGGCTCCTGAGGTGAGTAGGGGACTCTACCCACGTCACGACAGCGAACACCCTCCCTCTACACTGTGGTCTGTACCTGACCGCCCTTGTAGAAGGAGGTAGCAGGTGGATACCACCGCCCCCGTCACCAGCGTGCCTCGGCCCGCTGATTCATTGCCGTACTTCCTGTCCGTCAGCCCGCGCTTCGACGAGTTCGAGGCCACCTCTGCGGTCTTCCTCGCGAGGGTCTTCGATGGTCGTCACCCGCACACCATGTCCATCCATGTCCGCGGTGGGCTCGATCCGCTCGAGCTGATGCCTGAGGGCGTCGTCATCGAACGGAGTCATGAGTCGAACTACCGACGTGCCGCGAGCGGTCACTCGAAAGACGACAGCGTCGGTCTTCTCATCGTGGCCGGTCCAGGCGTGACGCTCATCGAGATGAGCGCCGCTCGCGCCGAAAGCCTCGACCGGTTGCGCGAGACTTTCGAGCCCTACCGGCGTGTCGAGGACAGAACCGAGTTCCTCGACATTCGCTTCTGGTACGACGGAGCGCACGGGCCGGAGAGCCGTGAGCGCTCACTCGACTGCGCCAGCTGGGAAGAGATAGAGCATAACTACCCGAGCTCGACGAGGGCCCCGCTCGGCGAACTCATGTCGCTTCGGCGTCCGTCGGGCGCCGGCAGCCTGATCCTCTGGCACGGGGCGCCTGGGACCGGCAAGACCAACGCCGTGCGATCGCTCGCGAGGAACTGGTCGAGCTGGACGACGACTCATGTGATCACCGACCCCGAGTGCTTCTTTGAACACCCTTCATACCTGCTCGAGGTGATGCTGAGCGCGCCCGAACGCACGCGAGCTGATTCGGCCAACCAATGGCTCTTGATCGTTTGCGAGGACGCCGACGAGTACCTGAGAAGCGATGCCCGCCAGCGCTCCGGCGCCGCCCTCGGACGGTTGTTGAACGCCACCGACGGTCTGCTCGGGAGGGGTCTCGGCGCACTTGTGCTCCTTACGACGAACGAGGACGCCGGTCGCCTCCACCCTGCCGTGACCCGGCCCGGACGCTGTCTGGCGTCGGTCGAGTTTGCCCCCTTCACGCCTTCGGAGATCAAGGAATGGCTCGGCGACGAAGAGCATGTCGCGTCCAGGCCGATGACCCTCGCCGACCTCTACGAGCTGAGATCGGACACGCCGAGGTTCCGCGAGCCCGAGCCCGGGTTCTTGACGGGGGCGTACCTGTGAGCGCCACCATCCTCGAGCTCGGAGGTCGAGAGCTCCCGGACGCTCTCGATGACGTCAGGCGTTACTGTGGATTGCCGTGGTCCGGCGGGCAAGGAGAGGTGTCCGCCTTTTCGTACTACGACGCGCTGTCCGAGCGGAGAGAGGACGACGTCGTAAGACCGGTCGACGTGCTCTCCACGGCGGCTCTGCACCCCGGCCTTCGCTGGCGCGATCTCCAGTACTTCTCGTACGAGGCACCGAGGCTACAGAGCTGGCTAGAGACGATTCCGGGTGGTGTGGATCTCGCCGACGCCGACGACGACCTCGTCGAGGAAGTGGCTCGGCTGCCCGAGCGCTTCGACGGGCACCCGGGACTCTCGATCCTTTCGAAGGTGCTGCACGCGAAGCGCCCCCGCCTGATCCCGATCCTCGACCGGACCCTCACGGACTGGTACCGCCCGATCTCCTCCCGCCGCGGGGAGAGCGCCTGGCGGGACTGCGTCAGGCTCCTCCACAGCGATCTTGCAGCACCATCAAACCGGGCCATTCTTCGAGCGATCCGATCCGAGCTCAGGGTGGAGCTCGGTGCAGCAGTCCCAAGTGAACTGCGCATCGCCGACATCGCGATCTGGATGCAGGTTCGAGGATTCCGGCCCGCAGGAAGGGATCTCGAGAAAGGAGCAACGCCGTGACCAAGGAAGAACCGCTCACGGATATCCGACTTTCGTACGCGCGGCTAGGAGACTCGAGTTACCACGAATACGACTCGGCCAATTTGGGAACACTCGTCCAGCACCTTGTCGAGCTCGGTAGCGTGGCTCCGATCGGATCACCGCTCGAAGATCGCCGCCTCCGAGAAACGGACTTCCTCCCCAGCGAGGGTGTGCTCGTCGACGAGAAGCGCGTCTGCGTGACGTGGAACATCCTGGAGCGCCTTGCACCTCCTGACAGGGAGGTCAAGGAGCTAGTTGACCTTTACGGTTTTCTTGAGCTCGCTTGCTTTGGTGGCTTCGTCGTCACAAGGGTGCCCCGCCGACAGCGACGGCTGATCCGCTTGAGGACGGGTCGTCAGCCGCAATAGCCGCACACGCCGACTTCCCATACTTCCCGGTTAGCGTGTTGGTCGGCGGCAGTTTGCGCTGCCCGTAGCGCTTCCTGGAGACTCGAAAATGCCTCTGACCATCTACCATTGCGCGTCCTCGTTCCGCGACCCTGGAACCCACTCCCCTCGTTGCAATACGGACAACCGCCACGGTGTACCTTGGCAAAAGTGTTCGTCCAGTTCTCGTAGAAGTAGAAGGTTTCATGGGGCACGTCTCAACCTCCGGCAGGTTGTGCAAGCAGCGGGCACTGCAAAGGGCCTTGAGCGGACCCGGAGCGTCAAAGCCAATCGTAGAGGCATGGCTCTGTGGATCCCTGGTGGTAACGCATGCTCCGTGGTGGTCGGTCGTAGAACAGCCATTCGAGCTTCTCGGAGTCGAGGTGACTGAAGGATGCGGCGAGGTTCTGGGTCGCCGCGTCCATCAACTGCAGGTACCTGATGTAGCCAGCGCGTCCGCGGGGAGGGGTCCACCCTTGAACTCCATTGAGGAGTTTTCGAACAGTCTGCCGGACTCGGAGATCGAGAATCAGCGGCCTAAGCTGCGGGTTGGGGTCGTCTAGCGCTAGTGCCCAGAACCACTTTGTGAAGAAGGCCTCTCGGCTACCGGGAAGGACAAAAAGACCGTACGCGTTGGTGATGTTGGCACCGGTGAATCCGTTCCACAACGCTGAGGCGGTTCCTTCGAGTACCGGCAAGAGGGACTTAGACGTGAGCCCTCTCGCAGTGTTGAGAGGCCCCCGCCCGTTGCTCGTGCCGGAGCCCCACATTCTTGTGGCTACCCAGAGGCTCACTAGATCGCAAGGTTTACCACTCTGGTGAGCGGCGCTGGCGAGCTGGTGAAGCAGCTTCCTGTCCACCTGCCGGAGGGTGGAACTGCTGCTCCCCGTCGCGGGCAAAGAGTTAAGAACATTCAATGCGGCCGCCCGGACTTTCGGCTGAGGTACGCCGCAGTAACCGGGACGACCTGGGTGTCCGCCTGCCGAAAGCCAGGGGTACCAAGTTGCAGAGTTCACCGAAACAGATCGGGGCAGTGGGCTTTGCCGATTGACACAACCCAGGTGGTAGGGGCTCTTGTTTAGGTACCGCCTCACCTTTGTTTCAACTGTGGAAGCAAGGTTTGGAGTCATAGCGGATTATGCGCCAGCTGTGGTCTCATGGCCTCTGGTCCCGTCTCCTGTTCTTCCAGTACGAGCTTGCTTATCTTGGCCTGCGGACATTCAAAAGCAACCAGTCGATTAGCGTTTCCAGCGATCGGGACTCCTCTCTGTCGTCACCGAGCCCGGGGTACCGGTCCCGATCGGCGGTGACGACCGCTTCGCTGATCACCCAACCATTGGCCTCACGCGCGAAGGAGGCAGTGAATATACAGAACCCAGTCCAGCTGCGATGGAGATACAAGGTCGCGTCTTCGACGTACGCGAACCAGTGATCCTCCATTTCCAATGGACGGAATCCTCGTTGGATTTGTATCCACTCATTGTCGGAGTAGACCCGAGCAGGTGCTGGGATTCCTCGTGGCTGAGTCAGGTCGAGGACCTGCCAGTCTGTCTTGCAAACCGGTCGATGGTCTGGAAACTGGGACGGCGACCCGACTATGTACTTCACTGTGGACAACCGCAGAGCGTCCGGGTCCGACTGCGGATCGTTTCGTTCAGGACTAGTCGGTGAATCGTGACATACTGCGACATCGGCGTTGTCGTTGTCACGGGCCATGAGTGTCGCTCCAATGCTTCGAGGCCGACGACTCGGCTCGGGCGTCTCGCGTGGGGAGAGCGCGGGATCGAACGGTGAGTTCCGAACGTCATGGCTGGATGAACGTGGGGCTCATCTCACGCGACCTCCAACGTGTGGTAGCCAGCCGGACGGCAGTGCCGACCTCTGCGGATGATACGTCACAGGTGTAACTCGGAGCCGACATGGGATGCATGGGGGAGGAGACACAAAGCGTTGACGCGCCGTCGCGAGTCACCGGCAGTCGGTGAACCTGGGGCTTGTACCGCGCCGAGCCCACGCTGATGAAGCTTGTCGCGAACAGATAGGGGCAGTGGCTGACGCTACTGCGACGAGTCCCCGTCGGACGACGCCGTCAGCTACTAGTCGATTTTGATCCCCTGGAGCACTCATCAGCTCCGACGAAGGGTGACTCGGCTCAGGGAACAGGGCCAAGGATTCATCCTGGAGGCCTCAGGACCCCGAGATGGCACAGGTCCCCAGACCGCAACAGGCGGGCTGGGGACCTGTCGTCTTTCTCCAAGGAAGAAAAAAGCACGCCAAGATCCGTTGTCCAGTCTGGAAACGGACCATCGGTGATCCCTGCTCTCTCCCTCCCCTGTTCTGCATGTCCTCTTCACGCGGCATGACTCGCCACCAGCCACCGCGGGGACGACGCCAATGTCAGTACTTGTGGATGACTGCTCCCGGCACGTCGACCGAGTCGACAAGGGCGCTGCGGCACCGCTTGTTCTGATCGGATTCTCGCCCTGTAGCCGGAGGCCAACCGCCCCCTGGGGGGCGGGCGGCAGCAGGGGGGTCCGAAGGCTCAGAGCGAGAACTTTTTCTGCGGGCGGACCGCCGAAATCTGCCGATATCGGCGTGACCAGGGTAAACGTCCTTGGGGCAATTCGAAGAAACTCTGCCGTGGTGAGGTTTTGGTTAGGTTTGTGATGAGGTCCGATCTTCAAGGTTGCCCCGATGACGACTTTGGCGAGGGCCTCCCGGCTAGCGCGAATCGACGACGAGGGCGTCTTTCAGCTCCCGCAGTTCCGGGACGTCCCCGAGCCGCTCGGAGACCTCGCGCCAGGTCCTCTCGAGCCGGCCCTGGTCCTTCCGGGCGGACTTGAGCAAGCAGGTGTTGACGCCGTAGCTGTACGGGACCGCGCTGATCCCTACCTGTGCGGCGTCGTAAGCCTCGGTGTCGCGACCGGCCGCGAGCAGGAGGCTGACGAGTTCGACCACGGCGTTCTCGATCGCGACAGCCATGCGGCTCGAAATCCCGTTGGACTCCGACGCCCACTCGTAACGGCCCTTCGGTGCTGCCTGGAACGGATATCCCCGTACAAGCAAGACCGCTTCTTGCAGGTTCGCGATGCGCTCGGCGTCGGTGTAGTGGTCGCACTTCACCAGCTGCTGGAAGCTCAGCCAGTCGCAGATGACCTCGCCTGTGAAGCGGTAGCCGGCGTGCCCGTCGGACACGAGGACGTCCTCGCCGAGCGCCCTTCTGAGCTCTGCCACCAGGTTGTAGAGGGCGGCCGGGGCGAGGGTGGCCTCCCCGCTGCCGAGGGCGGTGCGCAGCTCGTCGGAGGGCACTTCGCGTCCTGCGTTGAGCGCCAGATAACAGCAGAGCTCGGCCACTGCGTGGCGGCGTGCCACGGCGCCCAGGCCGTCGACCAGGATCGGCCCAAGGACCCCGACGGTGAGCCGTGGGCGCTCGGCTCGAACGGTGGCGGCCAGAGGCGGAGGCGTTATCTCTGGCGGCACAGGTTGTGTCGCCTGGTCGGGTTCACGCCCTTCGGCAGGGTCGCCAACTCGCTCCGACTTATCGGTCTCCATCGGCACGGGCGGCGGGAAGACGATCACGAGGCGTTCGCCGCGACGCCGCCGGCGCCAGAACAACACGAGCGGAATCACGATCACCGTGACACCGCCGGCAGTTCCTGCGGCGACGGGCACAAGTGTTCCACTACCTCGCCCGGCCGAGGCCGCCCCGACGGCTGTGGGCACTCCGGGCGACGAGCTGCCGGGTCGGACCGAGCCCGAGGAGAACAGGACCGTGACGCCGTATTTCGGGTTGCCCGAGCGCTCGTACTCGGTCCCGGTCGTGGGCGCGAGGTCAACCAAGATACGCCCAGCCTGGAGATCGGCCGGCACCGTGAAGACGTAGGCCGAAGAGAGCACACCGAGGGCGCTCTGCGAGACGGCGGTCGCCTCCTCTGTCTTTCCCCCGACGCTGAGACGCACCGCGCTCCCGGGCTCTGGGAGCAGGTCGGTGAACTCGGTCCCGCCGGGGCCCCGATGGCCGGTCTCGCCGAAGTTCACGGCGAGGAACGCCTCGTCGGGCTTTGTCGGCCGAACCAGCGGGTTGCCCGGGAGGAACCAGTCCAGCGCGGCCGATGCCACCTTGGCTGTCATCGAGGCGCGGTGGCCGTCGGTCGCACTGCGCTCGGGAAACGAGTAGGTCTCCCCGATGAGGCTCTTTACGACTTGCTCGCGTGCCGGCGCGTAGAGGACGTCCGGCCGGACCCCGACCGGCCGAGCCCCGGTGAGCGAGAAGGACTGGGCGAAGTCCGCCGCGCTCAGGCTGAGCGTGGCGCCCTCCCCGTCCGGGACGGCGACGGCGTAGTCGACGGTCCCGAACTCTTCGATCTCGTCCCAGCTGAGCGGCAGAGCCTGCGAACCGACGCGAATCGTGCCCTGGGTCTGGGGGATCTCCTGGCCGGTGTCGGTGGCAGGCGTCGATTCGGTGCTCTCGTAGCCGAGGGAGAAGACACAGACCCGTGCCCCGCCTGGAGCGGTGAGCTCGTCGGTGCCGACGCCGATGGAGTCCTCGCACTCGTCGCCGGTGACCGCGGCATCGAAGCCGTAGCCGTTGATGGCGCCGTCGGCCGGAGCCTCAAGTGGCGGGAGGGCGTGGGAGACCTCGCTCCAGAGCACGACCCGACCGAGCGGGACCAGCGTCTGGGCCGACGCTGGGGCGGAGGCCATTGCGAGCGCGCCGGTCGCGAGGCCGACCGCGAGGAGACCGTCGGCGATCAACCGAGGGATTTTCACGCCGGGATCTTTGCAGCTCCCCTCCCTGACCCGCTAACCGGGCCGAACAGTCCTGTGAACCCACAGGGACGGCCAAGAGGCCGTCACCACAAGAAGAAAGGAAGCATTGAAATGAACCTGCCCATCGACACCTCAAAGGTCCGCTTCACGCTGCTCAGCGAGCCGCGGCTCCAAAACGAGTACGGCAAGACCACGATCAAGATGTCGCCCCGGGGCGAGCCGGTCTACCGGGTCCAGGTCCTCGCCTTCGCCGACGGGGAAGACGGCGCCGTCCTGCTCGTCAAGGTTCCCGGCGAGCAAAGAGGCATCCGGCCCGACACGAGGGTGAAGGTGCGCAACCTCCAGCTCATCCCCTGGACGATCGACAACCGCTCGGGGATCAGCTACCACGCGGACGCGATCGAGCCCGAGGTGGCCGCCAAGTAATGACCAAGTACTGGCGACTTGTCGTCGCCGGGGTGTTCCTCGCCCTCGTGGCGGGGTTCACCCCGGCCCCGGCGGTCTTCATGGCTCTCATCGCCGGCTTCGTAGCCGGCCTCTCCACCGGGAGGAGGGACCGTGGCTGAGAAGAGGATCCGCGTGGGCCTGCTCCGGAGGCGCTGGCGCCTCGAGCTGCGCCTGTACCTCGTCGCGGTCGTCGCCTGCGGGGTCCTCGTGATCCTCCTCGGGCGTTACTGGGGCGAGACCGCCTTCGCCGCGTTGGCGCTCGCCGGCGTGGTCACGAGCGAAAAGCTCCGCTACGAGCTCGGCCTCAGGCTCACCCAGCGCTTCAGGCTCCGCCGCTCGCAGAAGCTCATGGACGTCTCGCTCGGGGCCGACAGCCCCGAGATGCTGTCCAGGGGACCCTCTTTCGTTGGAGAGGTGATCACCTGCCGCGTGAACCTCGGCTCGAGCGCGAGGGCGATAGAGCACGAGGCCCCGGTTCTCGCGGCCGCCCTCGGGGCCCGCGACGTCCGCGTCCGCCAACAGCGCGAGAACGCGGCCTTGTTGGAACTGCTCGTCGTGCGCAACGAGACCTTGCAGCAGCCCGTCGATCCCACCTTGTTGCTCTCGCGGTACCGGCCGAACCTCTATGACTGCGTGCCTCTCGGGATCGACGAGGACGGCGAGGACGTGGTGATCGGCCTCGTCGGCCGCCACCTCCTGATCGGAGGAGAAACAGGGGCCGGGAAGTCGGGCTCGCTATCTGTGGTGCTCGCCTCTGGCGCGCTCGACCCGGACTGCGACATCTGGTGCTTCGACGGCAAGCTCGTCGAGCTCGCAGCCTGGCGCCCTGTCGCAGAACGCGTCGTCGGCTCCGAGATGACAGAGGCGAACGAAGCTCTTGACGAGCTTCTCTCAGAGATGAACCGCCGCTATGAGCGCCTCTTGGCACGAAAGGGCCGCAAGGTCGAACAGGGCGACGGCGAGCGGACGCTGCTCGTCGTGATCGACGAGCTCGCCTTCTACGTTGCCAACGGCGACAAGAAGGCCGCCCAGCAGTTCTCCGAGAAGCTCCGCGACTTGGTGGCTAGAGCCCGGGCCGCCGGCATCGTCGTTGTCGCGGCGACCCAGAAACCGTCAGCCGACCTCATCCCTTCCGCACTCAGGGACAACTTCGGCTATCGACTCGCCCATCGCTGTGCCACGCGCGACGCCTCCGACACGATCCTCGGCTCGGGCTGGGCGGCCGAGCAGATCAGCGCGTCAACGATCGACCCGAGACTTCGCGGTGTCGGCTACCTGCTGGCAGACGGCGGAGTGCCCCACCGGATCCGCTCGATGTACTTAGACGACGAGGCGATCTCCTCCATCGTCACCGTCGCGGCAAAGCGAAGAGAGCAGACATGACGATGACCCTCGACGAGCTCGAGGCCCTCGCCCACGAACGCAGCGGTGAGGAGCTCATCGCTATCGCAAGGCGCGTGGAGCGAACAGGAGGTTGCGCCCACCCGGTGAGGCTCAAAGCGACAGGGCCAGGTTCGCTCTCCAAGGGTGAGCCGGACGGTGTGCTGCTCGTCGCTTGCAAGTCGAGGCGGGAGACCCGCTGTGCCCCGTGCGCGAACACCTACCGGGGCGATGCCCGTCAGATCGTGCGCGCCGGCATAGAAGGCGGGAAAGGCGTGCCGGAGTCGGTGTCGTCGCATGCGGCGGTGTTCCTTACCCTTACCGCGCCGAGCTTCGGAGCTGTCCATCGCTCGTCGGACTGCCCGTGCAACGCGGGCCCTCGCGGGCGTTGCCGGCACGGCAGGTCTCGTCACTGCCTTTCCCGCCACGAGGAGAACGACGAGCTCGTCGGTTCGCCGCTCTGCCCGGACTGCTACGACTACGAGTCGGCGGTGATGTTCAACGCCTCTGTGGGCGAGCTCTGGCGCCGCGTGACGATCTACGCGCGAAGGCACCTCGCCTACTGTCTCGAGCTCCCCGAACGCGAGATCAAGTCCATGGTGCGGCTCTCTTACCTGAAAGTTGCCGAGCTGCAGCACCGGGGGGTCATCCACCTGCACGCCATCGTCCGCGCGGACGCCGCCACTGACGAGGTCGCTCCTCCGCCGATCCCGATCTCGACGGCGCTGCTCACAGAAGCGCTGCTACGAGCGACAAGAGCGGTGTTCGTAGAGCGCGTAGTGGATGGTGAGATCCTCCGCTTCGTCTTCGGTGAGCAGGTGAAGGTCGATCCCCTCGCGTCCGGAGAGGTGAAGGGGATCGCGTCCTACCTGGCCAAGTACTTGACAAAAGAGGCGAGCGGGAACGGAGCCCTCGACCACCGCTTGCGGGAAAGCGAGATCGAGTACCTCGATCTCCCGGAGCATCTCCGCAAGATCGTCGAGACGGCGTGGTCATTGGGCGCTGATCCTGAGCTCGGCCGACTGCGACGGTGGGCCCATGCCCTCGGATACACGGGCCACCTCATGACCAAGAGCCGGCGCTACTCGACGACGTTCCTTCGCCTCAGAGCCGCGCGCCAGGCATGGAGGCTCGCGGAGGCCGGCGTGACGGAGGACGCCGCGCCGACCCCACGGTTGCACTGGAGCTTCGAGGGCATAGGACACCGATATCGCATTGATGCCGTCCTCGCTGCGACCTTCGCCGGGGACCGCCGAACGGCGGCAAGAGAACGCTGGGAAGAGCTGGACATGTATTGGCAGGAGGGTGGAGAAGACAATGATGTTTGATCAGGACCAGGGACCGGGCGACGACCAACTACTTGTGACGCCTGAAGAGGCAGCACGCCGCCTCGCAGTCGGGCGAACAACCGTTTACGCGCTGATGGGCAGCGGCGAGCTTCCGTCGGTCAACATCGGTCGCTGTCGACGGATTGCCGTGACCTCGTTGCAATTCTTCGTCGCTCGCCTGGTCGAGAACACACCCACTGCCGGACACGACTGGTGATTCGCGCGAAACGCGCATGAGGTCGGACATCAAGTAAGCTCAAGGATTTGCAGGGCTATCTACCGTTCCCAAGAGCGGACGGCCTGGCAAAGAGATCGCGACGCGTCAGTGCTCGCCAGTGGTGAATTCGTGACCTGACAAGACAGTTGGCTCGATGACGCTTGCACACGATCCACTTCGCAAGGGCTCGAGCCTCACCCCCGGCCTGGACGACAACGTTGAGGAGAGCACCGATGGCGCAGATCAGTACACGCAAGATCGCGAAAGGCGACAGCCGCTACGACGTGCGCACGAGGATCGACGGGCGAGTGGTCTCCCGCACCTTCCGGCGCCGCAAGGACGCGGTTGCCTTCGCCGCAACAGTGGAGGCGGACAAGCTGCGAGGAGCCGTCGTAGATCCCCGGCACGCGCGGGTGACAGTCGAGGAATGGTGCCTGTCCTGGTTGGCCATGCGCACGGACCTGCGGCCCACCACCCGTCGCATGTACGCCTATCTTCTGAAAAATCACATTCTCCCGGCGCTCGGGAGAACAGAGCTGGGAAAGCTGACGCCATCCGCGGTCCGGTCATGGCACGCCACACTCTTGCCCAAGTTTCCGACTTCAGCGACGAGGGGATACCAGGTGCTGCGGGCCAGCTTGAACACGGCCGTGACCGATGGCGTTCTCGTCACCAACCCCTGCAAGGTCAAAGGCGCCGGGCAGGGTCACTCGGCCGAACGGCCGGTCGCCTCGATGGCCGAGATGGACGCGCTCTGCGATGCGATCGACCGGCGCTGGCGGGCAATGGTCCTCCTCGCCTACTGGTGCAGCCTTCGCATCGGCGAGCTGCGCGGCCTGCGCAGGCGGGACATCGATCTGCTGCACGGCTGGGTGGACGTACGCGAGCAGGTCGTGGACATCGGAGGGCGGTTCGTTATCGGACCACCGAAGACCGACGCCGGCCGGCGCCGGGTCGCGATCCCGCCCCACATCAGAGACGAGCTCGGTCGGCACCTGGCCGAGTTCGTCAGAGCCGACACGGACGCCTTCGTCTTCACGGGTCATCTCGGCGAAGGACCGGTGGCCACGGCAACTTGGCTGCGCTCGTGGAGCGCGGCGCGCAATGCGACCGGCTTGAGACATCTCCATTTTCATGATCTCCGCCATGCCGGCAACACCCTTGCCGCAGCCACCGGTGCGAGCACCAGAGAGCTCATGGCGCGGATGGGTCATGCCAGCCCGCGCGCGGCCCTCATCTACCAGCACGCCACCTCCGATCGCGACCAGGCCATCGCCTCTGCTTTGTCCAATCTCGCCGCCGAAGCAGAGCTCACGCGAATTGTCCCGCGCGATGGACGCGCGATGGAGGCTCTTTAGGGCGGTCTTCGAGCACCCTCGTGACTCGGATTTATAGCCTTCTACCAGGCAATTCTTCGAGTGGGCGCTGACGGACTTGAACCGCCGACCTGCTCGTTGTAAGCGAGCTGCTCTGACCACCTGAGCTAAGCGCCCCGTCGTCCCGAGAGGACCGATCGTGTCAATGACGACGATATGCCCTCGTGAGGGCCATCCTCCCACGGCGCTGCGGCAAAGGCGCAGTCGATCGGTCGAGCCTCAGTCAGACTGCAGCGCGCTCGCTGGGACGATCGCCGACACATAGATCGTTGGCCCTCCGCACGCGGTAAACGTCGCCTCGACGCTGAAGGGCGACGCGATCCCCGGCAGCGTGACCGACATCGAGCTGACGACCGGACACGTCTGCTCTCCGTCGGAGGGAACATCG
>Ga0326728_10015057_pt1 | contig 16191 bp, 10 predicted proteins | sample MB3enrmetagenome_FD_207602 | JGI IMG/M metagenome (GOLD analysis project Ga0326728, IMG submission 207602) | Lab enriched peat soil microbial communities from McLean, Ithaca, NY, United States - MB31MN | ecosystem: Environmental > Terrestrial > Soil > Wetlands > Peat | place: USA: New York...
TGGCCAACTCCCTGTCAATCCATCGGCTGGACGATAATTCTGTGGAGAGCTTCTGGTCCTTCGCGCATCGCAAAAACTCCCGCCGTTTCGTCATAACGGCAGTTCGCCACGCGCAGTCCTCCTTCCAGAAGTGCCTACCTTGAGGCCGAACCTCCTACCTCAACAGGCAACAGCGCCACCTCGCCTCTCTAACTTGTGGGTAATTGAAAGCCCTGTAATTGCTTCTGAGCACGGTGAGGGATTTCTCCAGTGAGTCGAGGTATCGCTTTCGACTTTGATCATGCCGAAGCGGATCGGCCAGCAGCAAGTCTCGTGCGGCGTAGCATTCCTTCAACGCTAAACATTTCCCGATTTGCTGTAGAGGGAACCTGGAACCACTTCTTCCTCCTGTAGATACGGGGCGTGCCCGTATCACTCGCCTGCCGCCGGAGACGCGGCAAGCCGCGTCTCTACAGAAACTCGGGAAATGCTCTAAGCTACTGGACTTGCCTCCCATGACTTTGGTTACTTATCGCGAAATAACCGCTGATTCTATACTTGTGCATACCCCCTTTCGAGCGAGCGGGGTAAAAACTCGGAGATCGACGTCGAAATATGTCAATCCGTTTAATTCACGAAAGGGCGCAGGGGGAAAGCAAAACCGCAATACCGATAATTGTGCCAGATCGAACTGTTCCAGAATTACCATCCCCAACCTGGCAGCGCGAGTCGCAATCAATTCTCGTCATTCTGATCTGCGGTATAGCTGTTCGCGTCCTCTACCATCTCATTTTTGTACCCTGGTGGTCAGCGGACACTATTACCTATGTTGACGCTAGCTGCCTGCTCCGCCATGGCTACTTTACCGACGGAGCACGCACGCCCGGGTATCCTATTTTCCTGAGCTTGGCACGTTGGCTCTCGCTGGCTACAACCCCCTGCTTCGATGGCTCCAGCATGGCAGTGGCCGCCGTCTTGCAATCGGGGCTTGGCCTAATTACGACCGCCCTCATCTACGACACGCTTCGTATACTCCGCGTACGCAAGAGCTTGGCTCTGATTGGCACTCTGTTTTTCGCGGTTCTGCACGGCCCTTGCGAATTTGAAATGGCCTTACTCTCGCAGTCGTTATCCCTATTCGCTTTGGTCGTAGGTATCTGGCTCTTCACCAGAGCTATGGCGAAAGTTGGTCAGCGGGAGAATCCCGTCGCTCTGACGATCCTGACCGGCGTCGCGCTTAGCTTCGCGGTTCTGGTTCGTCCCGAGAATCTGGTATTTTCCGGGGCGCTCATCCTTGTCGTCGCGCTACTCTGGCTGCGTTCAAAGTTCTTTCAGACTTCGGACAAACGGCCTCGATCATGGGGCGTGCTGGCGTTGGCGCTGCCTTTGGCGCTTGCGCCGATATTGTTCGCCTGGATGACCTGGAACTACATCGGTATCGGCCGATTCACTATCACAACTTTAACTTCGTGGAACATGTCTTCCTCCGTTTACAACCTGTTCGACCGGGTCGAACCCGAAGACCAAGTGCTTGGCGAGTTACTTGTTAAGGCCAATTTGGTGCGCAATTACCCAGAGATGGTTACTGGCGAAAAGTTTTGGAAGCCCACCCAGCCCGGCCAAGTCGTGCAAGACACCTATTGGACTACCATCTGGGAAATCGTGAATCGTCGCCGTGAAATGCCGATACCACCTCCCCATCCAACTTCGAGCACGTTCTTCCTCTGGATTCGTGGCTTGGGTAGCGCAGAAGCACGTCGGTTTACCCACGCTTTCGCCGCCGGAGCGCGAATTCAGGTTGCGTCAACCGATAATCCCGATAACATCGGCGACCCAAATACCATCGGAGAGTATGTAAACAGTGTGTCATGGAAGCTGGTGAAGAAATATCCGGCTCTGTGGTTCCTCAATATTGTCGACAACTTCAATCGTGAAGCCTTCACCTTTAGCCTGTTCCCTCCTCCTCCCAGCGAACTCAAAGATCCTCGCTCGTGGGAGGGCGGAACCGTGGTACGAGAGCAGAAGCTATGGAGTTTTGCTGTGTGGTGGAACCGTATCCAAGCGCCGTTTCTTACTGTCTTCTTCATCCTGACGCTGGGAATCGCCTTGTTCGCGCCGGCAATCGTACTGCGTGCTAATGATGCCAGTATCGCCTGTGACGCCACAGTTGTGGCCCTGTCCACAGGAGTCGTCGGCACCTTCATCACGTGCTGCATGTTTGCCTGCTATATGCCGCACTACGGTTTGCCGCACTGGGGAGCAATCGTGATCTGTGGAGTTTATGCAATGGATCGAGCGCTCGGAGTGCTGCAATCTCGGCGCATGGCCCGGGTGATCGTAAACGATTGAAGTCGGGAGGGTGCACCACCCCAGTCCCGCTTGTCCCGTGTTAGAGCATTTCCCGATTTGCTGTAGAGGGAACCTGGAACCACTTCTTCCTCCTATAGATACGGGGCGTGCCCGTATCGCTCGCCTGCCACCGGAGACGGGCAAGCCGCGTCTTACAGAAACTCAGGAAATGCGCTAAATCCACTCGGGTAGCGGCCAGTAAGATACACAGGTTATCGTGCGTTAGCGCGCTCTCCGGCGCCAAGTCGACCGCGTTTTTTTCGTGCTGCAATGCGGCGGAGAGCTGTCCAGCGGAAAATTCGTGCATCGCCAAACCGCTTTCCCCGGCGGCGGCATCCAATCTGGTGTCGAAATCGCCTTCGTAAACCAGCAAGGCGCTGCCGCCGATGTGGTCTTGTGGCGTAGCGTTCTTATACGCCGCCGCAAGTTCTCCCTCCGCTAGTCGCACGTCGGTAACGAGAGTGCTGCTGACGATAACAGTGCCGTAGACGCGGGGCGGCATCTGGTGAGGCAAGTAAAGACCGAAGGTTTGGCAGGGCACGCCATAGAACGATGGATCCCACTGCCAGGCCGCGATGAACCAACAGTTTCCGGCTGGATGCCATTCAAGGTAAGCCTTGGCTTCCGGATACGCTTGTCCGATATCGAGATCAGGCAGGTACTTATACGCCTGCGCTGGTCCGCCCCACAAATCGTTGGCATAGGAGAGATAGTTGGGATAGGCATGCAGCGACGATGCCGCGTGCAGCACAATGAGGCACGGCAGCGCGTACTTGACCCAGTGCACACGCCTGGCTAACTCCACGCATCCGTCCGCAACCGCGATCAGCAGAAACGGAAACATAGGCAGAAGATAGCGGACGCTGACGTTCATACTGGCGTGGATGCACACCGCCAGGTAAACAGCCACAGGAACCAGCAGGAACAGACGCTCACGACGGCGCTGCCGGAATGTGACCGCCATGCCGAATGCGGCCGCCACAATCATCGCCAGCATGGGCGCGGTGCTGCGAATCAGAAAATTCAACGGGGTGGAAAACCACGGCGTATGCAAATAGACTTTGCCGGCAACAAAAACCACAGAATTCGTATGCGCCAGCGCCTACGCCGAGACGAATCCTTCCAAGTAGGCCTGCGGCAACCAGTGGCGCTCTTCCATCTCGAGCAGTGCGCGCCCGCTGACGGAGGCCGCAGGTGGCCGCAGTTCCTGGAGTTGCGGCACTGTGGAGTACACGACGAAACGCATCCCATAGCCCACCCAGACCATGCCGACCGCGAGAACGCAGATCAGGGCAACGGCCAGCAGGTTGCGAAGCGCTCGCCGCCATTTTGGCCGGCCGCCGTCTGGTGATATGAGCGCATCCGTAATTGCCAGCACACCGAGGATGGGTACGACGGCCACTCCTGAATGCTTCGCTAACAGCGTCAGACCCGTGGCCAGAGCGGTCAATAGAATGAGCGGGACGGTCCGATGCCCGACCCACAGGTAAAATCCGAATACCGCGAAGAGCAACATGCACGTGACCGGTACGTCGGTGAGGACCAAGGAGCCGTAGGCCAGGATGTTGGGCTCGAAGATCAACAGCAAACTTGCCACGATAGCCGTGGAAAAGCCGAACATGCGCCGCGCAGCGATCCAAACCAGCAGACAAAGCCCCACGGCAAATACAGAAGCTGCCATGCGCGCGCGGGCCAACGCCGCGGGCTAGTTCTGGCTATATAGCCAGTCGACGCTTGCAAACGCTTGGTGGAGAGCATCCCCCTGGAAAGGCGCGCAGTCTGCGGCAAAGTTCATGGCAAGCAGCGGGGCGGCTGCGATGACTTTGGCCAGGGGCGGATGCTCGGGACTGACCGTAAGATCGCCACACTTCAAGTAGCGATAACCGGAGTAAAGGTGCGTGGCTTCATCGGCGGTTTGCGAAATCTGGAGGCCACGGGGAAGCAACTGGGCCAACATGACAGCGCAAAACACTGCCGGAATCAGCCACTCCAACAGCGGGTACTTCTGGAGCGCGCCGGTTGCTTGATGGCCCCGATCTGTTGGTCGCGCGGCATCGACAACGCCCTGCTCTGCGTCCAGCGACGGCATGAGCCCACTCCAATTTTTTCTTGGCCAGCCATCTGCCATACCCGGCGTGTAAATCCTGCGCTAGATCGTTGGCTTGTCTGTGCCGGAATCAGGTCACATTGCACCACAGATTAGGTCGATTGTGTAGTATTGGTCTTGCTTCGTTCCCCTGGCGCATATTTTCGAGGACGAGGAGCTTGCAACCATAGCGACTGTCGGCAACATCTTCCCCAAGCGAGCCGCAACGCCGGCGGGCATGTAAGCCGGGGCCGCATATCGAGTGGGAAACCCAGGTAATGTGCAGCAACATTAAGGGCAAGCGACGTCGAGTTGCGTCTCGACGGGAGTGCCGCATAGAACATCATTTGGGTTCGCGCCCGCGACTCCCGCTTCGTGATATTCGGCGTCCTGATTCACCGCCCAGACATCGTACTTGCGCTCACCCGCCAGAATGTTCTTAGCGGTCAGTATGGCCGTCATCATGGCATGGTCCTGATTGTTGTACTTATGCATGCCGTTGCGACCGACCAGATGAAGAGTCGGAAAGCTCTTATCGAGGGCGGCCCGGATCGTGTTGACGTGCCGCTGGTAGGAGTCGTCGTATACGGGATAGGCCTTGCGCTGGCGAATGACACAGCCATCGACGATGCCTGCATTCGCCAGCTTGATCTGCTGGATTTCCTTCTTGGCCAGATCTATCAGTTCCGAGTCGGGGGCATTCCACATACGGTCATCCTCAAAGCAGAAATACTCAAGTCCATAAGCGGAATATGCGGGATCGGGGACCATTCCCGGCGACCAAAACTTGTAGTTCTGCACGCGTCCAACCTGGATCGAGGAATCGTGGATGTAAATCCAGTTGTCAGTGAAATGGCCCTGGTCGCGGACGATGAGCCCCACCGTGATGAAATCACGATAACGCAATGACTGGGCCGCGTAGATGGCGTTCTCGGAAAGGCGTGGTTCGAGCTGTGCCACCAGTTCACGGATGGGCATGGACGAGACCAGGTGCTCGCCGCAGTATTCCTCGAGTTGACCGTTGGGGCCGCGGGCCGTGACCATCCAGAGTTTGCGGGACGGGTCAAAACGGCAGGCGGCGGCACAACGCCCGAGCAGGACCTGGCCGCCGAGCGCGCGGATTTTCCCGACGCAGGCATCCCACATCATTCCCGGTCCCAGGCGCGGATAGCGAAAAGTGTCTATGAGCGTCTTCACAACCTGCTTGCGGTCCTTTGGCTTTCGCTGCGGCAGCAAGGCGTGCTTGATGGCGGAGCCGAGCGACAAACCTTTAATTCGCTGGGCGGCCCAATCGGCGGAAATCTGCTGGCACGTCATGCCCCACACCTTCTCGGTGTAGGTCTTGAAGAAAATCCGGAAAAGACGCTGGCCAAACTGGTTCACCACCCAGTCTTCAAAAGTCCGGGGATTGTGCGTAGGACGGAGCCGCGCTTTCGCGAAAGAGAGCATACAGCGCGCCGACTCGATCAATCCAAGTTTCGAGAGGGCCTCGAATGGCTTCAGCGGATATGTGTAAAACTGGCCGCGGTAGTAAATGCGCGAGGAACGCGGGCGATCGAGCATGTCGGGGCCGGCGATCTCGGTCCAAAGGTCCTCGACCTCACGCGATTTGGAGAAGAAGCGGTGGCCGCCGATGTCGAAGCGAAAGCCCTTGTAGTTGACCGTGCGCGAGATTCCGCCCACATATTGAGGGTCGCTTTCCAACACCACGACCGGCGCGTTTTGCTTGGAGAGCTGATAAGCGGCGGTCAGTCCTGCCGGACCGGCGCCCACGATAACTGCTTTGTATGTTATTGGTCTCATAGTTGTTTTGTAACCGTGTTGTTTTGTAACCGTGCTCGTCCTGGTTCAACTTTAATGGAATATTTCCGATAGCTGTTACTGGGTGTCGGTGCATTCCGGCTCTATTCGAAAGCCGTGGTAGACAAGCCCAATTCCTCCTAGAGCAATACCCAGCAGAGCCAAGAGCCATGCTCCCAGGTTGATTGGCCGCGCTGCGGAAGGGACCCAAGCCATCCATAAGGGCCAGGGCGCCGGAAGGTAGAAAATCTTGAAATGCTGCATCCAGTGAGGCACCACACTGGGTGGCCATTGCGGCGGTGGTCCGAAGTTCGTATAGGTATACGGGCCCATGATTGGCCCAGGCCCTGGGTGGAAGAGAAGTGCTCCCGAAGGCGGACCGTCAGCCAGCGAAAGCGTTTCGCCTACTCGGGCAAACAATGCACTACGCTTGAAGTAGGCCCAATGATCCTCTGCCCAGAAAAAGGGTCCCAAGCCTCTTTGGAAGAAGAAACGCTGCGTGTCAACACTCACCGCCATAATCTGCACAAGAAGGCCAATACCAACTATCGCAAGAACAACGTCGCGGCGAACCTTTGTGAAAGGAACGAAGGGGAACGCCAAAGCCCAGAGTGGCAGTAGGATCGTTAGGTAGCGTGGTCCCCAGCACCAGTCCCCAGCGGCTCCCGCATAACACGACAGAAACGCGACCAATGCCGCGCTCGCGGCCAAAATGGCAACGGCGACGTCGGGCCGACGGCGCCACAAGGAACGTATTCCGAGTATGCCCAGCAGAATGGGCGGGCTATAAAGGAGCAGGCTCTTTCCTGGACTAATCAGAAGTGTCGGTAGACCAGAAATGGGATTACCCCACACTGGATGCCGTGTCGCGAAGTTACGCATCTTGCCATTCTCGAAGAGCGAACCGAATCGTAGATCGTTATACGCAAAAGAAACCAGCACACCTATAGTGACACCCGCAACAAACCATATATACCGCAGGCACGAGGAACGTTCTTCCCCGGGGTCGCGGAAGGCGTTGCGAACCAGAGCAAGCAAAACGCGACATTCGCCAGTAAAGCGAGATATGAATCCCTCCGAATCGGTTTGCTGCCACGTTGACGATTTCCGACCCAGCAACTTCGTCCGAATCGAAATCCAGTCGAAAGTCAGAATAGCGAAAGCTGGAATGACGAGTAGGAAATACTCCTGGTAGAGAATCAGTATGCCAGCCATGAGGCCGCCTGCGAAGGCGAACCTTTTTGAGTCGCGCCTTCCACTCAAAAATCCTAAATATGCGGCGCTGAACCCAAATAAAGCATGCTGCGCATTGTCGAACGTGGTACAGGAGGCTGGCCACACCATCGTCGCAAAGCTGCTTACCATCGTCCATAGGAATGCTTTCCGTGTCGGCACGCCCAGTTCCAGATAAAACAAAAACAACACCGGCGCAATAAGCGCGCCAATAATGGACGACAGCAGGGAAAACAAAAACTGCCGCAAATCGATATTTCGCGCATCAAGGTGCAGACCGAGCCCTACAAGCGGCATCGACAGCACCGACGCTGGTGCCCCGTAGAAAGAATAGATCGCCCCATTCCTTCCGCTTACTCCAAAGATCGATCCAACCCATGGATCTCGAAGTACGGGCCTGCCCTGTGTCAACCAGTTATAGGCGACGTCGAAGCGGGCTTGACCATCGATGATGTCTATCCGCCCCGGGCTCGTGAGCACATAGATAGCGAGCACGAACAGGAAGATACCGCTTGCCATCCACCACTTTGAGGTCTGCCGGTTTATAGGACCATTGTCCGTAATTGGAGAAACCACGAGAGGTATGTCCTCCTCGATTACAACGCGTCCTCTGGCCTGATGTGGCGTTTTTTCTGTTTGCACGATACTCATTTCCCCTCCAGTGCGGCGATTCGCAGCTTCACGTCCGTGCTGTTATCGCCGTTGAGTTGCAGCGCTTGTAGATATTCGCGCCGGGCGTTCGCCTTATCTCCGCTTTGTTGGAACGACCGTCCCAGCCAATAGTGATAGTCGTAAACGCTCGGATCCATCGCCACCGCTTGGCTCAGGTACGCTTGCCCTTCGGCATTCTTCCCATCCAGGAACAGCGCACGCCCAAGAAAGTGCCGGGGCGCCGCTAACTGCGGCGACACCTCTACAGCCCGCTGGAGCAGCCGCCCGGATTCACGGTAATGTCCTGCCATCAGCTCGATGTTCCCGCAGTTATAAAGTGCCGAATACAGATCCGGATTCCGGGCAAGAAGCGTGGAACACAAATCGAGTGCCCGATCATAGTCTCCCAATTGCGCCCAATAGCTAGCCACGGTTGCCCTCCCGGTCTCCGACTCCACATACTCGGGCGACAAACGCAAGGCATATTCCAGGGCCTGGCGGCCTTCGTTCCTGCGTCCGGCGGCGATGTAGACCTCGGCAAGCCCATAGATCTGGTAGATATCGTCCGGGTTTCTCTTGTATCCATCTTCAGCTAATGCAATAGCGCGGTCATGCGCGCCCAGCCGGCTGTACTCTCGCGCCAAGCTGATCGATGCGTACGCATTCTCCGGATAGAGCCGATGTCCGCGCGCATAAACGAGCAGGTCCGAATCCCAGTACGCCTGCTGCGGCAGAGACATCCCCACATACGCGATGCAAACCGCGACGACAGCAGTTACTTGTACCGCTGCGGCGCTCCATCCTTTCACACCGGGCAGAAGCCGGATACCCTTCGCCGCGAGAATGGCAAATCCGATGGAAGGCAGATAGATATAACGGTCGCGAACGAAGTCGCCATTCCCAAAACAACGTGTATAGAGTGCAGGCGCAAGACCGATCAACAACCAGCAGCCCGCGAAAACGACCACCCAGTCGCTCGTCTTGCGGGCCCAATAGCAGATCAGCCCCGCTACAATCGCAAGTATCAAGGCAGGCAACACGAAGTGACTAAGGATTTGCGTAGTGACATAAGGCGTGTAATAGAGTCCGGTGAGTCCGAGCGGAAGCACGAGCTGCCGCAGATAGAAGGCCAGCACATACGGCAAGGTGAGGGCCATGTCGCCATAGCCGTGCTTCATATCTAACGTGACGGGAGAGTGCCCTAGAACGATTTTACGCAGCACGACATAGCAGAGGGTCACAGCGGCATAAGGGACCATGACGAGCAGCGATTCCCGCACCTTCACTAAGGTACGGCTTTTATATCGGCTCAGGTGCAACCAGACGTAGACTCCGACCAGAGCGGTGAAGCTAACGGCCATCTCCTTGGTTAGCAGGGCGCAAGCTAGCAAGACCAGCGATGCCAACCGCCACGCAAATCTTCGCGTGCCCTGCGGGTCGCGCGCGTTCAGGAAGGCAACGAACGCCAACGCGGCAAACATTGTCACCATGCTATCGGAAGCCGCCGAAACCCAGGCGACACACTCAATGTGAATTGGATGCAGGGCGAAGATGACGGTTGCCAGAGCAGCCGTCCAGTATTCCAAGCCGAGCCGCCGTGACAGCCAGAAAACGGCCAAAGTCGCAACGAGATGCAGCAGGATTGCGCCCAAGTGCCATCCCCATGGACGCAGGCCCACCACGGCGTAATTAAGTATGGACCATGCTACGAAGAGCGGCCGGTAATAGACCTGCCGCCGGATGCTGTGATACCACAAATCGCTAACGAAGACCCGAGACAGGCTGTGCCACGAGCGGATCAGGGGATTGTTCACAATCTGCGCTTCGTCGTCCCAAACGAACTTGAAGAACAAGGTGCCGCTGTACAACACGGCAGTGGCGAGCGCCAAGCCCGAGAGCAGCACTTGCGGAGAACGAAAGTATTTCGCCAGCAACTCCCAAGCGTCCGGCTTTCGACACGCCTGTTCATCGTTCATCGTTTTCATGGTTGCATGCTCAGACCGTCGTACGTGTTTATACTCCCCGACGCAATCATTCATTCCTTTGTGGACTATTGTGGCTTCACCCAGACACAAATTTCCCATGTGCTAGACTGGCCAATAGTAGCTCCGACCATTACGTCCGCGCATGTTACGTAGGTTACCTAGGTGTGCCATTTATTCCCGGATTTTACCCCCTCGTTTATGCGACCATTCTTCCATGGGGGCGACCACAGGAACCAAAACCGCCAAAGCGATGTCTCCGGTCTTGTGCGTCGATCTCGACGGCACTTTGATCCGCGGCAACGTCCTATGGGAGTGCATCCTGGTCCTGCTCAAAACCCGCCCTCTCACGGTGCTGTTGCTTCCCTTCTGGTTGCTTTCGGGACTCGCCTCGCTCAAACACAAGCTCGCCGCTCGTATCCACCTCGACCCCGCTCTCCTTCCCTATCGACCGCAAGTTCTCGATCTGCTGCGCCAGGAGAAGGCCGCTGGGCACCGCATCGCGCTCGCCACCGCTACCGACCGCAAGTTCGCCGAAGCGATTTCCAGCTATCTCGGGCTGTTCGACGAAGTCCACGCCAGCGACGGCCAACTGAATCTCAAGGAAGCGAACAAAGCCGCGTTTCTCGTCCAGCGCTATGCCGGGGCCGGCTTCGAATATGTGGGCGACTCCGCCGCCGATTTGGAAGTTTGGCGGACTGCCCGCGCAGCCTACGTAGTCGGCACCGAAGCCCGCGCCAAGCAAGCTGCCGCCGTAACCGAACTCAAAGGCGCGATCCTCGAACCACGAGTATCGTTCCGCGCGTCGTTCCGCACATGGATCAACGCCCTCCGCGGCCACCACTGGGCGAAAAATTTGTTGCTCTTTCTGCCGCTCGTGTTGTCACATAATCTCGCGGCCGGGCTCCTCGTCCGCACGCTTGCCGGTTTCGCGCTCTACGGCTTTTGCGCCTCCGGACTCTATATTCTCAACGACTTGCTCGATCTGCATTCCGATCGCGAACATCCCTGGAAAAAACAGCGCCCATTCGCTGCCGGTGAAATCTCCATCCCCGAAGGCTTGCTGGCCTCGTTGATCTTGCTCACCGCGGCGCTCGGCCTGGGTTTCCTTCTCGACGCGCAATTCGGCCTGGCTTTGCTCGGATACGCAGCGCTTACGATGCTGTATTCGCTCTATCTCAAGAAGATCGCCCTGCTCGACGTCTTCGTTCTTTCGAGCTTCTACAGTTTCCGCATCCTCGCCGGAGCTCTAATTTCCGCGACGCCGCTCTCGCAGTGGTTTCTTGCGTTCTCGATGTTTTTCTTTCTTAGTCTAGCGATGGCGAAACGTTACTCGGAGTTACTTCACGCCAGCGACTTAGTCAAGGCCGGCAATTCGGGACGCGGTTATCATACTGGCGACCGCGAACTTCTGCTCGCGCTCGGCGTGGGCAGCAGCTTTTCCGCTGTCGTCATCTTCAGCCTTTACGTGCAGAGTCAGGACGTGCGCCTGCTCTACTCGTCGCCGGAGTTTCTCCTTCTGCTTTGCCCCATCGTTCTTTATTGGCTCAGCCGCACCTGGCTGCTGGCGCATCGCGGAGAATTAAAGGAAGACCCGGTCACGCTTGCCATCCGGGACCCAGTCAGTTACGGTGTGGCCCTGGCTTCGGCAGCCGTCATCGCCGCGAGCATGATACATATAAATTGGTAGGGCACAAGATACGAGGCCAATTGGCCTTTTAAGTTATTGAACTTGTTTTCGGCACACTTAGTATGTCCGGTCAGTCCGCCGCAACCTTGCGCAAACAATCCGCAGCGCCGCCGCCCACCGAACAAATTCTCTCGTGGGGACGTTACCCGAAAACCGCGCACCGGCTTGTCCACAAGCCCGCATGGAACGACGAGTTGCCAGACATTATCGAGACCGCCTCGCTCGGTTCCCTGCTGCCTTATGGACTGGGCCGCAGCTACGGCGACTCATGTCTCAACGCCGGACGCGAATTGATCGACTGCGGGCGGCTCAACCGCATTCTTGGATTCGATGAATTCACGGGCATGCTGCGCTCGGAAAGCGGCATCAGCCTCTCCGACATCATCGACGTGTTTCTTCCTAAAGGATGGTTTCTTCCGGTTACGCCGGGCACGCGTTTTGTAACTATCGGGGGAGCGATCGCCAACGATGTCCACGGCAAGAACCATCACTGCGCGGGGACCTTAGGCGCTCACGTCCGCCAAATTGGCCTGCATCGCTCGAACGACGGCCTGGTGATTTGCAACTCCCGCGAAAATTCCGACATGCTGCGCGCCACCATTGGCGGTCTCGGCCTCACCGGTGTAATCGCGTGGGCGGACATTCAACTCAAGCGCGTGGCTGGCCCATGGATCGACGCCGAATCCATCCCTTTCAAGTCTCTGAAAACTTTTCTCGACTTGACGCGCGAGAGCAACGAAGGCTTCGAATACACCGTGGCCTGGCTCGACTGTTTCGCGGGGAAGAACGCTCGCGGCATCTTCTTTCGCGGCAACCACTCGACAGATAGCGGCAAGAAATTCCGTCCCAAGCATGGTCCGAAACTGCCTTTCGCACTGCCGGAATGGATGCTTAACCACTACTCGGTAAAGGCCTTTAACAGCGCTTACTACGGGATACACGCAGCCAAGAAGGGTGCGGCTCTTGTTCCTTACGATTCGTTCTTCTATCCGCTCGATTCCGTTCGACAGTGGAACTTACTCTACGGGAAACAAGGGTTTCTGCAATATCAGTGCGTCATTCCCGATACTAATGTCGAAGCGTTCGAGGAATTACTCGAAGTTATCGCGCGTTCGGGCATGGGTTCTTTCTTGGGAGTGCTGAAGCAATTCGGCCCGGCCCCGCCGGCTGGAATGCTATCATTTCCACGTCCTGGACTTACTATTGCGCTCGATTTCGCCATGCGCGGCGAGCGCACTCTTAGACTAATGCAGTCGCTCGATGAAATCGTCCGGCAGAGCGGCGGAGCTCTTTACCCCGCCAAGGATGCCCGCATGACGCCGGCCCTGTTTGAAGCATCGTTCCCGGGCTGGCGAGGCTTTGTTCCCTACATCGATCCAAAACTGTCGTCTTCATTCTGGCGGCGCGTGACGGGGGCGCAATAACGAAAATGGAAAAGATCGTCATTCTCGGCGCCACTTCCGGCATCGCTTTGGAAGTCGAACGGCAATTGGCCCGGAAGAGTTGCGAGTTACTTTTGGTTGCCCGCTCGCCCAAGCGGCTGGCTGCGCTCCAAACCGACTTAGTGACCAGAGGGGCCCGGCAAGTCTTTACTTACTCCGCCGACTTAGCCTCGGTTCAGCAGCACGCCGCTGTCTTTGACTTTGCGCGGCGCACTTTGCCGGACTTTGACACCGTGCTTCTCGCTTACGGCTCGATGCAGGACCAGAAGGACTCGGAAGCCTCCATCAATGTACTGCTGGACGAATTGCAAGTCAACTATGTCAGTGCCGCGGCGATCCTCATGCTGTTTGCCGCCGATTTGGAACGCCGGCGCACCGGGTGCCTGGCCGCGATCACGTCGGTCGCCGGAGATCGGGGACGCCGCTCCAACTACGTTTACGGCTCGGCCAAAGGCGCTCTTTCCCTTTTCCTGCAAGGCTTGCGCAGCCGCTTGCATCCCGCTGGCGTGCGCGTCATCACCATCAAGCCGGGGCCGGTGCAGACGCCAATGACCGATCACCTGCCTAACTACTCACGCTTTGCCGATCCGGCGCGGGTCGCCCGCGACATCGTGCGCGCCCTTGAACGGCGTTCGCCCGACGTTCTCTACACGCCAAGAATCTGGCGGTACATCATGACCGCCGTGCGACTCATTCCGGAAACGATCTTCAAACGCTTATCTTTCTGACAGTTACCGTGTGGCGCGGACACTCCTGTCCGCGCACCGTTGCGCATTTTTCGCAATCGGCGGTATAGGGAAAGGGCCGCATCGCTGCGGCCCTACAAGTTACTGACAACTGGGTACTGGTCTTATCTTCTGCCGCGGCCACCACCGCCGCCGGAGTGGCCACCACCGTGACCTCCGGGGCCGCGACCGGGACCACCGCGACCACCGCGGCGACGGCGATTGCGATCGCGATCTCCACCGCCGCTGGGGCGTCCTTCGCGTGGAACATCCGTGCGCGCCACGCCCGCTTCTACCGACGCTACTACTCCGTCCACGCGGTTGAAGTTCGGTTCATCGTCGGCATCAAACTCCGCTCCGCCTTCGATTACGGCTGTGGGCGCGGCTTGCGGCACTGACGGCGTTAACGGCGCGGGCTGCGACGACCGATCAGCGTCCGCTGCCTCGTCCGTTTCCGATGGAGGCGGAGCGCCGCCCATTTTGGCGCGCTGCTCTTTCAGGATGGCCTTGCGCGAAAGTTTGATGCGGTTGCCTTCGACGGCCAAGACTTTCACCAGCACCTGATCGCCTTCCTTGAGTTCGTCGCGAACGTCTTTGATGCGGTGTTCGGCGACTTCGCTGATGTGGAGCAGGCCATCGAGGCCGGGGAGAATTTCGACGAATGCGCCGAAATCGGCGAGGCGGCTGACCTTGCCGAGATAGGTCTTGCCCACCTCGGCGGAAGCGGTGAGATCTTTGATGATTTGCAAAGCCTTGTTGGCCGCGATTTCATCGTTCGAGGCGACGTTGACCTTGCCGGAATCCTCGACGTCGATCTTGACGCCGGTCTGCTCGATGATGCTGCGGATCATCTTACCGCCGGGCCCAATCACGTCGCGAATCTTATCGACCGGAATTTGCAGGGTGTAGATACGAGGGGCGTAGGCCGAAACCTTGCCGCGGCCTTCGGTGATGATCTCGTCCATCTTGCCGAGGAGGAACAAGCGCCCACGCTGCGCCTGGGCCAGCGCCTCGCGCATGATCTGCGAAGTGATGCCGGCGACTTTGATATCCATTTGCAGGGCGGTGATGCCGTCTTTGGTGCCGGCGACTTTGAAATCCATGTCGCCGTAGTGATCTTCGGCGCCGGCAATGTCGGTAAGGATGGCGTACTGGTCGCCTTCTTTCACTAAGCCCATGGCAACGCCAGCAACCGGAGCTTTGAGCGGCACGCCCGCATCCATGAGGGAAAGCGATGCGCCGCAGATGGTGGCCATGGAGGACGAGCCGTTGGACTCGAGAATGTCGGAGACGACGCGCATGGCGTAAGGCCAATTGTCCTCGGTGGGAAGGACGGCTGTGATGGCGCGCTCGGCGAGGGCCCCGTGGCCGATCTCGCGGCGTCCAGCGCCACGCATGAAGCCGACTTCGCCGACGGAGAAGGGTGGGAAGTTGTAGTGGAGCATGAAGCGCTTTTTGGCTTCGCCTTCGAAGCCCTCGAGACGCTGCATGTCGTCGCTGGTGCCGAGCGTGGTGGTGACGAGCGCCTGAGTTTCGCCGCGGGTAAAGACGGCGCTGCCGTGGGCGCGGGGGAGAACGCCAGCCTCGATCCAGATTTCGCGGATCTGGTCGAAGGCGCGTCCGTCGGGACGATGCTTGTGGTCAATGACCTGGTTGCGGAAAATGCGCTCGCGCAGGAGCTCGTAATATTTCTTGATCTTCGCCTTGGCGGCGTCGGCATTATCGTCGTCGGGAACGGCGGCGAGGAGTTCTTTTTCGATGACGCGGACCAGTTCGTAGCTCTCGGCTTTCGGATGCTTGGCGGTGTCGAGAGCGTCGGAAAGACGAGCGCCGATTTTCGCTTCGAGGGCTTTGAAGTAGGCCTCGTCGAACTCTGGAGGCGTAACTGCGCGCTTGGGCTTGCCGACCTTGGCGCGCAGCTCTTCGATGGCGGCACAGATTTTCTTGATCTCGACGTGGGCAAATTCGATGGCGTCGACGACCGTCTCTTCTTTCACTTCCTTGGCGCCGCTCTCGATCATGCAGATGGCATCGGCGGTGCCCACGACCATGATGTTGAGCAGGCCGTCGCGCATTTCGGCGTAGGTGGGATTGGCGATGAAGCGGCCGTCGATGAGGCCGACACGAACGGCGGCGATGGGGCCGAGGAACGGAATATCGGAAATGGTGAGAGCGGCGGAAGCGGCGTTGATGCCGCAAACATCGGGATCGTTTTCGGTGTCGGCGGAAAGGACAAGGGCGATGATCTGGGTCT
>Ga0326728_10015059_pt1 | contig 16190 bp, 24 predicted proteins | sample MB3enrmetagenome_FD_207602 | JGI IMG/M metagenome (GOLD analysis project Ga0326728, IMG submission 207602) | Lab enriched peat soil microbial communities from McLean, Ithaca, NY, United States - MB31MN | ecosystem: Environmental > Terrestrial > Soil > Wetlands > Peat | place: USA: New York...
CGAGGCTGCCAGCATTACGCCTGCCATCGGGTTCCATATCCTGCGCCACACCCACGCCAGCCGCTTGACGATGGCCGGTGTGCCGCTCGGCGTTGTGGCCAGCCAGCTCGGCAACAGCGAGGCGATCTGCGCCAAGCACTACGCGCACCTCTGTCCCGGCTATGTGGCCGAAAGCATCCGGGCAGCCTTCGGACCGCTGGGGATTGTGCCGACGAGCAATGTCGTGCCGATCAGCGGCACTTAGAGGCGTGCCGGATCGCGCAGACATTGCTGCAGTCCTGCCGCACACCGCCCCCCCCGACGCAGCCGATCTTCTCCGTGATCGACCCGATGAACTCCCTCACAGGCGGGCGAGATAGGCAGACTACGCGATAGGAACGAAGAGCAGCCAACCAGATATGGACTCCGGTGCCGTCGCTCGCGTAGCCTCAAAAAAAACGGAGTAGCAATGGAACTCAAGCCGCGTGAGTTGATCCACGGGATACGCCCGTCAGCGCTCAAGAGCCTTCTGTCCGGACGCGAATTCTATACGCCGTACGCGATGCGACTACTGCGTTTGAGGGATCCGGATGCAAGCCGCGTTCTTGCCCGCCTCTGCGCCGACAAGTTGATTTCATTCGACGGTACCACGGACGACTTCTATGACAGTTGGACCGTGACCCAGAGTGGCGGGCGTTTCGGAGCGGCGCGGATCGGTAAGCGCTTTAGCATTGAGGAAGGCCGTGCAATCGTGTCCCAGGCGGTACAAAGGGCGAGAGCGCTGAACGCAGAGCCATTCAATTCGGAGCGAATTACGAAGATGATGCTCTTCGGGAGCGTCCTCGTCCCGGACGGCCGGACCGATGCCGGGGACGTGGATCTAGTAGTGGAAACACGCAAACGACAGTTCGACAACCCTGATTTCGAAGCCAAGTGTGCGGCATTCGATTTCGCAGACGCCCCCGAGTACTTGGGCTTTATTGACCGCGCGTATTGGCCCGGTTCGCGATTGCAGAAAGCGATCAAGCGCATATCGAACAAGATTTCGCTCCACTCTGAGAGTGACGTGGTTAGTATCGGCGCTCCGTTTAGAGTTATCTACGGTTACGATATTTCGGCTGAGGCGGAGTTGGATCTATCCGGAGAGATCGAGCTCCCGCCGAAACAGGCTCAGGCGGACGAACCTCGGTCAGAGGAGTGGCAGGCGGCCACCTCGCGAGCCTGTCTTAACCCTGTCCCGCTCCCGCGGCGTACGGTTGCCTATGATCGCCAGTACGGCGAAATGCCGTACAACCTGACTCTTAAGCACGAATGCACGTGTGCCGAGCACCAGTGGACCAATGGCGCACCACTCGAATGCATTATCGCTCGGTCAACGCGGCCGTGGGCCATCGTGCAGCACCTCTGGGCAGAGGGGACGCTTCCGAAGAGAATTACGAAAATAGTCGAAGTTCGAGTGAACGCGATTGCGGGAAATTAGCCGACTGCGCCGCCTTTTGGCGTTCGTTCCTTTCGCAGTCGCACACCGGGCCCTTCGCCGTTCTCATGGATGAAAAGAACGCCGGCAGCCTCCAGGGCGCCCCGGATGGCGTCAGCGGTTGCATGAATGGGCGCCCCGCGTTCGCGTTCGAAGCGTCTGACGGTCGCTTCGCCAACCTTGGCGCGCGTTGCCAGTTCCTGGACCGACCAATCTAAGGCGGCTCGCGCCATACGGCACTGTTGACCTGTAATCATGCGACCGAAATACGGTCAAATGATTGTTGACGCAACACAAAAACAATCATATATCCAGTCATATGACCGATATTCGGTCATATTGACGGCTAAGCGAAGCGTTGCGACCGCCTCGCCCAGCCTAACCCTCACCATGGAGTGACCCATGACGCAGGCTATTGAACACTATACACCATCTCGCCGTGCTTTGCTCGGTGGTGCTACGGTCATGCTGACCGGCGCCGCGAGTACGGCCGCGCTGGGTGCCGTCACTGCAGCGGGCGGCCCAGATGCCGATGTGATCCGCCTCAGCGGCGAATATTATAACCTCGAGCTGGCATGGCGTGATGCCTTCACGCGCTTTCCAGACACCTGCCAGGGCGATGATGACCGCGAGGTGTTCCAGGAGCCGATACGGGCTCGACAGGAAGAAATCGCGGACATACTCGCGGAGATGCCGAGCCCGCGGACGCTTCTTGGTTTCCGGGCGTTGGCCCGAGCCCTCTCGCCGTCTGCCAACGAAGCGTCTGCTGGCCCGGCAAACTTTACTGGTACGGAACTCCAATTGGCGTACAAGCTGGTCCAGGGCTTGGCGGAGGAGCAGGCATGAGCGCCGCCCAGAAAAGCGGATGGGATGAGTTCGGCGAATATCACGGGCCGTTCACTCCCGCCCCGACGACTTTCCCATGCCCTGTACCTGGGCCGTGTCCATGCGCCGAGCCATGCGAGTGGGTAGCGAAGAACCTGCGAATCCTGCCCTGCCTCGCGGCCGCCATCAAGGAGGCCGCGCGGTGACCGGAAAGAGCAAAGGCGGGGAGCAATCCCCGCCAGCAGGTATCCCGCTTACGCCGGAAAATCTTCAAGGAGCGATGCGGGAGCTTGAGCCGGGATGGAGCGTGCCGACGCTCGACCAGCTCAAAACCCTGATTGCCGAAATCGAACTGATTGACGGGTTTGTAAAACAGCGCGATCCGCGCACGCCGAAGCGCCGCATAAATAAGCCGGTGCGGGCTGCTTTGAAGCTGTTGCGCGAGGCAGCCGAGAGCCAAACACAAGCTATAAATTCTGGCGCGCTGGAGTTCTTGCTCCTTGTCCAGGCCGCGGGCGGCGAATTCGGGCACATTCACGACGAACTTCGGACAAAGCAAACCTTGGAAAAGCTGGCGGGGTTTGTCGCTTGGATGGGCGATGATTCTGACGAGCGCGTGGCCGCCATGTTCGGCGAAGAACCATCCCCCCCGATATACCAAAGCTGGCACGGCAAGTGCCGGCTGTGGGCGCCAAAACTCGCGGCAATCTGGCGCCCGGAAGGGGGCCAGCATACGCTCTCAAATCGGTCTAGCATCGTCAAATTGCTTCATGGACTGCTGATTGCGACCGGAGAGAGCGATGAACCGGGAAAATGTACCCGCGATGCGGTCTACCAATTCCTCCTTCGAAATCGGGAGTTGTTGCAAGCCCCCTAGAACAAAGCGGCAAAGCCACTTTGTTTAATAGTGCGCCACCCCTGAACGTGCATTTATCCGATTACGTTAACTGAACGGAGCGGAATAACATGAATTACATCAAATCTAGCCAAGCAATCACGCCGGAATTCATGAGCATCAAGGACTGGTGCAATTACTCGGGCACGACTCGCACCTTCACTTATATGGCTCTTTCGGAGGGTCTTCTTCGCGCCGTAAAATGCGGGCGCCGAACACTGATCCACGTGCCCAGCGGGATCGAACATATCAAAAATCTACCGCCAGCTAAGATCCGTCTGTCGAGCAGCTCTGCTTCCGCGCAGCGCGCCGCCTAACCAACATCTTCCTGCAGCGCCGGACGGCGCCGCATCCCTGAGATGGAGAACAGAAAATGCCATTCCAATAACGAGTCGTCGTGCCGCCGCGCGCGCACGAAAAACCGCGCCTTCCTGGCTGGAAAAGGCGCGGTTTCGAAGATGGTTTTCGGCAGCTTGAACACGACTTTTTTGCCGGAAACCCATGGAAGAATCAAGGCTTTTCTTTGGGGGCCCAATGCTAAACTCTGTTTCGAAATGCAGCAATTCCTATCACCGGGGGATATGGCGTGTTGCGCCAGCCTCAGCGGAACATACCGACTTCCTCGACTATTGGCGCGACACCAATATCGGCGCTCATCCCGGCCGAATCCTGATCACCGACCTTGAGCCGCGCGGCGGGCCCGGTGCGCCCGCGTGGTCGAGAGCCGCGCGCCTTCTCTGTTGCTGGCCAGATGCCGTTGTCGTTCGCAGCCGCCCCGCGCCGGTGACCGGCGAAATTGAAGCATGGGCCGCCGCGCGTCAGGGCCGGCTGCTGACGATTGAGGCAAGCCCCGATAACGCGTCCCAATGGCGCCGTTTTTTCGAATTGATCGACTCCCGTCATCGCCCGCTAATCGTGGGGGAGCAGGCAATCGATACCCAAGCCCCGCCACATGAGCAATTCTGTCTCGCCCGGCAGCTCATGCTCAAGGCCCTGACGGCTTGGGTGCAGACAAATCCTTACGCCGCCGATCTTCGCGAAGAAACGGACGGAACAACCACCGCCATCACATCGATCGTCGAATTTTACATGCAGGATGAGCGGTGATGCAGGAGCGCGCCACATTGCTTTCCCCTGAGCCGCAGCCCCTCGCAAACTCAGCTCTTGAGCAGTCGCTTCTCGGCACGCTGCTGGTGCGGCCGGACAAAATTTCCGATCTTCCGCCCGGCTTCGCGCCTGAGCATTACGCATTCGAGCACCACCCGCAGATCCATCGCGCGATTTTGGCGGTGGCGCAGTCCGGCACGCCATCATCTTTCGCGGTTATGAACGCGCTGCGCGGAGAGGGTATCGAGCCCGCCTACATCGCTGGATTGATGAACTGCATGGTCGGCCCGAATGGCGTGAAGACGCAGGCCGAGACCATCACCGACCTGTGGCGCCGGCGCGAGATGGTTCGGGTGGCCAAGGAATTGACTGACCGCGCCTATGAAAGCGGCCGGGAGATGCCAGCCGCAGCAATCCTGACCGAGGCCATGGGCGAGCTTGATGCGCTGGCCAGCACCGCCATCAACCGCCAGACCATGTTCGGCATCGACGAGGCGGCCCAGGCCGCCGTGGAGGCCGCCCAGCGCGCCGCGGCCGGTGTGGTCACGGGCATCGGCACCGGCTTCGCCAGCATTGACCATGCCATCGGCTCGCTGGAGCCTGGAGCTCTGTACGTGTTGGCTGGACGCCCAGGTATGGGCAAGACGGCCCTCGCGGTCCAGATCGCCCTCAACATGGCGTTGGCCGGGCGCAGGGTGCTCTACGATAGCCTCGAAATGCAGGCGTCGCAGATCGGCCGGCGCGCCCTGTCTTTCATGGCTCATGTCCCGCTTCATGCCCTGAAGCATGGCCGGTGGAACGCCCATGACGCCGAGAGCATCGTTGCCGCGCAACGCCGCCTGACCGGCGTGCCGCTGATGATTGACCAGCAAAGCGGCGTCAACACCGCCATGGTGGCCCTCAAAGCCCGGAGCGCCAAGCGCACCCTGGGCGGGCTCGATGCCATTTTCGTTGACCATATGCACATTATCGCCACCGATGCCCAGGCAGAGCGCAACGGAGCCGCCCGGGCCGTCGAAAAGGTCAGCAACGACCTCAAGCGCCTCGGCGGCGACATGGGCGTGCCCGTCATCGCCCTGGCGCAGCTCAGCCGCGGCGTAGAAGGCCGTGAGGACAAGCGCCCAGGCATGGCCGACCTCCGCCAGTCCGGCGCCATCGAGCAGGATGCGGAGGCCATCATGCTGCTCTACCGTGGGGAATACTACCTTCCCAAAAGCGAGCCTGAGCAGGGGCCGACGCAATCTGAAGGCGCCTATTCCAAGGCCGTGGCGGAATGGCGCGACGCCAAGGAGCGCTTGGCCGGGAAGGCGGAAATCATCATCCCGAAGAACCGCGACGGCGAGCCCTGCACCGTCACCATGAAATTTGACGGGCCACGCACAGCATTTGAGGACGCTCAATAATGGCCAAAAACCCAGAAGAAAAACGCCAGCCGTGGATGAAATTTTATCCTGCGGATTGGCAGGCTGACGAGGGGCTTGGACAGTGCAGTTTGACCGCGCGAGGGCTCTGGATTGAGCTCATTGCCATCATGCACAAGTCAGATACCTTCGGCCATCTGCTCATTGCAGGGAAGGCGCCGACCGATGCGCAGATCGCAATCCAGGTTAAGTCTGATGCCAAAACCGTCAAGAAATGCCTCGAAGAACTTGAAAAATGGCGCGTTTTCAATAGGACCGAATCAGGCATAATTTATTCACGGCGCATGCTCGCTGATGCAGAGAAGGCGCGGATCGACAAGCAGAACGGTAAAGGAGGAGGCAACCCTAAGCTGATCGGAAAAACAGCAAAGTGGGTTAACCCCCAGGATAAGCCGGAGGATATCGCAGCAGATAATGGGGCGGATAAAGCCCAGAAGCCAGAGGCTAGAAGCCAGAGGCTAGAAGTAGTAGTAGTAGCGGCTCCTGGCACAGGCGGAGAAGGCGGGGCCTCGCCCCCCATCATGCCTTGCCGCAACGATCCACCGCACAAGTGGATCGCCCTCGCCGGGAAAGCTGAGATCGACAAGCACGGGGTTCAGCGCCCCGTCTGTGGGGATCACTACCTCGACCTCGCCGCCGATGCCGTCTGCGAAGCCGCGAAAATCCGCCAGGAGAGTTGGCGCGGCGACTGGCGCCCGCTCATCGCGTGGCTGCAGGAGGGTATGTCGGTCGAGAAGCACATCGTCCCCGCCATCCGCCGCGTGGCCAGCAGGCCTGGATACCAGCCGCCTGGCAGCCTGAAATACTTCGATAATCCCGTGCGAGAAGCATTCGCGGAGACAGCGGCGTGATGCGGCCAATTCCTGAAAACTACACGCAAAACGAGACTGGCGCATGACTGACCCCGCCATTCAATGCCGCCTGTGCGAGGCGGAAGCGACCATCAGGCAATGGGCTGGACGGGATTTCGTAGATCGGCTGCATCGCGTGCCCCGGCGCACGGCGGCTTATCCCCAGGATGCCGACCTGCGTGGAGCGCGGTTATGCGTGCCTGGCTTGCCGGCCTTGGCGGTGCCTGTGTCCTGCTGCGTCGCGACTGGTGCAGGACATGAAGCACCCCCGGTGCTGTGCCAGGGGCGATGCTGGAGGCTTTATTTCGGGCGAACTGGCGCCGGTGCCTCCGGCTTGAGGTGCTTGGTGTACCAGCGCGGCGCCTGCGCCTTCTCGCCACGTGGCCGGTGCAGAATCCCAAGCGCCTCCAGCCGAGCCTCTACCTCGGTCAGGGACCACGCGCGCCTGCCGTCCGGAAGTACGCGGCTGGCGACGCTCTCGGGCGGCTCCATGGCCTGCGCCAGCACGCGGCGGCTCACGCCCAGCACGTCCGCCAGCGCGGCGCGCGGGTGATAGGTGCCATCGCTCATGCGCGCTGTCCCGCGACGCTGTAGGTCACGATCTCGGCGTCTCCGTTGTGTTCCTGTTTTGTCTTGCATGACTGGCAGGTCCAGATGCCAGGATCTGACCAGTGCAGAGTCCGGCAGACCGGGCAGCGGTATTGCTTCTGCGGCTGGTCCGAGTGGATTTTGATTTCCGCGTGCTCGTTGCGCTTTACTAGGCCGAGGCGTTTGCGGGCCTCAACAACGCGAAATCTCGGGATGTCGAGCGCGACCGCGATTTCTCGCGCCGTTTCGCCGAGATTGCAGCGCCGGAGAATTTCGGCATCGTATTTCAGCCAGACGCTTTGCACTGCCATTTTTGCTCCATCCAAGGGACGCGGCACCGTCGCGGTGCTGCAAGGGGTAAGTCGCTCTGCTTATGCCCGCGCCTTGGTGATGGCGGCCTTAAGCCTGGTCCAGTCGATCCCTGGCAGCAGGGGTAATGTCTGGCCGGCGATCTGGGCAACGTCCTGGCGCCAGAGAATTTTTCAGGCAGGGCGCGGCTGACTTCAACGTCATTGCTTTGTGTAACAGCACCACGCCGCGCAAACTCGCGGATCGAAATGCCGTCAGCCATGGCGCGGCCCCCGCCGGCGCGGCGCAGCGAATTCAGGGTCGAGAACCACCAGCAGCATCGTTTTGTCTATCCTGTCCGCGCAAACCGGCAGAAGGCGCGGACAAGCGCATCAACTGTCCGCGACAACCCGCCACCTGGCTTCAGGAGATAAGGAAAAACAAGGCTTTGGAGCAAACGGCGCGGGGAAAAAACGTGCGGACAGGTTTTGACCCACCATAGCTAGGGATCGATCGGGCTCGCGCAATGCCCGCGATAAGGAGGGGCCTGGGAGGGACCCGCGACCCCCTCCCCCCCCTACGCCAAACAGCCGCATCCATCACCCTCCTGCCCGCGCCAGGGCTGCCCGGAAGGTCTGCATGAACCGCGCAGCCACGCCGCTGCGCGCCCGCGTGGCGAAGTTCAAATGCTTGGAGACGGGCAGCGGTTCTGGCCGCCGGAAGAATGGCAGGGGTTATGCGGGGCATTGTTTGTCCTTAATGCCCGACGCACGGGCCGATCTGGATCACGTCTGATGCCGGAGGGGCGGACGCGGCCCCTGTCGTGCTCGAAAAACCACCAAAACCGACGCTAGTCGTGGTGCCTGTGATTTGTCTCACAATGATGGTGCCGTGCGTCTGATCGAATGCGCCGCACACCCAGCCTGTGGACGCTGCTGGCATCGTGAACGTCGCTGTGGTCCCAGGAGAGGTGCCGACTGTATCAGTCCAAGCCGCCGCGCCGTTTGTATTTGAAATCACGTCCCCAGTGCCGAAGCCAGAGGAAATGGTCGGCGCCGTCGCGCTGAGCGTTTTCACGCCATTGAGATAGAGGTCCGAGGCTTGGTTTGTCGTGCCGGTTCCTTCGCCACCCCCAGCCGGGGAGCCTACATTGAGCGCTTTGGAGACGATAACGGTCTGGGTGCTAGCTTTTACATCCAAAGCGGTCGTGGCGCTCTCTGTTGTCGTTCCAGAACTACCAACCGTGCCGGTTTGGATGACCACGTCGCCGCTTGCCGCATTGCCTGTTGCCAATCCGCCAACGAGGGTAAGTTGCGCTCCGGTGATGTTTGTCCCCGAGCCATTGGTTCCCTGTAGCGTGCCAGTGCTGGGCGAAGCGTTGCTGGCACCATTGCCGAGCGTCAGTGCGGGGTTGATATAGTTGGTAACGCCATTACCAGCGGAAAGCTGAACATTTTTGTTCCCAGAATTATATAGCTGAATTAAGCCGCTATCATTACTGGCTGTTGACCCGCTGATCGCTGCAACAGTATTCGTTCCGTTGCTTACCATAAGCCCGTTAAACGTGGTGGCTGTTGTGATTTGCGTATTGCCGGTAACGCTCCACCCACCGCCGCTAGAGGGTAGCCCCAGCACGGTTAACTGCGCGGGAGTATTCGTCACGCCCGTTGCGGTTGGTCCACCAGCCAAGAACAGGCAGTTGTCGCAGAAAACCTGCACAGCAGAGCTGTTTTCAAACTCGAAATCGTAGCTCTCCGGGTTTACCGGGTTTGCGGGATACGGAGCCGCAAGCTGCGCTCCGTATAACTGCACCACGGCACCAGACGATCCGCCGTCAAGTTCAATGGATGGATACGTGTTGGATGCAGACGAAGAGTTCAGGTTTATGACCGTCTGTGAGTGGATTACAACATACCCGGTAGGAGTGTCCTGAGAGCCTCTGGAAAGATTCAGAACATGAACACCGGCCTTTGCGTTGTCCTGAATGGACGAGTTGCCGTCGATAGAAACACCTTCTTGCCCCTCAATCTCAATTCCGTCGCCGGTATTGGTATAAATATCAGCGTTGTTGATGGTTAACTGCGTATCGCTATTGCTAAGCCATCCACCTTTTAAGTTGGAAGCCACCTGGGGGGAGTTAAACGTCCAGATTTGCGATTCCGATAAATTTATTCCGTATCCACCATTTGAAAAGCTAAACAAATTGGTAAACACACCAAGGCCGGTGCTCCCCATGTTGGGGCTTAACAACCCGTCACCAGGCATATTGAAGATTGTCAGGTCGTTTCCATACACGAAAGTCTGAACGGTTTGTGCTGGGATGCTTAGCCCTGCCGCGCTCCCCTCAGTGGAATTGTAGCCATTCCCGTCCACGCTCGTTAGGCGGAAGTTTGAAAGTTTTACAGTTTGGGGCGGATACCCTTGTCCTGGGTAATTTGTTCCAGCCACGCTAACCGTGAGAAGTGGGGAATTTTGTCCAGTTTTTAGCACGAGACCAGATTGCTGCGACATAGTACCGCGAATGTTGATCGGTCGCGTAATAGTCTGGGGACCTGTAAGGATAAGACCTGGCGGAAGGATGAGCTGTGCGCCGGTTTGTTCTGCGGTCGTGCTTTGCATCGCCGAGATGGCATAGCTCAGTGCGGTCGTGTTATCCGTTCCGGTATGGTTTCCTGCGTTATAGTCTGGCTTAATCCCCCAAACTCGCGCATCGTACTCCGTTTGGGTGTTGAGGAGCCAGCAATGGCCAGATGTGTTTGAGGCAATCTGCGAGCCTCCGTCGCCTGCGCCAGAGTTAAGCGAGCAGGCGGAGTTTTGGAGGGTGTAGAGTACGGCGGGCATATCCCCAGCGGCATAATAACCAACGTCGCGTACTGCGTAGCCAGCAGCTAGGCCAGTCACCGGGAACGCTTTCAGCGCGGCGTCGGTTTGCACTTCCGACACGGGCAGGCCGTTGTTGAACGTGCCGGCCACGGACAGATTGCCCGTGATCGCACCGCCAGCCAGCGGGAGCAGCGTGCTTTCCACACCCTGCGCGCGGGCCTTCTCCACGCTCACGGCGCTGTCGGCATAAGCCGTGCTGGCGGCGGTGTTGTTGTTCGTCAGCGGCGATTGCGTGGCAACCGTGGGGGATGGCTGCGCGCCAAACGCCAGCGCCGGGATCAGCAAAAGGGCAAGGGCAAGTTTTTTCATGAGTAGGTCGGTATCCCGTTATCGCTCCACAAGATTGGCGTAGTGCCTGGAGAGCTTGTTGGAAGAGAGAGAATCAATTCTATCAGCAATGCTTGTAGTGCTGCGGTTGTGTTCGGTAGCGCGGCGTTCGCGGTCGCCTGGGCCGCTGCCGCTGACGCTGCGTTCGCAGTGTCCGCCGCCGCCCGGGTGGATGCTTCGGACGCCAGATTGGTCGTCAGGCTCGCCTCCGCCGCCTCGGCCCGCGCGGTCTCGGCTGCTATGGCGTTCGCGTTGGCCGTATCAGCCGCCGCGCGGGTCGATGCCTCAGACGCCAGATTGGTCGTCAGCGTCTCCTCTGCTGCTTCGGCGCGCGCTGTTTCTGCCGCTATCGCCGCCAGGCTCTCCGGCCCGGGAGGTCCCGGAATCCCGACCTCGACATAGGTGACATTGCCAACCATCAAACCCATCTCATTAGCTTGAGGTTTCGCGGGTCGATCGCCTGCTGCTGCTCAGCGGCGCGGCCAGAAGCCGTCTTGCGGCACATCGGCGCCGGTGGACGGCAGGGGATCAGTATGGCGGGATCGCGGACTAGGCGCCCCGCGGCAGGTTTCACGAACATAACGCCTCCATCTCAGGGATGCGACGCCTCACGGCATTGCGACGGGACGAGGCGCCGGCATAACTGGCGCCCCTGCCGTGTTCAGGCGGCGTTGCCGCGGTTGAATTCGGGGTGCAAGCCGATGATGCGCTGCCCGTTGACCAGATCGGCTTCGCGGCCGGTTTGGACCACAAACGGCACAATTGGCGCGCCGCCTTCGGCATAAACAAAACCGTTCGCTACCGCGAGATCCAGCCATTCGGAGTCCGCCGTGACATGTGCGGGCAGACGGGCGCCGGGGCCAAATGATTGCTCGATGGAAGCGCCGTCGATTTTCACGCCGTGCACGACGGTACGGCCGCGAGCGACAATATAAACAGGCTTCGTATTTTCGTCGGTCATATTCGAAACTCCTTAGGAAATATCAGCGATTACCAAGCGAACGGCTCGGCATGGGGGGACAGGGCCGGAAGACGGATAGATGCGCGCGCGGTGCGGACATCGTTCTTGGTGTAGAACGGCTCAATCGGCGGAAGTGGCGGCGGCAAGACCTCCGGGATCTTATCGCGGCGGACATTTTCGGCCAGGCGGTCGAGGGCCGCGACGGCCACGCGCTCCAGCTTCAACCCCTCGGCGATGACCAGAGCGGCGGCAGCGTATTTCGTGTTGCGCCATTCGTTGAAGGCTGCGATGGCCTCGGCGGCCTCGGCGCGGCGCCGAGCCTGGGCGACCTCGTAAGCCGCGTTTTCGGCGGCCTTCAGCTTTGGCACCAGGGCCGCCGCGAGCGCGTCCAGCTGCTCCATGTCCGTCTCGGCGTCCGTGATGCCGGCGGCTGCGGCCTTCAACTCGCTGGCGGATCCTTCCAGCAGCAATTCCGTCCGCCTATGGATTGCGTCATCACGGCGCTGCCCTGCGGAGGCGCGCTCGGCCTCCACAGCGAGGATGGCGGATTGAATGTCTGCCATGGAATCAGATGCCGGGCGGAGTTTGACGAGTGTTTTAACGTCCATGGTTACAGTTCCCCTCGGCTGCGCTTGCCCGCCGCGATGATCGCAGCAGCTGCACGTCCGGCGTAAGCGGTGCTCTCTGGCCCTTTGATTTTGGTCATGACTTTGGAGTCAGACCGTAGCTGTGGGTTTCCAGCACCAGGGCATAAGCTCGTCGATGCATGACTGAGGCCAACCGTTTACGAGGCGGGTGAGCAGATCTGTGAAGTAGGTCTGCGGATTGATATCGTTGAGCTTGCAAGTCTCGATCAGCGATGCGACAGCTGCCCAGTTTTCAGCGCCTTCATCGGAGCCGGCGAACAGCGAGTTTTTTCTTGATAAGGCAATCGGGCGCATGCTGCGTTCGACATTATTGTTGTCAATTTCGATGCGGCCGTCGGTCAGGAACCGCTCGAGGCCCTCCCAGTGGTTGAGCGCGTAGCGGACCGCTTCGGCGGTCGGGCCGCGGGCGGGCAATGTCTTGATCTGTGTCTCAAACCAAAGACGGAGGTCGTCCACCAGTGGGCGGCTTAGTTCCAGGCGTGCGTCGAGACGCTGCGCTGGGTCCTTGCCGTGGATACCGGCCTCGATGCGGTAGAGGGCGGCGATCCGCGCCATTGCCTCTGTGGCGATCGGCGCTGCGCCGCCCTTGGCAAGATCGTAGAAACCTCGTCGTACGTGGCTCCAGCAAAATGCGAGCGTCACCGGCGGCCCATCGCGCGCTACACCGGCAAGTTGCTTGTAGGCGGCATAGCCGTCGCACTGCACGATACCGCGATAGCTGCCGAGCAACGCATCGGCATGGCGTGTGCCCCTGCCTGGGGCATATTGATAGATGACCGCCGGCGGTTCGGTTCCACCCCAGGCCCGATCATCGCGTGCCGCCGCCCAAAAATAACCCTGCTTGGTTCGTCCGCGGCCGGGGTCGAGCACTGGCATCTTCGTCTCGTCGGCGAAGATCCGTGCAGAGGACAACACGATGTCCTTCATCCGCCGGACCACAGGGACAATCTCGGCTGCGCCGTAACCAACCCAAAAGGCCAGTGTCGAGCGGTCGATCAAAACGCCTTGCCGGGCCATGATCTGCGCCTGGCGGTACAGCGGCTGGTGATCGGCAAAGCGCGAGACCATCACATTCGCCACGAGGGTCTCGGTGGGGAGGCCGCCCTCGATCAGCCGCGCCGGCGCAGGCGCTTGCGCCACCACCCCATCGCACGTCCGGCAGGCGAATTTTGGCCGCCGGGTCACGAGCACCCGGTACTGGGCCGGGATGATGTCCAGCCGCTGGGATTCATCATGCCCGATCTCCGTCATAACCGCCCGGCAGCAGGGGCAGTTCGTATCGTCAGGGGCGAGCGTCACCTCGATCCGCGGCAAATGCGCCGGCAGCGCCCCGCGGCTGGCCCGGCGCTTGGCGATGCCATCGCGTTTGCGCTCGGGGTTACGCTTCTCGCCTTGCGCCTCCAATTGCGCGATGGCGGTCTCGAGGTCGCCCAAAGCGAGCTGCAGTTGCGCCTCGGGGAGCCGTTCCGATTTGGCGCCGAATTTCAGGCGTTTGAGTTTCAGCAGCAAATGCTGCAGGCGCTCGTTCTGCTCGGCCAGCGCGTTGCGTTCGGCAACAACATTATCGCGCTCGGCCAAGGCCGCCAGTAACAAAGCCCGCAATGCTGCAGGATCTTCGGGAAGCGCGTTGATCCGGTTGCCATCGGCGTGCGTCACGCCGCCGAGTCTACCCGGCTTGAGTCGGTGTGGGAATCCTTGGGGTAGATAAAATTCGCGACCAATCAATGCCGTCGAAGAGGGCGGCATATTCAACCGAGGTGAGCTTCATCACCCCATCGACGATGGGTGGCCAACGGAAGGCGCCGTGCTGAAGCTGCTTCCAGATCAGCACCAAACCGCTACCGTCCCAGAGCAGAATTTTGACTCTGTCGGCGCGCTTGGCGCGAAAAACTATAAGCGCGCCATCGAACGGATCCTGGCCGAGGCTGGCGGCGGCCAGGGCGGCAAGACTATGTGCACCGCGGCGAAAATCCACCGGGCGCGTCGCCAGCATGATGCGAACGCCCGTCGGGATCGTGATCATGCCAGCGATGCCCGCACCGCGCGCAACACCGCAGTGAGTGTTTTGGCATCCACGCCGCAGGCAACCCGAACCACCGCGCCGCCGACATCAATCTCGATCCCAGGCGTGCTCGCCCCAGGCTTTGCCGCTGGTTGAGCCGCGGCCACAGGGGCCGCGATCATCGGCACAAATTCCGGCGCCGTTGCCGCCGGATCGCAGCCCGGGCCCAGGAGCGCGGCGCGGCGCCAGGCAAAAACCTGCTGAGGGCACACCTGCCAGCGCCGGGCAATCTGCGAAACCACCGCTCCCGGTGCCAGCGCCTCGGACGCAATCCGCGCCTTTTCTTCAACCGACCAGCGCCGCCGGCGGCCAGGACCAGTCAGAACCTCAACACGCCGGTAGCCAACCTTAGCGTCATCATTAACGTCGTCCATAATGTCAGCGCGAAGCCTCCTGCATCACGCACGACAATCACAATCCGCCCTGACTGAGAAGAATGGTCAGGGACCACCGCTTACCGTCCGGCTTCGGTGCTTTGGTCGATTTTCGTGCCGTTTGTAGGGGTTCTGGCCTTGGCCGCCGCGCGGGAGATGGCGCTGGCAGCGGCGGCCGAGTTCGGCCGCTGTTCGGCCTGATGCTGCTCAACGGCGTGCCCGGCGATTTCATTGAGGTGCGCGAAGCGCTTCACGGTGGCTTTCGGCTTCGCGCCGGCGTTTAAGTTCTGCATTTTGCTTTCCATCTATTTCGGGAACCGGCGCCGTCACGGCGCTGGGGTTGGCGTAGGCGTCAGGCGGCGGTCACTTTCCCACCCGCCTTGGGCAGAGATTCAAGATACCGGTCGAGACTTTCACGATCGATAAGCAGCGTGCGGCCATCCTTTTGGCCTTCGATCTTACCGGTGGCTAGGTTTCGATAGATCCCGGCGCGGCTCATCCCGCTATACTGCTCTGCTGCCGGCACTCGTAGAAAACGAGGTGTCACTTTAATCTCCTTTCAACAGCCGCTCGGCGTTGTGTCTCCTGGACGCTCCCATGCACACCTGAATAGAAGCAAGAATTGTTTCCCGGCTCGTCAGGTTTTTCAGCCGATATTCGCCCCGCCGCGCGGCGGCAATTAAAGCAAATCCAGCGGCCCAACATCGTTATTCGTAGGACTGTTCACCCGACTGCTCGCAGGCCAAACCCGCAACCCGTCCTCGCCCGGCGCACCCGGCCCTGGACGCCGTCGTGGCCCCGCTAGTGGCGCTGGCGAACCAACTCACGGCGACAAGGGCAGCCAGTACGTCGGCAGAGCATCCGAGTCTGGACGACAGACCCGTCCCCGGCGGGTGACGGCGCAATTCTGGAAGATGTCTCCACGAGCGCGGCAGTGCCGAATATCGCGCCCCGAGCAGCGCGGCTGCAGCATGAGCAGGCTGAGCATGGCGATCACCGCCAAGCGCCGCGCCATCGTGCCGATGACGGCCGACCTGCGCGAGGTACTCGAGCGGGCCAAGAGGGCGCGCCAGACGGATTACGGGGTGGAGTACGGCGGCAAGACGGTGCCGAATGGCCTGCGCTGGTCCTTCGCCAATATGTGCGAGCGCGCCGATCTCGGCTGACGCCCCACGCCGCACCATCTGAAGCACTCCGTCGCCAGCTGGTTCGCCATGGCCGGCGTGCCGATCGACCAGGCGGCGATTAATGAGGCCGGTCGACTTCGTGGCTTAGAGGTTCCGTCCCCTCGAAAGCGTTTCTTACTTGCATGATCGCCTTCTAGCCTCGGGCCATGCCACAGCACATGCCCCACGCCCTCGAACGCTCATCAACCGCGCACAGGTGGATCGATCATCTGCGCCCGTCCGTCGGGCCGGTCATCCGGCAGACCAGGGCGCCGCCCTCAGAGGGTACGATTGCCCGGTACAAGGCGGCGACGAAGCGCATGATAAAGTAAGGAAAGT
>Ga0326728_10015060_pt1 | contig 16189 bp, 14 predicted proteins | sample MB3enrmetagenome_FD_207602 | JGI IMG/M metagenome (GOLD analysis project Ga0326728, IMG submission 207602) | Lab enriched peat soil microbial communities from McLean, Ithaca, NY, United States - MB31MN | ecosystem: Environmental > Terrestrial > Soil > Wetlands > Peat | place: USA: New York...
CGTCCAACCCCGAGACCTTTCTGAGGAGGTGTCTACAGTTGCCCGTCATTGGCACATCGCCAGCTATTTCTTGCTGCGCAGCTTGCGAGGGCATTGGAGGGATTGGGTCCGTCGGTGCAAAGGCGCTGGAATGACGGTCTCCCTCGATGTGAACTGGGATCCGGAAAACCTTTGGGAAGGGGTTACGGACCTCCTTCCGTTTGTGGACGTCTTCTTCCCAAACCAAAACGAAGCCATGCGGATTGCTGGCGAGTCTGAGGTGGTTAGGGCTGCACAGCGCCTGGCCAGTTACGGCCCTCTGGTGGTCACGAAGTGCGGAAGAGAGGGGGCGATGGCGCTAAAAGGGAAAAGGAAGTGGGAAATTCACCCCTCTGAAGTCGATGTCGGGCCGGGCGCAGTGATCGACAGCATCGGAGCCGGAGATAATTTCGACGCCGGTTTTGTGCGGGCGTGGCTGCTAAACCGAAGCGTCGACGAGTGTCTGCTCCTGGGCCACCGATGCGCGGTGGCTAGCCTGGCCAGTGCGGGGGGCATTCAGGGACAATTGCAAGAGCACATTACTTAGATGAGCGGCGGGCGCGGACCGCCCGTCGGCTGACGGGTCCGCGTCTTTTCCACGCCAGGGGTCATCCCTTGCCATCGAATAACCCTCGTTAACGAAGAACCGGGGACCCGACGGTCTGCGCTACGGGTGGTGGTCCGCGCCACTTGCCTATCCCGGTGAGGGCCGGTTTGGTCGGCCGCCCGGAAGATTGGCGATGTTCAAGCTACAACGGATACGCCGGGATGAGCGCCCACGAACAAAAGAAACGTCGCAGTTTGATGGTGGACCGCGTGAGAATGCCCTCCGATCCGCGCGCGCGAATTTGATCGCTCCATAAGGGGGCCGAAAAGACGCGGACCAAAAAAGCGGTGGTCCGTGCTACCCGCTTAACCCGCCGTACCGCCGTACACAGACCGGTATGTACGGTGGTGTGGGAGGGGCGAGCGGGCAACCGCTCACCCTATCCCGATCCTTTACCAACTCCTCCGCGGCATTTTAAGGGTCCAGCCGTTGGCTACTCGTCGTGGGCGAGGTGCATCCCTGAATACCATAGCCCCGGAACGGGGTTCTCGGGCGCCCTCATAGACCCGACTGTGACAATGCGGACGAATGCTTCAGCATATTGGCATCCGTACTCTCGACCGCGAAACTTCGCACACGTCTCGTAATCGGCCCATATGGCTTTCGTGTCCTCGAGAGTGTTGCCCATGATCGCTTGGCGACTTATATCTAGGACCGATTCGACGTCCACCCAGCGATTAGGTGCGAACTGCTGCGCTGTCTCCTCGCTGGCGAGGTAAGTTTCACAGAAATAAAACTCAAATTTCATTCCGCTCTGTAACCACGCGTTGAACGCGAGGTTGCCCGCAGCACGGTGGTCGGGATGAAACTGAAGGGGCCACAAGCCGAAGACGACGTCCGGGTTCTCGGCGGCCAAGGTCTTGTTGAACTCGATGTACGTCTCGGGATCAACCCGCATCTTCTGGTTGTGCTGATCCAGGATTTTGAACTGCGCGCCGAAGAGTTTGGTTCCCCGCATCGCGTCTTCCCGCCGTAACGCCGCGAGCTTGTCGAGGGGCATGTGGGTCCCCTCAGCCATAGCCTGCGAGTCCCCTGGGGTGAAAGAGAAACATAAGACATCATGCCCCTCACGCGTGTAGCGTGCGAGGGTTCCGACGCAGAAAATCCAATCATCGACGTGCGCGCCCACGAGCACAACCTTCAGTTTGCGGTTCTTCTCCGCGCCCGGCAAAGTGTCAACGGGTTTGCGTGCGTCCGCTGAAGACTCCTGCCCGCATGCAAGCATAGCGTGGGCAAACACGCCGCTCGCCGCGCACTTGAAGAGTGTCCTTCTCGTCATTTTGCATTCCTCCTCTGTAGAACGTCGGGACGTAACTATCACCAAGGTAAGCCACTGGTTCGACCAGTGAAACTCGGAGAGGTTTGACCGCCCTGCGGCCCATACCCACCGTCCGCCATCCCGCCGCCGGCGCGCCTTGTGCCCCGCCTTCAACAACACTGCACTTCAGTACAACCCCTATAGCGCCATGCCGGGGTGAGCCGGAAACAGGCCAGTGCCAGCGGTTCTATACGCACGGGGGGGCGGATATACGAATAACCCTCATTCACTGTTGCTTGAACATGAATCGGGTAGCGCGGGCCGCCGATTTTGCGGTCCGCGCTTTCTCCCCCCCGGCCGAGTGAGGCGCATACATAAGAATCAATGTATACGCCACCCGGCGATGCATCCTTGTGCGCCTTCCCGAACGTCAAATATCAAGCAGTGTATCAGGAGTTGTGCCACTTCGGAGGGCCTCCCAATTTTTGGCCTCTTTGGGTGTCGTGCATTGACGGCGGGTGGCCAAGGACCATTGCCAGGCTTCTATGCAGTCTATTCGTGACCCCCGTGCTTGCGCAGTAATTCCGCTACGTCGTTGTGGCCGCGAAGTACCGCATAGTGCAGAGGCGTAAAACCGAGTTTGTCCTGGGCATTGACCTCGGCTTTGTTGGCCAGCAGCAATTCCACCACGTCGTTGTGGCCTTTGCCCGCCGCATAATGCAGAGGCGCATCGCCGTCGTTACCCGTGGCATTGACCTCGGCCTTGTTGGCCAGCAGCAATTCCACCACGTCCTTGTGGCCAAATGCCGCCGCCCAGTGCAAAGGCGTATCCCCCTTGTTGTCCTTGGCGTCGACCTCGGCTTTGTTGGCCAGGAGCAATTCCGCTACATCCTTGTGGCCCCTTTCCGCCGCCCAGTGCAAAGGCGTATCCCCCTTGTTGTCCTTGGCGTCGACCTCGGCTTTGTTGGCCAGGAGCAATTCCGCTACATCCTTGTGGCCAAAGTCCGCCGCCCAGTGCAACGGCGTCTCGCTATAGGAGTCCTTGGCATTGACCTCGGCCTTGCTGGCCAGCAGCAACTCCGCCACATCCTTGTGGCCCCTATCCGCCGCCCAATGCAACGGCGTCTCGCCCCACTGGTCTATGCTGGATACCAGGTCAGGATTGCCCTTGAGTAGCGCCTGGACCTTTGCCAAGTCGCCATCTCGGACCGCGTCATGAATCTCGCCGCAGAAGGCGGGGCCGCTCCAAGCTAGCGTAAGCAGTGCCCACAGCGTAACGGCGGCACGGTGGGGAAAGAGTGAGCGGCAGTGTCGGCCAAAGAATGAGCGCATGTTCATGGTTGCCTAGGCAACGATACACGCCACAAGCAAGAGCGCCTTGGACCGTTTGGCCATGGCCCTCCCCTCTGGCCAGCCGCCTAAGAAGTACCAAAGATAATGCTACTGCAAGGCGCGAGGGGATACAACAAATGGCACAATTCACACCCGCTGGCCGCTCGCATGTCCCTTTTCAGCGGCTTTTCCCGCTATTACATATAGAGGCAGTGAAAGAGCTGCCGCAGGGCTGAGTCGATTGCACATTTAAATAGACACACAGCCCGCCGCGTAAGGCACGCAGAGGGGGAAGTGCGCGAATGCGAAGGTGCAACAGCTAGCGGAAATTCCGGTTAGAATCAAAAAGGGTAGTTGACAAATTGTCCATGTCGTACCAATCTGTACTTGTAACCCAAACAAACTGCTATCTAGGCGAGAGACTGCGGCATTCACTGATGACTGTCGCCTATACACGGCCGTCAGCGGTTGTGGCGCAAACCGTTGCTGTTGGCGGTCAGCGAGCTCGCCGAGCGACGCAGGGGTAGCCACGCATCGTGCATTCCCAACTGTGGGCCTTTGCCGATGGGAAGAACCCAGGGGCAGAGGAGCACCGAGTGAGGCTGCCCGGTGATGGTTACATGTAGTGGCGGTCAAGTGTGGGTTGACCGTCGTCGAGAATTGAAAACCAAAATCCAGAATGAGGAGGTATTTAGAGCAAATGTTCAGCCGACGTTTTCTGCATGTTGTGGGTTTGAGCTTCGTGACGATGGCGCTCGCGATATCCGCGCAGGCAGCGAGCTTCAGCCAGGCGAGCCTCAAGGGCAGCTACAGCTTTTCGGAAAACAAATGGACTACGGATCCCGGCGCACACCAGTTTGGCATGGTGGGAGTCATGAGATTCGACGGCGCAGGTAATGTGACCGGCTCGGCCACAACGGTGGCGAACGGTGTGTCCTCGACCGGGGATTTGGGCGGGACTTACACCGTGAATTCCAATGGCACGGGCGTGATCGACATTACCACAATTTTCCTGTCTTCCGGCGAGGAACAGTACGCGATTACTCTCAACTCGGCAGTCGGCGGCGTGGCTCAGGGATTTCAGTTCATAGAGACCCTCAACGCCGTCTACCTGGTCACCGGCACTGCTTCGCTGCTGTCCACAACCGCGAGGAATTACAGCGTGGCAAGCGTATACGGTACCTTCGCCATCCAGTACAACACGTTGACCGCCGATCCCGATATCTACGAGGAGGGTGGTATCGGAATCCTCACACTTGACGGCAAGGGGAACATCAAGGGCTCGTTAACGGATAAGGACAGTGGCGGGCTCCATACGCCAACTTTGACCGGCACCTATACGGTGAACTCGGACGGCACTTGCAGCATATCATTGGTGCAACCCAACTCAGCCACTGTTAAACTTGCGTGTGCGTTGAACTCCGTGGCCGCATTGGGGGGGGCCAAAGGGTTGCAGGCTCTGGTGACCAATCCGGGACCAAGTGGGGCAGATAACAGCGTCAATTACATAGTCATCGTGACTGCGGTGAAGCAGAGCGTCCTATAATGCCCAGGCTAAATGCGACAGGGCGGACCTCGCTTTTGAGGTCTGCGGGCGGCGCACACATTGGTTTGCATATGGGCGCCCACCTATAGATGCGCCTCGCGGGGGGTCGCCGAGATTAACTGCAGTGTCGGCGCGACCCCTCCGCGAGTTTCACGCGGGTGGCGCAGACATTGTCTTTCATGTCTGCGACCCACTCCGTCGCATTGCAACTACTCATGCCCGTCGTTTAGGGTAACCGGTCCATCGCCAGAACTGAACTGTCGTCAAGGTAGTAGTATCTCCAACTTGACCAGGGCCAGTCACCGGGCGGCGCGACTAACCCGCGCTTTACGGGGTTATTGTGCATGTAGTTGAGCCTCGCGTGGATCTTCTTTTCGCTCCAGATGTTCATATCGTAGCCGCGCCGGCAGGGGGGCGCAGACATCAAAGGCAATGTCTGCGCCACCCGGTGTGCCGAGCATGTTCGACAGCTTGGAGGTGAAAGTCCTCTACCCAACCTGATGGAGGTGAAGGGTTAGCGAAGCGCAAGGGCGTCGTCGCGAGACGGGGTCTGAAGGAAGCGTGGAGCAAACGTGTGAGCCGATGGGCAAAAACCGAATAGAAGGCGTGAGCGTTGGGCGAGCGGGCCGGGTTTCGCGAAGCCCATTTCCATCAAGGGCGCAAAACGTAGATTCGGCGGCGATGCACGGAAGGCGATCGAACTTACATCGGGAGATCTGCCGTAGGTCACGAATTCGTGACTGAGGGTGATGCAAATCATCCTGATCCTGCGGCAGAAGTCAGCCTAGGGCATATTAGTCCCGACACGTTGGGATGAAGGCCCGAACCGTGATCGTGATTAGTCGTGCGCGTTTCTCAGGGACGGCCATGCGCCAGCCAATCAGCTACGGCTGAGCTTGCCAGGGGTGGATAGGGTGAAGCCCGACAGGAACCTGGGAGCGGCGAAGCCTCCCTCGGCGAAACGCGTATCGAACCTCTGGGCCCTGCGGGCTCAAGTCACGGAACCGCCGTATACGCGCTCCGTACGTACGGTGGTGTGGGAGGGGTGAGTGGGCAACCGCTCCCCCTATCCCGATCGGGTGAGAATGCCCTCCGATCCGCGCGCACGAATTTGATTGCTCCATCACGGGGCAGAAAAGACGCGGACCACAAAAGCGGCGGTCCGCGCTACCTGCTCAGAACAAAAAAGTGTCCCCCATTTTCTCCGAAAAAACCGCTCATAATTAGGTTGCCCCCACATCCCTCAGGAGCCGTACAATTTGAGGGAATCGGTGCCGAAAAAGGAGATTCCGGATGAAGAAGAAGTATCTACCGATGTTGTTCTTTTTTGCGGCTGCTGCATTGCTACTTACTCATTCCGCTCGTACACAGGACACAAAAATCACCGGCAATCCTCAGGCAGGCAAATCTGACTCCGTCACGCCGGCTTCGAGCACCGGTGCGGAAAAACAGGACTACCGCGATCTCTACTCCGATACCTGGGTAGGAACGGATGCTCTGGGGAGGACGATGCCGGACTATGCCGCGGTCGGACCGGTCAAGGACGATCATCGGCGGGTGGTCGGCATGTTCTATATCACTTGGCATGACGACCAAAAGGCCAAGCTGAAAGCTCCTTATGCCGCTGATGTGACCAAGATCCTAGCTGCGGACCCGAAAGCACGGCTGGACGCCAAAAATCCGCTTTGGGCATACGACGCATACCATTGGGGCGAGCCCGAAGCGGGATATTTTCTGAGCAGGGATAAGTACGTTATTCGGAGAGATATGTCTATGCTATCCGATGCTGGCGTGGACGTCCTGATCATGGATGTCACCAATGCGGTCAGCTACTGGGACGAGTGGGACACCATCTTCAGTGTGATGGAAGAGATGAAGTCCGAGGGTAACAAGGTTCCGAAGATATGCTTCTGGGCCTTCAATGGACCGGTCATTACCGTCGTGCAAGGCTTGTACGACAGAATCTACAAGGGCGGCAGATATAAGGATCTGTGGTATTACTGGGACGGCAAGCCGTTATTGCTTTACAACGGTACGCCCGCTGTGGATGCGAACGGCAAGGGCGTGAAGAATCCCAATCCACACTACGACAACACCGCACTGACAGACAAACATAACCCCCACTATGGAGATCCCGACTATACCCAGCAGTTCTATGCGGATTATACCCGCGAGGTAAAAGACTTCTTTACCTTGAGAACGATGTGGTGGGGATATTACGAGTGGAATGGAAAGCGCTTTATAGGTACGGAAAATAACTGGAGCTTCGGCTACGACCTTGGCAATGACAAAGTCAAAGCGATGAATCCGGATGACCTGCTCTCCACTCACGACGGCAGGAAGGAGGAAGCGGCTGTCACTCCGGCACAGCACCCGTCATCCCTGGTTGGAAAATCCTGGACAAGAGAAAGCGGGGAGCCCGCCTTGGACGAACATGATCTGCCCATCTCTGCTTATGTGCCCTGGCTGGGAAGAACAGTGAAGCACCTGGAGGGCTACGGCATCTATTTTCAGCAAAGATGGGATGAAGCAATCGAGTCCGATCCACAATTCATCTACATTAATGACTGGAACGAGTGGGTAGCAGGGAAATATCCTCCCACCCAAGGAACCAGCTTTCCATTCATGCGTCGGGATAGCACCTACTTCTTCGTCGATCAGTACGACGCGGAATTCAATCGTTCTATCCAGCCCAGGAAGGGCGGATACACCGATAACTATTACATGCAAATGGCGGAAAACATCCGGCGATACAAGGGCGTCCGCCCGGTCCCTGTATCGAAAGGATTCTCGCGAATCAAAATCGATGGAGACTTCTCCGACTGGAATGCGGTCAAGGTTGAATACCGCGACACCAAAGGAGATACCTATCACCGCGATTATGACGGCTACGGCGGCCTCCACTACGTCGATAACTCGGGACGCAATGACATTGTGACATGCAAAGTTGCCGTCGACGCGGATCATGTGTACTTCTACGTGGAAACAGCCGACGCGCTTACACCATCCACAGGCAAGAACTGGATGCTCCTGTTGATCGATGCGGATCGCAATTCCCATACCGGCTGGTATGGCTACGACTTCCTGATCAACTATTCAGTGATCGATGGAAAGACCACCACGCTCATGCGTTATGAGCCGGACGTCCCGGGCGGTCCCTGGGTGAAAGTGGCAACGCTGAACTACCGCTACCAAGGGAACGCGCTTGAAATCGAAGTGCCGCGCAAGCCCCTCGGCCTGAAGGACGATGCGTTTACCTTTGACTTCCACTGGGCCGACAATCCGACGGATTTGACGGACCCGATTTCACTCTGCATCAGCGGCGACAGCGCCCCGAACCGGCGATTCAATTACCGCTTTATCTGGGAGAAATAGTCTAAAGCAGGTAGCGCGGACCGCCCGTCGGCTGACGGGTCCGCGTCTTTTCCTCGATGAGCGCGGTCAACCAGTGCCGGGACGCCGAGGGCGAACTCTGGCCACCCAGGTTCTTCGACCGCGCCCTGCGCAGCGTCAAGGAATACAACGAAAAGGCGGAATACATTCACCTCAACCCGGTGAGGGCCGGTTGGGTCAGCCGCCCGGAAGATGGGCGAGGGTCAAGTTACAACGAATACGCCGGCCTGAACTCGGAGGAACAAAACGAACGCTGCGGTTTGATCGTCGACCGCGTCAGAATGTCCTCCGATCCGCGCGCCCGAATTTGATCGCTCCATCAGGGGGCCGAAAAGACGCGGACCACAAAAGCGGTGGTCCGCCCTCCCTCTAGCATAAATCATACTTTCGCGGTAACATCTAGGTCCATATTTCCAGGTAGCTTGCCGGGATTGTGGCGCGCAGGCACCTAAGTTTATCTTCGCCACAACTTCTTTGCAGACGGGAGGACTCCTGAAATGCCGAAAGATGATTGGGTTTTTTGGCTGAACTTGACGAACATTGCCCTGGGAGTAGTGGTGGTTCTGGCGGTGTTGGTTGTGGCGTACGCGCTGGTTTGGGAGTTGGCGAGCAGGCACAAGAAGCCCCGCAATTTGGCCAACCTCGATGAGGAACTGGACGCAATGTTGCGCGACGGCCGTTCAGTGCCGGGGTTGGGAGTGACCATGGCCGATGGGGGCCAACGAATCAAACCGTTGCCCGAGCAATCGGCAGGGAAGAAACTCAGCTAAGAGTGAGACCATGGAGTGCCCATTTCTTAAAGAAGGCCGCGCACAGTACTGCCATGCCGCTCCGGCCCGGAAGTTGATCCTCGACGGACCCGGTGTGTCTGACGCAGAGCGCTACGCGTCACCGGACTATTCCCGCTGTGACCTCGTTGAACAGGATGCGTTGACGCGAGAGCGCTGCCCACATCTCGAAGAAGTCCACGGTGTGGAGCGGCCCATGACGTTCCCCAATCCACTCCTGATCCAGAAAGTGAACGGCCACCTGACGCACTGGGGGGCAAAGGAATGACCGGGAGGAGAAACCTTCTTATCTTTGGGATTGGAATGGGACTTGCCATAGTAACCGGCTGGACCGCCTTTCCGCGTGCGCTCTACGTCCGGCGGGAACAACCTCTGGAATTCCATCACAAAACACACAGCGAAAAATCCGGTCTCACCCAATGCGATTCCTGCCATGTGCTCGGGAGTGACGGCGAATTCGGAGGAATTCCCGGGTTAGTAACCTGCGCGGGGTGCCATGCCGAGAAGGTCGGAACATCCAAATCCGAAGCCACGCTGGTTGACGGCTACATAAAGCCGTCACGGGAAACACCCTGGCTGGTCTATTCGCGGCAGCCGGCAAACGTCTGGTTCTCGCATGCCATCCACACACGCCGCGCCGGCTTGGCCTGCAAAGACTGCCACGGAACCATGGGGGAATCGGACCAGCCGCGAATTTACGAACAAAATCGTATCAGCGGCTACAGCCGCGATATCTGGGGCCATTCCATCTCCCGCCTCGGGCGCGCTCCGCACGATGGCATGACGATGAGCGACTGCGAAGACTGCCACCGCCGCCGCAACGTCGAGGTGGGCTGCCTTGGTTGTCATAAGTGACGGAGCAACGATGAAGGTTACCAGGCGAGACTTATTGATCGGCAGTGCCGGAGCCGTCGCGGGACTCGCGCTTACTCCGGTGCCGTGGAAGTTGTTGAATGACGTCTCCATCTGGACGCAGAACTTTCCCTGGATTCCGCAGCCGGCGTACGGGCCGGTGGAGACTAAGTACTCTGCCTGCACTTTGTGTGAGAGTGGTTGCGGCATTCGCGTGCGCATGGCGGAGAAGTTTCCGGTGGGGGTGGCCGGTGTCCGCAGTCATCCGCTAACCAAGGGAGCCCTCTGTCCCCTGGCCTTTGCCGCTCACCAGTTGAATTGGCATCCCCGTAGGCTGCGCGAAGTGCGCCACGCCGGGCGCGCGGCATCCTGGGCGGAGGCACAGGCGGCCTTTCAAAAAGCTTGTGGCGAGGGACCCATCGCCATCGTCGATGGCCGGCCCGGAAGGGCCGTCTCTTCGGTGTTCGAAGCATTTACCCGAAAGCATAACGGCAGCTACCAGGCCGTGCTCAGCGCGGAGAGTCAGGCACTCGCGCCCTATGCGGACTGGAGTGGCGTTCCCGTGGCATCGTTGGGCTACGATCTGGAAAACGCGCGCACCATCGTCAGCTTTGGCGCGCCCGTCCTGGATGGCTGGGGAACACCCGGGCGGTTCACACAGCTCTGGAGCGAGCGGGCAGCCGGCGCCGCCGACCCGCAACTGCGTTTGATCCAGATCGAGCCGTCATTATCCCGGAGCGCGGCACGCGCATGGCGATGGGTTCGCGTTCGGGAGGGAATCGAAGCGCAACTTGCCGCGGGCTTGGCGCGCGTCCTGCTGGAAGAGCGCCTGGTGACTCAGCCGGGGCCCATGCCGCGGTTATCGCTGGCTGAAGCCGCCGCCCAGACGGGTCTCGCCCCCGAGGCCATTCGCGATCTTTCGCACACCATGATGGAGAATCGGCCGGTTGTGGTGATCGCCGCGGACGGTAACCCGGCAATCGCCGCGCTGAATGTTCTGCTGGGTGCGGTGGCAACACCCGGCGGGATCGTCAGGAAAAGGGGAGAGGTTCAGCCGCATGTTCCGGATGATCCCGTCCCCGAATCTATTCGAGCCATGCTGGTTGACTCGACCGTGCCTTGGGAATTTGCTGCGCAAGCGAATGCCGAGGTGTTTCGTTTCGCGGCGTGGGATGGCGGCGGGGACAGAGCGGGTTGGCTGCTGCCGGCTCCCGGATTTCTGGAGGAGCTTACCGATGTGCCCACGTCGCCCACTTCAGCTCTCCCGACGTATGCGGTGGCCCAGAACCTAGTTGCACTTCCAATAGGAGTCCAGAGCGCCGCACAGTTCCTGGTGAAGATCGATCCCACAATGCCGGCGGTGGAGAAAGTCATCCACGCGCGGTGCGGCGAAATTTTCCGCTCCCGGCAGGGCTCAGTCTATGGAGAGCATCCCATCGCTGCAACCAAGGTCGATTCGGCTCAGCATCTCGAAGAGCAACTCCGCAAGGGTGCCGTTTGGATGGGTGAACCGCCGAGTCCCGGCAAGTTCCGGTGCGAACTGAAAGAATGGCCGATGGAGAACCGCGTTGCGCCCGCCACCAGTTGGGCTACGGCTTGGGTTCCACCCGTATTTCCGGCGCTGGCTACGAAACTGTACCAGGAGTCGAACTTGCGTGAGCCGCCGGCAGAGAGGCGAGGATGAGTGCTCGCTACGGATTCGTAATTGACTTGGACCGCTGCACCGGTTGCGGCGCTTGCATGATGGCATGTGCGGCGGAAAACAACGTTCCGCCTGCTCCTGCGCGGGCTACTCCTCGAACAGGGTTGACGCCGATGTTGGTTCGCAAGGTTTCCAATGGAATAGAGGGAACGGCAAGGCGCGAGGCGTTCATTCCCATCGCCTGCATGCACTGCGGGAACGAAACACCGTGTGTGGGCGTTTGTCCGCAGCAAGCCGTGGAAGTGGACAAGGCTACCGGCATCGTGATGCAGATGCCGCAACGTTGCCTGGGCTGCAGGTATTGCATGACCGCCTGTCCTTACCATGCCCGTTACTTCAACTGGTGGGATCCTGCCTGGCCCGTGGGCATGGAGAAAAGCCTCAATCCGGGGGTTGCCGTCCGGATGCGCGGCGTCGTCGAGAAGTGCAACCTGTGCCCCGCGCGCCTGCACAGCGCCAAAGAAAAAGCCGCGGCAGCGGGGAAGAAGGAAATCGATCCGGCAGACTACCTCCCGGCCTGCGCGGAAGCGTGTCCCACCGGGGCCATCTTGTTCGGGAACCTGGCGGACAAAAACGATCCCGTCTTTTCCGCGGCGCATTCTTCCGACGCCTTTCGGCTGTTGGCGCGGCTCGGCACGGAACCCAAGGTTTACTACCAATCCAAACAAGCCTGGGTGAAAGCGTTGGCAGAGCGCGATTCGGATCGCGCCACAGAGGCCCAGCATGCCTGATTTGCTTGTTCTAGACCGGCGTTTGATTGCCCGCGGTGTCGAGCGAAGTTCCACGATGCGATTCGTGTTCTGGCTTGCTCCTTGGGTTGCCCTGCTCGCTCTGGGAATTTATGCGGCCGCACTCTGTTTCTACTACGGCCTCAACCAGACCCATATGGACAATCGCTTCGCCTTCGGAATGTGGATCTATTTGGATCTGGGAATGATCGCCATGGGCGCCGGCACCTTCTTCACCGGCTTCCTCGTTTACATTCTCAAGCAGGAAGATCTCAAACCCATCCTGAATAGTGCGGTCGTCGTCGGCCTGATTTGCTATAGCGGCGCAGTGGCGGTCTTGATGGTGGACGTTGGGCAGCCCCTGCGTGCCTGGTTCACCTTCTGGCACCCGAACACTCACTCGATGCTTACCGAGGTTACTTTCTGCATTACTTGTTATCTGTTCGTGCTCATTCTGGAATACTTGCCGGTGCTCTTGCGAAACCGGCAGTTGCGCAAGGTGCCGTCCTTCCTGGTTTTTGAATATCAGCTTCACAAGCTGGTTCCGGTTCTCGCCGGCGTGGGCGCCTTCCTTTCTTTTTTCCACCAGGGATCGCTGGGAGGACTTTACGGAGTGTTGCGCGGGCGCCCCTTTGCATTTCGCCAGGGGTTCGCCATTTGGCCGTCCACGTTCTTTCTCTTTATTCTCTCCGCCATCGCGGTAGGACCGAGTTTTCTGATGCTGGTGACGGCCATGGCGGAAACACTGACAGGACGGCGACTGGTGCAGCCCAGTGTGTTCCGCAAGTTAGGGTCTATCTCCGGAGTTCTGCTGGGCGCCTATGTGGCGGCGAAAGCCCTTGATACGCTGGTTTGGCTCAACATTACTTCGCCCGCGCTGGGCTTTGCTCCATGGGACTATTACGCCTACAAGCCTTTTGGTTGGGCCCTGCTGTTTGCGGAGATCGTGCCTTTGGGGTTGCTCCCCGCCTTTCTTCTCATCTTGCCCTTGACCGCCAGAAAACGTAGCTGGGCGCTGTGCGGCGCGGCCCTGGGCTGCGGCGGAGTGCTGCTGAACCGATTCGTTCTCACGGTGCAAACCCTTGCCCTGCCAACCCTGGCGTTCGACGATTTTCTGCGATACATCCCAAGCTGGCAGGAGGTGGCTACCTTCGCTGGCGTGATCGCCTATGGCGTGATTGTTTATTCCTTGTCTTATCGCTACTTGCCGTTGTTTGGGCAAGCGAAGGGAGGGGATAAAAATGTTTCCGTGGGTTGATGGATTCCATTGGAGCCCGGGCCATATCATCTTTCTTTCCTTGTTCTTCGCAGTCGTGTTAACCATCCTGTCCACAATCGTCTCGGCGGTTTGGCGCACGGCCTCCGATTTCCGCACCCACCGCGCCACCGAGATGTGCTGGCGGCTGAACTTCGCGGAGCTGCCGGAAGCGGAGCGCCGCTGTCGGCACCAACTCGCCGGCAGAGTGCCGCACAGAACCTGCGACAACGCGTTCGATTGCCGCCATTGCCCCAAATATGCAGAATTGGCGGCGCTGCCGGCGAGAAATCCCTCGTGGAATGTGGGCGTCAACTTCTCCAATAATCTGCTCTACCATCGGGGTCACACCTGGGTACGCTCGGAAGATGACGGCACCTTGACGGTCGGCCTCGATGAGTTTGCCCATCACCTCATTGGCCATCCTGATTCCGTCCAATTGCCCGTGAAGGATAGCAAAACGGAGAGCAACGGCATTGCCTGGCGGATGATGAAGAACGGCCATGAGATTCGGGTTCGCGCGCCGATCGACGGCACGGTGGTATCCACTGGGGGCGATAAGCACGGTTGGTATCTGAAGCTTCGTCCGCGTGACCCCGTAGATCTCCGTCATCTGCTGCGCGGCGCAGAGGTATCCGGATGGCTGTCCGGAGAAGTCGACCGCCTGCGACAGCAATTCTCCACGCCCAACGCGCCGCACTGCCTGGCGCTTGGCGGCCCCCTCATGCCGGAACTCATGGATGCCATGCCCGCGGCAGACTGGGACACGGTGCTCGCGGCGATCTTCCTGGAGGCGTGATTTTTCGATTTTGTACGCTATCTCGTAGCGCTTCAGCTTGTCGTAGAGCGTCGAGCGGTCGATCCCAAGAGCGGCGGCCGCATCCCGGACATTGCCCCTTTTTCGTTCCATCGCGGCAAGGATGACTCGGCGTTCCATCTCAGCCAATGGAACGCCGGGAACCTCCCAACTCTGTCCGGGGCTGCTGCGCTACTTGCTCGGGCTACCGTAGGCTTGCGTACGCACGCCCGCCCCTGGGGGAGTACCTCTCCAATGCAGCGTGCAAGGCCTTTGCCTGTGGAGGAACTCTCACGCCGTCGAACAGAATCATCTCGGCGCTGATGTCGCGCCCGTAAAGTCTACTGTTCTGTCCTCTATCCTGCTTTACTACAGCTCCCGCCAGCGAAACTCCAGCAAACAGCCCGCGCGTCCGCGAGTAGCTAAGAATCTCGGCGTGAAGTTGAGCGTCCGTTGCGGCTTCCGCGGTACGGCCCACCGGTCCTGCCGTTACCGATGCATCTGCGCCCAGCTTGACGTCGTCCTGGATGAATTTTCGTGCGCCCGCGTTGTTCATCACGAGGAAAACCACGTCAGTAGCCTCACCGCCGATTTGAAATCCAAAGCTTCCGCCACCCATGGTGAACTTTGAAGGCGCCCCCCACGGGCCGTTCCCGTGCCTGCGGCATACCAGCACCCCGCGTCCATAAGTGCCGCCGAAAACAAAGGCGCCCTTCGACTCTGAAGGAACGATGCCTACGCAGACGGCTTTGGCGAGCAAATCATGCGGTATACCCCGGTCTGGAGCCTCCATAATTTCATTGAGGACGTTGGTTGCCTTTTCAAATTGGGGCTCCTTTGCGAAAGCCGTCACCGTGAAAGCAAGAACCATAAAAACTATAGTCACAGGCTTTTTCATCTCTTCCCTCCTTGGTTGGTCGTTTGAATTTGCTTATCACCTGCCGGGCAGCCCCGCCACACCCAGGCATCCGTGCAACTTGGCCTCCGATTTTCGAAGTTTCAAGTAAGTGCATTCGAATCCACCAGTTACGGCCGACCAGATACAGTTTTCCCCCGCAGCCGAGGTGGTAGGAATTTCCAAGTCCTGGAAAAAATGACCGCTGATTTCAGAAGGTTCATGGACACGTGTTATGAGCAGGTCGACCGTCCTTCAACACCCGTTTCACCCTATTTCTCCACCTTGGCCACAGTGATGAGCACAGTGCGGCCGGCAAGAAGCGGCATGGGTTCAAGGAACAAAGGACCTCCTTATAGTGGCCCATGCGCTGTCTTTCGCCAGCGCCACATGTGTTGTTAATTGCGAAGTGGAGATCTCTGACTCCACCGACGAAACCGGACTGAGCTACTTTTGCTTTAACAGCTCGTCGATGGTCACGATATCAGCTAGCCCGGAACAGCCATAGATTGCCGGTAGAATTTGATCCGCCGGGTGAATGCGGCGCAATTGCGCGACCCTCTCCGTTCCCGCCCTATAGGCCGGAAGATACATTCGGCCTAGTAACGGATGTTGACCCCATGCGCCGGAGAGCTTGTCCGCGCGCTCTTCGGTGACCAGGAAATCCCTGCGAAGCTGGGCAGCCACTTTCTCGCGCTGCATTCCTTCTCCCCACGTTAGGTATGAAGATTGATTCTTGGCATCGTCCTGAAGTAACGCCAGCAACACGCCGATCTGCAAATCCTCGTCCGGCAGTTGCTCGATTTCAGTTACGCCATGGGCGATGAGAATCGCATTGTTCGCGATTCCCTCGAACAGGGTGGCGGAGCGGGTATTCATGGTCAATACCGTGGCTTCGAAGTTGGCCTTCCCGCGCACATAGAGATTCTGCAAGTAGGCAAACGTGGTAACGTGCCCGGGCACGACTTCATGGCTCACCAGTTGCTCGAACTCCGGCACAGAGATTTGGAGCGAAGCGT
>Ga0326728_10015061_pt1 | contig 16188 bp, 23 predicted proteins | sample MB3enrmetagenome_FD_207602 | JGI IMG/M metagenome (GOLD analysis project Ga0326728, IMG submission 207602) | Lab enriched peat soil microbial communities from McLean, Ithaca, NY, United States - MB31MN | ecosystem: Environmental > Terrestrial > Soil > Wetlands > Peat | place: USA: New York...
CACAATCGCGATTCTGATCGCCAGTTGAAGAGTCTGCACCAGGATATTCATGATTCACTTGTATTAGACGCTTGGATGCGGTGATTTTGTTCCCGCGCGAGGCGGCTGAGGGCAACTTTACCTTCACCCGGCCTGACGTTACAATCGAAGAGCAAGCCGAAGTAGCTCAGTTGGTAGAGCAGCTGATTCGTAATCAGCAGGTCATCGGTTCAAGTCCGATCTTCGGCTCCAGCTAACTAGCTAATAATGAACAGCTTAGATGCCATCCGAGAGCAAGAGCTCCGGATGGCATTTCTACGTGGTGCATGTTCTGGTGCATGTTTCAGTTTTCACACGTACTGGGCGCAATCACCTGCCCTCGCGGTGCATGATTCTGCTGACTGATGTATGGTTCTTGTCAGATTTACATGCACCGAGGAACGAAATGAAACGCGAACAGGAAAACAAAAAAAAGGAACGGGGAATCTTCGAGCGACCGGCCGGATCGGATTGCTGGTGGATCAACTACTACGCTGATGGGAAACAGCACCGGGAAAAGGTTGGTCGGCGAGGGGACGCGATCAAGCTCTATCAGAAGCGGAAGGCGGATGCTCGGCGCAAGCTCAAACTACCGGAGCTGGTTCCCTCCAAGATCGTGCGATTCGCCGACCTGTCGGCCATGGCAGTCGCATACGCCAAGGCCCATCTCAAAACTAAACGCGACTATGTTTCACGAGATTTGATACTCAGGGACCACTTCAGCAATCGGGCGGCAGACTCGATCACTCCGCAAGAAATTGACGCCTTCCTTACGAAGCACTGCAAGACGGCAGCGACGGCCAACCGATATCGAGCATATATCTCCCTCGCTTACAGGCTCGGTATGGAGAACGACAAAGTAAGCAGCAACCCGGCTCGTTTGGTCAGACTACGGACGGAGCACAACGCACGACTCAGGTTCTTGAGCCGGGATGAATACAAGACGATGCTGGCCATCATCCGAAACGACAGCCCCGAGCATGTGCCAGACTTCATGGTCAGCATCTACGCCGGGATGCGCTGGGGCGAGCAGTATTCGCTGACTTGGAACCAGGTGGACTTTAAACGGAAAATGATCAGGCTGACACAGACCAAAAATGGGTCAGCTCGGAATGTGCCTTTGAACAGTGTTGCCTTCGATGCCCTCAAGGCTCAGCAGGCTCGGGTACCCCACGCAGGAGGCGACATGATTTTCCCGCGCCCTGGCCCATCATCAGACTGCCGGTGGTGGTTTGAGCCCGCTCTCAAGAAGGCTAAGATCACCGAGTACACCTGGCACAACAACCGGCACACCTTCTGCTCATGGCTGGCGATTGGAGGGGTCTCCACAAAGGAGATTCAAGTCCTGGCCGGGCACAAGACGATCGCGATGGCGGCCCGCTATGCGCATCTCTCGCCGGAGGCGACTGAATCCGCCACGGAGCGGCTCGTAACCGAATCAAAATGATTGCCAGATGCGAAACGCACCAGCTCGCGGTGGGAGATGAGGACCTTCTTACCGATGCGGCGGGTGACGAGCTGCTTGCCCGCGATCAAGTAATCGAGGGATCGCACCGAGATGGAGAGCTGCCGGGCAGCCTCCTTGCGGTCATACAAAAGCCTCGGCGCGACGAGGTGCAGTTCGTTTCGCGCATTCATGTAGGTGAATACGCGCGACCTCCCAAGCCCCCGCTGTAATGCCCCTAAAACCGCTCAGGTCACCAATGGCCTTTGGGACCGAGTTGTGGGTGCACGCGGGCGGCGACACTTGTGGGAATGCGCAAGGTTCTGTACCCGCGCTTTGCAGGCGCTCCGGCCACTCGATCACCAGCAAGCCAGGTACGCTCGAACAGTCGCCGGATGGTGGAGACACTCAGGCCCCATAACTTTGCAAGTTGACCAGGTGTGTAGTGCTGCTCCTCTGCGGTATTCATGGTGGCCACTATAAATGGTTGGGCCTGGCCAGCCAATTCACACGGCGGGACCTTCTTTGGGTTGGAGAGGTTTTGGTGCAGCCGCGCGACGACACTCTCAGGGCATCCCATCTGATGATTCGGAGCCGCTCGCGGCGTTCCATCACCAGTACGCCAGGGATGCTCGAACAGTTTTTTCGATCTGAGACAGTGGGCCGTGACGACCGGGTTAAACCTGATGCTGCCAGCTATCCTGAGCGCGGGCAAGCAGTGCTGTTGAACGAGAGCGAAAACCTGCTTGGTCGATAGGTGAATCAAGTCGGCAAGCTCGCCGACCGTTAACGCTTGCCTGCGTCGTTCGATCTGCGCGGCCAGGTGCCACGGCGACGCCATCGTCCGAATTCTGTTTCGCAGTCATGAAGGGGTATTCGAACGCCGGGTGAATCTTCGTCCGCTCTCACCGAAAAGAGTTAAGCAACCGCAGCAGATGATGGCTGACGGTCCTCAAACCTCACTCGGTGCGCATCACCCTCCAGTATCCGGCCCCAAATCGCGTCGGCGTTCGTCTTACCCCACCGCTCCTGAAACCAGGGCTGGTCTTCGTTGGTCGATACGACTATCTGCCCACCGTTCTCGTGCATCGTGTCGATCAAATCGTGCAGGGTCTCAAGTTGGAATGGTGTGGGTCCGACCTTGTGCAGATCATCGAGAAACAGTGAAGGAGTATGGCCATTACGCACGGCACTTTTGATGGCCGCCACGGTCACGCCAGGCGGCTCAGCGGTCTCGGGGTTTGCGGTGCCCTGGGTAACGTAGGCGACGTGCTCGCGAAGCAGAGTACTGGCGTGGTAGTACCACACGGCTGGCCAGGGTGTTCCACCTTTCAGCCAGGTGGCGTGGGCCCAGCGCCTACCGGCCTCACGAAGCAGAGCCATCATCAAACAAGTTTTACCCACCCGGGGAGGGCCAATAAAAATAAATGAATCCTTCTTGCGGGCCTTAACCGCCTCGATGATCTCAGCATGACGCTCGACTGAGAGCAGGTCTGGAAACTCCATTGGCTTGAGTGTGGAGAGATCGATGTCTTTATACATTTTCGGGATCATGGGGTCGATGACGGAGAAATACAGTTGGTGGCGACGGCAGGTGCAGGGTAGGGTGCTTATCACCCGCTTCCCGGTAGTCTCACCAACGTACTCGATTTCAACGACGTAGCTGCCGTAGCAGAGTGGGCAGGTATGCTTACCCAGGTACACATCACGGGCATCGGCGTCTCCGAGATACGACAGCTTGGCTTGCTCCTTTGTCGGCGTCCAGGTGGGCTCCGCTTCGAGGATGGCCAGGAGATTGGCGTCCGGGTTGGCGGGGGTGGAGTCTTCCGGCCCGGCGAGCGGGTTGGGGACTGGAGCCTGCATTTTGTATTGCAACCAGCGATGGTATTTAGCCTGCCCCGTGAGACCAAGGCAGGCACGAGGAACAAAAGATAGCGACGGTTCAGGTGACATAAGGACTCCTCAAATATCCATTCCGAGGCGGATGCACCGCTCGTCAATGTGGTTGCGCCACGGTTTGGGTGGGGGGGTAGGAGCTGAATTGGCTCTCTTCACCTCGACGCGGTTACCAGCCTCGTAGCAGGCGTAGCAGTAGTTGGGGCGGCCATCGGTTGGCACGTACGGCACTGTGGTGGACTGCCCGCAATAGGCACAGGTGACAGCCGTGTGGCCGGGCTTAATGGGTGGGGCGGATGATGGCTGATGCTCAGGGGCCCGCTGGGCGCTCGACGGGGCGGCGGCGGGGCTGGCAGGTGTACTTGGCGAGGCGGGACCGCCACCATAGGTTACGCGGCCTTGGGCCGGGGGCGGGGCGAGCAGGGCGGCGTGGCCTTGGGGATTCTTCGGAGCGGGGGAAGCGGATTTGGCTACAGCAGCTACCTGGTTAACTGGAGCCTTGCCTTGCGGGCTCTGGTCTCCTGTTCCCCTGTTTGGCATCTTCCGGCTTTGCTGTTCGTCGTCGTCGCGTCGTACGTGTGGTACTACTTCAGGTTCTATTTGAGGCACTACTTCAAGTACTATTTGGGGTGCACAGGGTGCAGGTCTGACTGCACAGGGTGCAGGTCTGACTGCACAAGGTGCAGGACTAGCTGCACCTAATGCAGCCCTGCATAGGGTGCAGCCCTGCACAGGGTGCAGGTCTAGCTCGTAGCTATTCGCATAATGGCCCCTGCCTTGGGTGGTCCGCAGGAGCCCCTGGGTCTTCAGGCTTTTGATGGCCGCATATACGGTGCGCTCGCTCTGCATACTTTCCCGCTCGATGGTCTCGTGCGCCAGCCAGCACTTTCCATCCTCGCTGGCGTGGCGGGCGATCACCATCAGGGTCGCCCACTCGTGCAGGCCTAGGCCATGGGCCCGCAGGGCATCAGGCAGGTCCGCCACGTGGTGCATCCAATCGTGGCGGGCGTAGGTGGTGATGCTCGGGGCGGTGCTCATAGCTCACCATCCATCAGGGCTACCCGGTACGCCGCCGTTGTTGGAATGAACCGGCCCCGGATTAGTTTGAGCAGGCCGCGCTTGGTCAAATAGAACACGATGATCTCCTCAGTTTGATACCCGATCGACATAATTTCGGCCAGGGCGTAGATCGACCACGGCCTCTTGCTACCGCCTGGCAGCTCCTCACCCTTAAGCAGGGTGAGGAGCGCAAGACGGAGCTGCGTTTGGGCGCGGCCATCCCTACGAGAGGATGTATTCATCGGAGCCTCCCTCAGGAAACACCCATTCTGGATGGTCGGCTTTCAGCTTATCCAGGTCCAGCACGTTCACCCTCTTGTGGGTCTCGGGCCGGGAGGCGCGGGCATCGCTGTGAACAATGTCGATAATCTGCAGCCATTTAACTATGAGCTGCATTTGCTCCTCGTTGTTTGGGTTGCGAAAGACCTGGCCATGCTCTTCCAGGTCCGCGATGGCACGCTCGACTGCTTCGCGGTCAACGCCCATCTTGAGCTGTAGCTCGTCGATGGTCATCAGCCTGGCGGCCAGCCACAGCTCTAACATCACCCACCGGTTCAAGGTCACCGGCTCACCTGTCGTTGCGCTCATAAGTTTCTCCGTGGAGTTCTGTCTACACCCGGGATGGGATAGCTATATTCCGCATTCGCTTAATGTTTTGGTAAAGCGCGTGTTATCAGGCGCTTAAAGTAAGGCGGTGTACTATCACACTCATTGGTAACCTGGCGTTGGTTACCAAGGATTTTAGTTTAGTTACCAATTACTTGAGAATAAAGAATGTTGGGGGTGGAAGAGCCCCACCAAAGGCTTAAATTTGGCCGCGCACGAGGTCAAGTGAATGGGCCCTGGGTGTCGGAATAAATCGGCCTCGGACTAGCTTGAACAAGTGGCGCTTCACCAGGTAATAAACGATGTTCTCCGCCGTCTGGTAGCACGTCTTCCGATCGCTCCCGATTCGATGGACTTATCTGAGGCGATGAAGCCCCGGGCGCTTCCGCGTCCAAACCGCAGCTCCATTTCGACCCCTTCAACCCCGTAATTACATGTTGGAGGAATCGCGATGGACGACCACACAGAACGTCTGATTCGGGAAAACGCCGAAGCGGAGCACTTGATACTCACACCCGTACGCTGGCTCTCAAAAATCTTCAAGTTTGGCTGCTTCATGCTGTTTTGCGTGATTTGCCTCGGTTCCAACGCCACCATGTGGATCGTCGGCTGTGGCTCGATGGGATGGCGCGACCGGCAGGAGCGGGCGGCTGCATTTACCAAGAACAGCTACGACACCGAGCACTCGGAGGTCTCTGATTACTCCGTGGACCTCAGTGGACGTGGGAGCCCACTGTCCAAAGATGACGCCCAATTCCAGCAGAAGAGCTGGACCAGTGACCCGCTCTGGAAGACGGAAGGATTCGATCACTATATCCCCGCCTCCGGAGTCGATGTTCGCCAGGTTGATGGAGACCCCCGGGGGAAGGTCTTGAGCTACTGCTCGATCGGAACGAGCGTGCAGGAGCCGGGTATGGGCCTCAAAGGTTGGTTCGACCGATCCCGCAATGTCTTCGGGCGTAAGGCCAGTCGGATGCAGGAGGCCTACGTTACCGGCGCGGCGGCGATCACCGCGCTCCGGGTTACGCTTACAGAAGTGAAGCTGGGCCGCGATCCGCTCAAGGACCTGAGCGCGGAGCCGGGGCAGATCAACAGCCTGTGTCACGTTGACCCCTTCGATGTCTTCACCGAGCCGGACGAGTGGGCCAAACAGTGGTATAGGGCGTCGGAAAGAATCGACCTTACCGATGCCCCGGTGGTTAAGGTTCGCTTCGTCAACGAGAGTTGGAAGATTCCGGCCACGCCGTTGACGCCATCTGCGGATGGATCACCTGAGATTTGGTACAACGGATGGATCATTTCCGGCATGTTCCTGGAGCCATCTGCAGGTGACAGCTTGGGGGACGACAGGGACCTGAATTTTAGTGTTACCCGGTACGCCGATCTGTTCTACTCGACTCCGCCGCTTTCGGAGTACCAGACGGACGCAGTGGGCGCGTTGAACAGCCTGGCTACTGACGACTTCTGGATCACCGAGGCGCACAAGAATGGCGTCTACGACGACGCGACCGTGAAGGCCATGGCAGCCAGGGCCCGGGCGATGATCAACAAGATGCTCGCCCCCGGCAAGGTCCCCCGCATGGGTGAGGGCGCGAACGCCTTCAATATCCTTGGCTATCAGGACTAACCGCCCCGAGATGCCATGGAGTTTATCGGCAAAAGTGGGTGGCACTACATTTTCTCCGTGCGACCTCCGCATATTAGAAACATGGAGCTGTCCGATACAGATTCAGCATCGTGCGCGGGAGGTTTGATCCTCGCTGGTTTCGTGATCGGACGGAATACTTCTAGATGAAGGGGGCAACATGAAAACGAAGTCAATCACACCCCAGGATGCAATCGCCTTACTCAACGAGGCGTCGATGCTTGATCCGGTGGCCATCCGCGCCCTGGTTGGCCGTCGCGTGCCTTGCAATTACCAGCTTGCGGATCATCCAACGATTCTCGTTGGCGTTTCCGAAAACGGAGACCCTGAGATTGGCGTCCTGGGGATCATCAACGGTCTGTTCGGATTTGATGCGAATGTGCATGGGGTCGTGATCGCGGAATTTCCCGATGATCCGGCCGAACCTGTCATGTTTTCGTTGAACCCAAACTTCGAGGAGTAGGGACTCGGACTACATAAGTATGCTGCGACCTCCGTAAGTTGGAAGTATGAGGGTGAGACATCTGCAGTTCGAATCGGAAACACGGGACGGGCAGACGGTGTACTTCTCCTTTGTCGATGGAAAGTACTTCGAGCACCGAACACCTGAAGAAGTGCTTCAACATCTCCTAGTGGCGGCGGAAATCGCTGAGCGCCACGCCGATTTTTACGCGAAGCGGAAGACTGACCCGAAATACCAGTTTCTCTGGGAAGTCATCTTTCGCGGTCTAGAGGACCTCAACTCCGGCTTTGACGCCCCGGGGCTACCCCATGTTTCGCCCGACGATTTCGCGATTGTGATCGAGAGGTGCGCAAAGCACGACGTCACTATCATCGGGATCGAGGTTTTTGACATTGGCTCATGGCCGATCGGCTTGCTCGATGTGTGCGACGGGAGGTACGCCCGCCACCTCGTTAAGTCGTATCGCAATCAACCCGGCATTTCCTTCTGCGGCTGTTTTGATGTCGGAGAGAATATTCCTGGTGGCAAGAAGTTCCAGTATTCAGAGGAATTGATTGATTTAGAAGAGGCGCTTGGTGGAAAGCGAGGCCAAGATGATGACAATGGACCGGTTTAATGACGTGGAGATCGGCATCGTCGTAAGCCTGGGCACGTTGCGTGGCGTCCTTAAGACCCTCAGTGTGGATGGGAAGCGGTGGTGGATCGCTTCTCGTGATCCAAGTGCAGCTATGGAGAACGGCGCGGTGACGGTGGGCCTTCGTGATGCACGCTGCATTCGTCCTCTGAAGACAGTGTATTTTCGAATTCCCATAGTCGACCCCGTCCGGTCCTGGTCGACGGATCGGATACTCTTGCTCTTTGATCCAACGGTGATCGTAGACATCGAACCGGGCTATTTCTTGGAGCGAGGCCGCTTCGTGCAGGATTGCGTTGGGGATTTCGAGAACTTCTTTTTCCCTATCAAACGGGCGCTTCTGGATCGATTACGGTCAGCGATGAAGTAACGAAAGGGCGGTATGGGCTTGAGAGTTGTTTGCATTTCCGATACCCACGAACTCCACCGCGAGTTGGTTGTTCCGCCCGGCGACCTGCTGATTCATGCGGGTGATTTCACTTTTTTCGGCAAGGGAACCCGCGCGATCATTGACTTCAACAATTGGCTCGGCGACCTTCCGCATCGCTACAAAGTGGTCACTTACGGCAACCATGAATTTGTGCTCGAAGCCGAGCCGAAACTCCGAAGGCTGATCTCCAATGCGATTGTGCTTGTCAACGAGCCTGCAATGGTAGGCCCAGCCAAGATTTGGGGATCGCCATTGACCCAGCACTATGGCGGGGCATTTGGCCGCAGCAATGCGGCAGATCGGGTGAGGGCCTACAGCACCATCCCGATGGACGCCGACATCCTGATCACTCACGGGCCACCGTATGGAGTTCTCGACGAAAGTCCTGCCGAGTATCCCGGACCAGCGGGAGACCCTGAACTTCGCGCGGCAGTGATCAGAGTAAGGCCTAAGCTTCACGTGTTTGGCCATGTCCATGCTGGTTATGGAGTGCGACCGACCCGCCACACGATGTTCGTGAACGCAGCACTCTTTGGCCTTGACGGTAGTCTCGATAGGCGGCCGATCGTGGTCGAGCTTTCTCAATTCAAGAATCATGAGTCCTAAATATCAAGGAGAAAAGGTGAAAGACGACTGGGTTCCCATTCAAATCCCTGACAACCTCGACGAGATGTTTGCAGATATGGCGGCGAGCGACGAACCCCGAGTAGGATGGTGCCTTCTCTGCAATAGCCCCATTCGCAATGAGGCTGATTTTCTCGAAAATAGCAACACGCACAACTGCGAGGCTGGCCGCGCCTTTGAGGCGAAGGTCGCAATTGAGGTGTCAAAAATGCGACGTCGACCGAGATGTCGCAAAGCTCACAAACAATTCAATCCCTGATCGCTTTCGATGGCTCAGTCTCCTTCCAGACTGCTTCACTCTGAGTGCGCTGGGGTTATCCTATACACAAATGCCAAATCAGTCGCAGTATGGGGAGACTCTACTCCTCAGAGATATTCATGACGCCACCTCCGCGAAGGCGTTGACGCGCATTCATTTCAGTGCGCAACCAGGTGGTTCACTATACGATGAAGCGTGGCTCCAAAACCTGATTATGTTTCACCCGGGACTAGTACCGGTGGGACAGATAGAACCGGCGTTTTTGGAAATGGTTCCGATTTGCACAGAGTTGCCGATGCGTGCGGGATTTGTCGACAATGTGTTCGTCACGCCGTCCGGTGACATCGCACTTGTCGAGTGCAAATTGTGGAGGAACCCAGAAGCACGTCGCAAGGTCATTGCCCAGATCATCGACTACGCGAGCGAGCTGCAGACCTGGGATTACGAGGCGCTAGAATCGGCGATTCAACGCGCGAGAGCATTCGGAATGGCTGAGGGCTCCTCATTCGGGAAGCTATACGAGGCCGTTTCCGCAGGTCAGGACATAGACGAGGTCGGATTCCATGATGCAGTTTCGCGAAATCTCAAGCGAGGACGATTCCTTTTGCTGATCGTCGGCGATGGTATCCGAGAGGGCGTTGAGACCATGGCCGAATTCCTGCAGCAGAACGCTGGTTTGCACTTCACCCTCTCGATCGTCGAGTTAGCGTTGTTCGAGGTGCCCACGATTGGCTACATCGCCCAGCCGCGTGTGCTTGCAAGGACGACCAACATCGATCGGGGTGTGGTCACTCTGACCGACTCCCGGATGCAGGTCGTGCTGACCTCTGTAGACTCACGGGACGTAGCACCCCGCGCCACCAGTATTACGCAAGAGCATTTCTTTGAGACGCTCGATCAGATTTCCCCCGGAGTTTCGGGGAAGGTAGAACGATTTCTCCAGGAGCTGGCACCCTATAATGTTCAAGCCGATTACAACGTCAAGACGCTGACACTTCGATGGCATGCCGAAGGCGGCGGGAGCTGGAATCTCGGTACTATTGTGACCAGTGGAGAAGTTTGGTTTGATTACCACGCTACCCAAGCTCGAAATCTGAACCGGCTCGACGCCAGTAAGGAGTATCTAAACGGCATCGCGGCATTCGTGCCTGGCGCTGCGCTGAAAGAAACGAAGAGCAGAACTGCATGGAATGTCGCCGATCGCAATGGCCACGCGCTCCGGATCGAAGCCCTGTTAGCGGATGAGACCCGGAGAGCCGCTTGGGTTTGTGCTGTCGCGATATTCCAGCAAAAAGTTTCGGAATCCCCTGAGGAGTGACCAGAGGTTTACAGTCATTGCGTTCTTCTGCCTGCAAGGAAAGTGTCAGCTTTCTCATTACGAAGGAGGCCCCCGCTTGTGCTACTGAGTTCACTCTGGGGCGGGGTACCTGCCTTCCACTGAATATGGATTAGGCCTACGGCTTGAAAGGGAGCTGATGTTCTGCGTCTATCATGGGATCGAACACGAAAATGACACTGCGTTCAATCGCGAGCACATCATTCCGTGCGCCTTAGGGGGTTCAAACGCTTTTTCGATCCAGGTGTGCGCGAAACAAAACAGTGATTTCGGACGAGACATCGACTCACCCTTTCAAGATATCTTCCCAGTTGCGTTCGAGCGGTTCATCAGAAACATCCGCTCGGCCGACGGGAACTTGCCGTCTCTCTTCTTCAGAGGAACTTCGATCTTGAACGGCCAGGAAGCGAGAATTGAGTACGAAATCACCGCTGAAGAAAGGAAGCTGGTCACAACGCCGCTTGTTACCGTGGGCGACTTGAATGGCCGAACCGTATATCGCATTCAATGCGACAAGAACCGCATTGACAAAATCCTCGGAGGGATCGATAGAAAAGCGCTCCGAAATGGCCAGAAATTGTTGAATTCCGAAGGTCAACCGGTCAATGTAGCGACTTTGCTAGCCAGTCTCCAGGAAGAAGCATCAGTTCCGGAAATAAGCGTCATGTGGGACCCATCGCAATGGGCGATCGCTTCACAGCGCGAATTTGTCAAGATTGCGCTCGGCAGTGCGCACTTTTTACTTGGCGAGGCCTATTCGCGGTCTCGACATGCGGATCTGCTACGCACATTCTTGCGCACCGAAGACGCTAAGTTGGACCAGGTTCCGCTGCTTGGGTCTGTATGGCCCTTCACCTTAACAGATGCTGATCTGAAGGCTTGCGCTTCGATGCTCGGTAACAAAGACCATCACCTTATTGCACTTCTCCGTGTTAAGGACAATCTTCTGGCGGTGATCAGCTTGTTCGGTATGTTCCACGCACGTGTACGGCTTGCGCCGCTCTTAGATTTCGAATGTCGCTTGGCTGATGGCAAAGCTGAAGTAATCACGATTGATCCAGTGGCTCGTTCTCTGGAGAGGCGTCTCCAGTCAGTGTAGCTCGGGCCATTCGACTCTTTCGGGCAACTCGATGTTGTGCACCGGTCGAATCGTCCGTTAAAGAAGCTTGTAGAGCGCCCAATTTCGGTACACCCTGGTTTAACGCCGGTCGCTTTACATTTTGGCAGTGGAGAAGCGTCAAATAAAAGTCGTTCCCGGTCACTCTACATCAGTCGTCCGTAACAGTAAGTTCATATTGGATACCTGAGGAACCAAGCACGGTTGCGGCTCAGGGCTGTGGCAAGCGGATTGGTCACCCTTGCGAGCATGCGGTCAGTCGGGTCAAGGCACTTGAATTCGGTCTTTAGCGCGTCCTCGACCCTCTTTCGCCAGACAGTCTTCTGGCGTTCGCTCCCGTTCGTCATCGGCCCGGCAAGGTAGACCTTCAAAAGGTCCTTCGCCATGAAACAACCTCCCCAGCGAGAAATCAGGTTGCCAGAACCGGGTGTCGCAGGATTGCCCCAAGTCTAGGACTGGTTGGCTGGCCTGTCCAGCCACCAAGGGTCTGGTCTCCAGATTTCAGAGTATGGCCAGCAATCGCGTCGGACGCCGTTTTAAGGGGTTGGGGTCACCAGGCATGGCGGATGGGCGCTGGCTTGGTGCATAGCTCGGCAACAACCTTTTTGACCATCGTGACCGGCCATTTCTGGACTAGTCCACGGCTTTTCGCAGCAATTGTCCGAGATTTGCCCGTGAGCGCGGACAGGGGCCGGGGAAGGAAGGAACCGTCGTGGGCCTGTGGAGAAGCTCATCTCGCTAGTCGTTCCGGCGGGGCCTTGAGCCTTGCTCGTTCAGAAAGAACCTTGAGCCCCAGACTCCTCTCATCTGCCGACCGGCTTTTCTTCCTCAAACGCTCGCTTTTTCGGGGCAAACGTTCCTTTGGCCTCGCAATCCGCCTAAGGGGTATACAATTCCGTGGAACCGTTGGCGAAAATAGATCCCGCTTGAAAAGCTTAGCCGACATGGAGAGACGATGAGCACAGACAATAATTGGGAGCAGTACATAGTTAAGAGGGGAGAACTCCTCCCTGACTGGCGCAGCAAGCAGCAGATCATGAAGGCGCTGGCGGAAAAATGGATTTACATCCGGGTCGGAGGAGATGGATATCGCCCTATCTCCATTCACCCCGAAAATCCCTGTGGCAGCCTGAAGTGGCTAAATGACGGAGGGAGCGAGATTGGTGAGACCAACTCCCTTGATACAGCTATCATGAATGCTAATGCGGCGGCTCCTGCATGCACAAAGAGGCCTGGCAACGACAAGCCAGAGCATACTGTACAGGCAGGCTTGATCCATCACGCACTCCAGCATGACATGCTGCTGCATGGCCGACTGAATGGTTTTTCCGAGTTCTTTGACGAACTTATATTCGTTACTGATGAACTGAAGGCAGGAGACATTCGGGCCGACCTCATCGCTCTCGGTGGAAAAGCCGGAGAGTATTTTCCTGTCTTCATTGAGTTAAAGGGAATTCGTTTAAGGCGCGTCATTGAACAGTTAATACTTGCTCAGCAAAAAGCGGCGATGGTGAAGGATAGCTTCATTGAAATGCTAGTCAAAGGGACCGACAAGACAGCTGAAAGCATTTCATTCGACAAGTACAAGCTTTTCGCGATTTGGCCTGAGGCCCCTAGCGGCAATGGGAATGCCTCCACAGCGAAAATTGTTGCTGATCGGCGCTTCGAGAAAGCCAAGGGGCACCTCTTGCTCGGCGAATTCGAGAATTTTACAGTTGCTCAGAAAGGCTTTGATTCCTTGGTAAAATTCGGCGGATTCGCGTGAATGCAGTAACTGTAACAATCCATAGAGCCGCCCATGAAATCGGCGGCAACTGCATAGAAATCGCAGCCAAGGGCGAGCGGATACTGCTCGATGCCGGGCGTCCGCTGGATGCTCCTAACGATGAGGTATCCAGCGGCTTAGTTCCAGGCACTCTGGATTTAGAGCAACCCGTTGCAGGGGTTTTGCTTTCACACTCCCACCAGGATCACTACGGGATTCTCGATGAACTGCCTGCAAGCTGGCCAGTGTATTGCGGCAAAGCTGCGGAATCGCTCATCCGCCTTACTTCTGGAATTTTTGAGAAAACCCCGCCTCAGCAGTTCAGAAATTGGCAAAGCAACGTTCCCTTTGTGCTGGGGCCCTTTCACATCACGCCTTTGCTTACGGATCATTCAGCATTCGATGCTTACATGCTGCTGATTGAGGTCGATGGCTGTCGGCTGCTCTACTCTGGAGACTTCCGCATTCATGGCAGGAAATCGTCACTCGTAACCCGGATGATGACATCACTACCTCCGATAGATGTGCTCATCATGGAAGGCACAAATTTAGGAAGCAGCAAGCTTTGCAGCAGCGAGGAGGAACTTAGACAACGCTACATCGACTTGTTCAAATCCACTAACGGGCGTGTGTTCGTAGCTTGGTCAGCTCAAAACGTAGATCGAACCGTTACCCTTTTCAAAGCCTGCGCGAACAAGGAAGTTGGCCGAACGCTGGTAGTTGATCTGTATACCGCCGAAGTCATGGAAATGCTGGCCGAGTTTGGAAGGCTTCCGCGTCCGGGCTGGAGTCATATCAAGGTTGTTGTTACCAACGCATTTGCCCGTATGTACGAAAAGATAGGCCGGGGTGATTTTTTAAAGCGCATGCTCCCTTACGGTATTTCTGCCAAAGCCTTGGCTGAAACCCCCTCAAAGTGGGTGATAATGACGCGGAAATCTCTGCTTCGGGATTTTGAAAGGAGCGGCGTGGTCCCAACTCCCGCCGATGTTTGGTCTTGGTCTCAGTGGCGCGGCTATCTGGATAAGGCTGACGGGGCAGTGCTCAGCGATTGGTTCGAGTCTCGTGGTTGCCCGCCTTGCCATATTCATACCAGCGGGCACGCATCGCCGGATGATCTGAGGAAGTTCGCCAGCCGTATCAATCCTAAGTTGCTGATACCAGTTCATGGAGTTGCTTGGGATCGTGAGCAGGTAGGGTTTTCAAACATCTTGAGGCTCGTCGATGGAGAGCCAGCCAATTTGCGGCAATATCTTTCTACGGGGATCGGCGCTGGCGACAAGAATACGCTTAAGTTTGGCGCAGCATTGAAAGGGAGTTAATATTTCTGCGGATCATCATCAAGATTCCGTCGTTATGTATTGCCAATAGGGGGATGTTTTGTCCCAAAAAGTTACTGTTGTTTGTCCTCAATGCGGGAACACGGGTACGCACTTGGTCGGAGTATCCAGCGGCTCGTCGAGAGTACAGTGTAACCAATGCCACGGTGAATATCTGGTGATCGCGCCGGGAGAAGCCGCGCCGATGATGGAAGAGTTGCTCCAGCATAGGGCGGAACTGATGGCTCCGGCCATGCCTGCCGGTGTGCGGCTCATTGGCTGGGAGCCAAAGACCGCACCGTTTCAACTGTCGGAGTGCTCGACAGTTACAGACACCGAAAAGTTTATCCGCACTACGCTATGCCAGTTGGCTGCCCATCTGAGTGGCAAAACGGCGGCAGATGGGGGCTGGGGGTTGTCGGGCTTGCTGGCGCGTCTGGAGGCTTGCGGCTGCCGGGTGGCCGTCGACGATCCACAAAAGACACTACATTGACCGCCGCCGAACAATTCCATATCGGCTTGGGCATCAAACGATGCAAGGCCGGGGCGCAGTGGCGAGAAGTGGTTGAATGCCCTGCTACGAAGGGCTCAGTAGAGGACACGCGGATGCGAAAGTCTGGACTTCCTCCCGTCGTGTACGAGAACACAGAAATCCTCATTTTGGGGACGCTCCCGAGCGACACGCAGGACTACAAACCACACGAAAAGGGCTTTGTGAGAATTTGGCAAACACCACAGAGGAAGAGCCGATGAACCAGAACGGTGCGCCCCATCTGCCGTAGCCGTAGAAGTGCTCGGCCATGTGGGTGAGTTCAGTTGGGCTCAGCATTTTAACCACCTAAATATCGCAGGAGGGCGTGGAGTGTCACATCAACCGCTAAGGTCGCTCACGTATTGCAGAGAGAGTCACCTTGCCCTGTCTGTGCGTCTTAGGCACCCGCTTATTGTTCCCCGCTTCCTAAAACGACAACTCGCACGTCTTGCAGTAGAATCTTTCTTTGGAAATGCAACAACCGCCAAGCACAGCATTGCCCGATTTCACCGCTTCTGGTGCCTCTCTGAATAGGCCGTAAAAAAATGGAACGGCCGAAGCACTTGAATGGCACTGCGGACATTTAGGTTCTGGTGTTTTGGATTGAAGGATTGTTGCAATTTCCTTCTGCTACCACCACCTTTCTTTGAGATAGCGTTGAAAACGAGTCACGTCCGCCGTCATCGGAATCAAGCTTTCGCGGAAACCGAACCCACAGCATAACCGGCTAGACTGCGAGAGTCCGCAGCGCCCGCGATACGAGTTCAGCTAGAACTTGCCCCAGTGAACAACCTCGTGAAGAGGGCGCTTCGTCTTATGCGGCTGCTCTGCCGGGTGGCCGATAGGAATCATGCTGACCAGCTTGTATCCTTTCGGAGCGCCAATTTCACGACAGACTTCGTCGGCGTAATCCTTCTTGTCGCCAGCGACCCAGCACGCGCCCAGCCCATGCGCTTTGGCGGCTACCAAGATGTTCTGAGTGGCAGCAGAGCCGTCTTCAAGGTAATACTTCGTATCCTTGCACAGGACGAGAATGCATAC
>Ga0326728_10015062_pt1 | contig 16187 bp, 16 predicted proteins | sample MB3enrmetagenome_FD_207602 | JGI IMG/M metagenome (GOLD analysis project Ga0326728, IMG submission 207602) | Lab enriched peat soil microbial communities from McLean, Ithaca, NY, United States - MB31MN | ecosystem: Environmental > Terrestrial > Soil > Wetlands > Peat | place: USA: New York...
GCCGCAAACTCGACGGGGCGCAACTTGACGTGTGCTTCCTGGAAGAAGCCGTCCTGCCCAAGTGACACCTTGAACTGCTGGGCTGTTTCCTTGCTGCCCGCCGCCGGCACAATTGCCGCCGCCAGCGCCACAAAATCTGCTTCGATTTCCAATTTATTGCCCAATATGTAATCCGTGGCCGTCACTTTCAGGATGGGCTGGCCTTCCTGCGATTCGCCGGCTTCCACCAGCGGTTTATCTTGCGGTTCGTAGCGGATAAACTTGACTTCACGGTTCGCCGCCTCGCGGTAATAATCCTCTCTGAAGCCGTATGTCCGGATATCGCGGAAGAGAATGTAAATATCCATTTTTGGATTTAATTCTTTTAGTTTTAATGCGTTTTTAATTGATTCGCCGCAGCATATCCGGCTGCAGTAATTCCGATCCTCATTGCGGCACCCGACGCATTGAATCATCACCAGGTTTTTGGCATTTTTAATTTTTTCGTCGCCGTTGTGGACGCGTTCCTCCAGTTCCAGGTGGGTCATCACCCTGTCATCGGTGCCGTACAGGTATTCGGTTGGCTTGTAAACATTGGCGCCGGTAGCAATCACCGCCGCGCCGTGTTTAATTTCCCGGATGCCCCTTTCGGACTTCACCCGGGTAGTGAAATTCCCGACGTAACCGGCCGCCTCCAGAATCGAAGCGTCCGTATACACGTGAATTGACGGATGTGCATAAACCTTTTTTATCAAATCCTGCAGGTAGGCCTGGACATCCAGTCCTTCCAGCGTTTCATGGACTTTAAGGGCCATGCCGCCCAGGTTTGATTCTTTCTCCAGTAGGTGGACTTCATGACCCTGGTTGGCAATGGATAATGCGCAGGTCATGCCCGCGATACCGCCTCCCACCACCAGCGCCTCCTTGTTTACCGGTAAATCAAATTCTTTTAATGGCGCCAGATGGGCGGCACGTGCCACCGACATCCGGATGATATCCTTGGCCTTGTCCAGCGCGTCTTCTTTCTCTTTGGAGTGCACCCACGAATTGTGTTCGCGGATGTTGCCCATTTCAAAGTAATACTGGTTGATGCCTGCTTCCCGCAGCGTCTCCCGGAATAGCGGCTCCAGCGTACGGGGACTGCACGCCGCGATGACTACCCTGTTCAACCCTTTTTCTTTCGTAATATCTGTTATTTCCCTGGCCGAATTGGAAGCGCAGGAGAACAGCTGTTCTTGAGCATAGACCACATTGGGCAGGGTTAACGCGTATTCCACCGTCGAAGGCACGTTCACAATCCGGCCGATATTCGCGCCGCAATGGCACACGAATACCCCGATGCGCGGCGGTTCTTTGGAGACATCCCGTTCGGCTGGAAATACTTTTTCTTCCGTTAATTTGCCGCGCCGGTAATCCAGCATTTCGCCGCATTGGGAACTGGCGCCGCTGGCCATAAATACCGATTCCGGGATATCGGTTGGGCCGTTGAAAGCGCCGCTGATGAAAACCCCCGGCCGCGAAGTTTCCATCGGGTTCGCCGGGTTGGTATCGCAAAAATCGTGGGCGTTCAGTTTGATGCCGAATTCGTCCGCCAGGCTCTGCGCCTCGGACGGCGGATTCAGCCCCACCGAAAGCACTACCATCTCGAATTCTTCTTCTTTTACTCCCTCGTCCGGTGTGGAATAACGGATGGTGACATTCTTGGTCTTCGGGTCTTCTTTGACCACTGTAGTATAGCTGCGGAAAAACCGGATGCCTGGCAGTTTTTCCGTCCGCTGGAAGAACCGCTCGAAATCCTTACCGTAGGAACGGATATCGTTATGGAATATCGTGCATTCGGCCTCGGCGTCGTGGTCTTTGGTTAAAATGACCTGTTTCTGCGTATAGGTGCAGCAGACGGCAGAGCAGTAGCTGTTGCCGTCGCCTTTCGGGTTGACCTGCCGGGAACCGATACATTGTATCCAGGCGATTTTGTGCGGGTGTTTTTTATCCGAAGCCCGCAGGATTTCCCCTTCGTAGGGGCCGGTGGCGCATAATAACCGCTCGAAATCCATGCTGGTAACCACGTTTTGCATCCGTCCGTAGCCGTATTCGTTCCCGACTTTGGGCGTATACGCTTCGATGCCCGGCGCCAGGATGACCGCTCCTACCTTAATTTCCATCTTTTCGGCGGTCTGGGTGAAATCGATGGCGTTATTTTTACAGACGGATTCGCAGATGCCGCATTTCTTGTCTTTCAGGTACAGGCAGCTTTCGTCGATATAGGTGACCAGCGGGATTGCCTGGGCGAAATAAATATGCACGGCTTTGTTTTTTGAAATGTCCTGGTTGAACCTGTCCGGGTATTTCACCGGGCAATATTCCACACAGGTCGTACAGCCGGTGCACTTACTTTCGATAATGTACCTCGGTTTTTTCGTCAAAGTCACGTTAAAGGTCCCTGCTTTCCCTTCGACTTTGTCGACTTCGGTGTAAGTCAGGACCTTAATGTTCGGATGCCGTCCAACCTGGACGAGCTTCGGTGCGAGTATTCAGATGGAGCAGTCGTTGGTCGGAAAGGTCTTATCAAGCTGCGCCATGTGGCCGCCGATCGCCGGCGCTTTGTCCACCAGGTACACCTTGAAACCTGCGGTCGCCAGGTCCAATGAAGCCTGCACGCCGCTGACCCCGCCGCCAACCACCATCACATCCCCGAAATTACTCCCCCCGAGATTCTTCTTCAGCTGGTCGATTTTTTCTTTTTCCACTTCTTATCCTTATCTGATATCCCGGTCGTCACACGACTTCCAGGAGAATCTCCGTAATATCCTTAATTTGAATCGCATTGCTGTCCGGTAGCGATAACCGGCCGTCCTCGAACTGGGTGATGCAGTAGGGACAGGCGGTGGCCAGTATTTCCGAGCCGGTTTCCTGCGCCTGTTTTAACCTGATATCCGAAAACCTCTCGTTCTTGGCGGATTCCATCCACACCCTTCCGCCCCCCATGCCACAGCACAAACTGGTTTCCCTGCTCTCGGCCATCTCTTTCAATTTCAAACCCGGTATTTTCTTCAGGATAACGCGCGGTTCGTCGTAAATCCCGTTGTGCCGTCCCAGGTAGCACGGGTCGTGATACGTTACCTTGTGCTTATATTCTTTGGTGATTTTCAGTTTGCCCTCGTTTACCAGCTGTCCCAGGTATTGGGTTATATGCAGTACCTCGAAATTCGCCTTGAATTCGGGATATTCGTTCTTGAAAGTGTGATAGCAGTGTGGGGAAGAAACGACAATTTTTTTAACGCCGTTTTCGATAAAAGTTTTGATGTTTTCCCGCGCCAGCCGTTTGAATAACGTCTCATTGCCGGCTTTACGCACACTTTCACCGCAGCACATTTCTTTAGCGCCTAAAATCCCATAATTCACGCCGGCGATATTCAACAAACTGGCCGTGGCTTGCGCCACTTTCCTTAACCGCGGTTCATAGCTGGGATAGCAGCAGGGGAAGTACAGCACTTCCGTACCTTCGGTGAACTCCTTGACCCCCAGCTCTTTCGCCCAGTTTGCCCGGTCGTTCGGCTCCTGCCCCCAGGGATTGCCGACACTGGCCAGGCTGGTCATCACGCTGCGAAGGCTGGGGATACTGGCCGGCACCACGCCGTCCGGCACCATCACCCGGCGCAGGGAACGCATTACGTCAATGATTTCCACCCCCCGGGGACAGCGCTGCACGCAGTTGCGGCAGGTTGTGCACAGCCAGATATCTTCGTCTTCAAAAGGCACCACCCCGAATTTAGCCTGGTTGATAATTTTACGGACGTAAAATTTTCTGACCCGGTTCCAGGGACACAACGTCTCGCATTTGCCGCATTGATAGCAGAATTTATCGGCTTCGCCGCCGGCTTCCTTGATGCCGTCGATTACTACTTTGAATGGTTCCAGGGGCAAGGTTTCCATTTCTTTTTGCGCCTCGGTTTTTTGCCTTAACGTTTTATTTATGTCCCAGTCGTTCTATAGTATCTTTTATCTTTTCCAGTCCGTATTTATTTATCATTGACTCCAACCCCGTCTCGACATCCCCCGGCTTTTCTTCTTCTTCAACTTCCTCTTCCCGCTCCTCGTAAGTCAGGGCATTGTTCAGGCACCACTGCACGCACAACGGCTTTTCCCCGGGTTCGTTGTCTTCGCACATATCGCATTTTATCGGCAAGCCGGAATCGGGTTCTTTAAAAAAGTCGCGGGAAGGGCAGGAAGCCCGGCAGAAATCGCATTCGGTGTACTCTTTGCCGTCCAGCACATATTTGTCTCGGCCGGCGCATTCCGCTTTGGTATATTCACCGGCGTAAACCGGCAGGTATACGTCTCTCAGCGGGTCGCGCACCATGCGGATACGGGAGCGCGCCGGGTTATTGCTGCTGTACTTCGGGTTGGCATGAAAAGCGGAACAGACGACCTCGCATGCGCGGCAGCCGTTGCATTTATCCACATCTATTTTGATTGTCTTGATTATTTTTTTAACTTTAGCCATTTTTAGTGATCCCCCGCTGCTCCAGGTCTTCAGCCACTGTTCCCATATCTAAATCCTGTAAAGTCTTTTTCGTGGGGATGCCGTCGTTGGTCCATCCTTTAAACCGGTAATAATTGTCTAAAAGATTCTGCTCGAGTTCGGGGAACCGTTTCCGCCAGTGGTCTTCCGGCGGTTTCTCATCCGCTCTCCGCAATCCTCTTCGGACGTTAATCGCTCGAATCAGATTCCGGTTCCGGTTATAGATTTGCGTCAATTTTGTTTCGTCCATATCGATTCCCGCCCCGGAGGAAATAAAGCTCGGGTAATTATGGATGTGGTAAGGCGGTTTCAACGGGAACGACGACAGCCCGGCGCAGACACCCAGTGCATCGTCGATGTAATGCATTTTTTCTTGCCAGTCGACAATATCCGCCGATATTTCCGCCGTCGGGTAAGTCGGATTGGAATGGTCGCCGCGCACTTCCCAGTCCAGCAGATATTTTTTAAACTTCTCGTGCGGCACCTGTATCCAGTCTTTGACGAAAGCTTCCCGTTCTTCCATCGTCGGGAACGGCGCTTGCGGGAACTGGCCTTCAATCTGGGTGATGTTTACTTTTTCGCCAGTGGCATACATCAGGAAATACACCGGGTTCAGCATCCCCAGCTTCAATGGGAGCTGCTCGTGTTTTTTAATCGTGTTGTGGTCGAACGCTTCCGCGCCCTTGCCGATTTTTCGGGCTGCGGCATAAACCCCGTCCGCCAGGATATCGCCAATCCCTTCACGGCGCACAATTTTGTCCAGCAGCCAGTAAAATTTCCCTTCGTTATCGGTCGGGCAGCCTTCAAAATCTTTATCGGTTAAAATACCGGCTTCTTTCAGTTCAAATGCAAAAGCCATGATTTGCGGGGTGGAAAATCCGTCTACCCCGTATTCCGTGGCGCGTTGTGCAATCCTGAATCCGAAATCCAGGTCGTCAACCATTGCCGCCATTGTATATGTCAATTTGGAGAAACATTTCATCATGTAGGTGGAGATGCCCGGCAGGGAGATAATCGCCCCGCATTTCATCGGGCAGTTATAGCAACTGACCAGCCGCGTCCGCGCCTGTTCCTGCACCGACTTCCACCGGTCTTCGATTTCTTTATTCCAGAATTCTTTGCGGCGGGTGCGCGCGTTGCCCCAGGAGAAGTTTTCCGTGTGCCACTTCTCGTCGACATGCAGCATTTCCTGCGGCGAACCAAGTCCCTGCAAGATGGTCATCACCCCGGGTACCGGATTTTGATTGCGGAATTGAATGTATTTCAACACGTCGTTGCAAAGCCCGAAAAATTCTGCAGGACGGGCCAGATTGATGTCTTTGGTCCCGCGGACGACGACCGCCTTGATTCTTTTATCACCCATCACCGCGCCCACACCCAGCCGACTGGAACTGGACCGTCCCTGCTCGATGGAGGCGGTAAAAACCCTGTTTTCCCCCGCCAGCCCGATTGACGCCACCTGGGCATTTGGCTCCTTCAGTTCTTTCTTGATCAGTTCGGCGGTTTCAATCGCGCCTTTCCCCCGCAGGTGGCTGGCATCCCGGATTTCCATTTTGTCGTTGTTTATCCAGATGTAAACCAGGCTGGGAGATTTACCGCGGAAAATAATTTTGTCGTAGCCGGCATACTTCAATTCCGGGGCAAAAAAGCCGCCCATCATTGAATAAGCCATCAGGCCGGTTTGCGGGGAAATTGTGGAAATGATTGTGCGGTTCGCGCCGGGTGCCGGCGTGCCGGTTAAAAGGCCGGTGCCGAAGATTAGCAGGTTTTCCGGGTCAAACGGCTGCACTTCCGGCGGGACACGGTCCCATAATAATCTAGCATTAGTCCCTAAGCCGCCGAGGTAAAGCTCGGTCGTTTTTTGGTCCGTCGCTTCCCTCTCGATACTACCTCGGGATAAATCGATTTCTAAATTGAACCCTGTTTCTGCGTACCTCATTTTAGCCCTCTTTCTGGCGAGGTTCCGTCTTCCCCATTTCCGGTGAAAAGCGGGAGGTGAATTGCCGTTTTTTTACAGGTGTTTCATGCTGTTTGGGTAATTGTGTTTCTGTTTCGCCTTGTGCTCCCGTTGCTTTGAAATGCGTAATCAAAATACTCATTGGCCTTGCTGGCCAGTAAATCGTGGTACTCATTAAATAACGCCGCGGCTTGCGGACGCAGCCAGTTTTTCGGCAGTAGTTCTATCGGCAGGTCGGGGTCATAAAAAGGCAGCTTGCGGTATTCGTGAATCAAATGAAACCTTTCCACAAAACATTCCCCCGGTTCGATTGCTTCACCCGCCTGCAGCCGTTGCCGGTGGTCGTTAAGTTTATCCTGATATTTGTCCACAAAACTGCAGTATTTTTCATGTATTTTGTGTAAATCCCAGCACCAATTCATGATGCCTTCCGGATTTACCCGGCCGACCTGTCTGGAATTAAAAATCAGTACGGAGTCTTTAATTTTCAGCTTTTCAGCCAGTTCGATTACTTCCTTGGTCATATCGTAAGGTGAAAGCCACGTCGCTTCGCTTAAGGGGCCGTAGCCCAGCCAGCTCAGTTCCTGGCGGAAAATATCGCGTGTTTCCCGGGTTTTTTCCGGAATCGTATACGTCACAATATTCCAAGTTCCATCCCACTTCGCCGTTTTGCGCTTGAAGATGCGCCTTGCCCCTTCCGTCAGCAGCGTGCGCCCGGTATCGGTTAAAGAATAATAGCTTCTCTTTCCTACCCGTCTTACCTTTAATAAGCCGTTGCGGGACATCCGGGAAATTGCCGACCTGACCGCCTGTTCGGACAGCCCGAAGTTCGCCAGCAGCTTAATCAGCGTATCAATGCCAATTTCCCCGCCGAGGTGCAGGATATAATCGCCGTAAAGCGTCAATACCACCTGCTGCGGATGGTAGGTATTCGTCCGGTATTTTAAACGTTTCGCCGCCATTAAATCTCAACCTCTATACTATATTATATGTCGTTTTTTAATAGAGCGTTTATTTAACGATATATTATCTGGCGTAATTCTATGTCATGATGGCCGTATTGTCAATAGGTTATTTTAGGGATTAATTATCGGCACGGAAAAAGTTGCGGATGTTGTGGAGAACTAAAATGATTGGAAACAAAAGGGTAAGGATTTGTTTATTGTTTTAATTGAGTGTCTTAATCAACCCGCCACTCATTGGTGTACACGTCGAATTTCTTGCCGCTGACTGAGGCAATCAGCGTAATCCCGAAATTCTCCGCAATTTTCACTCCCAGGCTGGTCGGTGAGGATATCGAAATTACAATCGGGATATTTCTTTTCGCTACTTTATGCATTATTTCCGAAGAAACCCGGCCGCTGGATATCACTGCCCGATTGTCTGTCGGTATTCGTTCCAGAAAACATTTCCCGAATATTTTGTCGATGGTATTGTGCCGGCCGATGTCATCGTTGAAAACCAGTATTTTTTTACCGTCGCAAATGGCGGCGCTGTGGACCCCGTGGGTAGATAAATATAGTTCGGAGTGGTGCTGAAATTCCCTGGCCAACGTCAGCACATCGTCCGCCGATATTTTCATTTTAGATTCTATTTTCGCCGCCGCGATATCGGCCGCGCTGTAAAATGTCGCCCCGCCGCCGCACCCGGAAGTGATTAACCTTTTAGCGAAAAACCGGCTGTCCAGGTCCGGAACTTCCTTCGTCTCCACGCGTACTACCCCGGCAAATTCATCAACTTCAATCTTGTTAATGCTTCCGAGCTTTTGCAGCAAACCCTCGGAGACTAAAAAACCCACTGCCAAGTATTTCAGGTCTTTCGGGGAACACATTATCGTTACCAGCTCTTTTCCGTTCAGAAAAATGGTCAGTAAAAATTCCCGCGCCACCGTCTTCTCAATGTTGTTTTTGCCACTGTCGTTATATTGAGCGACGGGGAATTTTTCTGTGTTAATTTCCATATTTTTGATGTCTTTTGATGTCACGTCCGGCCTTCGCTTTTCTGGAAAATAACACACCACTGTTTTATTTATTGATATTCACGGTTACCTTTTTAACGGCTGAAACGCCTTTCATTGGCGCCAACATTCCGGCAACCGTGCTTTTAATAATCCGGCTGGCAAAAACATTGGTTTGCAGCTTTTTTCCGTTCAGTTCTATTGCAACTGCGTCTCCGTCAATCATTAAAGTCAGGTCCTTGATTTTGCTGGCGCCTTCCAGGCTTTCAATCATCCCGCTGATAGTGTGCTCAACAAAACCGGCCACAAAATGGTCGGTTTGAATTGGGATTTCATTTACTGTGAGTTTTAAGCTGGCGGATACCATTACCGCTCCCTGTAATCATTGGCGCTTAGTGGAAAATATTTTTTATGTCTGTTGCTAAGGCCGCCGGTTTCCATCAGCTGCTAAATAACGGGACTTAAAAGCCCTGCCGTTAGTCCGCGGCGGTTAGTCCTGATGTCATCTAATTGTGTTCCAGGCGGGGTATGCCTCGGAGATAGCCCGTTTTGCCTTGCCGTCCTTGTCCAGTAAACGGAACTCGTTTTTACAATGGCTGCAAGTGATGACCTGCTGCGTGGCGACCTGTATCAGCAGCACCGGTAGAGGAGTATTACAGGATGGACAATTCACCTGGTAGTTACTTGCCTCATACATATTCCTCTCCTGTTCGGGTTGGCCGTAACAATTCCGTAATTATTAATTATAGAAACGCCTCAATTCTAGTCCTCTATTTTTTTCTTGTCAATTCGGGTGCGCCAAATTGCGTAGGCACTTTATAACGGCTATTGCGTCCGTTTACCCGCGTAATTTATAACGCTGTATCTTCCCTGTCGTTGTCTTCGGCAGTTCACGGATAAACTCAATCAGGCGCGGGTATTTATAAGAAGCGATGCTCTTCTTGGCATATTCCTGAAGCTGTTCGGCCAATTCTTCAGACGGTTCATAGCCGTCCTTCAGCACGATGAAAGCTTTGGGCCGTATCACGCCTTTTTCATCCTCTTTCGGCACCACCGCGATTTCCTGCACCGCCGGGTGCGAAGCCAGCGTGTTTTCTATCTCAATCGGAGATACCTGGATGCCCCCCACCTGCAGCATGTCATCCCCGCGCCCGTAATAATAATAATAGCCGTCGCTGTCCCGGTAATACCGGTCGCCGGTATTAAACCATTCGCCCAGCATCGCGGACTTGGATTTATCATGCTGCCGGTGATAGAAGGCCGCCATGGATTCACCCTTCACCTGCAGGTTCCCGACCTCGCCGTCAGGGACTTCGTTGCCGTCATCGTCAACAATTTTGGCGGTGTATCCCGGCACAACTTTACCGGAGCTTCCCGGACGCACGTCTCCAGGACGGTTGGAAATGAAAATATGCATCAGTTCCGTCGAACCGATGCCGTCTAGTATCTCCAGCCCGAATCGCTCTTTCCATTGATAAAATATATCCTTGGGTAATGCCTCCAGGGAAGAGATGCACAGCCGCAGCGAAGAGAGGTCGTACTTTTTTTCGGCGTCTTTTATCTCCAGGATGCCGGTATAAAGCCGGGGCGCCCCGAAAAATACGGTCGGCTGGTAACGGTTAATTGTCGTTAACACCATCTCCGCTGTGGACTTTTCCGGCAGCAGCACCACGCCAGCTCCCACACCCGGCGGATAAATGAAACTGTTCCCTAAACCGTAAGCAAAGAAGAATTTATAGCCGGAAAAAATGATGTCATCCTGATTTATGCCCAGAATCCCTTTGGCATAATTATCCAGGCTGGTAAAAACATCGTGCTGCAGATGCACGGCCGCCTTCGGGATGCCGGTGATACCGGAAGTGTAGTTCCAGATTGCCGCGTCGTCATAAGAGGTGTAGGCCGCATCCAGCTGGTCCGAACAGCGGTCGACAATATCGTGAAAGCCGGTCTGGTACGATTTTGTTTTTTGGCCCAGTACAATCGTATTTTCCAGGTATCGCAGTTTCTCCCGCCAGCCGTCAATCTCATCGGCAAAATCTTCATGCGTAATGATGGTGCGCGCCCGGCTGTCATTCAGCAGGTAACGGAAATCGTCGCTCGAATATTGGTAATTAACCGGCACCGGCACCGCGCCGATTTTAATCGCGCCGTAGAAAGAGGCGATGGCTTCCGGCGAATCGTACATCACCAGTACCACTTTCTCCTCCATGTGCACGCCTAGCAGATACAATGCGTTCCCTACCCGGTTAATCAGGCTTTGCATCTCCCGGTAAGTATATTTTTCATCTTTATAATAGACAAATACTTTATCGCCGAACCCTTTGGCTACCGTCTCATCAATCAATTTGGAGGTAACATTGTATGGTTCCTGAATGTATTTCTGGTACTTGTATGTCGTTTCCATCTTCCCTCCCGCGCAAATTCATCGAGAAATATTTAAATACGCCTGTCGTTTTTCTGATTTGGAATCATCGGGAATTGGGGATCAGCACTTGCCGGCTTTCTTCAAATGTTCCAGGATTGTTACACCGACTGTGCCGCTGGGGGAGTTTCCGGCCATTAAGTGTTCGGCTTCCTGCTTCAGCCAGAACCAATCCAAATCCGCCTGGTCTTTTTTGATTTCGTCATAGATTGCCCGGCAAACCTTCTCGGTATTTTTGTCCATCCGTGCCTCCTTTCCTTTGTGGTACAATCGGTTAGGATAACAACCTGTGAGTTTTTCAGGAATGGTGCGGATTTCTGTGATTAAGACTACAATTTAGACCTTAATTCGGGGTTTGTCAATGCCATATTAGCAGTAGCCCGGCAGTTGGATAATGGTTTATCACATTGAATAATACATTTTGCTGCGGTTCGAACCGTTTGGGTAGGGCCGAGTTGATATACGAACTTTGAGGGATTTCGGATGAAATGCCGGAATACTCACGATGGTAGTCGTAACTTACGACCGCCCATGTCTGCAGCTAATTAATGCCTTGGCATAAAGAAATATTTAACCTGTATCGAATATCGAAATTTTTTTTATGATTCACAATAAGCGTTTTAGATATATATCCAAGTTTAGTAAAATAATTTTAAAAACTCTTAGCTCTTTTTCTCTTCGCTCTGCTCTTCTCTTTGCTTCGCCCGCTCCCGCAGCCAACGGTGAATCTCATCCAACGCCGGCGGCGCCACACTGAACACTTCAATATCCTTGGCAAACTGCACCATGTGGCCTTCGCGGATAAAGAGGATTGCCGCTTCCCCCGGCTTCAGAGTTTCATCAATGCGGCGGCCGATATATTCAAACCGCAGCCGGGAGCATTTTTCATAGGCTTCCGCCACTGTTTCCAGCGCTTTCCGGCTGTACAGCCCCATCAGCAGGCAACGTTCCCAATCAATGCATTCGTCCGCCAGTTCGGCCTGCTCTGTCGCTTCAAAAATTGCGCCGTTTTCGAACTTATCCTTGGCAATCAGATGGCTGAAAGAATTGATTTCCATGATTATTTTCAGCCCTTCTGCCCCGCCGACCGCCATGGATTCATGGTAAACCCGTTTGATTTTGCCCACCTTGGCTTCCTGGTTAGCAATCTGCTCGTTCACTTCGCGCCAGTATTTTTCCAGTTTTTCTTTATAGTCCGGAGGCGCATCGGCGCCGGAAAAAATCAGCGGCACAACGTACAATTTACGCAAACCGAATTGCTCGATGTCCAGCTTCTCAATCTTACCCAATTCTTCGGCCATTTCCGGAAACCTCCATCGTTAATTAGTTGGAAATTATTATTGTCATGACTACTTTAGATTGTAACCTTAGATACAACATGCCGCAAGTGGCCTGTGCTATACTAAAAATGAAAAAGTTGTTCTTATCATATTAAATTGAATTGAGAGATAATTTATGCCGCAGAAAGATTATTATAATATTTTAGGTGTGCCGCGCACCGCCTCTGATGACGATATTAAAAAGGCCTACCGTAAACTGGCCATGCAATTCCATCCGGATAAAAATCCCGGCAAAGAAAAGTGGGCCAACGAAAAATTCAAGGAAATCAATGAAGCCTACGGCGTGCTTGGCAACCCCGATAAGCGTAAACAGTACGACCAGTTCGGCACCACCGGCGATGCCAGCGATGTCTTCAACAGCCATACCACCCAGGGTACGGTCGAAGACCTGATGCGCGACTTCGGCGGTGCCGGTCTCAGCTATGATTTTCTTGACGAAATTTTCGGGAATTTTACCAAGCCGCGTGGTTTCTCCTTCCGCCAGTACGCCACCGACGGCAGCGGGCGCATGTTCTTTACTACACCGGAAGACGAGTCTATCGAACAGGCTTATTATTCCCAGCAGCCGCAGCGTTCGGATTCGCAGAGCGTCAACTATGAAATCACCATCACCCGCCAGCAGGCTGCGCATGGCATGGAGAAAGACCTCACGCGCAACGGTAAGCGCCTGCGCGTCACCATCCCGGCCCGCATTAAATCCGGCATGAAAATCAGGCTCCGCAACGCCCGCCTCACCACCGACGGCGTTCCCGGCGATATCTATATCAAAGTCAACGTCAAGTAAAAACTTGTCCATCGCGAGGAGTGTAGTGACGTGGCGAACTCATTGCAGAGACTATCAATGAGAATTAGTGAAAGGTTGACCGCTGATGGCTAGAAAACTCACTTACACTCTTTTTCAAACCAAACAGGGCTGGATGGGCATTCTCGCCTCACCGGCCGGTATTTTAACTGTCACTCTTCCACAAACTACCCGGCAGCAGGCTTTTAGTTCACTTGGACAACAGGCTGAGCAGGCAATTCTCTCCCCTGAAGTATTTAGCGACCTTACGCGTCGTTTTCAGGATTATTATTCCGGTAAAAAAACCGTCTTCCCCGATAAGCTCGATTTTTCCGATGCCACTGCCTTTCAAAAACAGGTCTGGCAGGCAGCGCAGCTGATTCCTCACGGCGAGACCCGCAGCTACGGCTGGCTGGCCAAACAAATCGGCAAACCGCAGGCAGCCCGGGCCGTCGGACAGGCACTCGGTAAAAATCCCTTCCTGATTATTGTCCCCTGCCACCGCGTCATTGCCGGCGACGGTACTTTGGGCGGCTTCGGCTGTGGCCTCCCCGCAAAACAGAAACTGCTCAAGCTGGAAAAAACTAATTGACGAACCGGAATCTCCCTCCTTTTTAAGGAGGGATGAAGGGAGAATTTGTCAATTCCTCTCAATCTTATTATCGACCAATTTTCCCTTCCTCCTATCCCCCGCCCCTCATCTTCAACCCCAGGAAATCCATCTCGTATTGCCGGATTAGTCCCTCCCCCGCGAAACTAAAATACCTGTTATTCCCGATAATCAGATGGTCCAGGATTTTAATCTTAACACCCCGCCCGCAAACACCAAATCCCGCGTGATGTCTTTATCGCTCTTGCTCGATTCGCAATTCCTCGAAGGGTGGTTGTGCGCGAAAACCAGTCCCGCCGCATGGTGTGCCAGCGGCTGCCCCACAATCTGCCGCGGGACGATGACCGCGCTGTTGACCGTGCCTTCAAACAGGTCGGCGGTATCCAGAATCTAGTTCTGCGAATTGAGATAAATGACTTTGAAAACTTTGTTTTTCAGATCGCGCATCGAATGGTACAGATATTCGATTTTCGCCTGCTAGGACTGCATGTATGGGGTATCGATAATCTGCTCTTTGAGATATGCCCGGGCCACGTCCTGCATCAGTTTGATGCCGAAAGCGGAATGCCGGCCGATACCCTTGATCTGCTGCAGCTCTTCCGTCGAAGCCGATAGCACCCCGCGCAGGGTCTTGAATTTCTTGAGAGCTTCTTTAGCCTGCGGTTTGCAGTCTTTACGCGGTGTTCCCAGGCTCAGCAGCAGTTCTATCACTTCGTAATCGGCGAAGCCGCTCAAACCGCCTTTGATGAACATTTCCCTGAGCTTTTTGCGGTGTCCTTCCGGGACATTTTCGGTTGACATTATGTCACCTTGTTGCTATTTTAAGGTTTCTTCCGTTTCACCTTTGCGTCTTTCATCCACCAGGTGCCGCGCCAGTAAGTTTTTTCTTTATAACCCTTGGGGCCCAGCTCTTTTTTTACTTCATCCCACGGCGGCAGCAGGCGCCGGCGCATGATGGGATTTATAATAAAAGGTAATACCAGCCAGAACAAAACTATCCCGGCCAGCGGCGTAATCAAACTAAAATCGCCGGAGGACAGAAACAGTAGTACCGCCCCGACCAGCAGCATCACTGCCCAGATTACTTCCAGCACCCACCGTACCCAGCTCTTAAACACCCCCGGCTTGACATTCTCTCGTGCCTGCCGGCCGAAAGAACAGTAACATTCCAGAATGGATGCGCAGACAATAATCAAAAAGCCGAGTATAATGAGCATTATTCCCCTCCGTCTTCATCCCGGGCTGGCTTATGCTATCGTTTCCACCTTCAACCCCGCTTCCCCCACCAGTTCGACAATACGCTGCCGTAATTCCGCGGTGTAATCCGTCGAAAGGTTCGCGATCTTCAGTTTTACAATCTTCCCTTCGTTGGGAATCCGCAGGCTGACCTCATCCTGACCGGGAAACTCTTTCATAGTATACACTACCCGACGTAAACAGTTCGCATCCCTCTCAGCATCCCCGGAATCCTGGATAGTGACAATCACTTTATGCCGTTGTTTCGGCGCCTGTTTTTCTTCCGGTTTGTAAACATATCCGCCGGACACCGGTTTTGTTTGCGCCCCGTTTACCGGTTTGGCCGGTGCGGCAGCGGTCACTGCCTTTTCCGTTTTTTGTTTACCTGGTTCATAACGGCTGACTTTCTTGCAACTCAATTGAATTCCGTCATCCCGCACCCCCACTTTCCCCTCCACCAGCACGATATTCCCTTCCTCCCACAATTCCGTCGTGCCGGAATAAACATCCGACCATACCATCACCTCGATACTGCCGTCCAGGTCTTCCAGCGTCGCTTTCACGAACGGCTTCTGCTGCTTTGTGATTAAATGCGCTACCGAAGCCACCATTCCCGCCACCAGCACGGTTTGCCCGGCCATTTCCGCGTCTACCTGTCCGCAAAGAATCGTATTTTCTGACGCGATTTTATCGGTAAAAGCGCTGAAGGGGTGCTCGGAAAGGTAAACCCCCATCAGTTCCTTTTCCCAGGCCAGCTTATCTTTTACCGGCACTTCTGCTTCCCCCAATTCCAGCGGCGAAACCGGCGCCTCCACCTGCTGCCCCCATAAATCGAACATCGTCGTTTGGCCGGCCTCCCGGGATTTCTGCTCCCGCTGCGCCAGCGACAGGATTTCATTAATGTTGTTCAGCAAGGTCCCGCGGTTCCCTAGGCAATCCAGTGCCCCTGCTTTAATCAGGCTTTCCATCACCCGCTTGTTCATGTTCCTTAAATCGCAGCGGCGGCAGAGTTCTTCCACGGAGTTAAACTCGCCGTTTTTCCGGCGTTCGTTGATAATCGTTTCCACGCCGCCGGCGCTGACATTTTTAATTGAAGTTAACCCAAAACGGATGACGTTGTTGCCCTTTTCATCGGTTTCGATGGCGAAATTGGCTTCGCTCCGGTTAATGTTCGGCGGCAGCACTTTGATACTTAATCTTCGGCATTCGCTGATGGCGCTTGTGATTTTCTCCGTCACACCGGCGTGGGCGGCCAACAGCGCGGTGATATATTCCACCGGATAATTCGCTTTTAAGTAGGCGGTCTGATACGCAATCAACGCGTAGCTGAAAGCGTGTGCTTTATTAAACGCGTAACCGGCGAAGGGCTCAATTAACGCGTAA
>Ga0326728_10015063_pt1 | contig 16187 bp, 14 predicted proteins | sample MB3enrmetagenome_FD_207602 | JGI IMG/M metagenome (GOLD analysis project Ga0326728, IMG submission 207602) | Lab enriched peat soil microbial communities from McLean, Ithaca, NY, United States - MB31MN | ecosystem: Environmental > Terrestrial > Soil > Wetlands > Peat | place: USA: New York...
CGGTTAATGTTGCGGTGAGAGAATTACGCGAGGCTGAAAGCTGGGTTATCCAATTCCACGGGGATCGCGTGTAGTATCGGATCACTAAGTCGAATGAGATTTCCGAGGCTGGTCCCTGTTTCACGATTCTGACCGCCGGGACCCCGCGGAACTTTGTTAGTGGCCGGCCAACAACGAGCTCAGAGGTTGTGCTGTAAGGTGCGCCGTTGGTGATTCTGCTAATATGTCCCGCAGAATCGAAATTCGTGTCGTAGATTTGCGCTAGGAGCAGATTACGGTAATTCCAACTTGTTGCATTGACGAATTCTGAGAAACGGTAAACGACTGTGACTTTCATGAGGTCCGCGTTGGTTGGAATCGAGGATTTCGGTATCTGGACCCACGTAACCGTAGAATTCGCCCTATGCAGCGAGGTAGTCGAGGAGATGAGCGTGTATGTGTATGCTTGCGCGGACGGTTGGGCCGCGTTCTGAATGTCGAACGTTGCGCTCTCTGAAGCGCCCGGCTGTGCTATTCCAGCGTACCAGTTTGCTGACACGCTACTCGTCGGTGGAATTGGGGTTTGTAGATTCACGGCCCACGACTGCGCAAGCAGTTTCTTGACGTTATTCCAAGTAACCGGTGAGTATAGGTAGAATCTGGTTGGGAGACGGCTGTCGTGTCCTTCTGCGGCCGCGGCGACAGCATCCCAGACGTTGACCCTTCCCGATCCCTGCGCGAATTGATCGTATGAGAGATCCGTGGCACTACTGGCCAGAATAGCCTTTACAAGGTCGGGGGCGGGTGTCAAGCCTCCGTGGGTGTTTCTGTATTCTTCTATAACCAACGCGACCGCTCCGGCGGTAACAGGGGTGGCCATACTTGTTCCGCCGAATATTGTGTAAGCACTAGTGCCGTTACCGTAACCCGTGAAGGTTGATTGATCAGTGAATCCGAATGCTCCTACGTCCACTACATCTGGCTTTGGCTCGCCCGTTGATGTTGGTCCCCGTGCGCTCCACGGAACAACCTCGTCATAGCTACCCTGGCTCTCATGTGCTATGTGAGTACCAGGCTGAGTTCTGTAGGCATAACTCGTTGATGCACCTACTGTTATGGCAAGTGTTGCAGCTCCCGGCGATGCGACTGTACCGTACCCGAATCCACCATTACCTGCCGCTATGAGCATTACGACGCCGGGGTAAGCAGGATCGAGATAATGGGGGATAGTGAAGGCGTCGGCTAATTGACTCATAAGGTCGAAACCGAAAGTTGAACCTAGGTCTTGAATTGGATCTGAATCCCCCCAACTGTTACTTATGATATCGGCCCGATGATTTCCTGTGTACTTGAAGCTGAAATCAGTCGGATCCCAGTCGAACCCTGCGGCGTAATACCATGCGAAGGTCGTGTCTCCAATCCAGAGCGCCTTTACTCCCATCACTTTGGCTGCGGGGGCAACGCCTGGCAATGCAAGTAAAGTCCCGTTTTGGTATATGTCTCGCTTGAGGATCCCCCGTGAAGCGGCATTTGATGCGGTGCTGGTTCCGTGGCTTTCGAGATCGAAGTAAACGTTGATGAAATTCCCCTTGGGATCAATTGGAGGGAGCAAAGCGAAATTCTTGCCAGTGTATCCAGCAAGGTCAACTCCGTAGGCGAGTAAGCCTGCGCTGAACACTGGAACACCGGTGTTGTTTGGATCGAAGAAGATTAGGTCGTTACCAGGCGTTGCCGTGTGGGGTTTTTCGTCGGCGAAACCATGATCATCCCAGGCGGGTTTAGGAGAAGGCCAGGTGAGGTTAAGGTCAAGGGTTTGCGCGGCGGCTGCATTCAGAGTATCCCGGTAGCTTACCAGGAAATTGTAGTACGCCGTAGACATGTCCACTACGACGGTATCATATACCCCCGCCTGATGGGCATCAACAACGACTACAGGGAAGCCCAGGTCAACGGTATCCCCTGAGATTACATCTGAAATTTCCTCGCTCAGGATTCCGAAGTGATAATTTCCTGACTTCGAGAGAACGGTGGGAGCTACGTAATTGTAGTGCAACTGCACCTTCTCGATCTGCGGCTCACTGGGATTGAGGCTGACGTAGCTAGCAGCGTTCCATACGCTAACAACCTTCCCAGCAGTGGCGAGGACGTTACCGAAACGTGTCACGGTTAAGTTTGTGATCACAAAGCTCTGGCCGTCAGCATCGAAAGAGATCGCCTGACCCATATCGTTTCTCGCAACCGCGTCCATCAGATCTAGTATGGTGAAATCAGTTCCCGTGTCCACAACAGCAATTGTAACTCCATTTCCTGAAATCCCAAGCTGGTTCACCCGATCAGCGCCAATAATCTGTCTAACCCTGAACATGTCCGTGGCCAAACGTTGACTGTAAACCTCTGGGTCAGGCTTCATTTGCTCGAAGCCCAGCTTCACGTCTGGAAAAATGTAGGAGACGGCGGGCGACGAAGCAAGGGGCAAGAGCGAACTAACACTAACAGTTCCATAAACAGCGAATGGCGAATGAGACGGTCCAACCGCGAACTTAGCCGACATGTACCCTGCAACATCCCCTACAGCATAGCCGGGGTTAAGACGCACGAAGACGAAGACCGAACTTCCCTGAACTCGTAAACCCGGTTGCTGAACACCCTCAATGCGGTTTATCAGGGTGGGGTCCAGCTTACCGAGCGCCCTTTCCGCTCCAACCACCTGAAAAGGTACGATTAATCCGATGAAGAATATGGCAAGGACTAGGAGTGCCAATGCTTTCGCGTGCAAACTGATCAGATTTACGCGAAACGCTTCAAACCGTAATTTTACTCTATTGGTACGTCTAGCCCGCCAGCAGGCTAAACCTAGTGACGTAGTTGAATAGAGAATCCGGAATCGTTCGGGTTGCAAAAACAATTCATATTCACGCCCTACAAATACGCTCGATTGAAACTCCCCCATCGTCCAGCTCTTGGAGCACACAAACCCAAGAATCGCATTTTGATAGATGAAAGGAAGCTTACGCTTACTCTCGCACTATCGCCGAAGCCGAGATGACTCCTGGCCCGGCAAAGTCGCTTAATTAGCCGGTTAATAATAACACTCAAAAGACTAATGTATAATTATTAATAACTGGAATAAGCTTAATAGCCCGAATTCTGATAAGTAGGTATCTTAATTGGTGTAAAGTAGTACATGCAAAAAAATGCGTATCTAGGCGTCGCGGTTTTAGTTGTTGTAATCTTAGTAGCAACATTCACAGGATTGCATTTCTCAAATCAGTCATCGTCTACTTCGAGTTCACCAATCAGTCAGAGTTCTGCATCACCGGTGCAAATAGTAGCAGCCGAAAATTTCTGGGGCAGTTTGATATCTCAGCTCGGCGGAACACACGTACATGTCTTTAGCATTGTTTCAGATCCTAACGCTGATCCTCATGAATATGAAAGTAACAGTGCAGATGCTGAGGCAATTGCAAATGCAAGCTTCGTAATCGTCAACGGCGCCGGATATGACACTTGGGCCCTATCACTTATTGCGGCAGACAATAATCCAAATCAAAAAGTTTTGAACGTGCAAGAACTTATCGGACAATCGATCGGTGCTAATCCTCATTTTTGGTACAGTCCTTATTATGTGAATGACACCGTGAAGGCAATGTATTCAGACCTACTTTCGATCGATCCAGCCAATTCCGCTTATTATCAACAACAGTACGTTGCTCTGAATGCATCGCTTGGAGTATACAACGAACGAATCAGCGAGATAAGGCAGCAGTTCGCGGGAACGAAAGTAGCGTCTACAGAGAGCATCTTTGAGTATCTAGCAAACGCTACAGGTCTTGACCTCATTTCTCCCCCCGCATTTATGGAAGCTGTTGCGGAAGGAAACGATCCGCCGGCACAGAGCATTGTGCAATTTGAGCAACAGATTCAGAGCGGAAATGTGAGTGTGTTGGTCTATAATGAACAGACCGTGACCCCGCTCACCCAAAGCGTCAAAGCACTGGCCGCTCAAAAAGGCATTCCGATCGTTGGCGTAACAGAAACTATACAACCACCCGACGTCGCATTCCAAACGTGGATGAACGCGGAATTGCTCGCTCTTCAGAACGCGCTCAATCAGAAAGCTCTTGGGCAATAATCGATATTCAATTTGGAATCAAGCCTTTGGAGCATATTGAATGAGTTTTATAGAGCCCGACATCACCACGACTCCAGTGCAGCCTAGGGTCATCACAGCTGAAAACTTGGTTGCTGGCTACGAGGACAACATCGTTTGGCGAGACGCGAGTTTCACCATCAATCGCGGCGAATTTGTTGCTGTAATTGGCCCCAATGGAGCTGGAAAGACAACTCTATTTCGTTTGCTTCTCGGATTGCAGCGTCCCACCAGCGGAACGATTAAGATATTTGATTCTGAACCAAAGCGCGGAAATCCTCAAATCGGTTACGTGCCTCAGCGTCACCTAATAGACAGTGAAACTAATGTCGAATCCCTTGAATTAGTGCACTTGGCATTTTACGGCCACCATTGGGGTTTCCACTTATCTGCAAAGTTTGAGCGAAAAGCCGCTCTCGTCGCGCTGGAGTCGGTTGGAGCCGCCGAGCTGGCGCACCAATCATTGAACGCCCTGTCGGGAGGAGAACTTCAGAGGATATTTCTCGCGGAAGCATTAGTCAGCAACCCCAGCGTATTATTGCTCGATGAGCCGTTGGCGAATCTCGATATCAGGCGTGAAAGAGATTTGCTTCAGCTGGTCAACAATGTGGTTCGATCCCGCTCCGTGACAGCATTGCTAATAGCCCATAACATCAATCCGCTTCTGCCGTTTCTCGACAAGGTGATTTACATCGCAAACGGCAAGGTCGCAACAGGTAGACCCAAAGAAGTCATGACCTCAGAGGTCCTATCGACTCTGTACGGAGTTCAGATCGAAGTTCTGCATGACTCCCGGGGCAATATTGCGATTGTAGGAATTGAGGATCACCACCCTCTTCACCACGGTGATGAATAAGATGACGCCCAGCATCGATTTGTTCGCTGCCCTTCAACAGATGTTTCAGTATCAGTTTATGCAGCATGCCTTTGAGGCGGGGACAGTCGTCGCAATCATTGCAGGCATCGTCGGCTACTTTGTGGTGCTGCGTCGATCTTCGTTTGCAGCGCACGCCCTCTCCCACATTGGTTTTGCTGGAGCAGCAGGAGCGGTATTGTTTGGAATCAGCCCCGTATATGGTCTGTTACTGTTTACAAGCGTCGGCGGCTCGATGATGGCTGCCCTTAGTCCTCGCGCAGCCCATCGCGACGTTCACATTGGGACAGTTCTTGCATTCATGCTCGGCATCGGCGTGTTATTCATCAGCCTCTATACCGGTTACGCGACTGAAGCGTACTCAATCCTGTTTGGAGAAATACTGGGCATAAGCAACAGCGATGTCTTTCTGACAGTAGTTGCTGCTTTGATAATATTATTCATAATCGCGGTTGTATATCGACCGCTTCTATTTGCATCACTTGATGAGGACGTGGCAGAAGCAAAGGGAATGCCAACGTTTCTGCTCGGCATAATTTTCATGATTCTCGTTGCGGTTGCAACATCGATCGCTGTTCAAGTGGTCGGCGTCCTTCTTATTTTCTCGTTAATGGTCACGCCAGCAGCAATCGCTCAGCAGCTGGCAAAACGACCGCACAAAGTCGTCATAATATCTGTAGCCATTGCCCTAATGGCAACCTGGCTAGGGCTCTTCATTGCGTTTTATGAACCGTATCCCGTCAGTTTCTTCATAACAAGCATAGTGTTTGTCCTTTACCTGCTTGTCAGGTTCGTTTACCGAAGAATTAGACCTTTGAAAGTTAGTCAGGCTAGTTTTCAAAATGCTGCCTAATGCTGACTGAGGCAAAAGTCGTCTAATTTAACTGGAATAATTCGAATCCCGGTACTGAAGCCAAGTTAATAACATTCACCAGTCGAATGCGTGATTATTGTTAATCGAGTAGTCAGTTATGGCAATAATTAGCCTGTCTTTTCCCGAGCAGATGATCAAGGATATGGATCAGCTACAGAAATCTCAAGGTTTTACGGGCAGGTCAGAACTCGTCAGGGCAGCAATCCGGCTAATGTTGGAAGACAATAAGGAAAAGGATTCACTTGCAGGGGTCGTGAGCGCAATAGTAACCGTGACTCACAACCAAGAGAACGAGGAGCCCATCACCCGATTAAAGCACGAGTTCCAAAACATTGTGAAAACACACATCCACAGCAAGATTAAGCCAGGAAGCTGTTTGGAATTGTTCATCGTGGAAGGGGAAGGCAAGAGAGTTGCGGCCATGACTAAGGCATTCCAGAAAGAAGCGGAAATGAAAAGCGTCCAATTAATCGTGCTTTAGATTCCCAGGCAAACAGACTTCGTCATCGCCTCAGCCCTAGGTTAGCAGCGACGGTGTAATTATTCGATGCCGTCGGATCTAAGAGAAATACAAGCTGGACAGCAGCAGAAGCACGAGTCCTAACGCGCCCACTAGAACCCACCCTCGAGCTATGGCCTCCCCCCACTTATCGTGTGTGTAGATGTAGGCGACAATTGAGAAGGACAGCAGATTAACCGCGAGGAAAACAGCGAATCTAGCCTCGCTCACAGTTCCAATGGCATTTACTGTCCACAAATAGCCCGTCGATACCAATTGAAGGAGAAGAAAAAGCGCTACAACTCTTCTAACGGGAATCATTTGCTGACCATCCAATTTCAAACCAATCCAATCTTCGCTTGAGCGAAGCTCCCGCCAATTCCATTCGATACATGAAAAATACCGTGGAAAACGCCACAATGCCTAGGAACCCAGTTGACAACCCAAGTTGAACAAGGCTCGATGCACTCGTTCCGTACAAGAATAAATCCACTATAGCGTTCAAGGATGCACCAATGGCTATCGCTCCACCTGAAATGAGAAGCACAAATGCCAGCGCCGTCCGGAATCTCCCTTGTGTCTTCGAAACTTTCTCTGAGTCTGGTTTGGGTGCACCTCTCGCTCCCATAACAGTGTAGAGCGCGAACGAGCAGTCCCCAACGAGAAGAGCGATTGCCACGATTAGCAGGGCCGCCTCATATGTTGGAATAACTTGCCCGGGAGACTCTAGACCCCAGTACGAGAGCAGGAAGAGCTCTCCGATGAAGATCAGCCCTATCGTTACGAATATTGGCCTCTCAGCAATACGCCTAGAATGCCCTCTGTCTATGAAAGGTAGAGCGAGTAACGCCACAAAAATTAGAGTAACCAAGCCTAACGCTGCTGGCAATCCTAATCCTTCGAAGGCGGATATTTTCAGTATTTGGTATATCCAAAGGAAGTACCAGTCTGGCTGTGCCGTGAGCTGAGCCGCGAGTTGGGGTGAGTACTCTGGGGGGAGACTCAGTGGAAAAATCGCAGAGATCAGAAGCATCGCACTACCAAACATAGCCGCAAGGCCAAGTAGATAGACCGTAACGTCGGGAAATATCGGAAGACTGCGGCTGGCCTTCTGGTCGATTGGAGGTCCCGTGGTAGGTTCGGCTATTCCATGGGCCTCAAGCATATACATTTTCACGGTAAGAAGGACAAGCAGGGCAGCTGGCAGAACTACGACATGTAAATCGTAGAACCGGAGTAGCTCCGTTGCGTCGCCACCCGCGCCTATGATTAGGAAGGTAAGGAAGGAAGAGATTGTTCTGGGCAGGGCGTCGATGATTCCGATTCCAACATCAGTCGCAGACTTTGAGACAACGGTCCATGGCAGCAGGTATCCTGTAAAACCGAAACCTAGCGTAACAAACCCCATTACCATGCCGACGACCCACATTAGCTCCCTCGGCTTCTTGTGTACAGAGACAAAGTAGCTACGCATCATGTGCATGAAAGCGAGCATGATCATTGCGTACGCCGTGTAAAGATGAACGGTTTGAAGGAACCTCCCGTAATACACACTTTGAATCATATACTGAGTCGAGCTGAAAGCGTCAGAAGGGCTGGGTACGTAGTAGAGCATCATCATCATCCCGGTGACACCTTGAATCAAAAAGGCGACCACAGTTAGTGCACCAAGCCAATAGAACGGGTTGATGGAATACCTCGGCGCGGGCCTAAGGAGGGGATACGTTAAGCCAAGCCGGGTGTCAAACCAGGCAGCGAGGCGGCCCCATCGTCCGTTTCTTGCTTCAGTCACACTGAACTAACCTACTGGATTTCCACCTTGCAGATCACCGGACACATCGTTTGAGCCGGTGTCATGACCAAAAATCGTTGGTGGTCCCATCCCCGTCGCGAAAACATTGCCTGAACTATCGACCTCCAATAATACCTGAGGCTGAGGCCTTGGTGATGGCCCCGAAATCACATTCGCCTTGTTGACGAAGTCATATACGCTTCCGTGGCAGCAGCAATATCCTACTGGGCGATCTGCTTTGTATGAGGGGTTGCAGGCGGGAGAACTGCCCGGTGCTTGGAATCCGTAAATGCATCCTAGATGCTGACAAATGCTGCTGAAAGCTACAATGTCTCCGTCCGGACCGACACCACCATCGGCCTTCGTTCCTAGCTTAACCAGGATATTGGGTTCATTGTCGAGTGGATAGTTGAACGCTATCGGTTGACCGATAGTTAGGTCGTTCAGCTGAGTAACCTTCACTCTTGGGAATTGCCTCGACCCTGATGACCCCGTTGTCGAGGCTGCGGAGGGAGCGGTATTCGTAATGGACTTCAGGACGGCGGCTATTCCGCCAACCGCAAGCAACGTTGAAAAAGCCATCGCAAACTTGAGAAAAAGGCGTCTTGAGCTGTCCGTTCGAACCGATGAGCCTTCTTCGGCTTTTTTGTCGACCATGATACTACCTTTGACTTTCCTTTGGCCTTGGCCGCACAATGATGCCTATGATTATCCCGACGATGAGGAGACCGACCCCCGCTGCTGCGGCTGAACCGATGGTAACTCCCCCCTGTGCTGCAACCGGAGGAGCGGCAACTTGGGGTGGTGTTTGATCAGTAATCGTTAGTGAATACCATTGTGAAACCGATTTGATGTGCGATGATTCCCCCAATCTTCCGTTCCAGACAGCGAATGCTACATAATAGGTTGAGTTAGTTGTAAGCTGCTCTCTGTACGCAGACGCATCAGTCGTGAAGCTTCTCACCATTTCTACGGTCCAACTCTTGTTTGAATCCGAGAAGTAGTTTCCAACGTGGACAATGTAAGGGTCGGCGTAAGGGGCAAGGTTCGGTGCGCCCGCGCCGAAGCCTCCGGCAATGACGTAAAACCCGGTCGTGTTAGTGTAATCGTCCTCAGCAAATGACATATTGTCGGGTGGGTACACTGCGACACCTGAGGGATCCGTATATCCGCCGGGGAAACCGGTGTCATTCGGACTGTTATCTGTCGGGTTCGTTTGCCAGTGCCATATCTCAGCGGCGCCCCCAGTTATCGCCCCATCCGACCCGAGTTCCATGGCCGGTGACTGCTGCCGTTCGGAAGCGTTCTGCAGAAACCAGAGCATGGCCACCCTATCTGGGTAATAGTAGGTTGAATTGTAGAACAGCTGCTTCACCTGGGCTGTGTCGGCAGGGTTTAGCGGCAGTAGCGTTCCGTTGGAACTCGCATACATTTCGTTGCTAGATCCAAAAGATGGCCCAACCGAATCATTCCACCGAAACAGAACGTAGATATTGTATCCATCGTTCGCGGATTTCACTAAAACGTTCGGTGTATGCCCTCCCCCCGGCGAAACAGATGCAGCCAACGGCACCTCAGTCCAACCGATCGTGCCCCAGAAGGCCTCCGTTCCCGGAAGAGCGTAATTCGGTGCTCCACTTACCCTGTAGGAAGTTATCCCGCCGCTCACATTCTGTGCGTTTACAACAATAGGCCCCGCATGAACTAGGAGTATGTCAATAGCTATCGTAATCGCGAGAACCTGAACGAGCGTAGATTTATGAAAACGCATCAGACCCATCCTCCCTGAACTCTCAATTTCCTAATTTTGCTTGAAGCTATGTTTTTGAAGGTTTGGTACTTTATGACCGGGGGCTTGAGATAACCCGCAATTACCCGCCAAATCCATCTAACGCGAGTGTAAATTCTATCCTTAAATCATTTACGCCAGCCAACGAATGCTACCCGCGATGCAACAAGACGTATCGTCAATCATCGTATCGTCGATCATGGGGGCCGAGAGTAGATAACCCAAGGCGAGAAGAGTGTTCGTAAGGTATGCGACTGTAACGTTTGCAAGTGCCGGGTCATCTTACCGACGGTGGAATACTCTCCTAAGTTGATAATTTCCGACCAATGATAACAATTACGCCCCCCATCAAGAACTCCTTGAGTTCGATGCTTTGGAATTTGGCCCTTATCTGAACTAGCAAAGCACTGGTAGTTGGCAAGGTCTTGTATGTGGGGCCGATCATCCGCCAAGGGTTTCCCATGATTCTGCCAAGTATCACGACTTTAGCGATCAGTGGCATTACGTGGCTGATGTAAAAACTACTGCCTAAGCGTTTCAAGAGGTTCGCAGGTTTACCTATGTCCACATCGGCGAAGAAACCATCTTGGGCGCAAACTCTATGGTATTCTCCGAGAGAACTCGAGAGGTCAAGGCTGTCGCGCAATGCATAACAGGTTATTATCGCATTGAATGCTGCATCGCGGAACGGCAGGAATTCAAAAGCCCCCCTAACGAGCTGTAGAGCAGTCGGGTTAAGCATCGCTAAGCCAGCTCTAGCCGTCTTAAGCTGCTTCACCGATCCATCGAACCCCACTAGCAGGCCTGGCCTAACGGATTCCAGAATCAACTTTGACGTTGTCCCAGGTCCAATCCCGCCATCGAGAATCGATACCCCGTCCGTCAACTGAAGTCTCTGAACCGCAAACCTCCGCACTTCTTGCGCCTTACCGAACGAGATAAGATCGTTGACTTCGTCGTAGAGCGGGATGGATTCTTCGATTGCTCTTATGACTTTCCACCAAGTTTCCGTGGACAGACCACGAGAACGCTTGTCCTCGGAATCTCCCACCCACCATTCCCCGCTCGACCTATGCAGAGCACTCTGTTACCGCAAAGCACTGATAAAGCAGGTAGTGTGCCTGGCCACCGCTCAGGCTATGAGCTCACCGGCTTAACGGAACTTCGCGATCGGGTAGGCACTCGTTACCGACGGTCAAAACTCTTCGGAATTACGAAGGTTGGCGTGGGGGTCTACTTTTCGAGTAGGCTCGTGAAGAAGTCGTGGTGCTCTTCTTCGTCCCCTTCTATTTCTTCGAAGATCTCTTTTGTGGCTACGTCGCCTTCTTTGTCAGAGAGTTGGATTATTTCCTTGTACGTGGCGATTGTCTCCTGCTCGGCTTTTGCATCGTTCTTCAACATCTCTTCGAGTGTGTTGCCTACGAAGATTGGGGCGGGTTGAATGGTGGGCTTCGTACCTAGATACCACAATCGTTCCGCAATTTTCTCAGCATGTTTCATTTCTTCGATGGCTACTTTCTCGATACCGTCGCTTACTGCGTAGTGTTCAACTCCTTTCCACTGAACATGCTGCCACATATACTGAATAATGGCCTGGAGTTCACCCGCAATCGCTCGGTTCAACATATCCAGTAACTTTTGACTCGCCAAAACTATTCAACCTAACCCCGAAAACTTGTTAACTGAGAATTAAACTGGCTTTCAGAAAATCGCAATTGAAACCAATAACTTTCCCCTGATCTCCAAACGCTCTGTCTTTGTTGGACTGATGTGAACATCTAGATGCTGCACAACTGAGACCACGGTTCAGTTACGAAGCTGGCTACGGTAGATGAACCTGGTGACTATTCCGAAAAAGGCGGCCGACGTCCTCAGCTGTGACTTTCGGCGGATCCTAGAACTCGATTTAGAGTGGTGATAAGCGAGTCAACCTCTTGCGATGACATTCCATTGATCGCTCTTTCTACGAACTTGTCATGAATCTTCGACGCTCGCTTATACTTCTCGCCACCCTTCCCAGTTATGGCGACGTTAACCGCTCTTCTATCTGCGTCGCTTCTAACACGTCGAACAAGTCCAGCTTCTTCCAGTCTGTCGACAACCATTGTCATGCCGGGAGCCGTCATCCCCTGTTCCATTGCAAGCGTCACCATCAGTCGCGCTCCTGTTTCGAAGAGAACTCTCAAGACTCGGAACTCTGCCAGAGACAATCCGGTCTCGGAGAGGTTACTCTCGACGAGTTTATTCCATCTCCTAAAACCATCTGTTAACGCGCGCCCAACATCAAACTTTGAGACGGCAGTTTGCCGCATCTCGTTCCCTCGTGATGTCCCCGTAGCACCATAATTGCTACCAAACGGCATGTTAGAAAGCTATCGACTTATTTCCGGCCGTAAATTCCACAGCTAAGAGAGCTAAAGGTTAGATAGTTAAGTTCTTCATCAACCAAAAAGCCTAGGCCTGGGTCACGTTGGACGATGGCATATGGACCGCTGCTAACCGGCCTCGAACCGGTTTCCCAAAATCCCGCCAACGCTCCAAATTGTGGGTAATCTTGAGCACTCGTAAAGGCGTTTTAGTTGTTTTTAAATGAAAGCAATTAATGGTCAAGTAATCAAATAATGATTATGTCATTAATGATTAAGGGACGAAGTTTTCTCAGTTCCTGAAATTAGTCGCGGCGGTAATATTCGACCCGCCGAAAAGTTCCAGTGGTTTAGGGTGTTTGAAGTGCTGAATTCAGGAGACACCGCATGGGTACTTGCGGCTACAGCTCTTGTGATGATTATGACTCCGGCTGTGGGCTTCTTTTATGGCGGGCTAGTGAGAATGAAGAATCTAGTTTCAACTATTGTCCAATGTCTAGCAATATTCGCCGCCATAAGCCTGGTTTGGGCAATGTGGGGCTATAGTCTTGCACTTGGAGGAAACTCATATGCAGGAATAATCGGGAGTTTGTCTGACTTCGGGTTGGTCAACGTCGGAGTCGCACCGAACTCAGCGTATGCCCCCACGATTCCGGAACTTCTCTATGTGGCTTTTCAGCTCAAGTTCGCTGCAATCACTCCAGCCCTAATCATTGGAGCGTTTGCTGAGAGAGTTCGCTTCAAGTCGCTCTTGATTTTCGTTGTATTGTGGACCACTTTCATCTATGTTCCAGTCGTGCATTGGATCTGGGCTGTGGGTGGTTGGTTAAGGGTACTGGGGGTAGTTGACTTTGCTGGGGGCATGGTTGTTCACGAGACTGCTGGAGTGTCAGCGCTTGCCGCAGCATTATTCATCGGCAGACGAAAGGACCTGAGCGCGCACAAGGAGATTAGGCCCAACAATATTCCCTTCGTGATTTTGGGGGCCGCGATATTGTGGTTCGGTTGGTTTGGTTTCAACGCCGGAAGTGCTCTCGCGGCAAACGGTTTAGCTGCTAACGCCCTGCTTGTGACAAATCTGGCAGCTGCAGCGGGTGCGATGAGTTGGATGGTTACCGACTGGGTTAGGAAAGGCAAACCTTCGGCGGTCGGCATTTCTGTTGGAGCAGTCTGCGCGCTAGCGACGATAACCCCAGCTTCTGGATATGTTGGACCATTGGCGTCCATGATCATCGGAGCGGCGGCGGGCATTGTTTGTAATTTTGTGGCTACTTGGCGCGCAAGGACGCGACTTGATGACTCCTTGGACGTATTCGCTTGTCACGGTGCAGGCGGGATCTTGGGATCAATAGCGACGGGGATCTTTGCGTCTACTGCCATCAATGCAGCTGGCCCGAACGGGCTGCTCTACGGGAACATGTATCAGCTCATAATACAAGTATTCGGAGTAGTTGTCGTAGGATTTTTCGCCTTTGTCGGGACGTACGTATTGCTAAGAGTAATCAATGTCTTCACCCGCGTGAGAGTTAGTCCAAAGGATGAAGATGCAGGCTTGGACATAACGCAACTTGGCGAAGAAGCGTACACAAACACGTAGTGACCAATGAATCAAGACGCGCGTCCAAAATTGAACCGACGTTGTTAGAAAATGTGTGTGGAAAACACGATGAGCCCAGGGGCTCTGTCTCCTTCTAGAGACTCACTACATCTACTTTAGGTGGTTTAGTTTCCATAAGTAGCCCTGCTTTTCTGATTGTTACAGTCGAATCTCACATTTCCATCACGGTCTAACATCAGCAGTGGCAATTCGTCATGGGAAGTTAAGCGGTTAACGATTAACCTTCTAATCTAAAAATGCGAATCTTGCAATCGACGAGAAGAGGTGCTATTTCTCCATATAGAGAGATGTTATAAGGACGCACTCTTCGCCTTGAAAATCAAACGATTCGGAAGGGAGATGGATTGTTAGATTCTGGCGATATAGCTTGGGTAATTACCGCGACCGCGTTGGTCATGATAATGACGCCCGCCCTTGGATTTTTCTACGGCGGGCTGGTTAGAAGAAAGAACTTAGTATCGACAATTTCGCAGTGCTTTGCTATTTTTGCAGTTGTGAGCTTGGTATGGGCCCTTTGGGGGTATAGTCTGGCCTTGGGTCCGTCTGTGAGCGGTGTCATTGGTAGCTTCGCGAACGTTTTTCTGAATAACGTCGGGTACGCACCAAACCCAGGGTACTCGAGCACAATACCGGCACTACTATACATGGCCTTCCAGTTGAAGTTCGCAGCCATCACTCCTGCCCTAATTATTGGAGCGTTCGCCGAAAGAGTCCGATTCAAGCCACTAATGGTATTCATCGTCTTATGGACGACTTTCATCTACTGCCCAATCGCCCACTGGAACTGGGCCGTCGGAGGCATGTTGAAGGATCTGGGGGTAATCGACTTCGCCGGAGGCCTTGTCGTACACACGGCCTCAGGAGTTTCCGCAGTTGCAGCCGCTCTCGTATTGGGGAGGAGAAGTGGCGTCGACGCGAACCATGAAGTCCGGCCGAATAACGTACCGTTCGTCATTCTGGGCGCAGCTATCCTATGGTTTGGGTGGTTCGGGTTCAATGCGGGAAGCGCTCTAGCTGCAAATACACTAGCCGTCAACGCTTTAGTCGTCACGAATTTGGCAGCAGCGGCTGCAGCGGTCAGTTGGATGTTTACTGATTGGGTTAGAAAAGGCAAACCATCAGCGGTTGGCCTATCGATCGGAGCCGTCGCTGGCCTTGTCGCAATCACTCCTGCTTCGGGCTTCGTTGGCCCGATGCCGTCGATCATTATCGGTCTCGTGGCCGGAGTGCTTTGCAATTGGGTGGGCAGCCTGCGGGCTAGAACCAGACTCGACGACTCGCTAGATGTGTTTGCTTGCCACGGCGCAGGTGGAATGTGGGGAACGATTGCAACCGGTCTCTTTGCTTCGGCCCTCATCAACCCGGGGGGCCCCAATGGTCTCTTTTTCGGCAACCCAGCTCAACTGGCTATCCAAGCGTTTGCAGTTGTGATCGTTGCTGCCTTCGCATTCGTGGGTTCATACGTATTACTGCGGCTAATCAACCTCGTCATGCCACTCCGAGTCAGCCCACAGGACGAAGACGCCGGACTAGACTTGAGCCAACACGGCGAAGAAGCATACGCGTAAGAACTGACTCCAAGCACCCTCTCTGTGTATCGCTTTACGACTGGGAATTAGATTCTAAACACGCAATTAACGTCCTTTCCAACGATTTACGTACTAAGCCGACGTTGAGGCAAGAACGCATAGGGAAATTGAGAAGTTATGAATCCTGACTTAGCTCAGTTCTTGGTGGGTTTTCTGAGGGCTAGGCCTAGCCATACGACGCCTACTATTACGATTATGAGGCCAAGTATGGTTACGTAGTTGGTTAAGCCGAACCCAAATCCGCCCCCGAACTGGCGTGCTCCACTGAAGCCTGCGCCAGGCCCCCCTGTGCCGTTGAAACCTCCACTGCCGTTGAAACCGCCAGGACGAAACATCGCCCTGAACATCAAGGCTCTGACATCACTGTAAATGGTGGTGATTGCCATCAAAACCACACCGACAACAGTGACAAGGTATGCGGATTTTACTTGGGTCATAACATTTCTCTCTCAACTACATCTTGTAGTTCCCGTAGCTCACCAACCAGTATATAACCAGTTCGGACGAATCATTCATCCACCGATCTGCGCTGCATTATTCGATTGGTCGAAGTCGACCGTGATGGAAACATGAGATTCGACTGCAACTATTAGGAAAGCACTATTGCCGCAGATAGCTCTCTGCTCCTCGGATTGATGCATCATATTGAGGCACCAC
>Ga0326728_10015064_pt1 | contig 16187 bp, 14 predicted proteins | sample MB3enrmetagenome_FD_207602 | JGI IMG/M metagenome (GOLD analysis project Ga0326728, IMG submission 207602) | Lab enriched peat soil microbial communities from McLean, Ithaca, NY, United States - MB31MN | ecosystem: Environmental > Terrestrial > Soil > Wetlands > Peat | place: USA: New York...
GCCGGTGGAGATGAATTCCTTCAAGACGCAGCAGGCGCGCTGGGCCAAGGGACTCATCCAGGTGGCAAAAAAGATTCTGCCGCAGGTTTGGCGCAGCCATGAATCGCTGACGATCAAGATGGAAGCCACCCTGCACTTGACGGCCAACATCGCCTATCCGCTGATGATCGTCTTCTCGGTGATTCTGCTGCCGGCCATGATCGTGCGTTTTTACCAGGGCTGGTTCCAGATGCTGTACCTTGACCTGCCGCTCTTCATGGCCTCCACCTGCTCGGTAACCAGCTTCTACATGGTCGCCCAGCGCGAACTCTACCCGGATGAATGGCGCAGCCGCATCAAGTACCTTCCGTTCCTAATGGCCACGGGAATCGGCCTGGCCGTGACCAACGCCAAGGCGGTTCTGGAGGCGGTGGTGGGCAAGGAGACGGAATTTGTGCGCACCCCCAAATACCGCCTGGAAGCGCGCGAAGAGGGGTGGGAAGGAAAGAAGTATGTGCGCCGCCGCGCCGGCTGGATTCCGGTCATCGAACTCTGCCTGGCCGGCTACTTCCTTTTCACCATTGTTTATTCCATTATGATGGAAAATTATCTCACCACCCCCTTCCTGCTGCTCTTCTTCATGGGGTACTCTTACATGGGGACCATGTCGTTGTTCCAGACTCCCCTGCGCCGCCTTGCGAATGCCCTGCCGGCTTTGTTCCGCTCGCGCGCGGTGGAGCACGCAACCTAATTTTCCCATCCCACCCTGCTGACGCCTGGAAACTTGACCACGGCGTTATGCTATACGCTCATCTTTGAAGGGAGTAATGATGCAACAAGGGTTCAAACGCCGGGCTATTCACGCGCTCACCGTAGCCGCCATCCTGGGATCGGCGCTGGCGGCGGGCGCCTGGGAGCACGAATCCCTCTCCGTATTTCACGAGCGGCGCGCGCGCCTGATGCGCGACATCAGCGGCGATGGAGTGGTGGTGCTGTTCGGATACGAGGAGACGGATGTGGCCTCGAGCGTCACCTCCTTCCGGCAGAACGAGCAGTTCTACTACCTCACCGGCTGGAACGAACCGGGCGCCATCATGCTGCTCGTGCCCAAGGCTCACGGGTCCGGCGCGGCCCCGGAATTGGGGGAAGAGATCCTGTATCTTCCCGCGCACGACCGCCGGGAAGAGAGATGGACAGGACCCAAACTGGCCCCCGAGGACGCGGAGGCTCCTGCCCGCACGGGATTTCCCACCGTTCACAACATTGCACAATTCGACGCCGACCTTCAGGAAGCGCTCAAGGGCTTCTCCACGATTTACACCGAGCTCACCCCGCAAAGCGAAAGCGGGGAGGAATGTTTCCAGGCGGAGATGGTGAACAAGATCCGCGAAAAGGCTCCCAAGGCTTCACTCGCTGACATCCGCCTCGCCGTCGGGCGCATGCGCGCGGTGAAAAGTCCGGGAGAAATCGCCCTGATTCGCAAGGCCGTGGCCGCCTCGGTCGAGGCCCACTTTGCGGCCATGCGGGCGGTAAAGCCGGGAATGTGGGAATATGAAATTGCCGCTCTGATGAAGTATGAATTTGAGCGCCGGGGTTGCGAGTGGCCATCCTATCCGCCCATCGTCGGCTCGGGATTTTTCTCCACCGTGCTCCACTACGATCAGGATGCGAACCAGATGCATGACGGCGACGTGGTGTTGATGGACGTGGCGGGTTCCTATAGCGGATACGCCAGCGACATCACCCGCACCCTGCCGGTGAACGGACACTTTACGCCGCGGCAGCGGGAGATTTATGAAATCGTTTTGGGCGCCCAGAATACCGCCATGGCCGCCGCCAAGCCCGGCGTCTATATCGGCCGCCACGGCGCCAAGGGCCTGAACGAGATCGCTTTCGATTACATCAACAGCCATGGCAGGGATTTGCACGGCCAGCGCCTGGGCCAGTACTTCATCCACGGGCTGAGCCATCCCATCGGCCTGAACGTTCACGATCCCATGGAATATAACCGGGCGCTGGAACCCGGCATGGTGATCACCATGGAGCCGGGCATTTACATTCCCGAGGAGAAAATCGGATTCCGCATTGAAGACGATATTCTCATCACGCCGGGGGGCAACGAATTGCTCACCCGCCGGCTGCCGCGCGCGGTGGATGAGATCGAAAAGGTGATGGCGGGGAAGTAAGCGCTATCGGTCGGGAGTCAGAAGTCAGGAGTCGGGAGTCGGAAGGAAAGTTGTCCCATTCTGACTCCTGACTCCTGACTTCTGACTTCTGGCTTCCAGCCGCGTTGAATTGCAATTGCCGGACGCCATGATTAGAATCGCGCATTCTGCCAGGATGGCATTGCCCCCAGCTTCAAGCGAGAGGAGTTCACTGTACCGATGAGCCGACTTTCCCTTCTGTGCATCGCCCTTTCGAGCCTGCTCGCCACGATGCTGGCGGCGGTTCCTGCCCTCATCGCCCAAACCCCGAATCAGCCGACAGCGCGCGAAAAGGTCATTCGCTACGTTCGCGAGCGCTTCAGTATTTCCGACTCGGTCAAGATCACCGCCACCGATTTGCGCGATAGCATCTATCCGGATTTCCTCGAGACCACGATTACCCTCGACGACGGCAAGGAAAAGCGCTCGCAAGCCCTTTTCGTTTCCAGGAACATGCGATACATGGTTGAGGGAAGCATCTTCAATCTGAGTGGCGATCCCCGGCAGGAAATTGTCCGGCTGATAAACCTCAAGGATCAACCTGCGCAGGGCCCCGTAAGCGCCCCCGTGACCCTCGTTGAATATTCCGACCTCGAGTGCCCGGTCTGTGCGCACATGCAGGAGGAACTGGAAACGGAGATTGTCCCCAAATACGGTGACAAGCTGCGCGTGGTGTTCAAGGAGTTCCCGCTCGTCACCATTCATGATTGGGCGCTCACCGGCTCGATCGCCGCCCAATGCACCTATCAGATTGATCCGTCCAAATATGTGGACTTCCGTTCGGCGGTGTACAAAAACCAGACAACCATCACCGGCGACCATGCCCGTGACCTGCTGCTGCACATCGCCGCGGAGGTGGGGATTGATAACCTGAAGCTTGCTGCCTGCATCGACGCTCAGGACTCGCTTTCGCGCGTGGAAGCCAATATCCAGGAAGCGAACGTCCTGGGGGTCGCCCAGACTCCTACCAGCTTTATCAACGGGCGGACTCTCGTCGGCGCTCCACCGGCAGCCGATTTCTACAAGCTGATTGACGAGGCGATGCACGATCCCCGGTAGCAAATTACTTCGAAGCCCTTTGCCATCATTGCTCATCCGAACCCTTGGGGACTTTTTTCCCTAGCCCGAATTGCTCACCATGGCGGGCCATTTCTGGCGATGGCGAGCGACAATTTGGGGGGTTAGCCGCGCCGGCCGCAGGCGGGTGCGGCGAGTTGTTAATTTTGTTAAGCACGAGTGGTGACTTGTTAACTCTTGTTAAATATACTCAGGGCCGTTGACTCCTGGTAACGGCCCTGTTGTATACTCCGTCCAATGAGCTAGGGGAGGTAATTTAAAATGCGACGGAAAATTGCAATTGGGACATTAGGGTTAATGGTTATGCTGGCGGCGGCGATGGTCACCTGGGCGGAGGAAGGCCCCGGCCAAGGGTCCGGCCCCGGGCAAGGCCAGCATCAATTCGGCGGCGGAGAGCACCAATGGGGTGAAGGGCCGCATCAATTCGCGGGAGGCGGCCATGGCCAATTCGGCGGGCATGGAGAGCGCTGGGGCGGCGGGCATGAATTCGGCGGAGCAGAGCGCCTTCTGCGCATGGCGGAAAATCCCCGCGTGCGCATGTATCTCGGCCTCACGGACGAGCAGGTGGGGCGCTTGCACACGCTAGGAGTCGAGGCGGAGAAAGCTTCCGTGCAGACGCGCGCGGATATGCAATTGCGCCACATCGAGCTCCGGGAACTGTTGCGGGCGGATAATCCTGATCACGACGCGATCATGCAGAAGCTTGATGAGGTGAACGCCCTGCGCGGAAAGATGGAAAAGCAGCAAGTGGAAACCTTGCTCTCCGCACGGAGCGTGCTGACGCCCGAACAGTTGAAGAAAGTTAAGGCCTTCATGGAGAATCGCGGCGAGGGCGGCGGTATGGAACGGGGACGCATGATGGAGCATCATGGCGGCATGGGAAGACCATCAGGCCACCCTGGCGGCCCCGGCAGCGCCCCCGGTGGGCCTGCCCCGAAGCCACAAACATCTCCTGCCCAGTAACCATCATCGATTTGTAAAGCCTCCGGTGGACCGGCGCTACCGTTCCACCGGAGGCTTTTGTTTTGTGCTGAGTAGTGATCCTGCGCCTAGCCCAACTTCGTCATGAAGATTGAGAGAATAGTTTTTTTCAGGATTTTCCGACAACGAAGTGCTTGATATTCAACGCCGGTGTTTGTGGAAGGCGATGTAGTGTAAACCTACCCCCTTGATTCCCGCGAAAATAGCTGGCAATTTGCAGTTATGGACTTGCGCGAGTTGCGGCCGAAGAAGGATGGCAAGGAGCACAGCTATTGGTCGCTGGTGGAGACGGTGCGCACGCCGGAGGGGCCGCGGCAGAAAACGCTGTGTTATCTGGGCGAGTTGAACACCTCGGGGCAGGCGCGCTGGCAGAAGACGATTGCGGTCTTCAACGAGCAAGGTGAGAGCCGGCAGTTGAAGTGGTTTCCCTCCGAGGTGGAGCCGCCCGAGGATGACCCGAACGTGGCGCGGGTGCTGTTGAACAAGGTACGGCTGGAGCGGGCGCGGCAGTTTGGGCAGTGTTTTCTGGGGCTGGAGCTTTGGTGGCGTTTGGGACTGGATAAATTTTGGGAAGGTTTGCTGGACGCGGCGGTGGCGGACGTGCCCTGGTCGCGGGTGGCGGCGGTGCTGGCGATCAACCGGCTGTGCGCGCCGGGCAGCGAGTTGGCCATCGAGGAGCGCTGGTATCCGGCGACGGCGCTGGACGATCTGCTGGCGATCCCGGAGGGAAGCCTGAACGACACGCGGCTGTATCGGTGCTTAGATCGGCTGCTTCCGCACAAGACCAAACTGGAGCGGCATCTGCGCGAGCGCTATGGGGAGTTGTTTGGAGCGGAGTTTGACGTGCTGCTCTACGACCTGACCAGCAGCTACGTGGAAGGGGCGGGGGAGAAAGATCCGATGCTGCAGCGGGGCTACTCGCGGGATCATCGTCCCGACTGCAAGCAGGTGGTGATCGCGCTGATCGTGAATGCGGAAGGCTTTCCCTTGAGCTACGAAACGTTCGCTGGTAATCGTGCGGACGTGAGCACCGTGGAAGCGGTGATGCGCATGGTGGAGCGCAAGTACGGGCGGGCACGGCGGGTGTGGGTGTTCGATCGGGGCATCGTCAGCGAGGAGAACTTGGCGGCGCTGCGCCGGCGGAACGCTCAGTACCTGGTGGGCACGCCGCGCTCGAAGCTGAAGCAGTTCGAAGCGGAGTTGCTGGCTGGCGGTGGGGAGCAGGTACGCGACGATGTGGAGGTCAAACGCGTAGCGATGCCGGGCGGCGAAGAAACCTATGTGCTGTGCCGGACCACGGCGCGGCGGGAGAAAGAGAAAGCTATCCGCAGCCGCTTTTCGGCACGGATGGAAAAGGCGCTCCACCAACTGGCCCAGCGCGTGGCCGCGGGCAAGATCAAAGATCGCGGCAAGATCGAGCGGCGCTTGGGGAGGATCGAGGCCCGTTATCCCTCCGTGGCCGATTTATACCAGATGCAACTGGTGGAAACGGATAGCGTCTTACGCCTGGATTGGCAGATGCGGCCGGAGCGATGTACGTGGCAGGAAACGCGGGAAGGCGCCTATCTGCTGCGCACCAATCTGCAGGCGGAATCGGCGGCGGAACTGTGGACGAAGTACATGCAGTTGACGGAGGCGGAAGCGGCCTTCCGCACGCTGAAAAGCGCGTTGTCGATCCGCCCCTTGTTCCATCAACTGGAACCGCGCGTCAAAGCCCACATCCTGGTGGCCTTTCTCGGCTACGCGCTGTGGGTGACGCTGAAACACCTCTTGCAACGGAAGCAGAGTCCGCTGACGCCGGCCCGCGTCCTCGCCCTTCTGGCTACCGTGCAAAGCGCCGACATCGTCCTGCCTACCACCGACGGTCGCGAAATCCGACTGCGCCGCGTGACTTCGCCCTCGCCCGAACAGAACGCGGTGTTGGAACTGCTCGGGATAACCCTTCCCCAACGCTTCGATTTGAACTTCGAATGTAGTGTAAACTCGGCAACCGCTTGACTGATTCTACAAGCCTTAACCCGCTTTTACCCTGTCTCGTGACGAACTTGGGCTAGGAACACCAACCCGCGCAACTGTAACGCCCAGCGGCTCTCCAAATCGAAATCTCGAGTCCGCGCTGCTTGAAAAGCCGGTGAACGTGGTGCTTGTCCCCGTCCCCCCGAACACCACGGCGTCACGATGAGGCCCCTCCGGCACAATGCTGAACAGGGTCTCGTCGGTGGACCGACCGGGAAAGGCACCATATTTCCGATTTACCGACGGGTTTAGACTTTAGAATGAATGACACGGACCGACGGCATGCCGTCGGGCTCATCAACCAGCTCGATGTCCTGGAAGATATTGGGGGATTCTTTCTTGAAGACGCGGAAGACCTCGACGGCCAGCAGGCGGATTTCCGTATCGGCGTGGATGCTGCCGCGCAGTTCGAGGAAGTGGCGCCAGGCGCGGGAATTTCCGGTCACGAAAATCTTGGTTTCAGTGGCATTGGGGAGGATGGAGCGGGCCGCCTGCCGCGCCCACTTCCGCCGGTCGCGCGGGGCCATTTCCGGATGCTTTTCCTGCACGTATTGCACGGTGGCTTCGGCCAGGTCGGCATACGCCTGGCGCAGGGATTCAATGGTCTGCTGCCATTGGGCGCGCAGTTCGGGATTTTCCTGGTAGAGCGGCGGCACCACGTAACGGGCGTCGCTTTCGTCCACATAGCGCTGAGAAAGCTGGGAATAGCCGAAGCCGGCGCGGTGGCGGACCAGTTCGTGGGTAAGCGCGCGGCTGACCCCGGTGATCAGCAGGCACCACACGGCGTGTTCCAGCACGCTGCCGTGCTTGGAAACCAGAATGTTGTCCAGGTACTCGCGATTGCTCTTCCGCCCCTTGCCAAACGACATGTAGCAAACGCGCCCGGCGATTTCCGCCAGCGCCTCGCCGGCGGCGGGAGCGTCCGTGGAGAACACCATGCCCTCATCTGCAAGGAAACGCGCCAGTTCGTCGTCAGCGATGTGTTGGCGCCCTACCAGGTAAACTTTGGGCTTGGAAATGTAGGGATCGAGGGGTGGAGTAGTGGCCATCCGGCTCCCATTAAGCTGATTTGTTTAATGCCCTGGGTACGTCGGAAATCGCAACTGGAAAATCGAAATTCGGAACTCGAAAATCGAAACTGGAAAATCGAAATTCGAAACTGGAAAATCGAAACTCGAAATTCAATTTTCGCTGGCGATTGCTGCTGCAACCCCGGCCTTGAGGCCGGCGGAGAAACGTGCCACGGGCGTCCGAAGGTGTGAAAAAATCGTCGTACGGGCACGCCATGGCGTGCCCCTACGTGGATTTTCAATGAGATGGCATGGGTTGAAATCGCCCTCTTTCAATTTCTTCACACCTTCTCCCGCCCGTGCTCGGGCATGGCCAGGATGGCCATGGCACATCGGTGTAGCGCCGACCTTTAGGTCGGCACGTGCTGACCTCAAGGTCAGCACTACGACTGTTACGCCTTGGGGTTGGCAGCCGCCGGGGCAGTCTTCTTGAATCCGGCATATTTCCGTTGGAAGCGCTCCACGCGGCCGGCACTGTCTACCAGTTTCTGCTTGCCGGTAAAGAAAGGATGGCACTTGGAACAGATTTCCATGTGCAGAATGTCGCTCTTGTAAGTGGAGCGCGTCTTGAAAGTGCTGCCACACGCGCACACCACCAAGACCTCATGATAGTCCGGGTGAATCTTTTCCTTCATAGGGCTCCTTCGTTGCCTCTAGTGCAAACCTCCATTCTAACCGTATCCCCCGAAACTTTCAAATTGTCTTTTGAGGGCCGATGCGGACGCACCGTCCTGAAACAAGCCCGCCGGGAATACCCCAATCTCCAGTGAATTTGCACAAATGCCAGAATAATGAAGTGTGCCAGGCATCACGATGAGTCCAAAGGCATAACCGTGAGGCCGCAAAAGCGACATATTGACGTTATTTTTGCCGGGAAGTGCAGCCTGACAGCCGGCCTGCGGACTCCAATGGACCCCTTACCAAAACTCGAACGTCCAAATTGCCAGGAAATGAAAAATCAAATTTGGCCAAGCCCGATTCGCAAACCGCCTCCCGGAATTCCGCCAGGCCGGGCAGCGACGAATCAACCGCGTCCCAACACCGGGACGGCCACGGACCGCACCGCGCGCGCGTCGTCGCTCAACAAAAAGCGGATGACCCGCGCCACATCATCGGTGGGGACCCACGCGGAGAAATCGGCCTTGGGCATGGCGCGCCGGTTGGCCTCGGTGTCCATGGTTCCGGGCAGGATGCAGTGGGCATGAATATCGTAGCCTTTCAGCTCACTGGCGAGGATTTCCGTAAACTGGAGAACCGCGCCCTTTGAAATCGCATAGGCGGCAACGCCCGCGCCGCCACCGTTCAGAATGGTGGCACTCGATGTGGTAATAATGCGGCCAAAGTTTTGACGAATCATTATAGGCACAACCGCCCGGGCGGCAAGGAAGACCGTCCGCAGGTTCAGATCGAACATCCGGTCCCAGGTTTCCTCACTGGTTTCGTGAATCTTCCCGGCTGCAAACCCCCCGGCAATGCAAACCAGGAAGTCCACCTGGCCCCAGCGCGCCGTGGCGTCGGCAACGAACTGCTCGACGCCGGCGGCCTTGGTGAAATCAGCTTTGGCGCCCCAGAATTGTTCCCTTGCCGCTCCCGCGCGCTCCTCGATCGCTGCCCAATGTTCCTCGGCAGTATAGGGCAGTGCCACGCGCACTCCATTGGCAGCAAGATCCAACGCGACTGTACTGCCCAAAGCACCGGATCCGCCGGTGACGATAGCAACTCGACCTTGAAAGTCCATAGGGCACCTCGCTTCCGATAGTTTCCTGGGGGAAATGGAATGATAGCAGAGGGAACCCGTGGCAGCGCAATGAAAGTGCGGCACCGATTGTCCTGATTGGTATGCCGGGATATTTCAAAAACTAACGAGGAGAAAAGGTAAACACATGAAGACTCTGATCCGATTAACCCTTTTGAGTGCATTGGTTGCTACTTGCGTCGGCATCGCTTCCGCCGACAATCCTGGCCGCCATCCCCATTACCTGCATGCCCTGTCCGATTTGCGCTATGGCCGCGCGCTGCTCAACAAACTCGCGATGAATGAGCATCGCGACGAACTGGAATCACAAGCCATTGGCAAGATCGATGCCGCCATCAAGACGATTAAGGCGGCTTCCATCGACGATGGGAAGAATCTCAACGATCACCCGCCCATCGATTGACTCAACTGGGGGGGAGGGCGACGATTTGGACTTCGTTGAGAATGCGGAACAGGCCGGAGCAGACCTTTGAGGAGCAAACGATCGGTGCGCCACCGGAATATTGCACAGCAGTCAGCAGGCCTGGCGACCCGCATCGCGGACAAGCCAGCACGGCCACGAAATTGGGAGCGAACGACTCCCGCAGGTAGGCAAATTCGTCAAGAAACAGGATGTCGCCGGGGGCCATGTCCGAAAGCGTTGGCCGGTTTGACAAGCGCAGGTCAGTGGGGAGTTGCGCCGCCTGCCCGGAGGGTGGATCGCGCCGCACAACTTCGCGGTTTGACCCGGCGCCGGGTTTGTGGAGCTTGGTGCTTTGCTTCACCTCTGCCATAAGAACATCCAATCTGGAACTTTAGTGCCATTTCGGGAAAAGGCATGAAAGTCCGAATTGCTCGGGTAAAACGACCGCCAACTCCTCGTCCCACTTCGATTCAGACCATCCGTCTGCCGCCTGCATTGACCCTGCCTGAAGCAATCTTCCCTTCCGCCCCAGACGCGGCTCACCCAAGATACTCTGCCACCGACGCTCGAAAAGAGATGGAACCGGGAGGCGCTGGAGCCTAATGCCGCTCGCTGACCCACACAGGGTTCACTCTTCTTTCCTCACGCCTATCTATCGGCCACTTCGGTTCCAAGCTTGAGGGACTTTGTAAGAATTTTGAAATCATGCCCCAAGCTTGCATTGCAGCATCGGCGGGCAATCGTAATCCCAATTTGGAACAGAATGACGCGCCCCAAGGGCTTATGCAGGATGGGCCGCCAAGAAACTTGCACCCTCCTCCGGCTCTCTTCCCGGAACGGCGGCCACCCCGATCAGCCTTCCCCCTGGCCTTAGGCAATTCACCTCTTAAGCGTCCTGACGCGATTACAAGTCTATGAAAATAGGAATTTTGGCTTGGTGGATCTACTGTCCTCCAACTCCGGATTCTACCGTGAGCTTGTCTTTTCGGGGGATTCGTTCTCCACTTTTTGCTTCTTTGAAGAGCCTAGATCATGACGGGTGCAACCACGTTTCGAGCCCCGGCATGATTGGCCCATTCTTTGCAATTTCTAAGGACAGCGCAAGGACCCCAAGGGCGGAAGGCGGCGAACGAAGCGCGGAGCCGCAAGCTTCACGCCGCAGGTGAAGTGTTGCCTGTCGCCGCCGGAAAGGAAACCCAAGGTTAAAAGGCGCTGTCCGCTGCGTGGCGGACATTCAAAACTGAGCGAGGTTATTATGGCAACTCAACCGATCCCCAATTACGAGCCAATGAGCAGTGTGGCGGTGCCTGCTGTCCGCCGACGTCTGCTGACGCGCCGCCCCTTGGTAGCATCCAGTGTCAGCACCATGATGCGGAAGAACGCCAAGCAGGCCGAAGAAAGGCGCCGGCTGTTGGTCGAAATGCTTCCACTGGTGAAACGGATGGCCTTCAAAATTCGCGAACACCTGCCTTCTCATGTGGAAGTGGATGACCTGATTGGCAACGGAGTGCTGGGACTGGTTGATGCGGTTTCCAAGTTTGACACCGCCAAGCGGGTGAAGTTGGAAAGTTACGCCCGCCATAGGGTACGGGGAGGCATCTTGGACGGATTGCGCAGCGTTGACCCCGCCTCGCGCGACTTGCGCCGCAAAAACAAGAAAGTCCAAAAGCTCTATCGCGAGCTTGAGGCGAAGCTCGGTCGTCCGGTCAAGGATGAGGAGATCGCCGCCGCCCTGGGAATGAGCCTGCCGCAATGGCATAGCACCCTCAATGAGATTCAGAGCGTGGGATTTGACTTTGGCGGGCGCGTCATTTCCGCGGGACCGACCACCAAGCGGCCATCGGCCGAGCCGGCGATGCTGGCGGGTGATGACGCTGATCCCTTCGATCTTTGCTACCACCGCGAGCAGCAGCAAATCCTGGGCCGGGCACTTTCCCACCTGCGCGAGCGCGAGCGCGAAATCATTACCCTTTACTATCACCAGGAATTGACCATGAAGCAGATTGCCGAGCGCATGAATGTCGATGAATCGCGCGTCTCGCAGCTCCATTCCGCAGCCCTGGCGCGCTTGAAAGCGAGTGTGAACGCCATCCTGCACCCCCGCCAGGCTCACAAGGCCACGGCCGCTGCTGCCCTCTCCATGGCGGTCGGGGCCGGGATCTAAACCTTTAATTGCCGATTGCCGATGGTCGATTTTCGAATGAACCAATCGACATTTGGTGATCGCCAACCGGCAATCCCCGTTCACTCGATTCGGGCCGCTTGCATCAACGTAACGTGGGTGGTAGCCTCAAGATGGAGTGGCCCGGGGGCGAACCCATCGTCACTTTCTCCGCCCAGGCCGCGGGGGCCGCGAGAAAATCGGTCGTTCGCACCGGCATGGCGTGAAAGAAAATCTATGAATCGGTATGAGAACCAGGTGTTCGAGAATCAGCATGTGATTTTGGATGATGGTGTCTATGTGAACTGCAAGTTTAAGAATTGCAGCCTGGAGTATTCAGGCGGGGACGTCTACGTGCAGAATTGCCAGGGAGAAGGCTGCCAGCTCGTCTGGCGAGGTGCCGCACAACGCACCGTCCTGCTTCTGCAAGGCCTCGGCCTGATGGTGCCGCCCCCACCGCTGCCGGGCACCGACCCGGCCAGCCGGGTTAATTGAACGCGATACCGCAAGCTGCCGCAATCCGAAAGTTCGCTTGTCCAACCGGAAGAGCCTCCTCCCCATTCTGGAATTCTCTACAGCATCTCCAGACAGGATCAAGCCTCACGTTGTTTCGCCGGACGAAGAGATGTAATATCGCGTGGAAACCTGTGATAGTTGAGCGGAGGACATCCGCATGACCAGCACAAAAATAACCATATGGATGCTCTTTGGGGCATTTTTCATGGCCTCAATCGCTTCCTACGCTTTTGTTTGGATCCAAAAGCCGAAAGGCATTTATGCAACTGTGGGCCTCCGGACGGCTATTGCTGAGAAATGGTCGACCTTCCTTCTTGGTTGCGCTCTCTTAGTGATGGTGGTTGGTACTGACGATATTTTGGGGCGCGCCGGTTGGGCTATTACGGCGATGCTATGCTTCTTCGGTGCTCTTCGCTGTCAGGCAAAAGTGTATAGCCTGAGGAACGAGGGCCCCGTCCCTGGCGGCGTCCCACCGATTGAGGCCCCGCAGGCGCATTGAGAATGTGAGCAAGTCCGGGCGCCCAACCTTCTGAGCCGCCAATTAGCTTCTCCATGTGAGAAGCTGGTGATTCAGCAGAGGGCTTAACTTCCCAATTGAGGCCCCGTCGCAAAGTTACGCCGAGCAATTCCTGCCCTCCCCCTTTTCAAACTTTAGTCCTTTACTCGCAAAGGCTTACGGAAAAAATTCGTCGCAGGTTGCGAATATCCCGCGACGGTTAGAACCCCCGCCGACCCATTTTTCTTGCCTTTTTACCATCAAAACCTTTATATTCAATCGTTTGAGGCGCGGAATTTCCCAACATTGAGGACCCAAGATTGGCCAAGCCGACGGTGCCACGCATTTTTGTTAGTTTGGCAGCGCCCACACTGAGCGCGATGGAGGCTCTCGCCATCCACGTGGCGGGAGTGCCCGTCGGCTACGAGTTGCGGCTCGATTACCTCCAGGAATTTTCGCAATTTGAATCGCATCTTCGCTTGATGCTCATGCGCCTGCATTTTCCCCAGACGATTGCCACCTGCCGGATGGCATCAGCGGGAGGCATGTTTCAGGGGAGCCTGACCGATCAGGCGGCAATTCTTTCTGCCGCCGTGCGTGCCGGTTGCCAGTGGGTTGACATCGAGATTGAGTCGGTGGAGAAGACCGGTGGGGCGCCGCTCAAGGAACTTCGGCCCGCCAAAATCATTATTTCCTATCATGACTTTCAAAGGACACCGCCGCTGGCTTCGATATATCGCCGCATGGTGCGTTTGCCCGCGCAGGTGGTGAAGATTGCCACGCAGGGGCGCTACCTTCGCGACAATTTGCAAATTCGCCGCCTGCTCAAGACCCATGGGCGGCGCAATCCGCGGTTGGTGGCGCTGGCCATGGGGGCGTCAGGAATCCCCTCGCGCCTGCTTTCCCTGCGCTGGGGGTCGGCGTTCACTTTCGCGGCGCCCCACAATCATTCCCCCGCTGCCGCCGGCCAAATCGCTGCGGAAGTGATGCGCTCCGTTTATCGAGTGGAACGCCTTGACAGCCGCACCCGACTTTATGGAGTGCTCGGTTCACACGCATCCATGTCGCTATCGCCGGCGATGCAGAACGCGGCTTTCCAGGCCAAGCACGTGAACGCTGTTTTCCTGCCCTGCCAAACCAGCAAGCTGGCGGATTTCCTGGCCTTCGCGCGCGAATTGGAGTTGCAGGGATTCGCCATCACCATGCCTTTCAAGCGCGCCATTCTGAAGGCTCTCGACTGGGTTGACCCGCTGGCGCATCGGATTGGCGCGTGCAATACTGTGGCCTTGCAGCGTGGGCGTTGGTTGGGGTGGAACACTGATGCCGCCGCCGTGGTAGAGGTTCTCACCAAGCGTTTGCGCCTGGCGGGGAGCCGCATTCTGATTATCGGCGCGGGGGGTGCGGCGCGGGCGGCCGCATACGCGGTGCGCGCGGAGGGCGCGGAGGTGGTCATCACCGCGCGGCGAGAGGCGGCGGCGCGAGCCCTGGCGCGCGGAGTAGCGGCGCAGGTTGTGCCCTGGGATAGTGAAGAAAGCCTGGAAGTGGATGCAGTCATCAACGCCACCCCCGTGGGCATGTATCCGCACGTTGACAGTGCCCCTTTCGACTTGGGACGATTGCGCGTGCGCGTGGTTTTTGACATGGTCTATTACCCCCTCGGCACGCGTTTTCTGAACGACGCGCGCCGCCGCGGCCTGACCACCATTTCCGGCCTCGAGATGCTGGTGGCGCAGGGGGCGCGGCAGTTCGAAATCTGGACCGGCCTTGGTGCTCCTCGCGCCTTGATGGAGCAGGCCGTCCGCGCGGCGCTGGGCCATGCCGAACAAGGTTAAAGGGTAAGGGATAAAGGGTGAGTGCCGAGCGCACCACGGCGGTGTCCGCATTTTCTGACTATTTCTTGCCAGGCGGTCCAATGTGTACTGACCTCCGGCCTTTTCCCCTTTACCCTTTATCCTTTATCCTTTAACCTTTAGATCCATGTCTGACTCTCTTCCCAACTTCACAGAATTTAAGCGTCTGGCCCGGCAGGGCAACGTGGTGCCGGTTTATCGCACGATTGTGGCGGACCTGCTGAGTCCGGTTTCGGCTTTTCTCAGTCTTTCGCCGCAGCACGGGCGCGGAGCGAATCTGCACCCGCACAGTTTCCTTCTGGAAAGCGTGGAGGGCGGCGAGCGGGTGGGCCGCTACACGTTCTTTGGCGTTGATCCTTTTCAGATCGTCTCCTGCCGGGGCGACCGCATCACCGTCCGGCGGGGCGAGGCGGCAGCGGCGATTTCCCCCCGAAGTTCCGGCGGCCGCAGACCCCCGCGGCAAGAGGAGCACACGGGCAACATTTTTGAATTCCTGCGCCAGTTGGGGGCGCGCTATAAGTCCGTGGAGATTCCCGGCCTGCCGCCCTTCACCGCCGGCGCAGTAGGCTATTTATCTTATGAAGCGGTGCGCATGCTGGAGCGCCTGCCGCCGCGCGTTCCCCCCGACGTCGATCTGGACGACGCGGTCTTCATGTATTTTTCCACCGTGCTGGCTTTTGACCACGTGCAGCACCGCCTGTTTCTGATTGCGAACGTGCTGACCGAGGAGGGGAAGGGAAGTCTGAAGTCGAAGTATGACGCCGCCTGCCGCCACCTGGACCAACTGGAAAGCCGCCTGCGCCGCCCGCTGAAGCTGCCGCGCCCGCCCAAGCCAAAGGGGCCGCTGCGGGTGCGTCCCAACATGACGCGGGCGCGTTACGAGGCGATGGTGGAGCGCTCCAAGGAATACATCCGCGCCGGCGACATTTTCCAGGTGGTGCTTTCCGAGCGCCTGGAAGTTCCCGTGCGCGTTCCCGCCTTTGACGTTTACCGCGCCCTGCGTGCCGTCAATCCCTCGCCCTACATGTATTACCTGCGCATGGGAGAGGCCACGGTGCTGGGCTCCTCGCCGGAAATGCTGGTGAAGGTGGAGGGGCGCCGGGTGGAATACCGGCCGATTGCCGGCACGCGCCCCCGCGGCAGGTCCGAGGACGAGGACCGGCGCCTGGAAGAGGAACTGCGCTCCGACGCGAAGGAGTGCGCCGAGCACATCATGCTGGTGGACCTGGGCCGCAACGACGTGGGCCGCGTCTCCGCGTTCAGCTCCGTGCAGCCCGTGAACGTCATGTTCGTCGAGCGTTATTCGCACGTCATGCACCTGGTCTCGCAGATCACCGGGCAGTTGCGCCCCGACGCCGATACTTACGCCGCGCTTGCCGCCTGCTTCCCCGCCGGAACCTTGACCGGAGCCCCCAAGGTGCGCGCCATGGAGATCATCGACGAGCTGGAGCCCACCCGCCGCGGCCTCTACGGCGGCGCCGTGCTCTATCTCAACTTTTCCGGCAATCTAAATTCCTGTATTGTCATCCGCACGGTGTTAATCAAAGATAAAACCGCCTACCTGCAAGCCGGAGCCGGAATCGTGGCCGACTCCGTCCCCGCCCGCGAATTCGAGGAGTGCCAGAATAAGGCAAGGGCCGTCCTCCGCGCCTTCGAACTCGCCGAAAAAGGGCTGTGA
>Ga0326728_10015066_pt1 | contig 16183 bp, 11 predicted proteins | sample MB3enrmetagenome_FD_207602 | JGI IMG/M metagenome (GOLD analysis project Ga0326728, IMG submission 207602) | Lab enriched peat soil microbial communities from McLean, Ithaca, NY, United States - MB31MN | ecosystem: Environmental > Terrestrial > Soil > Wetlands > Peat | place: USA: New York...
CCATCCGGCCGGGGCAGTATGTCCTGCTCACCGTGAACGATACGGGATGCGGCATGGATGCGGAAACCCAGAAGCATATCTTCGAGCCCTTTTTCACAACCAAGGAGCAGGGGAAGGGAACTGGGTTGGGCCTGGCGACGGTGCACGGCATTGTTCATCAGAGCGGCGGTTACATCTATGTCTACAGCGAATTGGGGAACGGCTCGTGCTTCAAGATTTATCTCCCACGGGTCGATCAAGTGGCGGAGCCGGCGAAGAGCCGCCAAGCGATCGAGCACCATGCGAGGGGTACGGAGACCATCCTCGTGGTTGAAGACGAGGCAATGGTGAGGGATTTGACTCTCGAGGTTTTGAAAGAGTCCGGCTACACGGTAATAGCGGCTGAACGGCCCGACGATGCACTCCGGATCTGCGCGCAAAACCCGGCGCCTATCGATCTGCTGCTCACCGATGTGGTCATGCCCGGCATGAGCGGACTCGAGTTGGCCGAGCGGCTGAAGCCCGAGCGACCGACAATGAAAGTGCTCTACGTCTCGGGTTACACGGCGGACGCCGTCGCCCGCCGCGGCATGTCGGATCCCAAGACGGCATTCCTCCAGAAGCCCTTTGCGCCTGGAGCCCTGGTGCGCAAGGTGCGCGAGGTGCTGGAGGTGGTTAACGGGCCACTGCCGAACTGAGAAGATTCGGCCTTCAGCTCTCAGCGTGCGCTCAGGGCAGAGCGGCGATGATCTTCCGGTACTCGTCTTCTGTGAAGGCGCGCACCGTCTCGGTTTTGATGCCGCCTTTTGAGGCTGTCGCCAAGGCTACTTTGGCCATTGCATCGTCGTTCGGCGCTTCACTAATCACGACGATGTCATACCGGCCCGTTACCATGTAAAACCCCTTTACTTCTCCGCCCGCCGACTTAACGAGTTGCTTAAACGCATCGAGCCGCGCTGGGCTCTCCTTGACCCTCTCGATGCCTTGCTGCGTCCACTTACCGAGGGTGATGTAGGTAGGCATGGGTCTGTCTCCTTTTCCGTTGAAGTTCCCTGAGATCGTTTGGGCTAGACCTGAGTATACGCCCCGACGTCTGGGCCTGCAACGACTGACTGCGGCTTGGTAGACTCCCATTTCTTAGCCAACTCTTTGACTCCTCGACTTCTTGAATTTTGAATCTTGAATGGGGATTACGGCTAGAGGCTGGGGTGAGCGCCAGCGTGGAGCAAGGTCGATTCTTTGACTTATTGTCGCTCGCCTGTTTTTTGTAGAATTCACTTGACAGCCCAACTGTAGCGGTGTATCAATACAGCATGTTGCTTCACGTCAACCCCGCTTCCGGCGTTCCCACCTACCTTCAGATCGAGACCCAGGTGAAACACTACATCGCCGCCGGCGCCTTGACGCCTGGCGATGCTTTGCCGTCGGTGCGCCAACTCGCCTCCGATCTGCGTATCAGCACCAACACGGTCGCGCGCGCTTACCAGGATCTCGAGCGCGATGGAATCCTGCGCACGATCCCCGGCGGACGCACCTACGTGGGGGAAAATCCCGGAAGCTTCCTGAAGGCGGAAAGAGTCCGGCGGCTGCGGCCTTACGCGCGGCAGATCGCGGTAGAAGGAACGCAATTGCGGCTCGACCCGCGTGAAATCATGCAACTCGTGCAGCAGGAGTTGGAAGCATTGGAGGAAGAACATGAGCGATATGGCAATCTGGACCGAAAAGCTCGTTAAAACTTATCCCGATGTCAGAGCTGTCGACGGCCTCAACTTGAATGTGCCGCGAGGTGTGGTCTACGGATTCCTGGGGCGCAACGGAGCCGGCAAAAGTTCCACCATACGGATCTTGCTGGGTCTCGCGCGGCCTACGGAAGGCCACGGCACGGTGCTGGGATTTCCTATCGGCCGGGAGCAAGTCGCCATCCTCGAGCGCACGGCCTACGTCAGCGAGAGCAAGACTCTGTACGGAAACCTCACGCCTCGCGAACTCGTACGCTTCACGCGCGGTTTTTATCCGACGTGGTCGGATCAGGCAGTCAGGAAGTATTCGCAACTACTCGAGATTCCCATGGACCGCCACTTCTCAAAACTCTCACAAGGGAACAGAACGAAAGTCTGTCTTCTGCTGGCGCTTTCCCAGGGGGCGGATTTACTGATTCTCGACGAGCCGGCGACAGGGCTCGATCCCGTCGTCCTGGACGAATTCCTCCGCATCCTTGTTCAGGATGTGGTCAGTGACGGCAAGACGGTTTTTATTTCTTCCCACCAACTTTCCGACGTCGAGCAAATCGCTGATTGGGTTGGGTTGATCGATCACGGAAGGCTGCTGCTCGAAGCGAGGCTCGATGACATCAAGAGCGAATTCCGCTGGGTCACTGCGGCAGGTGATGATCCGACCCAAACCAGCTTCCCCCAGGCCATGCTTGTGGCTTCGGAGGGCAACTTTCACAAATACCTCGTCAAGAGTGGCGCTGAAGCATTCGCCGCCCAACTCAGCCGGCAAGGCGCCACGATCGCTGAAATTTCTCCCATGAGTCTGCGCGAGATCTTTCTCGCGTTGGTCCGGAAGGAGGACCCATGTACGCCTGGAAATGTTGGCGCGACAGTCGCGGTCGCGTCATTACCTATCTCATAGCGCTTCCGGTGATCTGCGTTTTCTTCACGTATATAAACATCGGCTTCAACAAAAACCAGGCCCTTGCGCGCACCTTCGCGCCCGACGTCGCCCACGCCTGGGCGAACAACTGCGCATTTGTTCTGGGAAGTTGCGCATCTTTATTCACTTTGATCTGGGCGCTCTTTCTCGGAGCTTCCAGCCTGGGCGAGGAGTTCAAGGAAAAAACGGCGGAATTTCTGCTGGTCCGGCCGCGCCCGCGGTCCTACTGGGTGTGGATGGGCTGGTCGGTGGGAGTCGGCGAGATTAGCGTGACAGTCTTCGCGGCGGTCGCCGCCACCTTCGGCGCACTGGCCTGCTTTACAGGCCACGTTCCGTCGTGGCGGCCGTTAGCCATCGCGCTGCCTCTTGCCCTCGGCGGTGCGGTTATCTACGGTATGACTTGTTTTATGACGATCGTGGCCCGCAGCGGCCGCGAAGGCCTCAGTTATGGTCTCGGAATACTCGTCATTCATCTGGTTCTGCCCATCGCTGTCTCATACTACTGGAAGGTCGATGTCCCCTCGGTTTTGGGATTCATGATCGGCGCGTCGAAGTGGATCGTAGGCATCGCGCGCGATTTCCCCTTCGGCTCTCTGGTGCTCTGGACCGCCGTCGCCCTGGTCTTTCCCTTCGCCTCCCAGCTGCTTCTGCAACGCGCCGACGTGTAGGGGCGGCCCTTGTGGCCGCCCTGGGGCAACCACAAGGGTTGCCCCTACAACTTCATCGCCTGGTGTGGCCTTCGGCAAATACTTTCGCGGGGACGCCGCCGGTTTTCATAGTCACTCGGAACGACAATCCCATTGAGGTTTTTGCACAGACTCGAGAGCTGAAAGCTGACGGCTAAAAATGTACGAAGATTTTCGTTGACAATACGAAACTCTTCGTAGTACTTTGTGCTCATGAGCCATCGAGACCTGCCCAAACCGACCGCTGGCGAGCTGGAGATTCTCCATGTTTTGTGGGAGCGCGGCCCTTCGACGGTCCGAAAAGTGTACGAAGCATTGAGTGAGAAGAAACCAACTGGATACACAACCGTCTTAAAGTTGATGCAGATCATGACCAGCAAAGGGACCTTGCGCCGCAACGAAGAGCAGCGCGCGCATGTGTACGAAGCCTGCCTGCCCCCTGAGAAGACAAAGCGCCAGTTCGCGGCCGATGTTCTGGAGCGCGTCTTCGAGGGTTCGGCAAGCGAGCTGATGATGCACGCCCTACAGGGCCGGAAGACCTCACACGAAGAAATCGAACTGCTGCGCCGAATTCTGGACGAACAGGAAAGGAAAATGCGATGACACATTTTGCAGTCTCCCTTTCTCCGATCATGGTGCAATCGCTCGGCTGGGCGCTGCTTCACTTCGTCTGGCAGGGCGCGGCGGTCGCCGCAGCGCTCTCCGTTCTGATGCCCTGCTGCCGGAGGGCCTCAACGCGTTACGCTCTGGGAGTTGGCGCGATGATTCTGCTGGTTGCGGCGCCTGTGATTACCGTTCTGGTTTTGCTCCCCCGTGCTCACCCTTCCGTGGGCTGGACGGGTGCGCCCTCCGCGTCGATCACCCTTGACCCAGCGGAGGCAATAGTCGGAACGGCATCGGACGCCCAAGCCACTCCGCAGTCCCAGCCTCCCCCTGATCGATTGACTTGGCTGGTGGAGCTCTGGTTCGTTGGGGTCGGCTTCTTTAGCCTTCGCGCCACCGGAGGATTCTTCTTCATCGAGCGATTGAGGCGCCGGGGTATCCGGCCAGTATCTTCCGAGCTGCTCGAGATGTGCCGGATGCTTCAGCGGCGGCTGGGAATCGAGAGGGCGGTGCAGTTTTGCGAGACGCGGCTGGTGTCGGCGCCGGCAGTGATCGGCTTGTTCCGGCCCGTCGTCTTGCTGCCGGTTACGGCGTTGACGGGACTCTCCGAGGCACAACTCGAGGCCATCATCGCCCACGAACTGGCGCACATTCGCCGCTTCGATTCCTTTGTGAACCTTTTCCAGGTTGCGGCAGAAACTTTGCTCTTCTACCATCCGGCCGTGTGGTGGGTAAGCCGGCGAATTCGCGTCGAGCGCGAGAACTGTTGCGATGATGAGGCGATTCGGGTTGGCGGCGACGCGGTCGGGTATGCTCGCGCCCTCACACTGCTCGAGGAGAGGCGCAGCGCACCGCTGCTGGCCACGGGGATCGGTTCCTCACCGTTGGCGGCGCGCGTCCTGCGGCTGCTCGGCCTGGCGGAGATTCGGGGCGGATGGCGGGGCGCCGGATTGGCGATGGGTCTTCTCTGCCTGGCGGGCGTGCTGCTTGCCGGCAATGGATTCTGGGGCGTCGCCAAAGCGTCGGCGGCGCCACCACGACAGGTCGGACAGCCCGCTTCGATTCAGCACGTCGCAGGCCTCGCAGTGCGATCACAGGGCATTCATCAATACACTTTTGCTCGCACTGAAGCCGCGGGGACGCCGCTCCAGGCCGCAAGTCAGGACGCTTCGCCTGAACGGCAAAGCGCCGCAAGCTCAAGCAGCGCAAATCAAGCCGCCAAGCAAGGCTTCATTGAGCAAATGCGAGCGGCGGGCCTGAAGGACCTCACGGTCGATCAAGCCATCGCGCTGAAGGTTCAAGGCGTAACTCCCGACTACGTACGGCAGATGCACGCTCTGGGCTTTAGCCTCGACGCTGAGGAACTGATCGCTTTGAGGGTGCAGGGCGTTACTCCCCAATACGTCCAGGAGATGCGCGCCACGGGCCTTAAGCTGACGGCAGATCAGTTGGTTGGAATGAAAGTTCAGGGCGTTACTCCAGAATATGTGCGTGAAATGCAGGAGGTGGGTCTCCAGGTTGACGCCGACGCATTGGTTGGAATGCGTGTGCAAGGTGTTACGCCGGAGTATGTCAAGGAGATGCGCGCCACGGGCCTGAAGCTCAACGCGGATCAGTTGGTCGGGATGAGGGTTCAGGGTGTGACTCCCGAATACGTGAGAGAAATGAGCGGCCTGGGATTTCAGGTTGACGCGGACACCTTGGTTGGAATGCGGGTGCAAGGTGTGACGCCCGAATACGTCAAGGAGATGCGCGCTACAGGTCTGAAGCTCAACGCGGATCAGTTGGTCGGGATGAGGGTCCAGGGCGTTACTCCCGAATACGCGCGACAAATGCACGACCTGGGCCTCCAAGCTGACGCCGACGCCCTGGTTGGGATGCGGGTGCAAGGTGTGACGCCCGAATACGTCAAGGAGATGCGCGCCACCGGCCTGAAACTCACGGGAGATCAGTTGGTGGCTATGCGCATTCAGGGCGTCACGCCCGAGTACGTAAAGGCGCTTCAGGCGGCAGGTCTGAAAAACCTCACTGGCGATGATTTTATTGCTGCGAAGATTCAGGGTATCACTCCCGAATTCGTGGAGAAGGCGCACCAGCATGGTTTTCAGAACTTGAGCTTGGAAAAGCTCGTGCAGTTAAAACTCGCCGGGGTGCTGTGACCTTTCGGAGGAGGATTCCATGAGGTTCTCTCACATTCGATGGTTGGTTCTGGCGGCGCTCTGCGCGCTACTCTCTGCGCCAGCGGCATGGTCGCAAACGCGCACCGGTGACTGGACGATGAGTTCGTCCGACATTGCCGGCCAGGTCCGCTTTTCGCTGATCGAGTCCCGTCACGGAGGTCATTCCGAACACAGTTCTGACTGGCCGTTGAAATCATTTCAGGGACTTGACATATCGACGTCCGGGCGGCACGAGGTCCATTTCGCGGTCTCGCGCGATGCCGGAAAAATCGATTGCCAGGGGTTCCTCGATAACGGCGAGGGGGCGGGTTTGTTCCACTTCATTCCCAACCCGGACTATCCGCGGGAGATGAAAGCGCTGGGTTTTGACGTCGAAGAAAAGCAGTTCGACATGGCCGCGCAGGACGTGAGCCTGGAGTTCGCAAAGGAGATGAAGGGCGAGCGTCTGGAAGGATTGGACACCGACAAGCTGATTGCCTTCCGTATCTTTGGAGTTACAGCGGATTTCATTCACCAGGTCCGTGCGACCGGACTCAACATTACTTCCACGGATAAGCTTGTGGCGTTCCGCATTCACGGCGTAACGCCGGAAATGATCCGGACGCTGCACGAAGAAGGTTATAACCCGGATGAGGACAAGCTCATTGCGCTGAGGATCCATGGCGCCTCGCCGGAGTGGATGGCGCAGATGAGCAAACTCGGGTACAACCACCTTGACCTCGACAGGCTCATCGCTTTCCGCATTCACGGTGTCTCGCCCGAGTTCATTGAGAAGCTGAAACAACTCGGCTACTCTCACCCCGACCCTGACCAATTGATTGCCATGCGGATCCATGGCGTGACGCCGGAGTACATTTCCAATATGCGCTCGCAGCACGGCATGCAGAATCTGACCATCGAACAGTTGGTCAGCCTGCGGATCCACGGCATCGACTAAAAGCGAAAAGCTTCACCACAGAGAATACAGAGACCACGGAGACAACTGCTCAGACTCTTTTCAGTGTTCTCTGTGCTCTCGGTGGTGAAGCTTTTTGTGCCCTTCCTGGAACCATCCCGACAAAAGACAGCAAGAGAATTGAAATAATTTCAGAGGGGTGCTAACCTTTACTTACTGGCATAGTCTAACTATGGTAAGGAGGCAAGCGCATGCACGAAGACGAAATCCCTCCTGGAACGCTCTACCTGTTGATTCTCAAAGCTCTGGCTCGCCATGGCGAATTGCACGGCTATGAGATCGCCAATTGGATCGCGCAGGTTTCCGACGAGGTTTTGCAGGTTGAAGAAGGCTCGCTTTATCCCGCGCTCCAACGCATGCTGATCAAAGGCTGGGTCACCGCAAAATGGGGCGTCACGGCGGGGAATCGCCGGGCGCGCTACTACCGTCTTACGGCACTGGGCCGCAAGCAGCTTGAGGTCGAGGTCTCACAATTCGAACGGGTCATGCAAGCCATCAGGCAGGCTATTCAGACGGCGTGAGGAAGAGCAGTGGCTGGTGGTTAGTGGCTAGTGGCTAGAAAAGCAGTGGTCGGTAGCTAGCGGTTTAGCGGTGCTCTCTTTGCGTCGCGTCTAGCCACTAGCCACCAGCCACTAGCCACTTGGCTCTCACGAGGAAACATGTTCGCCCAACTCATCCGACGGTTCCTGATGCTGTTTCGTGGCCCACAGTTCGATGCTGACCTTCAGGAAGAGATGCGCCTGCACCGCGAGTTGCGCGCGCAGGAAGAGGTCGAGCACGGCCTTCCGCCAACGGAAGCTCGCTACGCCGCGCAACGACGCTTTGGCAACGACTTGGTGCTTCGAGAGGAGAGTCGTGACATGTGGGGATGGAACTGGCTCGAATCGATGCTAAGTGACGCTCGCTTCGCTCTGCGCCAGCTTCGGCGCAATCCCGGCTTCACGGCCGCAGCCGTATTAACGCTGGCGATGGGCATTGGCACCACCACCGCGCTCTTCACCGTGGTGCATTCCGTGCTGCTCGAGCCGTTGCCCTTTAAAGACCCGGCCCGCCTGCTTAGGCTCTACGAACACTCGAATGATCAGTTTGCGTATAACGCCAACGCTGCGGGAGTGTTTGCCGAGTGGAAAAAGCAAAGCCACGGATTTTCCGATTTGGCCCTTGTCGGCGGTCAGCAGTACAACCTCTCGTCTGCGGCCGGGCAGCTTGCGGAAAAAGTGGATGCCGCAGAATGCTCGTGGAATCTGCTTCCTACGCTGGGTCTTGAGCCGGCGCTGGGCCGCAATTTCACCGCCGCGGATGACCAGCCATCTGCCCCTGCGACGGTGGTTTTAAGTTGGGGATTGTGGAAGCGGCGTTTCGGCGGGGATCCTTCCATCCTCGGCCAGAGCATCCATCTCGACGGGAAATCTTACGTGGTGCTGGGGGTCATGCCTGCATGGTTTGCTTATCCGGACCATACCACTCAATTGTGGACGCCGGTTTATCACGAGGAGCCCCCTCGAGAAATGCAGGCGCTGGACTCTCATGACTTCTCGGCCATCGGTAGACTAAAGCCTGGAGTGAGCGCCGCGGAGGCCACGGCGGAACTGACGGTCATCACCCGTCGCCTGCACGATGCGCATCCCCAGAATGGCTTCATCAGCAAAGCTGCCCACAGCCGCCCACTGCTCGAGGGTATGGTGGGTTATCTCAAGACCCCGTTATATATCCTTCTGGGCGCCACGGCGTGTCTCCTCTTGATCGCGTGCTTGAACGTTGCGGGCCTGCTCGTGGCCCGCGGAGTCGCCAGGCGAAGAGAGTCCGCCGTTCGGGCTGCGTTGGGAGGAAGCCGCTGGCGATTGCTGGGCGCGCACCTCACCGAGACCTTGCTTCTTTCCGCCGCGGGCGCCGCGGGAGGTTTGTTGCTGGCGCACGCCATGATCAAATGGTTCGTCGCCGCGCGCCCGGACGTGACTCGCGTCGAAGCGATCCACATGGACGGGATGGTCCTCGCCTTTGTCGCGGTGATGATCTTCGCCTGCACGCTCTTCGGCGGCATGGCGTCCTCGATGTCAGTGAGGGGCGAACAGATTCTCGTTTCTCTTCAGGAGTCTGCGCGTTCGCACAGCGCGGGAGAGGGGCCTGTGCGGCTTCGCAAATGGCTGCTCTCGCTGGAAGTGGGCCTTACAGTTGTGCTGCTTGTGGCAGCGGGCCTGCTGTTGAAGAGTTACTCTCGCCTTCGTTTTGTTGATCTCGGCTGCGCCACGGACCGCGTGCTCACCATGCGATTCAGCCTTCCCGGGGCGAAGTACCGCCAACCCGTGCAACGTGCGATTTTCTACGGTGCCCTGCTTGAGCGCGTGCGCGCACTTCCGGGCGTCCGCGGGGCGGGACTGGTCCGGTCCGTGCCGGGTGACGGATACCCTGGCGACAACGGCTTTGCGATCGCCGAGCATCCGCCGCTCCCGGCGGGACAGGTCCAATACTGTATTGTCCAGTGGGCCGACCCCGGTTATTTCGCGGCGATGGGAATTCCCATGCTGCGAGGCCAAACGTTCGATCAGAAGCTGCAGGCAGGCAAACCGGATGAGGTCATCATCAACCAGGCGTTTGTCCGGCAGTATTTTCCTGGAGAGGAGCCGATTGGCAAACATTTGATCTCGATGGGCCATCACATCTTCACGATCATCGGTGTGGTCGGCGATACCCGCTCCGAACTCGCCCAGCCTTTTCTCCCCATCATGTACTATCCCATTGGCGCGCCCTTTGACGAAGGCAATCTTCCCAATTACGCCATGCTCGCCGTGCGTTCGAGCCACGATGTCGCCAAATTCGCCTTGCCCATCCAGCGAGTCTTCGCGCAGCTCGATCCTGAACTAGCCGTGGCAGACATCCTCACCATGGACCAGCTTCTCGGGAAGCTGACCCTCGACGCCAGTTTTGATATGACTTTGCTGGTTGCCTTCGCCGGGTTGTCACTGGCGCTGGCCGCGGTGGGCCTGTTCGGAGTCCTTTCCTACATCGTCGCCCAACGCACTCATGAAATCGCGATTCGCATGGCGCTCGGCGCGCAGCAGGGCGACGTGCTTCGCATGGTGGTGCGTCAAGGCATGGTTCCTGCCCTGATCGGGATGGGCATGGGAATTGCCGGCGCCTTGGCCCTGACCCGAGTGTTGGCCAGCCTCCTCTACGGAGTGCGGCCGGACGACCCGCTAACATTCGCTCTGGTGTTGCAGATCCTGGGTGGCGTGGCTTTGGTAGCGACTTACATTCCGGCAAGGCGCGCGACGAAGGTAGACCCGATGATGGCGCTCAGGTACGAGTAGCAGTGGTTAGTGGCTAGTGGCTAGAAAAGCAGTGTCTAGCCACTAGCCACCAGAAACTGCCTTTCTAGCCACTAGCCACTTGTCGGTTAGCGCCGGCAGGGGTGAAAGCGAGGAACATGTTCGCCGAACTCGCCAGACGACTCCTGATGCTGCTTCGTCGCCGGCACTTCGATGCTGAGATTGAGGAAGAAATGCGCCTGCACCGGGAGCTTCGCCGGCAAGAGCAGATTGAGCGTGGCATTTCAGCGACGGAGGCCCGCCACGCCGCGCAAAGGCGCTTCGGGAACGACTTGCTTCTTCGAGAGGAGAGTCGCGACATGTGGGGATGGGGATGGTTGGATGACCTGGGGAAGGATATCCGCTACGGCGTGCGCACGCTGAGAAAGAATCCCGGTTTCACGGCGGTTGCTGTCGTCACCCTTGCGCTGGGGATCGGGGCGAATACCGCCATTTTCACGCTGGTTGACGCCGTGATGATCAAGACGCTGCCCGTAGCAAATCCCGGCCAACTCTACCGGCTGGGCGACAACAACAATTGCTGTGAGATGACCGGAACGCAAAACGGGGGCAGCTTCGTTCTCTACCCGTATCCGCTCTACAAGGACCTTCGCGATCACACCACGGAGTTCAGTGAACTGGCCGCCTTCACGCCTTCCCTGACAGACCTGAGTGTGCGCCGCAGCCACGTTACCAGTCCCGCGGAGCCCTACAGCGGAGAGCTTGTCTCCGGCAATTACTTCACCCTGTTCGGCGTCAGCGCGCTCGCCGGACGCGCCCTCATGCCGGGCGACGACAGCCCTGGCGCCCTGCCCGCGGCGGTAATGAATTACCACACGTGGCAGCGGCAGTTTGGCAGCGACCCTTCGGTGATCGGCGCCAGCTTCACAATCAACGGCCTGCCTTACACGGTGGTGGGCATAGCGCCGCCCGGGTTTTACGGCGACACACTGCGCAGCGATCCGCCCGATTTCTGGCTTCCCCTGGCCACTGAGGCGCTCCCGAACCGGCTAAACAATCGCTTAAATCGAGGCGATCTCGAATGGCTTTACCTGATGGGGAGACTAAAGCCCGGCGTTCAGTCCTTACAGGTCCAGTCTCACCTGACCGCCGAGCTTCAGCAGTGGCTCTGGTCAACAGGTTACGCGCAAGCCTCGCCGGAGCAGCGCAGCAACAAGGCCTTGGTGGAGCAATATCGGGAGGAAATAGCTCGGCAGCACATCCGTCTGACGTCCGCAGGCAGCGGTGTAAATAGGATGCAAGAGGACTACGCTGGCGGTCAACGCTTGCTTGAGACGCTCTCGGGCCTGGTCCTGCTGATTGCCTGCGCTAACCTCGCCAGTTTACTGCTCGCCCGCGGGGTGGCCAACCGCTCGCAGACCGCTGTCCGGCTGGCCTTGGGCGCGGCCCGGCGTCGGCTGTTCAGGCAGATGCTCACTGAAAGCATTTTGCTCGCGGTGGCCGGCGGGGCGGCCGGGCTCTACTTGGCTTACGCTGGGACACATGCCATTCTCTTGCTCGCCTTTCGCGGGGCCCAATACGTCCCCATCAGTGCGCGGCCGTCTTTGCCTGTGCTGGGCTTCGCACTGCTTCTGCCCCTGGTCACCGGCATCGTGTTCGGGGTCGCGCCTGCCTGGATTGCGTCAAGATCCGATCCTGCCGAGACCCTTCGCGGCGCCGGCCGCTCAACGCGCGAGGCCTCGTCGTTCGCCCAGAAGTCCTTGGTGATTCTCCAGGTTGCGCTCTCAACCGTTTTGCTGATCGGAGCAGGCTTGCTCACCCGCAGCCTGCACAATCTCGAGGACCAGCACTTTGGCTTTGCCACGCAAGGCCGTTTGATCGTCCAAATTGATCCGGCGCTGGCCCGGTATAGGCCGGATAAGCTGGACGGGCTCTACCAGCAACTCGAGCAGGGGCTGGCGCAGTTACCTGGCGTGCTCAGCGCCAGCCTATCGGGCTACAGCCCGCTGAGCGGCGACAATTGGAGCGAGTATGTCTACATCGAGGGCCATCCCCCGGACCCTCAGGGCGTAGCGCCCTCCTGGGACCACGTAGGCCCTCACTATTTTGAGGCCATCGGGTCGCGCCTGCTCCGCGGCCGAGTGATCGATGAGCGGGATACGCCTGCTGCGCCGCTCGTCGCCGTCATCAATCAGGCTTTCGCCCGCCGGTTCTTCCCCAAGGAAGATCCCATAGGGCAGCACTTCGGAATGTCTTACGCCAGCCATAGCGGCGACTATGAAATCGTCGGCATCGTCGAGGATGCCAAATACCAGGACACGCGGGGCCCTGCCTACCCAACGTTTTTTCTTCTTTTGCTTCAAAACCCGAGCTGGTTCCCGGTCCCGGATGGCTCCACTTACACCCACAGCATCGAGCTGCGTACCGCGGGGAAACCGGAGAACCTGGAGGCAGCCGTCCGAAAAACCCTGGCGGGAATCGACCCGAACCTGACGATTCTCGCCATGACAAGCTTGGCCGAGCAGGTCCGCTTGAATTTCAATCAGGACCGCCTCATCGCCCGCCTCACTGAACTCTTTGGCCTGCTGGCGCTCACGCTGGCGTGCGTGGGGCTTTACGGGGCAACGGCGTTCGCCGTGGCGCGGCGCACGAATGAGATTGGCATCCGCATGGCTCTTGGCGCCTATCGGAGGACCGTGTTAACCATGGTGCTGCGCGGCGCGTCGTTTCAGGTCGCGCTTGGGCTGGCCATCGGTATTCCAAGCGCCCTTGCGGGGTCTCGTCTGCTTTCATCGCTGCTCTACGGCGTCAAGAGCTATGACCCATGGATTCTCCTGCTGGCAGCGGCTGTCCTTAGCGGATGCGCGCTGTTTGCGGGACTCATTCCGGCACGCCGTGCTGCGAAGGTTGATCCGATGGAAGCGCTTCGCTACGAATAGAGTGGGTTGCCTGTTGCCTGATCTGGTCGTAGGGGCGCCGCTCTGAGTGCCCAGGGCAGTCACAAGGGCCGGTCCTACAAGGAAACATGTTTGGTGCAATTGGCAGACGGCTCCTGATGCTGATTCGCCGAGGGCGGCTCGACGCGGACCTGGCTGAAGAAATGCGCCTTCACCGCGAGTTGCGCGAACAGGAAGAGATCGAGCGCGGCCTTTCCGCGAAGGATGCTCGCTACGCCGCGCAAAGACGCTTTGGAAACGACCTGGTTCTGAGAGAGGAGAGCCGCGACATGTGGGGATGGAACTGGCTGGAAGATTTTTGGCACGATGTTCGCTATGCTGGGCGGATCCTGGTTAAGAAACCAGGCTTCGCCGCCGTCGCGATTCTCACGCTGGCGCTGGGCATTGGAGCCAACACGGCAATCTTCAGCCTGATTAACGCCGCCTTGCTCGAAATGCTACCCGTGGCGCACCCCGAGCGGCTGGTCACGATCGGATGTTCGGCCGACGACAACTTTCCCTATCCAGCCTACAAACAGCTTCGCGATCGAAACCAGGTGTTCTCCGGCGTGCTGGCATTCCGCAGCCTGGATGATTTCGATTTTGAAGTGGACGGCCATGCCGGCCTCGCCAAGGGGCAGGTGGTGTCCGGCAATTACTACTCGGTGCTGGGCGTCAACGCCATCCTTGGCCGCACAATTGCCCCCGATGACGACAGAGCGGCCGGCGGCGGGCCGGTGGCAGTGATCAGTTATCAGTACTGGGTAAATCGGTTCAATCGCGATCCTTCTGTGGTTGGTAAGAAGATCGCGCTCAACCGATCTCCCTTCACGGTCATCGGAGTTACGCCTCCTGAGTTCTTCGGACTCGAGCCCGGCCATCCGCTTGAGGTCACCGTCCCAATCAGCATGGTGGGTCAGGTAAGGCCTGGGTGGTCCGATCCAGGCACGCCATATTTCGTGCTGACTGCTCCTTTCCGCAACTGGCTTCATATGGTTGGCCGGCTGGGACCCGGCGTCACGGAGGAGCAGGCGCTGGCCAATACGGATCCCATCTATCGGCAGTTGATGCGCGAGGCCGCTGAGGGCTTGGGCGGTTTGCCGTTTGATTCGCCGAGGGTGCGGGAGATGTTCCTCCAGTTCCGATTACATCTGGAGCCCGGCGGGCGAGGATTAGCCACCCTTCGCCAGCGCTTCTCGAGGCCTTTGCTTACCCTCATGGCCGTGGTCGGATTGCTTTTGCTCATCACTTGCGCCAACGTGGCCAACCTGATGCTCGCGCGGGCCAGCGCGCGACAGCGGGAGATCGCGGTGCGCATCGCGCTGGGCGCCGGACGCCGCCGTCTGATCCGCCAACTGATTACGGAAAGTGTGCTGCTGGCGTGTGCGGGCGGCGCCGGCGGTTTGCTTCTGGCATTTTGGGCCACCACAAGCTTGCTGGCGCTGATGTCCCATGCGTCTTCTCCTATTTCACTGAACGTGCATCCGGACGCCCGCGTTCTCGCCTTCACCGCATTCGTTTCTTTTCTCGCCGCGATTTCGTTCGGGCTTGTCCCCGCCCTCCGCGCCACGCAGCCTGACGTGGCCGGACTTAAAGAAAGTGGCCGGATTTTGGGCGGCATTCGGCCTCAGTCCCGGCTGGGGAAAGCCCTGATCGTCGCGCAAGTTGCCCTTTCTCTGGTGCTGCTCGTTGGCGCGGGTCTGCTTCTGCGCAGCCTCGAGAATTTGAGAGATTTCTACCCCGGATTCAACGCCCAGCACGTTTTGCTTCTCTCCATGAACCCCAACCTGGTGGGGTACAAAGAGGAGCAAGTGGTCGGGCTTTATCGAAGCCTGCTGGCTGAGATCAAGGCTTTTCCGGGCGTGCGGAGCGTCAGCTTCTCGGATTACAGCCCGCTGGGTGAACGCCTCAGCTCCACGATGCCCACTGTCGAGGGATACGCGCCCCGCCCCGGCGAAAACATTTCGGTACTGATCAACGTAATTGGCCCGGAGTATTTCAAGGCTCTCGAGACACCGGTTCTGCTAGGACGTGAATTCACGGACGCCGACGTGGCCGGCGCTCCCAAGGTGGGCATCATCAATCAGGCCATGGCACGTCACTACTTTGGTGACGCGAACCCCATTGGCCGGCGCTTCAGCATTCCGGGCTGGAGGGCTGACTCGAGTTGGCTCGAGATCGTCGGAGTAATCCAAGATGCGAAGTACCACAACCTGCGTGAGCAGGCTCCCCCTCAGGCCTACATTCCGTTTTACCAATTTCCGGAATCAGATTCTATGACCTTGGAGGTTCGCTCGGCGGCGGAGCCGAACAGCCTGGCGGCCGGCGTTCGACGCATCATCCAGCGCGCCGACAGTCGGCTGCCCGTTTTCGATGTCAAGACGCTCACCGAGCAGGCGGATGAGTCCCTTGTCCAGGATCGCTTGGTGGCTTCCTTTTCGACATTGTTTGGGTTACTGGCTTTGGCTCTGGCATCGGTCGGCCTCTACGGCGTCATGGCCCATGCGGTCAGCCGGAGGACAAATGAGATTGGCATCCGTATGGCCTTAGGCGCACAACCGCGACAGATCCTCGACATGGTAATGCAAGAAACGCTGTGGCTGGTCGTCCTCGGGGTTGCAATCGGCATACCCATCGCCATGGTGGCTTCGCGGTTGATTCGAAGCGAACTTTACGGCTTGAGCCCCAACGACCCATTCACGATTTTAATCACGACGTTAGTCATGTTGGGCGTCGCAAGCCTGGCCGGCTATCTCCCCGCGCGCCGCGCGACGAAGGTGGATCCGATTGTGGCGCTGAGATACGAGTAGCTCACCGGGCTTTGGCCCGGCAACGAAGGACGAAAATAGGCGAGAGTGATGTAAGGTATTGCTGGATGGGGCGGCGAGAGAGGTCGTTTCACTCTGGCGCAGCAGGAAGCCCG
>Ga0326728_10015068_pt1 | contig 16183 bp, 11 predicted proteins | sample MB3enrmetagenome_FD_207602 | JGI IMG/M metagenome (GOLD analysis project Ga0326728, IMG submission 207602) | Lab enriched peat soil microbial communities from McLean, Ithaca, NY, United States - MB31MN | ecosystem: Environmental > Terrestrial > Soil > Wetlands > Peat | place: USA: New York...
CGATGAACAAGATCAGTTTTTGCGAATCCGGGAGCACGTCCGGGCCGACGAGTTTGACAATTTGCTGCAAGCGGTCCTCGCGCTGGAGCAAGGTGAGGGCCTCGGTGCGCAGCTCGTTCCAATCGGCCGCCTGTTTTTCCCACCAGGGGCCGACATCCTCGACGTATTCGGAATAGGAATGCAGCCAGTGGATCGAGGGATAATGGCGCGCGTTGGCAAGTTCCGTATCGAGCGCCCAGAAACAGCGGATGAAGCGGCGGGTATGCTGGGTGACGGGCTCGGAAAAATCGCCGCCCGGAGGACTGACGGCGCCGACGATGCTCACGGAGCCGCGTTCACCGGCGAGGGTGGTGACGGCGCCGCCGCGTTCATAGAACTGCGCGAGCCGCGTGGGCAGCGTGGCGGGAAAACCCTCCTCGGCGGGCATTTCCTCGAGCCGGGCGGCGAGTTCGCGCAGGGCTTCCGCCCAGCGGCTGGTGGAGTCGGCAAACACGGCCACGCTCTTGCCCATGTCGCGGTAATACTCGGCGAGCGTAATGCCGGTATAAATGGAAACCTCGCGGGCGGCGACCGGCATGTTCGAGGTGTTGGCGATGAGAATGGTGCGCTCCATCAGCGGCCGGCCGGTGCGCGGGTCTTTCAACTCGGGAAATTCGCGCAGCACCTCCGTCATTTCGTTGCCGCGCTCGCCGCAGCCGATAAACACGATGATCTCGGCATCGGACCATTTGGCGAGTTGATGCTGGGTGATGGTTTTGCCGGTGCCAAAGCCGCCGGGAATGGCCGCGGCGCCGCCCTTGCCGAGAGGGAAAAACGTGTCAATGATGCGCTGGCCGGTGATGAGGGGCTCGACAATGCGCAACCGCTCGCGGATGGGACGCGGCACGCGCACCGGCCACTGCCGGAGCATGGCCACTTCGCGCGGGCCGGCATCGGTTTCGACCACGGCCAGAACCTCGCGGAGCGCAAACCCGGCTTGCGCCACGATGGAAAGAATCTTGCCACCGGCGCCCGGAGGCACCAGGACGCGATGCTGCACCAATTCGGTTTCGGCAACTTCCCCGATGGCCTGGCCGGCCACCACGCGATCGCCGGTTTTCACCAGCGGCGTAAACAGCCATTTTTTGGCGGTGTCGAGCGGTTCCACTTTTTCCCCGCGCCGAATCCAGGCGCCGCTGTGAACCTGGATCCCCGGCAGCGGCCGTTGTATGCCGTCATAGATGTTACCGATCAATCCCGGCCCCAGCCACACGGACAATGGCGCGCCGGTGCAGCTCACGGGCGCCCCCGGCTTCAGCATCGTGGTGTCCTCGTAAACCTGGATCGTTGCGTGGTCGCCGGTCAGCCGCACGACTTCGCCAACCAGCCCAAGTTCGCCGACTTGGACCACCTCATACATTTGCGCCCCGGCCATGCCGCTGGCCGTTACCGTCGGTCCGCTGATGCGTGTGACCTTTGAATTCGTCGCCGCCGTCATGCGCCGCCTCCAGTCGAATGGCCCTCCCCAACCAGCGCGGCGCGGAGGGCAATCTGCCGCCGCAATTCCGGCCACAATCGCTCCAGCCGCGACAAAAGCCGATTGTCCCAAATTTGAAATCCATCGGCGGTTTGGATCACCACGCCGGCGTCAGTCATCGTGGCATCGGCCACAACCGCGAGGTTCAGCGGCGAACGCCCAACCTGCCGGGCAATTTCTCCCGCCAGCCCGGCGCCAAAGGCGGCGGCATCAGCAGCGGGGATTTTCAGGACAAAATCATTGCCCGGAAACCGCCGAATTGCTTCGACGGCAAGCACGATGATCGTTTCGTGGCGGTTTAAATTTGGCGCCCGCAGCCGGCGACGGATCTCCTCATGAACCGCTTCCAGCAACACCTCAACCCGCGCCCGGCGCAACCGCCCGATTTCAACGGCGACGGTGGCGAGGACCATTTCCTTCCGGCGCGCGGCTTCGCACTGCGCCTGTTCCCGCCGTTCGCGACGGATGCTTTCCGCCGCCGCCGCCGCCGCGGCGAGAATTTTTCCCGCTTCCACTTTCGCACGATGGAGGAGGCCGTCACTTTCCCCTTGGGCGGCGGCGAGAATTTCCGCGCACAACACTTCGGGCGAATTTTGACTGGTCGCGATCATTTAATTTCCCGGTTCGGGTTCAAGTCGAATGCCAATGGCTTCCTGCACCAACTGCCGCAGGCTCTTGCGTTCCCGGGCAGCGCCTGCCGGGCCGGGAATTTCAAGAATCAGCGGACGTCCCCGCCCGGAGCGGATTTCCTCCACCAGCGGGCGGATGCCGTCGGCGACCGTTTCGGTGAGAATGATGACGCCGCAATCGGGGCGCGCGGCGGCGCGCTCGACCGCCAGGGCGGCTTCCGGAGGAGCGGTGGCGACTTCGCCGGTCACACCGGCCAGCCGGAATCCGCGCACCGTATGCTCATCGGCGATGCAATGGAATTTCATCACTTTTGGAGCAGCAGCCAGATGGCGAAGGCAAAGCCGAGCACCGCCAGCCCTTCGCCCAGCGCCACAAACAACATGGCGCGCGGCAGCAATTCGGGTTTTTCCGCAATGGCGCCCAGGGCCGCCGAACCGATTCGGCCAACGGCATAACCGGCGCCCAGGATGCTCATGCCCACGGCAAAGGCGGCGGCCAGGCTCAAGCCAATGCTCCGGTAGGCCGACGCCGCATCCGCGGTCGTGCCGGCCGGGGCGGCATCCGCGGCCTGCGCCAAGGTGCCCACCAGGAAGGCTCCGGCCAGCGCGGTTCCGATCAATAAAAGAGCGCATTTTTTCATGGCACACCTCCGATTTTGCAGCCGCGGAGCGGCCGCCGGTTGTTTGGCGATGGTTTTCATTTTTCTGGTTTGAATTCAGATTCCAGGAGCAGTTTCAAATTTGACGCGCGCATTTATACAGACCGGGTTTCCGTTTTGGCCGACAGGCAAAACGGCTCAAACGGCTGGCCGTTGCCGGAAAAAAACTTGCCGAAGAATTCATAATATTCCAGACGCAACGTCTGGACGGCAGCAACGATGCCTTCCAAAACGATGGCCACCAGATTGCCAAGGACGATGATCAGCACGCTCAACACGCCGCCGGCGCCGGGCAGATGCCGGACTTGTTGGGCCATCATGAACGCCGCCAGCAGCAGGGCCGAATGGCTCATGGCGTAGGCGGCCAGACGCACAAAACTGATCGTGTTGGAAAAATAGCTCATCAAGCCTTCAAAGACTTCAACCAGCGAGGCCATGAACGAAGCCGACAAGCCGCCGGCGGCGGCTGGATGAGCACGGCGTTGCCGCACAAATTCAATCGGTTCCTTGAGCGTCCATCCCAGCACGGGGACCAGCAGGAAGAGGATGACGGCGGGTTTCACCAGCCCCATTGACCGGAGGGCGGCGAAGTTCATCAGCAAAGCCAGCGCGCCCCAAAAAAACAACAGGCCCGCCACGCCAAATTTATCCAGGAGACCGCCCAGGAGGTGGCCGCGCCGGAAATAGTTGACGACATTCAAGACCAGACCAATGCTCATCAGCACAATGCCAACGCCGATGGCCGTGGACATGAAACCCAGCGGGTCGCCTTCCAAGGGATCGTGCCAGAGCGCGAATTTTTTCAGCCCCGCCAGCCCAAAGTAACTTCCGTAAATCGCGCCGGAGATGATGCTGGCCGTGCCGCAGAACAGGAGCAGCAGGCCCACGTTGCGCAGTTGCGCCTGGCGGCTGCACCACCAGATCGCCAGCCCCCCGCAGACTAGCGTCAAGCCGTGTCCGGCGTCGCCAAACATCATGCCGAACATGAAAAGATAACTGACCGCCACGAACACCGTGGGCTCCAATTCGCGATAGGCCGGCAAACCGTAAGCCGTCACCAGCATGGCAAAGGGACGCAGCCAACGGGGATGGCGCAGCAGCACCGGAATGGCTTCCGTTGGCAATTTCTCCGCCGGGGTGGTTTCGAGGACGCAGCGGCCGCGGGTGATTTCTTGAACCCTCTGCTTTAACTCGGGCACGTCGGCGCTGGGAACCCAACCGGTCACCAGCAGTGAACTTTCCGTGCGCGGAAAATTCTGTTCCGCTTCCAACAAGCGCCGTTCGGCGCCCACCGCGGTTTCCAGCTGTCTCCAAAGCGGAGAAAACTCGCCCCAGAGCTTTTGCAATTTCGCGTTCAGTTCCTCAAGTTCGGCGGCAGCGGACTTTTGCCCGGCTTGATTTCGTTCCGCCCAGGCAGCGGTGGTTGCGCCGGCGACCACCGGCAGCGTTTGGGGCTGAAACCCGGCCTGCCGCAACGCGCGATCCAGGTCGGGCCGGCCCTGGCGGGTGGTCAGGGCCACCAGGATTTGGCGGCCCTCGCGTTCCGCCAGCGGAAGCAACGCCACCGCTCCGCCGGTTTGCAAGGTGGCGAAATTATTTGCCGGCAGCGAGCCCGTGACAAAATGCAGGAAAGAGGATTCGTCCGGCGGATCCAGCGGCAAATCAACTTCGCGGTAATCGGCAACCTGGCCCCCAACCGCCGTCATTTCCTCGAGCCGTTGTTGCAACTGTTGGCGCCGCTGGAGCAGTCCGCCAAACTGTTCCTCGAGCGGTTGGATATTTTTCTCCGCCTGCTCCAAGGACATTTCCGCCGGTTTCAGGGGCGCGTCAGCCGGCGGCAGTTCCAGGGATCGGCTGAGCGTTTCGAGCCGCGCCGAGACGCGTTCCAGCCGCGCCATGTCATCGCTCCGGTTGCGCGGCGACAGCGGCGCGGTGTCGGGACCCGCCGGGGTGCGGGTCAGTTGCACGACGCCGGCCTGGCCCAAATGACGCAGCACGGCGCGCGCATCCCGGTCGAGGAGGACGAGGCGCAGGCGCGTCATGGACACCGGTTTAAACATGCGCCGCCTCCCCTTCAGTGCGTGGCAGCAGGCGCGCCCGCGTTTCACGTTCATCAAGGCCCCACCGGATGCTTTCGGAGAGCGTGATGAGATTCGCGATTTCCATGCGCCGGACGCCAAAATATCCGGCCACGGCACCGACCCCCATGTGGCTGCGGCGAAACGCGGCGTTGGCCAGGCGCAGGTAGCGCTGCCACGCGAGCGATTCAATGGCTGAAATCTCCAGGGCCGGCTGACCGGCGCCCGTTCGTCCCGCCGCCGGCAAGGCGTCGATGACGATGCCCACGGCGCTTTTCGCCGCCGCTAGAATATCGGGGGCGGCCAATAACGCGCCAAACCAATCGCCGCCGGCCCCGCCGGCGTTGGCGCGCAACGGCGACAACATTTCCGCCGGCAGACCAAAATGAAATTTTCCGCGCGTGACGAGCATGAACTCGAACAAATCTATTTCCTGGGAGACCAGCGGACGGACGGTTTCCAATTCGCCGGCCGGAAGCCGGTCAGTGCGGATGAGCAACTCATGAAAGTAGCCGGCGTCCAGGGCCCCTTCGAGCAGAAATGGCTGCGGCTCGCGCTGGCTGGCCAGCGCCGCGCGGAACCGGTTGCGCGGACTGCCGGCCGGCAACCGGCTGGCAAATTGCTCAAGCGATTTTGCCACCGTCAACGCTGGATCCAGGACGAGGCTCGCCGGCAGCGCCACGAGGCGCGGCAGCAATTTTCCCGGCGGCACCTGATTCAAAAATCCCCGGAGCAGAATTTTGGCGTTCTCCACTTGGAACCGCACGAGCAGCCAGACGATGAAATCCTGGTCGTCGCCGTCCAAATGTTTCAGGCAGCCCGAGATTTCCGCCGCCAAATCCTGCGCCAGCCGGCGCTGAAAATCCGCGGCGGCGGGAAATTCCGCGCCCGGGAAAAGGGCGCGGCCGAGTTCGGGGACGCTGCGGAGGCGGCATAATTCATCCAGCCGGCCGGCTTCCGCCAGCCGGCTGCGGCGCGCGTGCAGCCGCGTCGCCAGATAATCGAGATCGTTGGAGGAGGCGCGCGTCATGGAGGTGGGGGGGTGTTCAAAGAACCTCCGCAAACACAACGCAAGGCGCCTGCCACCGCCTGCCGGGCCGTGGTCTCGTCCAGGCAGATGCTGGTTTCGACTTCGGCGGCGGCATGCGCGAGCCGCTCCGCCTTTTCGCGCGCGGCCTCCGCGGCGGCGGCCGCCAGAATTTTTTCAGCTTCCAGCTTGGCCTCGCGGCCCGCTTGTTCAGTCAGCTCGCGGGCCTGCCCGCGGGCCTGGGTGAGCAGCCGCTCGGCTTCGGCCCGGGCCGCTTGCGCCAGTTGCTTCGCCTCGCTCTCGGTCGCGATCACTTTTTGGATGACTTCCCTCATAATCCGTTTCCTGCCAGTCGCGCCCTCTGCCCTTACTTCACTTTTGCCGCCGATTCCAGTTTCAACCAGTTGAGAACGGCGTCAGCGATCAGCTTCGCCGTGTCGTCGTAGGAAATCCGATCGGTGTTGACGATGAGGTGGTAAATTTGGGGATCCTCAATGTCCTGACCGAAGTAATCCTTGAGGTAAAGCCGTTTGGCATCGTCCTGCGATTTGATGTAGGCGATCGCGGCGTGCCGGTCAAAATCATAAATTTCCTCCACCTGCTCGATCCGGTTTTCCAGGGAACCAACCAGCCGCACGTGAAACACATTGGGAAGCTTGGCGGTGATGACATTGGCTCCGCGCCCGACCAGGATTACGTAGCCGCCTTCGGCCAGTTGCCAGATGGTTTCAATCGTTTGTTCAACGATGCTGGCCGCGTTGGGTTGCTTGCTTTTGCGGAGCCTGGCCATAAACTCACTCAACCGGGATTTGCTGGATTCAGGAAGCAACTCCGCCAGCCGCGCGGACATCAAATGATCTTCCAGCACTTTCTTGATGAGGTTTTGGTCGAAGATGGTCCAGCGGCATTCATAAGGCGCATGGGGCTGCAAATACTCGGCGAGTTTGGAGGCCACGGTGCGTCCGCCGGAACCGCACAGGCGCGAAATGGTGATGGCTGGCCGGGCTGACGGCGGATCGGGGCCTTCCACGTTCCGCCGTCGTTTGATGTGGAGCAGGCATTCTTCCAGATTAATATTCTTCCACATTATTGAACTTATAGCCCTTGGCGCTAATTTGGATAGATGAAAATAATTGTTATTTGAATGGCAAAATACAGTTATCCTGACAATGCAAATGGGACAAGGTCTTCAGCACCGGACCATCCCCATCAGTCAATCCTCCATCGGTCGTGGCTCCTCTGATTTGCAAACCGGCGCGGCCAACGGAGGCGGCGCTTCCGAACCGGTGCCATCCGCCATCTGCCAGCCTGGCTTTTATCCGTGTCGATTCGCGGTTAAAATCCTGCCTGCCCAGTTCGTGGAAATTTGTGAAATTGGTGTCTTCCCGTCGGATTTCGTCTGGCCAGCCTGCGGCCGTCATCCGTGTGTCCCTGAGTCCATCGGGGGTCTGAATTGCCCCAACTCCGCGCGCAGACGCACCCCGGGCGAGGAAGAAGATGGTGGAGGCGGCGGGAGTTGAATTCATCAGATGAGAAAAATGACTTTTCGCAATCGTGCGCCATGCGGCATGGAATTGTTGCCAGTAATGATGCAAATGCGAGTTCGCATTTTTCGTGGTCCGCTGGCATCACGCACCAAAGCGCACCAACTGACCGATGGCCTGTCCCGTCCTGTCCCGTCATCAAAACGTGGGGGGGCGGGGGGGTGCTATCGGCAGACAGGCCGATATGGCACGACTGATTGGGGCGCGAAAAATTAATATCCAAAAAGCCCTTTTTGACAACGCGCAACGCGACTGATTCCTCAATGTCCCGCCACCAGATTCGTCTGCTGCACGCGTCGCCACAAGCAAATCGTCCGGGTGAATTCAGTATGTGTCTTGCGCCCACACACGAATAATCAGCGACACACCTGTGAACTTGGCTCGGATTTAATGGGGAGAGTCATTTGAGCCAGGGAGTCTTATTTCGCGGGTGCTTCAAAATTTGAAGGGGCCACACCAAAATGGAACACGGAAAAATCATCCGCCGCGTGTTGCCTACAGCCAGCAAGCCGAAATTATTTCTTCGGATGTGCTTTTTTGTGGATGGCCTCGGCCTCGGCAATCAGTCGGGCCAACGGCATTCTCAGCGCGGTAGCCAGTTTTTTGGTGACGTTCAGGGTGGGATTGCGCAGGCGTCGTTCCAACATGCCGACGTAGGTCGGATGCAAGTCGGACTTTTCCGCCAGCATTTCCTGCGACAATGCCCTGCGCTCTCGATGCCGACGGAGCACCAAGGCGAACGCATCCGACATTTCCAAACGCCGCATAGCACCAGCATGAGGCAAAATCGCGCACAGGAACACAGACAGTTGTATTGAATACAATAGTCATGTTGTTTTGCGCTTGACAGATGATAAGATATTGACAAGGATCAATCCGGATGTGCTTGGGAATTGAATGAATCTATGATGACCACAATTGGAGTAAATAATGCTTTGGGGAGGTTCGCAACCAAGAGATTAATTGCCGCGCTGATGATGGGGGCCGCGCTGGCGCTGGCAGCCGAGCCTGCGCGCGGCGATTCGTCGTCCGACCTCAACCTCTCGCCGGGTTCAACCCCAACCCTTTTGTTCACCTCCGCAGACTTGGGGTTCGCCAACTTGATGACGGACGAACAATTGACCAATTTCTTGGACGTGCTGGCGGTGACGCCCACCGTGCCCTATGCCGCCCTGCTCACCAACAGCTTAGGCCTACAGGCCGGTGGAACATTCTTTTCATTGCAGCATCTGGGTGAATGGCCACCGATGCCTTGCGACCCGACGCATAGTGCGGTTTGGCAGATGAGCAACTGCTTTTTGGTGGACGATTTGGGCTTCAAATATGACGCGATTGGAAAATCAAAGACCAGACAATCGTCGGGCCTGACTGTTACGGCGGACGCCGTGACTGGCCCGCCCGGCTTTAACGACACCAATAGTACCAGCACCAATTTCGAAGCCTCTGACGTTAGCTTCTTGAACTTCATCCCCTACGGCACGAACCTGTATTTGTGCCAAGGGGTCGTTTCCGGCGGATACCTGAACGCTGTCGCCAGTAACACAATAGCCGATGTTTACTACGAGCTTCAGTCCTGCACGAATCTTCTGCAACCGAACTGGCAGTCGCTTGGCTTTTTCTCCGGCTCGGAACTGACCAACTGGACGGCGTGGTCAATTTTTCAAGGCCAGCAGACCAATTATTTCATCAGAATACGTTCGTGGATAGACAGTTACGATATCGGCATCCCGGACTGGTGGCAAATCTTCTATTTCGGCACGAACGGCATCAACCCGGCCGCAAGCGTGGCGGGCGACGGATATAGCAGTCTCCAGAAGTTTGAGATGGGGCTCAATCCGACCAATTACTACAATCCGAACGGCCCGCCCGGATTCTTCGGCTATTTAGATGCCACCGGAACGAACGTCTTCATCGGCTGGAGCCCGGCGCCGGGGCCGGTGCTCAATTACTCGATCCAGCGAGGCATTTCCAATTCCCTGTCTGGCCTCTACACCTATTCCCAAATCGGCACCGTAAGTTCCAACGCCAGCTTCATTGAAGATGTGGGCGCGATCAACAACAGCAATGCGACGAACGACATCTACCAGTTGGAAGCCGCCTATCCGGGCGACAGCTTGTCCGGCACGAATACTTGGATTGTGAACTGGTATGGCCAATACGGCACATCGGGAGCGCCCTATGGTCCGCCGTTCGTGACCAATTTCTACGCGTATGTGGACACCAACGCGGCGAATGTTCTGCTCACGTGGAGCCCCGCGTCCAGCGTGGCCACGAACTACCTAATCGAACGCGGCATCTATAACGCCAGCAGCGAGACCTACGTCTATCACAAGATCGCGTCCCTGAACCCGGCCACGAACTCATTCAAGGTGACCGCGCCGTTCACGAACGCCAACAACTGGAGCGACAATTACGCGATCATTCCGGTATATCCGGGTGGGGTGGGAGCCGTGATGGCGGTTTCACCGGTCAACGTCGGCTGGACCAACGGCGTGGCGGGGCCGACCTCCTTCTACGGGTATGCGGACGGGACCGGGACCAACCTGGTGTTGGCTTGGACGCCGGCAGCCGGGACGCCAACGAATTACGTCATTTTTGAAGGCAACACCAATTCCCTGGGAGCTTTTGTCTACAGTAAACTCGCCATCGTCAAAGGCGGCACGAACACCCTCACAGTGACGAATGGATACAACAATCTTTACGAGGGCTACGCCGTATTTGCGGTTTACACGAACGGCAGCCAGTCCCAGGCCGCCTTCTGGCAGTCGGCCAACGGCACGCCCGCGCCGGGCAACTTCGTGGCCTACTTCGATACGACGGGGGCAAGCGTATGGCTCTCGTGGACCGCGCCGACCGGTGCCATTACCGGTTATCTCGTCACGCGATTCGATTGGAATGGCGAATATTTCCAGGCTACCGTCGGTTCCACCACCACTTCGTACAAGGATACCAACGCCGTGCATACGAGTTCATTCGACACGAACTACACCCAATACACGGTGCAGGCCACGTATGCAAAGGGTGGCGTGTCCTCAACTGCCGTCGCCTCAGTCGGCCCTCTGCCAACGCCCGCAAGCCTTTCGGCTACGTTGGATACGACCGGCAAGAATGTCGTGGTGACATGGGCCGCTGTGCCTGGCGCGGTCGATTACGTAATCGACCGGGGCGTGCTGAGCCCCACGACCGGCAAATACAGCTATTCGACCATTGCCACGGTCGGTTCGGGTGTGACCTCGTATGTGGATACGGGAGCCATCGCGGGAGTAAACAGCTACAACAATCTTTATGAAGTCATGGCGGTTTTCCCGGGTGGTGTGGATTCAGGACTGACCGCCTCCTCCATTTCCGAATCGTCGGACATTCCCTTGGACAATGTTTATGTCTCAGCCAATCTGATACGCAACGGAACGGGCCGCTGGCAGGTGATGTTTTCCGGTTTGCCCACCAATAGCCCGCAGACCATTCAACTGACTTTTACGGACGATTTTGACGATGTGGTCCAGACCAACCTCTGCACGACGAATTTGCCCGGCGGCATCTTCCAGCTTCCGGACGCCTTCGCCTTGGACCTGACCAGCTATGATCTCATTTTCACGCTGACCGTCCAACTGTTCGGGCCGAATGGTGAACCGGGGCAAATTGCCCAAGCTGGCTATTTCGGGGCCGATGCGCCCTATTTTGTGGACGGGCGGCAGCACCTGAAACAAAATCTTAAGTTTTTGCTCCGTGCGGCCCCGATGAACCAGTTGTTTTTCAGCATAACGAATGCAGCCGATGCTTTGCCCGATTACGACACTTTCGTGGGGCAATATAACGAAACGTCGACCAATTTCGAAGAATTCAGCTTTCTGCACCACAGTCAACAAACGGTTGAGGATCTGGATTTCTTCCAACTCGACAACTTGTGGCCGTTCACGGCCAATTATGAATTGGCTAATTATTTCGTGGATACCAGCCGCACTTACTATGAACCAACGGTTGGAATAGCAGAGGTTTACGGGACCAACAGCTTCGATTTTTCACCCAATTTTGCAACCAACATTCCGGCCCCGCCGGTATTGACGCATGCCGACCCGTATTGGATTTTGCAGCCAGGCTTTGCCTGGGCCGACGGCAGCCCGGCCAGTGATTGGGCCATAAACCTGAACGCCGGTGACACCAGCGCGAGCCTGAGCAGTGGGAGCCAAAATCTGTTTGGTTTGGCATTTAACAGCGGCTGCATCATCGGAGAATACAACGACTTTATCTATGACACGCTGGCTCTGAACAGCGAGGTCACGGTGCCGACCGACTATCAAATCGTTGCCTACGCCAGTTGGTGTCCGGCTCCGACATTGTCGCTGGTGAATTACTATTTTGCACCCATGCTTCCAGCGGAAAACGGAATCACTGGTGCCAGCGGTGTGGAGTTGCCTGGCGAAATTGACCCGGACGGCGGTTCCAATGTTCAGCCGTTTCCGGTGCCAATCGAGGACGACTTCAATGTGACCAACCAGACGACGACGATGATCGCCTCGGTCGGCCAGTCGATGATCATCGGCGGGTGGGCGAAATACTCGGTGGGAAGCAGTGGCAAATTCGCCTACTTGGGGCAATACTTCGTCACGAATGCCTTTCTGCTCAACAGCAACGGCATGGCGACCACGAACACGGCGGGGGTATTGTCGCCCTACGGGGAGTTTTTACCATTGCAGGCGGGTGTTGCGCAAGTGACCACCATGTCGGATATTGACGCGCCATACCAACAGGGGACGAATTTCTTGCGAATCATATCCATGAATGTGGACGCCAATCATGATGGAACGATGGATCTGACCTATGCCGGGCCGGACCAGACCTCGGCTTCACGCCCATTTCGGTTTTGGGCCAATGATGACCAAGATAGCGGCGACTTCGGCGGGAATTTTGGCATCCCTGGCCAAGGCGCGCAAGGTGACGGCAGTCGTTGGGCTGGGTCATACGGGTACATAAATCCAATCAACGGTTACGGTTCGTGGGAACATAATTATCACGTTAACGGCCGCCGTGACTTGGTGGACTGGTTCCCCGTCTATCTCAACATTAACAGTTTGTTCCAAAGCAACTCCTTGAGCGCGGGTATCAACTATAATGACCCCACCTACCAGTTTGTTTTGAGCCAGGCCGACGGCGTTTTAAGATTCCTTACCACGGACTTGACCCCTACGAACTACATGAATTACCTGCTGGACACCAACGAATCCGGCACACTTGCCACTTGGGGGGTGGCTTTTCCGGTTATGCCAACCGGGGTTGCTTTGCCGTCCTATTTCATAGGTAATATTGCGACCAATAATGGTGGCATCCTGCTCGTGGAAGCCGCCACGAACACAACCCAATCGCTGGTGCTGACGATTTACCACGGCACCAACCAGATTGCGCAGACACAGCTTTATCTGAGCATCAGCGGCGTGGAGCAGATGTTCCGGAATAAAAATTTGATGCTGGACTCCAATGACATTGCGCCCGCCGACCGGCTGACGGATGCGAGCGTGCCCAATGAACCGGATACCATTGACAAGAATTTCGTATTCTTGCACGGCTACAATGTGAACACGAATGAAGCGCGCGGCGTGGCGGCGGACATGTTCAAGCGGATGTACTGGTCCGGCTCGCACGCCAAGTTTTGGGCGGTGACGTGGGAGGGGGCGGAGAGCAAAGGCACGCCACCCTTTTATAATGCGTTGACGCCTAATTATCACACCAATGTGGCCAACGCGTTTGCGACCGCCTCCAATCTGGCGAATTTCGTCGCCAGCCTGACCAATTCCGGGCCGGTGGTCGCGGCGGCGCACAGTTTGGGCAACATGGTGGTATTGAGCGCAATCAGCGATTGGAACGCCCCCATCAGCCAGTATTTTATGATGGATTCCGCCGTGCCGATTGAAGCCATTGATTCCAGTGCCACCACCAACTTCATGATTTACTCCACCGGGCTGAACGACTGGCCACCGTACACGAACCGGCTGTATGCCAGCGACTGGTATAAATTATTCCCTTCCACCGACGCCCGGAGCACGCTGTTCTGGAATAATCGGCTGGGCAATCTGGGCGATGTGGATGTTTATAATTTTTATTCCAGCGGGGAGGAAGTGCTGCGCACCTACACGAACGATCCGCCGTCCAGTGTGCTGGGCAAGGTGCTGACCCAAGTGACGGACTTCTGGCCGTTCGGGATACCGTTCGGCACCTACACTTGGTATTGGCAGGAGAAAGGCAAAGGAACCTGTTCCCAAGATTGGTTTTTAGGCAGTTCACACGGCGGTTGGCAGATGAACTACAATCCGCCCTATCTTTACAGCAGTAATGGTCTGCCAGCTTTCACGTCGCCAGCGCAAGCCCTGGCCATTCCCAACTCTCAACTAATGACGAATGCGTTTTTTAATCTGAGTTCTACCAATTGGGGCACCGCCGATCTCGCCCTCTATGGCCCAAGCGGCAGCGCGTATGCCGCTGCCAACCGCAACCGCATCCTGTCTGATGCGATCCCGGCTCTGTCGGAGGTGGCAGGGGCAAATCCAGTGCCAAGTTTTGACAACAACCACAATCTGAATATGAATACGCCTCAATTTCAAAATGGTTGGTCAATAGGCCGAACCGGCGGTGAAGTTGGCAAGTGGCACCATTCGGACTTCGTTCAAATGGCCTACACTTTCACCTATAAACTTTTCAACCAATTTGTCACAACCGGAAACCTCAAATAATTATGAAAAAACTCTTTTTTCTGACCTTGTTTGTTCTGGCGGTCAATGGTGGGTTTGCCCAAACCAGCGCCGACGAGCACGAATGGAAGGCGACGGTAAAAGTGGTTGACGAGAACGGGTTATCAGTGGACAGAGCAGACGTGAAAGTAGGCTACTTTACCAACAACGACACGGTTGAAATTGAAGGAATCACCGGTACGAACGGCATATTTGAAGCCAGCCATGCCACTTCAACTTTCAATTATGTGGAATACAAGTTGGCCTTTAGAATTGAAAAAGAAGGGTACTATGGAACCCGGTCGGAATGTGATCTTGGACTCCCCTATGATGCGGTAAAGTGGAATCCCACTATCACGCTGTTGCTTAAGAAAGTCGGCAAACCGATTGGCATGTTCGCAAAATGGGTAAATGAAAATCCACCTGCGTTAGGCCAACCAGTAGGTTATGACTTGATGATTGGCGATTGGGTTTGCGATGGGCACAAGGGAGTGAGTAAGGATATCATTTTTCAAAAGTGGGCTTATCGAAAATCGGGGGCGGATTACGAGTACAAAGTGAAAGTTACATTCCCGAAAAAGGGCGACGGAATCCAAATCTATACTATGCCAGAATCAGAGGCTGGTAGTGGCTTGCGCTCGCCGCACGAAGCACCGCCGGATGGTTACCAGCCGGAATTAAACAAGGAACGTAGCGCGCACCCCGGCCAACCGCCTAAAAACGACAGCGACCCGAACCGGATTTATTTTTTCCGCGTGCGTACTGCCTTGGACCACAACGGCAATGTTGTCAGCGCCCATTACGGGAAAATCTATGGCGACTTCATGCAGTTCACCTATTACCTCAATCCGACGCCCAACGACCGGAACATTGAGTTTGATCCGAAGCAGAATCTGCTTGGCGGCTTGCAGTCTTTTGAACGAGTCAGTGCGCCTTAGCCCTGGCAAAGCTCCATCATCATTAATGAGCCGTTTAAATTTGAAGCTGCCGCTATTCCTATTGGCGCTGACTTTCACTGCGACAATTGGCACGGCCGCCCCTCCTTTTGACACCGCCATGCCGCTCAGCTTTTTTACGAATGTGGCGGGGCGTCTTTTGTCCAGCGAGTTGCATGTGAATTTGAGCCACCTTCAAATTTATCCCACAAATCAGTACACACCGTCGGTCCAGCGGTTGCTGCAAGTGACGGCCAATATTTTGGATTCTGAAAACACGAACGCGTATCCGTCGGTGTTCCGGCCTCTCTTTTCAGCGGACGCCTCGAACAACGTCTTCATCATCGGCTACCAGCAGGTGACCAATGTTTCCGGCCCGTCTGACCCGCTGTTGGCCGCGCCGTATGATGCCACTTCACCAAGAATCTTTGCAGGCGCTACGAATCCTCTCGCGGACAGATATGGCCCAGTGAATTTTTATAGTATCCCTTGGGTTATTGGCTCAAAAAGGAATCTGCCTAATTTCAACCAGATGTCGCTTTTGACGACCGCTACGGTGGTGCGCAAACTGGAGCTTACCCGCACTTCCTTGAATCCCAGTTCAGCTATCTATGCTACCAACCAAGCGTATATTGTTTGGGTGACCAATCAGTTGGGCGTGACCTTCTGGAATTCTTACAGCAACGCTATTACTAGTGCCCAATTTAATGGGCAACAAATCACGGTGGTGATTTCCGACGGCTTGAACATGTGCATGACCAATCAATGGCACAGCTTCCAAGATTGGCCGCTGCACGAGAACTATTCGCCAACGAATTTTTCGACAAACATGGTCCTGAATACTTGGCCGGGTGCAGGTTGGGGAAACATCGGGGCGTCGTTGGCCACTCAAACGCCGCAAGCGGAGTCGTTTGTTTCATTTAGCTGGCCGCTCCTCTACCAGAGCCCGCTGGTTTATAATGACACTAGTCACGATTTTGGCGGCGGAACATTTGAACCACTTTCGGAACTGGATCAACTAGGTCTGATCATAACTAACTACCTACAGGCATACATTTTAATCGGCAATCAAGTGG
>Ga0326728_10015069_pt1 | contig 16183 bp, 15 predicted proteins | sample MB3enrmetagenome_FD_207602 | JGI IMG/M metagenome (GOLD analysis project Ga0326728, IMG submission 207602) | Lab enriched peat soil microbial communities from McLean, Ithaca, NY, United States - MB31MN | ecosystem: Environmental > Terrestrial > Soil > Wetlands > Peat | place: USA: New York...
GAGCCCGTCGCGCTCGGCGGCCCGTGGGAAGTGCGGTTCGCGCCCGGGTGGGGTGCTCCGGAGTCGGCCACCTTCGACCGCCTGATTCCCTGGAACGAACACCCGGACGAAGGAGTCCGGTTCTTTTCCGGCACAGCCGTGTACCGGAAAACATTCGAGCTCGACGCGGCGCGCGCCGCACGGCCGGTTCGGCTGCGACTTGGGCAAGTGAGAAATATCGCGCGAGTAGGCGTGAACGGGAAGCCGCTCGGCGTGGTGTGGACGGATCCCTGGTCGGTAGACCTCACCGGGGCAGTGAAGCCGGGCCGGAACGATCTGGAGGTGGAGGTCACCAACCTCTGGGTGAACCGGCTGATTGGCGATGCTGCTCTGCCGGAGGAGAAACGGCTGACGAAAACGATTGTCCGCCGCAGAGCGGATGACACGGGCCGGTCGGGGGTGATGCGCGGTTTTCTGGCTACCTCCCCACTGCAGCCGTCGGGCCTGATTGGCCCGGTGGAGCTCGAGTTCGGCGAACTCCGCGACGTGCGTCTGTAGGCTCTGAGAGGCTTCCGGATGGCTGATCGAGAAGTGGAAGTGGTGGCGGAGCGATTCCGGCCCTGCGCCGCTACAAATGAATTGGAGAGTAGTGAAATGGCAGAAAACAGCGTGATCTCCCGCCGCGACTGGATGAAATTTACCACGGGCACCGCCCTAGCGGTCCCGCTTTTCAGTCAGGGCCACCCTGAAGTGCAGCCGCTCCCGGCCAGCCCGCACACTCCTTGGAACGAACCCAGCGTGTTCCGGCGTGTGACCCTGGAGATGAGCTTGAAGCCGTTCCGCAGCATTGACGAGCACGGCATCCGGTCCGTGTGCGAGCACGTTTTCCGCCAGTGGGCGCCTCTGCTCCAGCGCGCGGATGGGTGCGCGATCATGCTTTGGACCGCCGACGGAAGTGAAATCCTGAATTACCGCGGGTCGATGAGCGATCCAATCGAGTGGGCCCGCTACATCGGCATCGTGAACCCCCCGAGGCTACCGCCAAAAGCCGATCCGTCGGAGATCAACATTCACCAGCAGGCCCGGCTTTACATGGCGGACCCTCCGAAAATCACCTACGGCACGCTGAAACAGATCGTGCAGACGTTCAAGACCGTGGGGCGGGCGATGACGGGTAAGCCGGTTTCCGCCGGCGCCACGTTCGACCCGGGCCCGGAGTTCGCACGCTCGCCGTTCAAATATGAGAAACACGCTGAAATCGCCATGGGCCAATGGGTGGATTGCAGCGCCACGCTCAACGGCGATACGGAAGCCTACGCCGGTTTTCCGCACGGCATTCCCCAGGGCACGCCGTTCGGCACCTTCTTCGGCCGCCAGACACAGCGTTTTCTGACCGATCTCGGGTTCGACTACATCTGGTTCTCGAACGGTTTTGGATTCTCCGTGACAGCGTGGAACGTGAAAGGCGCGCTCTTCGATGGCGAGGCCTTCCATCCGGAAAAGGCGGCCGCAATCCGCGAGAAGATCCTGGCCTTCTGGAAAACGTTTCGCAAGGAATGCCCGGCTTTCCGGGTGGAATGCCGCGGCAGCAATCTCTCGACCGGCGCCGACCTGAGCGCGGGCGCATCGCCGGTGAAGGATATCTACGATGGCGGCTTCAACATGGTGGCCCCGCCCAACTTCCCGTGGGCCGCAATCGACGGCGACTTCGGCCTGGAGATATCGGGCTATCTCTCGCACATCGCGCACCTGCCGCCCGGCGAGGTGTTTCCGTTCCGCTTCTACACCCATGACCCCTGGTGGCTGAACAGTCCCTGGTTCGATCGTTACGGGCGCGAGCCGCACGATATCTATCTGCCGCTGGCGCTGGCGCGTCTGAACCGCGAGGGCAAAGTCACCCCGCCGTCATTCCTCGAGTTCCTGACCATCGACAACTCCTATGGCGAACTGCCGGACCAGTGCCCGAACGAGGTCACACCCCATATCCTCACCGCCATGGATCACTTCTCCGACGAGCCCGGGCTGCTCACCTGGGTGTACCCGTTCCGCGAGTTCCATGAGAAAGTATTCGGGGGCGCGGCGCGGCCGAGCGAGGTGTTTTTCAGCGATTGGTTCATGCGGAATGCCGTCAGCGCCGGACTGCCGCTGAACACGGTGGTCTCGACCGACAACTTTCTGGCGTCGCTGCGCGCCGGGCCCGAGGTCTATCGCGACACCATCCTGCTGACACCCGTTCCGGCGGCAGGCAGCCCGCTCGAGGCAGCGCTTCTCGAGCGTCTGCGCTTGGGACAGAACGTTCTCCTTTACGGCCCGGCCACGCACGCGAGCGCGACGCTCCTCGACCTGCTGAATCTCCAGGTGGCCGCGCCGCTCACCGGCGAACTGGAGATCCGGTCGTTGCTCGAAGGCGACCAGATCCACCATGGCACTCCGGCAACCCGGATGCTGCATCGCGATGCCACTTCAGGCGGCGGCATCGACACAGTCCTGGCGCACCCGGGAGCGGCGGGGGCGGATGTTTGCGCCACCGTTTCCGGCGGATCGGGCGAGCGCGTCTTTGCCATCGCACGGCAGGCCGGATCCGGCCGGCTCGCCTGGGTGCGCGGCAGTTTATCCAGCCGCATCACCCGGGCCGCCCTGCCCCAGCCCGACGATCCAAAGGCGCTCTTCCAGGCCGAGTACCTGATGCGCTACATGCTGGCCCGATTCGGATACGCTCTGAAAGTAGAGAAACCGTCGCTCGAGACCCGGAATCCGCTGCTCCTCGTGGCCCGCAGCAATAATGGTTTCTTCTTCTCCGGCTACTGCCCTTCGACCGTAGCAACCATCCGCCTGCAGTTCCCGCACGGCGCTCCCATTCTGCTGGGATATGAGACCTGGCTGGAGAACGGGCGTTCGACATACAACATGCCGCGCGCCTGGCATCGCGAGTGCCGCTGCTTCGTCGAGCAGACGGAAGAAGCGGAAGTCTCCTGCGTGGAGGCGGTTTCGGAGGAGATCGGGATCCGGCGCCGGATCTTGCTGAGCGGTCTGAAGGCCGCGACGGTCCACTTTTACCCCGAGGTCCGGCCCGCCGGCCCGCCTGTCCGGATGGAGAACAACTCGCAGCGCATCACCTACTCGGCCCAAGACTCGGGCCGGCGGCTGGTGGCGCGAAACGTCACGGGCGAACTGCGGATATCGTGGGGATGAGCGGCATCGCGAGGGGTGGAGCGCGCTTCAAGAGTATTGCGGATAAAAGCTGCGCGGAGGTGAATCAGGAATCCGGAACGCGCGGACGGCTTCCCGGTTCACGTCGAGGCCGAGCCCCGGCGTGTCAGGCACCTCGATGCAGCCGTCTCGAATGGTAAAGAGTGTTTTGCCGTTCAGCACTTTGAGCGCGGGGCTCCACTGCTCCTCGGGCAGAAAAGGCGGGGTGATGATCGCCAGTTCCTGCCACTCCGCTCCGACCGCCGCGCTGGCTTGAATCCAGCCCGGAAGCCGCAGCGCCATCGCTCCATGCAGGATGACCGGCTTGTGAAAAGCTTCGGCCAGCGCCGCGATTTTCCGAACCGTGAAAATACCGCCGCAGATCACTGCGTCCGGTTGCAGGATGTTGTAGGTATCGTGGACCAGGCACTCGCGAAACGGATCCAGGCCCTGGAACCTCTCGCCTCCGCTGATCGGGATGTCCGCGTCCCGGCCCAGGCGCGCCGGGGAGAAAAAGTCCTCCCGGGCGAAAGGTTCTTCGAGCCACCGCACGTTATGTTTCTTGAGCGCGCGAGCAACCCTGAGGGCCGTGTCATAATCCCACAACCCGGTCAGATTCGCGGTGCGGTCCACCATGATTGAGAAATCAGGTCCTACGGCTGCGCGGATCTCCCCGCATGCATTGGCATCGTCCATTGGGTTCGGCCGGTTGACGCGGATCTTGATCCCCTGGTAGCCGGCTCGCTGGATCTTTGCCGCCCAGTCGGCCTGGTCTTTGATCGGCACATTGGACTGGTCCGTCTTGCCCCTCCAGACGCAGGTGAGGTACACCTTGAGGCGCTGCCTGGAACCCCCGAAGAGGCGATAAACGGGCTGGCCCGCGATCTTGCCGATGGCGTCCCAGATCGCGTGCTCCACCCCTCCCCACTGGCCAAGACCCGCCTTCAAGTGCTGCTCGATCGCAAAAAGGTCCTTCCCCACCAGGGCGGGCCGGATGACGTGCTCCAGCAGGTGGGCTTCCGTTCCGCGGTCGAAGCAGCAGCCGCGAACGCCTGCGTCTGTGTCCACTTCGTAGAACGTGTTGCGCGCGTACTTGCCCGCTTCAAGTTCTTCCCGCGGGATGGGGATCTCGATCGGAAAGATGTCGACATTCGCGATCCGCACGGGTTTGGCGGCCGCGGCCACCAGCCGGACAGGTTGACTGAGCGCGGTCACCGCTCCCCCGGCGGCGCCCAGAAAATTTCTTCTAGAAGGCATCTGAATTGCAACCTCCAAAAAGCCGCCACACCCTCCGCGATTCACCTGGAGATCTTTCCCACCTGATTCCGCACCTTCTTCAACAAGTCAAAACCATCATTCGCCCGGGCCACCCGACCCGGCAGACTCATCCAGGCCTCACGATAACGGATTCAATCCCCAAGGCATCGCCGATCCGCCGCAGTGCCCCGGCACGATGCCCGATCCCCAGGGCGAAGTGGTGCGTCGGCCCTTCCCCCACCCAGGCTTTGAAAAACGTCCGTGCATCGGGCTTGAAGTAGCCATGGGTGTTGGTGTTGCCCGTCGGCGGAATCGGCCCGCGCACCGATTCGCCTTCGGCGATCACAAATTTGAAACGGCCGTCGAACTTCTGCGTCACTCCCAGCATCGTGATCGGCCCTTCGCGGATTTTGAATTCGACCGACACGCCGGAGCCCGGCTTGCCGTGGTACTTCAGCAGGCTCCGCAGCACCGGCCGGCCATCGGCAATGTTGAGATGGTGCGGCCCGTCGTGCCCGACCAGGATGAAGTCCTGCTTGAAATCCATTGGATGGAATTCGGCAAAAGAGCCGCCGATGTCGAGCCGGTCCATTATGAGCATCGCCACGCAGGTCTTCAGATCGGACTCGCCGCACATCGGAAACCCGGCCGCAGTCAACAGCGAGTTGCCCACGATGAGCTTGGTGGCCAACTCGCGAGCTTCCGAGCCCGGACGGCCGCCATAGTAGTAGGCCAGTCCGTCCAGCGAGTAGCGGTGGATGAATTTCTCCAGCGCCGCAGCCGCGCGGGCGGCCGAATACAGGTCTTCCTCGGTGACCTTACGGGTGATCGGATCGCTCTGGGGGTCCGGAAGATCGAAGAAATCCAGAATCTGACGCTTCTTTTCTTCAAGCTCCGCTGCCGTGACCGTGCTCTGCTGCTCGAGAAGGTCATCGATCTCGGTTTGCACGATGTGGATGCCGAACTGCGCTGTGAATGCCGTCTGGTCCGAGTGCATGTCGAGCATCGCCTCGATTGGATGGCCGAAGTGGCCGATGCGGGCGCCTCGCACATCGTGGAGCACCTTGGCGATCTGGCACCACTCCCGCAACTCTGCATCGGCGGCCATATCCCCGTGCAAATAGCCGATCACCATCTCGGGGGCCTTCCGGCCCATGCGGATTGCGGTGTTGGTGAACTCCGGAATGGCGCAGATGTTGTCGTTGCAGAGCTGCATATAAGTCGATGCCCGCTCGTAGTCCATCGCCTGCATCGGCTGCAGCGCGAGCAGCACCGTTGGGACCTTCAGCTCGCGCGCCATGATGCCCCAGGTGGAGCTGTTGGCATAGGTGACCATGTTGACGAATACCAGGTCTGGGGTGCACGCCTGAATTTCCCTGACCGTGCGGTAGGCGGCCTCGGCGTCGTCCACCATTCCGAAGTCGGAAAGCTCGACGCCGTGGTCTTTGATGCGGCGGGCCAGTTCCCTATGGTAGCCCATCAACTCGTCGAGCAACCCTTCGAACTGCGCCCAGTAATCTCGATGGCCCACTGCAAACATGGCCACCTTGGCGGCAAGGGCCTTGCGCCGGGTGATGCGCAGCCGCGCATCCCGGGGTACTCTTTCCAGCGACACTAATGGTTCGTTCATAGAAAAGCTCCGCAACGGTCCGACTGCGTTCTGGAACGCAGGTGGATCGGCTCAATATTTCGGATCGTGAACAGCAGAATTAACACGCAGAAAGGGTAAGTGAGCCCGGCGGCGATAAACACCGGCGTGTAGGAGATACTCTGGACGATTTTCCCGATGAGTAAGCTTGTGAGAAACCCGCCGATTCCTCCAGCGGTTCCGGTCAGCCCGATGACGGTCCCCACGTCGCTGCTCGGAAATAAGTCCCCGATCATTGTCATATAATTCGTCATCCAGAAGCCATGCGCAAACATGAGCACGCCCATCAGCAGGATGGCGCTCTCCGCTCTTTGCGCAACAACGGCCAGGATGGATACCGGCGTCAGGAGAGCGGAAGCAAGGAGAATCGCTTTGCGAGCCTTGTCTACGGTCATGCCGTGCAACACCAGCCGGTCGGAAACCCATCCGCCGAGAACCGACGAGACTCCCAGAATCAGGAAAGGGATCCAACTGAGTTGGCCGATTCTCTGCAAAGAAGCCCCGCGGACCTCATTGAGGTATTGCGGAATCCAGAACATGTAGAAATAGAGGACCGGATCAAAAAAGAAGCGAGCCAGGATCAGGCCTCGGACCTGCTTCAATCGGAAGAACTCAACCCAGGGAGTGGCACGCGGGGTCTTCTGCGGTTCTGAAGGGGCGCCGGCTTCCTGCAGGATATACTGCCGCTCGGCGCCGGATACGAAACGGGAATTCCCGGGCAGGGAATACATCAAGTACCAGGCCAGCAGCCACAGTGCACCAATAACGCCGGTCAGCAGGAATGCGCCACGCCAGCCGACATAGACCGCGACCCACGCGACGACAGGAGGAGCGATGACGGCGCCAATGGCCGATCCGCCGACCGTGGCGAAGCCCATCGCCACGGCGCGCTCCTGTTTGGGAAACCACTCCAGCACTCCCTTGGCGGTACCGGGGAAACAGCCGCCTTCGCCGAATCCCAAACAGAATCGGAGAAGCCCGAGCTGCGCCGCGTTATGCGCGATGGAGTGCAACAGGCTCGCCAGGCTCCAAATCCCGACCGACAAAGCCAGTCCCCGCCGCGTGCCCAATCGGTCGATCAGCCGCCCGCCGATCGTGAACATCGCGCTATAACTGAGCAGATACGCAAACAAGACCCAGGAATAGCTGACATTGTCCATGCCAATGGCCGAGCGGATGATCGGCGCCAGCACCGACAGAACCTGCCGGTCGAAAAAACTCAAGCCGGCGGCCAGAAACAACACCGTGGCAATCCACCATCGAAAACGTCGGATCTTCATAGCTCTGTGTCGCCCGTGGCTCGATCAGAAGCGGACATCCCGTTGTTGCCCAAATTCAACCCGCACGGGTCCGAGGAGGCCCGACCGTAATAGAGAATCGGTAGATTTAATTTGCTTGCTGTTTTCAGACGAATAGCTTCTAAAGAGTTGGCATATCCTCTGAGCGGCGCGGAGTTCTTCCGCGGTCATGGTGTACGTCCCCCTTTCCTCCATTTCATGGGCTCCTTTGAAGTCGCAGCATAGCAAAGATTGAAACTGGTCCGCACGGGGGCAGGCGCCGCGATTCGCGGGTTGCACTTCGGCGACCAGTGCGTGATCGGGGCCGTGGGCGTCGATGCCCAGGGCAACAAACACGTGCTCGGCATCCAAGAAGGGGCCACGGAGAACGCCGCTGAGGCCAAGGATCTGCTCCAAAGCCTGGTGGAGCGCCGGCGCTTTGTAACAGTTCAGGTGGTTAGGGCCGCTGCGGGATCAGAGAAGGCGCGGCAGTTTGGTGGCGATGGCAGCGTACCGCGTCCGTGAGGTAGCCCAAAACGTGGGCTGCTGCATCTTGCAAGTTTGCGTGACAGTCAGTAAGCGGGCAGTGGCGATTTCGCCATTGCGGCTGCGGTTACCGAAGCTGATCTTGCGCCATTGGACAGCAATGCGCAAGATCCGTTCCGCTACATTGTTGGTCGGTTCGACTCCCTCGTGTTCCAGAAACGAGAACAACCGGTGGAAGTGAGTGAACAGCGCCGTCGCCATGTTGCGCACCTCGCGATCCGCATCGTCCAAGTGCGCCTCCGCCAGGGCGAACAACTTCTTCTGTAGAGGGATCGATTTTTCCAGAAGTTGCCGCCGATCCATGGGCTGCGGATTCCCGCGCCGGTCCCGCAAATCGCCACGAAATTGACGTGGCTCTTGCCTTGTGGGATCGCCTTCAGCCCTTTCTCGCCCGACGCTTCTGTCAGGTCGCCCAGGTGGCGGATCTGGTCCGTCGCCGGGTCATAGGAATACATCTGCGCGCCGGTATCGACCGACTCCGAGCACAGCACGTAGTAGACCTTGCCGTCGCTCGCGGCCAGCATGCCATTGAATGTCGTGTGCGCCAGCGCGAAGCCCGAATCCAGGCTGCGCGCCGCGAGCTTCCTGGCAAGCGCGGCTTGCGGGTTCTCGGCAAGACCCGGACTCAGAGCGCACAGCGCCCATAAACTCACCGATACAGCCGACCGGTTGCGTCCCATCACGGGCAAAGCGTAGCACAACGGGAAGCCGGCGAGGGCCGAAACCGCGTTCCGACGCTACGCCTTCAGCCAGCGGCCCAGCCACGCATAGGCGCGCGAGGAAGCCTCTTCCGGGAAACTGTGTCCGCCGCGAAAATAGTAGCCGCTCACCCGCTCTCCCGCGCCCAACTGCTCGTAGAGGCGCGCGAGGCGCTGCAGCGCCAAGCGCGCGCTCCAGCCGCCGTTCGGGAACACGAAGTCCTCGTCCGAGGTAGTCAGCAAAACCGGCCGCGGGGCGATCAGCGCCAGCACCTGGTGCATGTCGAACGGCGTGGCGATCACTTCAGAGTCGGGTACCCCGCGGTACGTATCCATGTTCAGATACCGGCTCGAAATATAAAACCCCAGGCGCGGCAACAGTGCGGTGGCGCGCGACCAGCGCCAGGTGTTGCCGTCGATCCGGAACGTGTCGAAGCCGCAGTTGCTGGCCCCCGCCGCGAGACGCGGGTCGAGCGCCATGCCCAGCAGCGTAGTGTAGCCGCCGTGTGAATGGCCCACCGATCCGATGCGTTTCGCATCCACGAATTCCAGCGTCTCCAGAAAGTCGATGCCGCGGCTCATGTCCCAGATCATCTTGCCCATCAGCGACCACTCCGGATGCCGCCGGTAGAACGGGATCGCTTCGCCGTAATGGCCGGTGGCGCGGTTGTGGCGCTCGCCGAAACAGAGCGCGTCCCAGGTGAAGGTCACGTAGCCGCGCCGGGCCAGGTGAGCGGCGGTGTGCTGCTCCGGGAGGTCCGCCAGGCCGGCCGGCGAGTCCTTGCCCGCCTGCGTGGTCTGATGCGGGCACAGCACCGCCGGAGCGCGGTCCTTCAAGCCCTCCGGAATCAGAAGGTATGCCGGTACCCACTCGCCCGCCTCGCTCTGATAGCGCAGCTTCCGCCGCGTGAATCCACCGCCGGTGCGTTCCTCCAGGATTTCGGCGCGCAGTGGCGGGCGCTGGGAGGGCGCCGGACCGAGAAATGCGTCCAGCACTTTCCGGAAGGACTCGCGCCGCGCGTTCCAACTCGCACGGTCCTTGGCCGCGAGTTCCAACAGTTCCGGCCTGCCCGTCTGCTCGCCTCCCACGCGCGGACGCCGCTCGCGAGTAATGCTGCGCCAGCGCTCCCAGCTCCAGTCCACGTAATCGAACTCACCGGGCGGACCGGGCTTCGCCGCCTGCATCGGCGCCGCCAGGCCAGCCTGCACAAAGCCCCTGCGGGTCACATCATCCTCCTGCACTCCGCGCCCTCGCGCGGCGCTTTCGCCGCACTCGCGGCTCCTCTCACTGGCCGGGCGAGGAATCCACACCGAAACAGCAGCCGGTTGGAGTTCGAGGGACTGAACGAGTACTCCCCCGCGGGCAGATCCTTGACGATGAATGCGTAGGTCATGTAACCCGACTCGTTATTCACCTGAATCTCAACGAGGTCAATATGCCACCCTTGCGGCTCGTATCGGCGCGGGTCTGGCGTCTGCCGCCCGGCCACGGTCAGCGGGAACCAGGCTGTAGCTCGCGGGGTTTACTCCTCTGGGCAGGCGGACGATGACCGCCAGCGCCGAGGCCTCCTCCACGTGGACGCGCGATTGAGCGCCGGACATCTCCCAGTATTCGGTTGAGCCGCGTTTCCGCTCTGCGGCCTGGTTCCGTTCCAGCGGGGTCAGATCCCGGCCGTTCCAGAAGTACACCGCGCCGATCACCTCCGGTTGCGAGACGCTACGCCCTTCCGCGGGTGGCGCCTTGGCCGAGGGGCGCTGCAACGTGGCGGGACGCGACGGGGATGCTTGCGGCGTAGCAGGCTGTAACGCTGGCGGCTGCGGCTCGGCTGGTGCGGCCCGCGGTTGCGCCGGCGGCGGCGCTGGAGCCGAATGCGAAGGCGCCGGAGGCGGGGGTGCGTCCCCCGAAGTCACCGCCACCACGTCCGAACGCGCGTAATGCTCCAGTTGGTTCTTCACCAGGAAGTGCACCTGGCTGGCATCGATCGACCACCACCTCCCCGTGACCCGCGTGCCGTCCTTGAGAATCAAGGTGCGCGTTTCAGGAGGCGCTTTGGCCGGCCCGGCCGCCGCGGCTGAGGAAACTCCAAACTGAATCGCCTGGACCTGGGGGATGTCGATCGTCTGCGTCCGATCGCCGGTCTTGAGATGAAGCTCCTGTGTGTTGCCGGATTCCACCGACCCGGAAACTGTGCGCCCATCGTTCAGGATGACCACATCGGCGAGGAGCCGGCCGCCACCCCAGAGGATCAGCAGGAGAATCCCTCTCATACCCAGACGTTATGATACGTCGGCCTGCCTGGCCTTCGCACGTAAGGCCCTTTGCGTGTCTCCCACTTGCGCGATTCGCCAAAAACGGGGAGGGGGCCGCCTGCGCAATTTTAGCTTGCGGGAGGGTAGGCATATTTGCGGACAATAAGCGCTGTAAAGCGCTGTCATGAAGAGTGCCGCGGAAAGATGAGCGCCGGTGGGAAGGCGGTGATGATGCGCCTGCGAATATAACTTTGTAGCGCGAAGCCATCTGTATCATCAAGTCGTTGGCCCACTTCAGATCTCGCAAGCCTGTGGATTCGGTCTGGCGGCTATGAACCCTACATGAACGAGTGGGTATAATAGCGCGATACGCCTGCGGTTCTAAAGCGCAACCAGGCGGCGATGAGGAGGGAGTATGTGTGATCAGGATCATTTTGAAAAGGACCGGCGGGAGTACGAAGCTCTCGGTCTGGTGACCCGTAAGCAATTCGGCGTCATGTTGGGAGCAGGCGTCGCGATGATGCTGCCACAGGTCGCCAACGCGGTCAACGTGACCGAATCGGAGGTGAACGTAACCACGCCGGACGGCGTCGCGGACGGCTACTTCGCACATCCGGCGAGCGGCACGGCCGCAGGCGTTCTCGTGTGGCCGGACATCTTCGGGCTGCGGCCGGCGTTCCGCCAGATGGGCAAACGGCTCGCCGAAGCGGGGTATTCGGTGCTCGTGGTGAATCCTTTCTACCGTGTCAAGAAAGCCCCGACTGCAGAAGCCGGCGCCGCGACCCCCATCCAGCAACTGATGCCGCTGGCGCGAGGTCTGAACGAGACGACGCACATGACGGATGCCAAAGCGTTCATCGGGTGGCTGGACGGGCAACCGTCCGTTGCCAGGAATCGAAAAATCGGCACACAAGGCTATTGCATGGGCGGCCCGATTGCGTTTCAGACCGTGGCCGCCGCGCCCGATCGTGTGGGAGCAGTCGCTTCATTTCATGGCGGGGGCCTCGTGACCGATGGGCCAAATAGTCCGCACCTTCAGGCCGCGAGGACCAAGGCGCAGTTCCTCATCGCGATCGCGGCGAATGACGACGCGCGGTCACCCAACGAGAAGACGGTCCTCAAAGAGACGTTCGCCAAGGCGAACCTGCCCGCGGAGATCGAAGTGTACACTGGCGCCGCGCATGGCTGGTGCCCTCCGGATTCACAGGTCTACAACGAGCCGCAGGCAGAGAAGGCATGGAGCCGCCTGCTGGCGCTGTACGGAAAAGCGCTGGCCTGAACATCGAGTCCTCTGAGCTTGCACTGGGAATCCGGACATCCTTGTTCATGGCAATATCGAGTTGGAGGATCTCGAAGCAGCGCTTGCCGGTTCAGTTCCGCGCACTGGTTGCAGACTGCGCGGTGGCACGGCGATATCGCAGAGCAAAGACTGAGGCTTTCCCGTCGTTGCCACCTCCTCCCAAGCCAGAGGCGGTCCGGGTATTCGGGCGCAGCCAGCGATTCCTGCGGAATCACTGATATTGGAGGCCGCCGTTCATCGGCTGGTGCCGGCCCGGGTCCTGCCAAGAACTGGCGACTGCGGCCTCCCATCTCCGAGGCCAATGAGGATGTGCTCTCACAGCGGTTCCGAAATGGCAAGGCGCGGCGGGTTGCTCGATATATTTCGCTGAATCCGGGGAACACGTCTAGATCTCCACAATGCGGGCATCTGGCGGGAGCAGTTGAGGCAGTTCTTCGTCCAGGTTACAACACGGTGCGGGCAAGGTTCATCACGCCCGCAGCGCGGTTACTCCGCGCAGGCTTCAGTTCGCCGCGTCCCCGCTCGGCAGGGCTCGTGGTGCGATTGCACCCGAGGTTTTACTGTACAGGTGGGCTTGCGTCTACGACCCCTCCGACCCCGCAATGAAAACCTGGGAAAACGGCTCCGCCATCCACGGCGGCAGCCCCATCTGGGTGACCGGCTCTTACGACCCCGCCACCAATCTCACCTTCTGGGGCACCGGCAATCCCAACCCCGGCTGGAATGGCGACCCCCGTCCCGGCGACAACCTCTACTCCGATTCCGTGATCGCGCTCGATGCCGACACCGGCAAGCTCAAGTGGTACTACCAATTCATGCCCCACGACGAATTCGATTGGGACTCCGTGCAGGTCCCCGTCCTCGCCGACATCGACTACCAGGGCAAGCCTACTAAAGCCATGCTGTGGGCCAATCGCAACGGCTTCTTCTACGTGCTCGATCGCACGAGCGGCAAATTCCTGATGGCGAAACCCTTCGTCAAACAGAACTGGAACACCGGCTTCGATGAAGCCGGACGCCCCATTTTGAATCCCGCGCTCAAGCCCAAGCCCATGGGCGCACCCTATGTCGAGCCCGGCACCCAAGGCGGCACCAACTGGTATTTCCCCAGCTTCAGCCCCGCCACCGGCCTCTTCTACATTTCCGTCTGGAACAACTACGGCGGACCCTCGATGAAAGGCTCGCCTCCCGCTTGGAAGGAAACATGCGCTACATGGGTACTGGCATGGGCGACGATGGCGGAGTGGGTCTCGGTGGACCACAACCAGCCGCCGGCCGCGGTGTTCGTGCTGCCGGTCGAGGTGCCGGACCCGGCCGTGCCGTGCCCATTAACTACCGCCGCGAATCCGAGGGCTTCGGCGCCATCCGCGCCATCGACCCGAAAACCGGCGAAAAGAAGTGGGACTTCAAAATGACCGATTGGACCGAAGCGGGTGTCCTCACCACCGCTTCCAACGTTCTCTTCGGCGGCGGACGCGAAGGCACCTTTGTCGCTCTCGACGCCCGCGATGGTTCCGTCCTCTGGAACACCAACCTGGGCGGCACCGTTTCCAGCGGTCCCATGACCTACGCCGTCGATGGCAAACAGTACGTCGCGGTGGCCGCCGAAGGCGCGCTCTACTGCTTCGGGTTGCCCTGAAAAGCCCTTCCCGGGAGCACCGGTTCGAAATCGAGCCACCGTAGTTCGTGGCCCTCTGATCGATCGAGGGCCGCATGCGGGACATTCTCCGCCTCTGGATAATGACCCGTTTCCTGAGCCGCATCAAGAACCAGTGTTGCGGTCCCAAGGTGCCCGCCCAAGAAGGTGCAGATGCGCTGATGGTCCCGCTCAACGCCGTAGGTTTGGGAGAACGGAGAAGCGACAAACAGCAAAGCGTAAGCGGCCACTAAGCGGGCACAGGCAAAGGAGACCCACTTGAATAGCTACCGATATTGCAACATAGCGGGCGGAGGGCGTGCCCGGGTTTGCTGGTGACATTGGATTTCGCGCCAGCCCTGTGGTCGCGGCGAGTGTTACGCTCAAGGTATTCGCCCCTCAACCCTCACCGGAGCAGCCGCGTCGTGACTTCGGACAACGGTTTGAGCAGCGTAACTTTACGGCCCCTCAACAGCGACCGCAGCGCGGCTTTACTCCTCGGCCTCGGAATGGAGGCGAGCGCTTCGAGCGTGGCGGTGAGGGGCACGTGCGCGGGCGTCAGTCGCGTGGTTTAATGGCAAAAGCCAGCCACGTGGGACGGGAAAGGAGTGACTCCGGGCTTGAACCCGGCCTTCGGGCCGCCGCTCATTGACACCGGGGCGCGAATTGACTATACGTGAAAGTATGAACGTTAGCAGGAGGAGATTATTCCACTGTCTGGCGCTCGCCGCCGGATCGAAGGCGGGGGAAGGGGCGGAGACAGCGGTCAGTCTGGATGTCCTGCGCACAGTCTCGGCGTTTCATGGGACCAATTTGAGCGACGACCGGCTGCGCGTCCTCAAGCCGGTCCTCGAACATCGTTCGGCCGCTCTACAAGCCCTGCGGGACTTCGACATCGACGACTCGGTCGCGCCGGCCGAGGGCATCCTCGTCTGAGAACCGATCGATGGCTGCGTCCGAACTCGTTTTCAGGTCAGTCGCCGAACTCGCGCCGCTGCTCAAGGCGCGCAAGATTTCCCCGGTGGAATTAGTGCGCGCCTGCCTGGATCGGATTGACGCTGTCAATCCCAGGGTGAACGCCTTTATCACCGTGACAGGGGATCAGGCGGTCCGAGAGGCGCGGCGTGCGGAGCGGGAGATCGGCGCCGGCCGTTATCGCGGCCCGCTCCATGGCGTGCCGTACGCCGCCAAAGACCTGGTCGCCACCAAGGGCATTCGCACCACCAACGGCTCCAGGACCACCTCTAACTGGATTCCCGACTACGAATCCACTGTCACCGCGCGGCTCAACGAGGCCGGTGCTATTCTCATCGGCAAGCTCAATCTCCTGGAGTTCGCGATGGGCAGCGGACAGCACGGGCTGGTTGGACCCACCCGCAATCCGTGGGATCTCAGCTATTCGCCCTCGGGATCTTCAAGCGGTTCGGGAGCGGCGCTGGCCGCGCACATGGTTCCGCTTGCCGTTGGCAGCGATTCTGGAGGCTCCATTCGCAACCCGGCGAAAAGCTGCGGTGTCGTGGGTCTGAAGCCGACCTACGGGCGAGTCAGCCGCTTCGGAGTGACCACGCTCAGTTGGTCGCTGGATCACGTGGGTCCAATGGCTAGAACCGTTGCCGATGCCGCGCGCATGCTCCAGGTCATGGCGGGCGCCGATCCGCGAGACCCCGCCTCGGCCGCCGCGCGGGTTCCGGAGTACAGCCAAGCGCTCACGGGAAACATCAACGCTCTGCGCATCGGTGTCCCGACCGAGCACTTCTTCGAGCACGTTCACCCCGAGACGGAAGCCGCCCTCCGGCAGGCTCTCTCGAAACTTCAGGACTTGGGGGCCGGTTTGGTGGATGTCAAGGTGCGCAACGCCGCCCTGTGCGGCGCTGTGTCCTCGGCCATTCTGAATACGGAGGCGGCCGTATTCCACGAGAAAAGGCTTAGGGAGCAAGCTGATCTTTTCTCGCCGCTGGTTCGCGAGCGGCTGGAAGCCGCGACCTTCACTACCGCGATCGACTACATCAAGGCCCAGCGCATGCGCACTATTCTGATGGAAGAGATGCGAAGGGTCTTCCAGACCTGCGACCTCCTCATGCTGCCGTCCGGCAATGCCGCGCCCAAACTGGAGGACGAGATCGGGGACACCGACGCGCCGGCCGACCCTCCCGTGCCGCCCCGCCCCGACACCTACAACATCGCCAACCTGACCGGGGTTCCCGCCATTGTGCTGCCCTGCGGTTTCATCGCCGGTCCTCCGGCTCTTCCTCTCGGGATCCAGTTCTGCGCCAAACCATTCGACGAAGCCGTGCTGTTCAGGGTCGGCCACGCCTACCAATCAGCGACGGACTGGCACCGCCGCCGGCCTCCGCTGGAGGGCTGACCAGACTTGGACCCCTGGGATTCCTGTTGCATCCCGAG
>Ga0326728_10015071_pt1 | contig 16182 bp, 9 predicted proteins | sample MB3enrmetagenome_FD_207602 | JGI IMG/M metagenome (GOLD analysis project Ga0326728, IMG submission 207602) | Lab enriched peat soil microbial communities from McLean, Ithaca, NY, United States - MB31MN | ecosystem: Environmental > Terrestrial > Soil > Wetlands > Peat | place: USA: New York...
CGGGCCCTTCCTCTTTGTTAGAAGGCACTCGCTTCCGGCGCGTCGTCATCGCCAGCCAATCCCTGGACGACATTTTCGCCCGCATGGATCTCCTCGCCTAGGTCGAACGTTAAAGCACGCGGCGCGCGAAATCCTCCGACTCGGGTGGAATAAGTTGTAATGCCCTATGCCGCCTTTAGTAGCATCGCGGACATAAAAAGTCCCTTGGCCTCCGAGGAAAGTCGGCCCAGTGGCTTTTTATGCTCCGCGATGCCATGAGGGCAGCGTGGCGTTTCCGCCTTAAGCATCTGGAAGAGTTGCTATCTGCGGTGGGGGATGCCGTTGCCGAGTTGGGGCGGCACATGAAAAAAGACCCAGGCCCGACTTTCCTCGGAGGGCCTGGGCTTCTTTTCATGCGCTGCCCATGGACGGGAACAAACTCCCTGCGCGATTCCTCAATGGCCTGAGCGGGTTATCAGGACCTGGAGGTATGCGATCCCGTATCCTCCTAGCTTGATAACGACGCTGAAGAGGAGGCCCGAGGCTATCGAGGAGACGATGTCGGTCCTGAAGGAGCGCTGCTCCTCCTCGCGGACCGCGAGAGAGACGGCCTCGACAACGATCGAGGTGACGATGACTACGCCTATAAGAGCGGCGAGGAAATGCATGCGGCTTTCCTTCGCAGCCATCGAGTAGAGCTCGCTCGAGAGGTAGAAAACCGAGGTCGCGATGACCCCTCGCCATAGACCGCGGACATAGGCCTTCTCGTCGATCCTCGAGAGAAAGATCGGGAAGATGCACAGGGCGAGAACGAGCACGAGGCTGCCCAGCGTTATGCCGTTGAACGCCTCCTTCGATAAGTTCGAGTCCAGGCCCGCGATGAAGGCTTTGGCGTTGGCTATGAGTGTGTCGAAGGGATGGAAAGCCGCCTGGACGGCGACGAAGGCCAACCACAGAATGCCGAAAGCGACGACTAGCCGCGCCAGGCGATGGAGGAAGCGGGCGAAGGGAGAGTCGACCATTTACCGCGCCTAAAGTTAGTCGCTCGGTCCGCTCGTGAGCCGCTTCGAGGGGCTGAGGAAGCCGAAGAAGGAACCGACGAGGCCACCTATTATATGGGCGAACTGTGAGATGTTATTGGTCGATCCCGGCGTGACATGGGCGGCGACGGCGTTGTACACCTCGCGTCCTAGGTAAACCATCATCACGAGGATGAAGGTGAGCGGTATCTCGCCTTTTCGGAAGTTCGTGAAGGAGGCCAGGAGGATCATCATGAAGACGATACCCGAGGCACCGAGGAGGATCGTGTGCGGGAAGAAGAAGACCTGCAAAAGTCCCGTGACGAGGGCGGTGGCGAACATCATCAGGAGGACGGAGAGAGAACCGTAACTCGCCTCGAGTATCGGCCCGAGGAGGAGGAGGAAGCTGAAGTTCGAGATATAGTGGTCAATGCTCGCGTGCCCGAGGGGGTGGCTCACGAGTTTCACGTAGTCCTGGAAGGAGTGGGAGTTGAACGGGGCCGGAGTGGAAAACCACTGGGTAGTGAGGCCGGGCATGATCGTCGCAGAAAGCAGAAGCACGAGGCCCGACAGAAGCGTGAACGTGAGAGTTGTCGGAGCGTTGTAGCGGATTCTCATCGAAGTATCTCCTATATATCCAAATCGATCGAGACGGGACAATGGTCGGAGCCGAGAACTGCGTGATGGATGGCCGCGGCCGAGACTGCGGGCAAAAGGCCCTCATCGACGCAGTGGTAGTCGAGCCGCCATCCGATGTTGCGCTCTCGGGCGCCGGCCACACGGTAGGTCCACCAAGTGTACTGGTTCGGCTCTGGATGGAAATGACGGAAGGAGTCGACGTAGCCCGAGCCGAGGTACTTGTCCATCCACGCGCGCTCCTCGGGCAGGTAGCCAGGGTTGCCTTCGTTCGACTTCGGGTTAGCGAGGTCGATGGGCGTATGCGCGATGTTCCAATCGCCGCAGACTACGACGTGCCTGCCTGCGGAGACGAGGCTATCGCACAACGCGAGCACGGCGTCGCAGAAGCCCAGCTTGTAGTCCAGCCGCGCCCCTGCCTCTTGGCTGTTGGGGAAGTATGCCGATATGAGGACGTAGGAGCCGAAGTCTGCGACGAGTGCGCGCCCCTCGTCGTCGTACGCTGGTGCGCTCAAAAAAGATATCGACCGAGGTTCGATCTTGGAAAGAATAGCCACGCCCGAGTAGCCGCGGCGCTTTGCATGAGCCCAATAACTATGGTAGACACCGCCAGAGCCGTCGAGGGGAGAAATGAATTCCTTCCCGAGCTGGTCGGGATTGGCCTTGGTCTCTTGGAGGCAGAGGACGTCGGGGCTCGCCTGGGCAAGCCAGTCGAAGAGGCCCTTGCCGGCGCAGGCACGGATGCCGTTGACGTTCCACGAGAAGAGGCGGACCAAGGGATATTCTCCTTTAAATACTCTAGCCCCGCTTTGAAAGCGGGATGAGAGAATCCGGATCGCGGGCCTCTTCGCAACCCCGAACCTCGAAGTGGAGGCGGGAGCCCGAGGATTCGCCGGTTGATCCGACATTTCCGATAATCATACCAGATTCGACATGGTCGTTCAATCGAGCCAGAGGCTTCGAGAGATGGCCGTACACTGTCGACCAACTTCCGTCGTGGGAGATGACGAGGAACTCGCCGAGAACGGGACTCATGCCCGCTTCTGAGACCACACCGTCGCGGGCGGCATAGACTTCTGTGCCCGCAGGCGCCGCGAGATCGATGCCCGCCAGATAGGCCGTGCGATGGCTGATGGAGTTCTCTCGCTTGCCGAAACCGAAACGAAGGACACCCGAGGGCAGCGGGAAGCGGAAGAGTAGACCGAGGAACACGGCCCGCTCTTCGGCGCTGAAGTGAGAGCCAGGGTAGAAGCGAAGCTTAACCTGTTCCTTTCCGGAGGAGACTGTCACGAGGTAGCCCTCCTGCTGATCGCGGTAGGAGAGGAGGAGGTCGAGGTCGGATCCAGGGCTTTGAGGCGCGAAGACGCCGGGCACGCTCGAGGCGAGGACTTTCTCTCCGGGGAGGAAGGAGCGAGAGCGGTCCAGCCTATTCAGGGTGGCGATAGTCTCGTAGGGTAGATTGAACCGCGCGGCCAGCGAAAAAATATCGATTGAAGCTGGCACTGTGTAGGAGTAGATGACGAGCTCCGGCGGGGCTTTGCCGCTCTGAATGGCGGCGTAGGATTGAGCGAGCTGTTCCTGCTGCTGGGCGTAGATGAAGTCGTCTCGTCCGAGAGAGCCGAGCGCTGGATAGGCGGAAGACTGTTGAGCAGCCAGGGCCGGAAGGACGACAGTGAAAAGCGCGAAGGCCGCGAAAAGCCGCTTCACGATCGTCGCCGTGTTATGCGCGCCCGTACGGCCCGCACTACGAAGGAAACGAGGACTAGGCCGATGAGGACGAGGGTTCCGATTGTGAAAGTGCGCCGCTCCCGGGTCGCGAGGGCCCACATGGGCCAGGCTACGGCGAAAGAGAGGACGAGGACGAGAAAAGCCGAGACGATGAAGGAAAGGAAACGCCTGGTTCGGCGTCCGGGGGAGAAGATCAAGCCTCGTCTCCAAGCACTGAGTTGACGAGGGAGCGTAGTTCAGGATCGCCGGAAGACTCGGTCTCGGATGCCGAGCGGTCGGGATTGAGCCTGAAGAGACCGTCGTGGTATTGGATGATGCTGTCTGCGTCCGTCGGGGAAGCGTCCTCCTCGACATCGTCGAGGAACTCGACCTCTGCATAGGGCTCGCCATCACCCACGACGGGGAGCTCGCCTTCGGCAGGGCCCCCCGCGGCCGCGGAGAAGGGACGATAGGATATCCAGGGGCCCAAGTAGCTGTCGATATCGGCAATGCTGCCCTCATCTGCGGATTCTGGCCCCTCGAGGACTTCAGCGCTCGAGCCTTCGTCCTCGTTTGGAGGAGATACTTCCGCAGGCTCTTCAGGCTCCTCTGCCATCTCGGCAATCGGCGAAGATAGGGACAGGGCCGCGTCTTGGGACGCTTTCTCTAAAGCGGCGGAACGCGTCGCGTCGGCCTCGTCGGCGCCGGCAGGACCACGGTCCCATTGCTCGAGCGAAGAAAGGTCTATCGAAGAGAGGAGAAGCTCGAAGTCGACTTCTTCGAGCGGTTCCAATCCCGACTCGATTCCCAAACTCGAGGCTGCGGGCTTTTCCGGCTCAGCGCGCTCGTCGTCTACGGCGTCTCCGGGCTCGAGGAATTCGATGTCTTCTTTGTCATCGGTTTCCTCGACGTCGATGAAACCGATGAGGTCGGCGATGTTCGCTTCGTCTGCGAGCTCGAGGCCCGAGGACTCCGGGATGAGGGGGATGTCGTCGTCGTCGGCCGAGGCTAGTGCATAGGCTTGGGCCGAGGTACTCCGCAGATTGGATCCGGTGGGCAACTCCTCGGCTTCTTCGACTTCCTCTAGCTCTTCGAGCTCTTCCTGTTCCTGCGGAGCCGGAGACTGCAAGGAAATTGATTGTATGGCTTCGCCTGCGGTTGAGTTTGGTTCGGCTTCTTCGAGTTCTTCGACTTCTTCGACTTCCTCGACTTCCTCAATTTCCGCAGCCTTTTCAGGCCCAGTCTCCGCGACCGCCGCGGAAGGCGATGCTTCCGTGTCTTCGAGCTCTTCTAATTCTTCAAGCTCTTCTAATTCTTCAAGCTCTTCAACGCTCTCCGCCTCTTCGACATCCTCCGGCTCCGCTGGAGCCGGAGAGCGCAAGGAAGTAGTTTGTAGGGGCTCGCCTTCGGCAAACGGTGCTTCAGCTTCTTCAGCTTCTTCAGCTTCTTCGACCTCTTCGGCCTCTTCAAGCTCTTCTGCTTCTTCGACCTCTTCGAGTGCTTCCGCTTCCTCCGGCTCCGAGGCTGCCTTCCCAACTGGCGCGACAGGCATCGCCGCTCCAACGACCGAGCCGGAGGGAAGGATGAAGCTGCCATTTTTAAGTGCGTCGCCGAGGAGGCGCTCGATCTCTTTGAGCCCTATCGGGCTTTGTTCGACGCGGCCGCTCAGGACGCCGAGAATCTCGTCCCAGCTCTTGTCGATAAGTTCGTCGACCTCGGCTTGACGGTTCTTGTGCACTCGTCCGACGCTGGAGCGAATGGCCTTCTTGACCTCTGGCCTACGCGCCTCGAGCTCGCGCTTCCAGCGACCGAAATCGAGGTCCGACTTGTTTTCGACGTACTCGTCGAGGAGGCTGATCTGAAAGCGCTTGATCCTGTCCGATAGGACTGCCATGCGATCCTGGCGGATGTTGAGGAGGAGAAAGGCGAGGAGGTAAGCGGTAATGAAGAAGGAGCCGAGGAGTATCCACTTTATAGCTACTGGAAGGCTGAACTCGGTCGCATTCACGATGTAGCCGACCCTGCCCGCTCCCCCGACCTTCTTGGAGAAAAGGACAAAGGAATCGCCGCTCGCGGTCGAAGAGGCTATTGGCAGGGGCTTCTCGTCGAGACCGGCGGCCCAGAGCTCAGCGACGCGACTGGGAAGGTCGGAGCGGTAGGCCGTTGGCACGCGGAAAAGAATGCCCTCTGTGCCTGCAGGAACTGCGCTCTCGCCCACTGAGGCGAGCCCGTCCTTCACAAGGAGGGACACTAGGCCCTCGGTCGAGACGAAAAAAACTGCGCTGCCACGGTAGATACCATAGCTGTCGAAAAATGGCAGGGAATAGAGGAAGCGCCCCGAAGAGGGATCGATGAGCACGCGGCCCTTCGATCCCTCGGGGGAGGAGAAAGAGTCGTAGACTAGATCGCCCGGATCGCCGTAGTTGCGATACATAGTCTCGATATCGGTTTTCGAGTGGATATCGCCGGGAATGTTGCTGAAATGTATGCGCTTGCCATTGGCGTCGATGAAACGGAGTCCGGAGAGGCCGGCCGTCTCTTCCTGGAGCTTGCCGAAGGCGTTGGCCCTGTTGAAGGAGTCCTGGGAGCTGATATTGGGCAGGAAACTCTTGCGGACCGAGTCCTGAGTCAGGATGGAGCCGAAGCGCGCGAGATTCGAGGCGTGGTAGCGCATCTCCTCGTCAGCGACTTTTGATAGCGAAAATTCGAGGCCCCGGACAATGGTGGGGTTATAGAAGCTCGCCTCGATGACATTGAAGAGTCCCGAGAAGGCCGCCACGGCTAAGGCCGCGAAGAGGAGCACGGCAATAAGGAAGCTTAGGCTCGCTTTTTGGCCTACGGTCATCGCCCCTCTACCCTCTCCTTACTTAGTTCAAAGCTATTCTCTTCAATATCGGTCCAAGCCGGAGCACTCTACACCGCAAAAGTTCGCCATGCACAGACTAAAGAGGGAAACTTACGCTTGATGTGAGGGAACGTACGCTTTATAGTCGTACTATGCATATACGCGACCTCAACCTAAAGCTTAAGGTCCTCCTCGTCTCCTTGGGCGGAATGCTCGTCATTTCCACGGTTATCGCCCAGTTCTATATTACTGATATTACCGCCCAAGCTAAGGCTGCAATATTGGAAAAGAGCAGAGCCGTCGTCTTCACAGCCGAAGCGACGCGGGACGCCATGTCCGACAGGCTTAAAATAGGCACGATCACCGACCTCGCTACCCTCGCCAAGAAAGGGAACCGCGACGCCCTCCTCAAGGCGGTGCCGATCATAACAGCGATGGAGGTTGCGAATAAAAACGCGAAAGAGGAGCAGTACGAGTTCCATGTTCCCAAATTCCAGCCCCGCAACCCGGACAACGAGCCCAAGGGCATCGAGATAGAAGCCCTCAAGAAGCTCGAATCGGAGCAGCTCAAGGAATATGTCACTTCGGATCTTAAAAACGTCTATTACTTCAGGCCCATTCGCCTCAGCGAGGACTGTCTCTTTTGCCATGGCGATCCCGCCGGGAGCCTCGACCCACTAGGCGGGGTCAAGGAGGGATGGAAGGCGGGCGAAATTCACGGTGCCTTCGAGATCGTCTCTTCGCTGAAGGCCGCAGCCCGCACGCAGGCGACGGCGACTCGCGAAATTGTCATTTCGGCTTTCCTCCTCATGATCGGCCTTGGCTTTGCCCTCTTCTTCCTTATAAGAGCGGTTCTGAGGCCGCTGGGCAACTACGTCGAGGTCTTCAAAAAAGCGGCGACGGGCGACCTGACCGTCCGGGCGGACGCCCGGGGACGCGATGAAATCGGTAGAGTCGCCGAGCATTTCAACGGTTTTATCGGCACGCTCCAACAGCTCATGACCGAGGTCAAGTCCGTAGCAGTTGGCGCTGACGAGATATCCTCCGACCTCGCGGCGAGTTCCGAGGAGACCGCAGCCAGCCTCCATGAGATTCGCGCAAACACCGAGGGGATGAAAAACAAAATTGGCATCCTCGACACCGAGGTCTCGAAGAGCGCGAAATCGGCCGCCGATGTGAACGAGTTCATCGCGCGCCTTGCGGAGCTCATCGCTAATCAGGCGTCGGCTATCAACCAATCGAGCGCGAGCATCGAAGAGATGAGCGCTAATATCAAGAACATCGCGGGCGCAGCCGAGGAGAAGCTCAAGATCGCCAACGAGCTCGAGTCCTCCGCCCTGGACGGCCAGGCCGAGATGGAGGAGAGCGAGCGGGCGATCAAGGCCGTGGCGGATTCGGCCGGGGTGATCATGGAGATGATCCAGATCATCCAGGACATCGCATCAAAGACTAACCTCCTCGCGATGAACGCAGCCATCGAGGCCGCCCATGCGGGCGAGTTTGGCAAGGGCTTCGCCGTCGTAGCGGACGAGATCCGCAACCTCGCCGAATCGAGCGCCGAGAGCGCGGGCTCGGTCACGAAAGCCCTGGGAGAGGTAGCGCAGAGCATAAAAACCTCCCAGGAGAGCACACAGCGCACCGGGGGCGTCTTCAACCAGATAGTCGTGCAGATCAAGAGCGTCGCCTTCTCCATGTCCGAAATGAAGAACGCTACGAGCGAGCTCTCGGTCGGAGCCCAGCAGATACTCGAAGCCTTAAGCTCGCTCATAACGACGACCAACGAGGTCCGCGACTCCTCGAAGGCTATGAGCGAGAAGGTGAGCGCCATCACCCACGCAATGGACCAGGTCTCCGATATATCGGCCGACACACGTAATGGCATGGAAGAAATCACGATCGGAATCACCGAGATTTTCAAAGCGGCTGAGGCTATCGCCGAGGCTGGAACCAAGAATTCCGAATCGGTGAAAACCCTGAGCGAGCTAGTAGGAAAGTTCATAGTGGAGAAAAAAGCGTAAGAAACTGCAAATTATACAGTTTTTTCGGCTTAGAGCTGCGATATTCGTATATTTATACGAATATCGCCAAATCTATTGACATTTTTTGCATAAATATGGTTTCCTCACGCGTATGATGAGGAAGGAATGATGGGTCAGGATCAAATGGACGGGCAGAATCCCGTCGGCATTCCGAGGGCGCAGGGGCTCTACGATCCAGCGCAGGAGCACGATTCCTGTGGCATAGGTTTCGTGGTCAACATCAAGGGACGCAAGTCCCATGAGATCGTGACTCAGTCGCTCACGATACTCAACAACATGAGCCACCGCGGGGGCGCGGGCTACGAACGCAATTCAGGTGACGGTGCGGGCATACTCACGCAGCTTCCGCACCGCTTCTTCTCCGAAGTGGCCGCCGAGTCCGGCATCGTGCTCAAGACCGCGGGAGATTACGGCGTCGGCATGCTCTTCATGCCTCGAAATCCCGCCACCCGGGCGGTGATCAAGGGCAAGCTCGAAAGGATCGTCGTAGAGGCAGGCCTCGTCTGTCTCGGCTGGCGCGATGTGCCCGTGGATATCTCCTCCCTCGGCTCGATCTCGCGCTCGGTCATGCCCCATATCTGCCAGCTCTTCATCGGTAAGGGGCCTGGCGTACTCGGCACGGACGAGCTGGCCTTCGAGCGCTCTCTCTACGTCGTGCGCAAGCGCGCGGAGAAGTCCCTCGCGGGCAAGACCGAGGATTCGCCCGACTACTTCTACTTCTCGAGTCTCTCCTCGAAAACGATCGTCTACAAGGGCATGTTCATCTCACAGCAGGTCCAGCCCTTCTACCTCGACCTTTCGCATCCGGCTTTCGAGTCGGCCCTCTCCGTCGTGCACTCGCGCTTCTCCACCAATACCTTCCCCAGCTGGGAGCGCGCCCACCCCTACCGCTACCTCATCCACAACGGCGAGATAAATACGCTGCGCGGCAACGTGAATTGGATGCACGCCCGCGAGTCGATGATCAGGACCGACCTCTTCGGGCCCGACGTCTCGGACATCTTCCCGATCATCAACCCGAACGGATCGGACTCGGCAATGTTCGACAACTGCCTCGAGTTCCTCTACCTCACGGGCCGACCCCTCTCGCACGCGATGATGATGATGATCCCCGAGCCCTGGTCGGGGCACGAGTCAATGAGCGACGAGAAGAAGGCTTTCTACGAGTACCACGCGACGCTCATCGAGCCTTGGGACGGACCGGCGGCGATGGCCTTTACCGACGGGACCTCGGTCGGCGCGGTGCTCGACCGAAATGGCTTAAGGCCCGCGCGCTATTATGTCACTCAGGACGACATGGTCATCCTCGCCTCCGAGGTCGGCGTCCTCGATATCCCCTCCGATAGGATCATCCGCAAGGAGCGACTCCAGCCGGGCCGCATGCTCCTCATCGACACTAAGGAAGGGCGGATCATCGACGACGAGGAGATCAAGGAGCAGGCCGCCTGCGAGCACCCCTACCGCGAATGGCTCGATACGCACATGGTCAGGCTCGAGGACCTGCCTGCCGCGCCGAACAAGCCTGTTCCCGACCACGAGGCCGTGCAGCGCCTCGAACGCGCCTTCGGCTACACCTACGAGGATGAGCGCCAGGTCCTCATCCCCATGGCGCGGGACGGAGTCGACCCCATTGGCTCCATGGGCTTCGACGGCCCCTTGGCCGTGCTCTCGGACAAGCCGCAGCTTTTGTACAACTACTTCAAGCAGCTCTTCGCCCAAGTCACGAACCCTCCCATCGACGCGATCCGCGAGGAAATCGTCATCGGACCCGAGACCTTCATGGGCTCGGAGGGTGACCTCGTCCACCCTACCCCCCTCGCGGCCAGGCAGATCAAGCTCGCGAGTCCCTTCATCGACAACGCCGAGCTCGAGAAGCTGCGGCAGATCACGAGGCAGGGCTTCAAGGCGGTCACAATCCCCATCATCTACAAGGTAGGCTCACCCGATGCCGACTCCGCCACCAAGGGAGCGGCCCTCTCGGCGGCCATGGACCGAGTATGCGCCGAAGCGGACAAGGCCTTCGCCGAGGGAGCCAACATCCTCATCCTCTCGGACCGGGGCGTGAACAAGGAAATGGCGCCCATACCCGCACTCCTCGCGGTCGCAGGGCTGCACCACCACCTCATCCGCAACGAGACGCGTACCCGCGTCTGCATAGTCCTCGAGTCGGGCGAGCCACGCGAGATCCACCACTTCTCGATGCTGATCGGCTACGGCGTCTCGGCGATCAACCCCTACCTCGTCTTCGAGGCGATCGACGACATGATCAAATCGGGCCTTCTGCCCAACACCACCCACGAGAAGGCGGTGAAGACCTACAAGAAGGCGGTCACGAAGGGCGTGATCAAGGTCATGTCCAAGATGGGCATCTCCACGGTGCAGAGCTACCAGGGAGCGCAGATATTCGAGGCCGTCGGTCTCGCCTCGGGAATCATCGACAAGTACTTCACCGGCACGACCTCCCCCGTCGAGGGCATAGGGATAGACGAGCTCGCCTGCGAGGTCGAGGAGCGGCACGCCGCGGCCTTCGACGAAAGGTCTCCCGACTACCACACGCTGCCCGTCGGAGGCGACTGGCAGTGGCGCAAGGACGGCGAGTTTCACCTCTACAATCCCGAAACTATACACCTTCTCCAGAAGTCCTGCCGCTCGGGCGACTACGAGGAGTTCAAGCGCTACACGAAGCTCATCGACGATCAATCTGCGAGGCAGTGCACGCTGCGCGGCCTCATGACCTTCAAGCCCTCGAAAGCCATTCCCATAGACGAGGTCGAGGACGTCGATTCCATAGTGAAGCGCTTCAAGACCGGGGCCATGTCCTTCGGCTCCATCTCGAAGGAAGCGCATGAGACGATGGCGATCGCCATGAACAGGCTCGGCGGTAAGAGCAACACTGGCGAGGGTGGCGAGAACCCGAACCGCTACAAGCCCGATCCGAACGGGGACCTACGATCCAGCGCGATCAAGCAGGTCGCCTCCGGCCGTTTCGGCGTCACAAGCGAGTACCTGGTCAACGCGAAAGAGATCCAGATCAAGATGGCCCAGGGCGCAAAGCCAGGAGAGGGCGGGCAGCTGCCCGGCCGCAAGGTATACCCTTGGGTCGCCGAGTGCCGAGGCTCGACGCCCGGCGTCGGACTCATCTCTCCCCCGCCCCACCACGACATCTACTCGATCGAGGACCTCTCCGAACTCATCCACGATCTCAAGTGCGCCAACCCCGATGCGCGGATCACGGTCAAACTGGTCTCCGAGGTGGGAGTCGGCACGATCGCGGCCGGCGTCGCCAAGGCCCGCGCGGACCTCGTGCTCATCTCGGGCTACGACGGCGGCACGGGCGCCTCGCCCCGCACCTCGCTTCGCCACGCGGGATTGCCCTGGGAGCTTGGACTGGCCGAGGCTCACCAGACGCTCCTCTTAAACAACCTTCGCTCACGCATCACCGTCGAGACCGACGGCAAGCTTATGACAGGTAGGGACGTGGCTATAGCCGCCATGCTCGGCGCCGAGGAGTTCGGTTTCGCGACCGGCCCTCTCGTGGTCTTAGGCTGCGTCATGATGCGCGTCTGCAACCTCGATACCTGCCCTGCGGGCATCGCAACCCAGAACCCCGAACTACGGAAGCACTTCTCCGGCAAACCCGAGTATGTCGAGAATTACATGCGCTTCGTCGCCCGTGACTTGCGTGAGCACATGGCCGCTTTGGGCGTGCGCCGCGTCGTCGACCTCGTCGGCAGGACCGACCTCCTCGATATGGAGACCGCGAAGAACAATCCAAAAACGGCGGGCCTCAATTACTCGAAGATATTTTACAGGCCCGAGGTCCCGAGCGACTGGGGACGCTACAAGCAGAAGGACCAGGAGCACAGCATCGAGGACTCGCTCGACAAGCGCGTGCTCATGAGCCTCTGCGAACCGGCCCTTGATCGTACGGCGAAGGTCAATGTCACGATCCCCATCCACAACGTCAACCGCGTCGTGGGCACGACCCTCGGCGCGGAGATCACCAAGCGCTACGGCGCGAAGGGCCTGCCCGAGGACACGATCAACTTGAAGTTCGTCGGCTCCGCGGGCCAGAGTTTCGGCGCCTTCCTGCCGCGCGGTGTCACGATGACCGTCGAGGGCGACACGAACGACCACCTGGGCAAAGGCCTCTCCGGCGGCAAGATCATCGTCTATCCGCCCGCCAACTCGCCCTTCAAGCCAGAGGAGAACATCATCATCGGCAATGTCGGCTTTTACGGAGCGACTTCTGGAGAGGCCTACGTATGCGGCATGGCAGGCGAACGCTTCTGCGTGCGCAACTCGGGCGTGACCGCGGTCGTCGAGGGCGTGGGCGACCATGCCTGCGAGTACATGACCGGCGGCACGGTCGTCGTGCTAGGTCGCACGGGCAGGAACTTCGCGGCGGGCATGTCGGGCGGCGTGGCATATGTGCACGATGCGGACGGCAACTTCCCCAGCCGAGTGAATCACGAGATGGTCGACCTCGAGGAGCTTACGGAAGCCGGTGACATTGTCACCCTGCGCGCGATCATCGAGCGCTACGAGAAGGCGACAGGCAGCGCGCGCGCCAGGCGCATGCTCGCGGGCTGGGCGGGCGCGGAGAAGCGCTTCGTAAAGGTCATGCCGCGCGACTACAAGCGCATGCTCATCGCTATCGAGGGAGCGAAACAGAACGGACTCTCCGGCGAGCTCGCCCTCATGGCGGCCTTCGAGCAGAACAACAAGGACCTCGCCCGGGTCTCGGGCAACTGAGGAGATGGACCATGGCGAAACCTACTGGATTCATAGAGTACGAGCGCATCCTTCCCCAGGATCGCCCTCCCCTCGAGCGCATAAAGGACTGGGACGAGTTCCACACGGCATTCAAGCCCGAGGAGGAGTCCCGCTGCCAGGCTGCACGCTGCATGGACTGCGGCACTCCCTTCTGCCACTCGGGCATCCTCTACGAGGGAGCGGTGTCGGGATGTCCCTTGAACAACCTCATTCCCGAGTGGAACGACCTGATCTATCGAGGGCTCTGGCGAGAGGCGCTCAATAGACTTCGTTTGACGAACAATTTCCCCGAGTTCACGGGGCGCGTATGCCCCGCCCCCTGCGAGGGCGCCTGTACCTTGGGTTCGATCCCGAATCCTCCTGTCACGATCAAGAACGACGAAGTCTCCATAATCGACCACGCCTGGGCGGCGGGTTGGATCGAGCCTAGCCTGCCGGCGAAGCGCACGGGAAAGAGAGTCGCGGTCATCGGCTCCGGCCCCTCGGGTCTCGCCTGCGCCGACCAGCTCAACAAGGTCGGCCACGAAGTCACGGTCTACGAGCGCGCCGACAGGGTGGGAGGCCTCCTCATCTATGGCATTCCCAACATGAAGCTCGACAAAAAGGTCGTCGCCCGCCGCGTCGACCTCATGGCCGCGGAGGGCGTGCGCTTCGTCACGGGCGTCGCCGTCGGCAAGGAAGGGGCCAAAGGGCTCTCCGCCGCCGATCTGCACGCGAAGAGCGACGCGGTCGTCATCGCGACCGGCTCGACGAGGCCTCGCGACCTTTCAATCGAGGGACGGCGGCTTTCGGGCATCCACTCCGCGGTCGATTTCCTCACGGCGAATACAAAGAGCCTCCTCGACACAAAGCACGCTGACGGAAAGTTCATATCGGCGCGAGACTGCGACGTCGTCATCATCGGCGGCGGCGATACCGGAACCGATTGCGTCGGCACTTCAATCCGCCAGGGCGCAAAGAGCGTCACCCAGCTCGAGATCATGCCGCGCCCACCCGTGGAGCGTGCGCAGAACAACCCATGGCCCCGCTGGCCAAAGGTTCTCAAGACCGACTACGGCCAGGAAGAGGCCGAGGCTCTCTCCGGGAAGGATCCGCGGCTCTTCCTCGTCACGGCGAAGGAATTTTTAGGCGATAAGGACGGGCGCGTGAGCGGAATCGTCATCGTCGACGTCGAATGGAAAAAGGACGCGAGCGGCCGTTTCGGTCCGCAGGAAGTAGTCGGCAGCGAAAGACCCCTCCCTGCCTCGCTTGTCCTCATCGCAATGGGCTTCCTGGGGCCCGAGGAAGAGCTGCTCAAGGACTTCGAGGTCGAGCGCGACGAACGGGGCAACGCGAAGGCGCAGTTCGGCAGCTTTGCGACGAGCACCACCGGCGTATTCGCCGCGGGCGACGCGAGGCGGGGACAGAGCCTCGTAGTGTGGGCCATAGCCGAAGGACGCGCCGCGGCCCGCGAGGTCGACCGGTTCCTCATGGGAGAGACACGGCTGCCCTGAGTCGAGAGGGGCGGACGCGACTCATCTCGTCGACGCTTGCCCTCGCGATCGTCTCGCTGGTAGTATCCAGGGCGCGAGGTGGAAGGCATGAAAGCAGGTTTCGGAGAGCGAGTCGTGCGCGCGGCAGAGGCGCTTCCGCGCGAGTATAGGCCGAGGACGGCCATCGTCCTGGGATCGGGCCTATCCGGCATAGTCGAGGACCTCGGGTCAGGGTGGAAGGAGATTCCCTTCTCTGCCATACCGGAGCTTCCAAAGCCAACTGTGCAGGGCCACAAGGGCCTACTCTACCTCTCCGACAAGGCAGCGATCATGGCCGGGCGCTTCCATTACTACGAGGGGCACCCCATGGACGACGTGGTCCTGCCCATCTTCGCGCTGCACGAGATAGGCGTTACGACAATCGTCCTCACGAATGCGGCAGGGGCGGTCAACCTCTCCTATAAACCGGGAGACCTCGTCCTCATCAAGGACCACATCAATCTCCTCGGTACGAATCCCTTCATCGGCCCCAACCCCGCGCGTCCCGATGGCAGTCCCTTCGGAGAGCGCTTCTTCGATATGGGCGACGTGTATACCGCCTCCCTCCGAGAAACGACAAAAGCCCTCGCAAAAGAGAAGCTCGGCAGGGACCTGGCCGAGGGCGTCTATGCCGCCTTCACCGGCCCCTCCTTCGAGACGCCGGCCGAGGTGCGCATGGCCAGGACGCTCGGCGCCGACCTCGTCGGCATGTCTACGGTCCCCGAGGCCATAGCCGCCCGGCACCTGGGCATGCGCGTTATAGGCATCTCCTGCGTCACCAACATGGGCGCGGGCATTACGGGGGCGGCGCTTTCGCACATCGAGGTGAACGAAGTCGGCAAGCGAGTCGAGGGCGATCTCAAGAAGCTCGTGCAGGAGCTGATCGAGACGCTCTAGCGACGCTAGGGGTGACCTCTCTTGGGCTAAAATCCCCGGTTTTTCCACAAGCGAAGCATCAATCATGCAGATACCGAACCTTGCCACGTTAGCCTCGGCCCTCGTCTTCGCCTATGGATTCGTGTTCTTGCACTTATCCGTCTTCGTCATGGCGCTACGAAAAAAAACCCGCGTGAACAACATCTTCGCGGCCTTGCTCCTCGACTATGGCCTCATGTGCTTCATCAGCGGCGCTGGAGCGGTGCAGGACCATCCTGCCGGCATGTATTATGCGCTCACCTTCACACTGCTACTCTTCCTCAGCCCACTCACTGCAGCCTATGTCATGGAATTCCTAGGGGACGATAAGAAAAAAAAGCGCCTGGCCGCGATCTCCGTGTCGACAGCCCTTGGCCTCGCGCTCGGTATCGCCCTGGGCGTCTCGGGCGTCTACTGGCGTAGACTGCTCAGCCTCGCCTATGCCCTGCTTTTCCTTAATTTCACCGCTCTGGGAATCGTAGAGATGCGCGAGATAGGATCGATTCGCAGCCTGACGCCAAGCTTGAAAGTACTATTCCTCTCGTATTGGGGAATCGCCCTCGAGCTGCTCGCGCTCTGCATAGTCCAATTTCTCCTCGTCGGCGCGGCTATGCGCGCGCTCTGGCTGGCCGCGAGTTTGACGCTCATCACCCATACTCTGCTGGTGAACAGGGATCCGGACGTCTACCGGAAATACGAACAGATGACGAACGAGGCACGGCTGAGCAGGAGCAGGCTGGCGGGGGTGGATCTGA
>Ga0326728_10015073_pt1 | contig 16180 bp, 11 predicted proteins | sample MB3enrmetagenome_FD_207602 | JGI IMG/M metagenome (GOLD analysis project Ga0326728, IMG submission 207602) | Lab enriched peat soil microbial communities from McLean, Ithaca, NY, United States - MB31MN | ecosystem: Environmental > Terrestrial > Soil > Wetlands > Peat | place: USA: New York...
CAGGACGGGAGCGGCAGCATAGAAATAACTGGCGCCGGCTACGGCTACGAAAGCGAAATATGCCAACAGGGGACGCCCCTGCCCCGCCAACCGTTCCCGAAGGGAAAGCTTGGCGACTCCGGTTACCGCCAGCAGAACCTGAACTCCGGTCAGTAATCCGCACAGCAGGACTATGAGGAACGTCGGATCGGTCACGCTGAAACCGGTGGCCGCCTGCACCTTGAACATGCCGATAAATGGCACCGAAGCCAGCAGGGCCATGGGATAGCGGACCACCACCATCCAGGCAAGCGGCGCGGCAAAAGGCAATGCCGCCAGCCACAGGCTGTGCCCGTCCCAGACGGAGATCACCCCAATTACCAGAGCGGCAAAGCCGATCGCGAACGCGTAGAGAACGAAATTGGAGGTGCGGTCAGCCATCCTGTAACTCTGGCTTAGAGTTGGATGCAACTCAGGCTACTTCAGGAATGAGGTAAGGTAAGTCGGCAGTGGCCGTAACAAAATGAGTGCTCCCCGTAAGTTTCTGCAAAATCATGGGATATACGCTGCCATACCACGGCTCGAGAAGGCTGTTGTTGTGCCAGAGCAGCGTGAAGACGCCGCCCACCATCTGGCAACGCTCGATGCAGTTGAAAACCGGAGGCAGACATTCCAGGTCCCGGAGCCCCATGCCCTCCGTGAGGGAAACGTCCATGGCAATAAGCGGAATCTCTAGCAGATTAGCCTCGCGGTTCTGGTCGAACAGCCATGGGCGGTAAGGGTGGCAGGTGCCGGAACGAAATCCCACCGTTTCTGAATAACCTACGCTGCTGTCATAGGAAAGTCCGCAGCCTTCCCAGTGGCTCCAGGTCGCCGGCGACCACCTGAGATAATGCTGCCGCCCCCCGGGCGCGGTTTCCCCCAGAATTTGCCGCAAAACGGAAACCTCACGTTCCAGCAGATCGGGGTTTTGGAAGGTGTCATATCCGGGGTGAACTCCATGCTCCACTCCGTCCGCGCGCAACCTCCGGATGACCTCGGATAGCTTGGCGCCGTGAATGTCATAGCCGCTGTCAAGTTGAGTCCGGGGAGACGCCTTCCAATACATGGCCGAAGGCAAATCGTACTTGCGCGCCAACTTCGCCAGCCACAGTGTGCATTGCAGATAAGCCGGGAGCACGCCGGTAAAGGGCGCCAAAGCATCTCTGACTCCGGCCAGCAGGGCTCCTCGCCGCAGGACGTGACCCGCCATAGCCCGCCCATCAAACGGCAACCCCACAACATCAATGTCGTGGGTCAGTTTCACCCGCAAGCGCTTTGCCGCAGGTTTCCACCCCGGAAGTAGATAGCTCAGTGCCTGCTCGAAGGCGAAACCGTATTCGTCAACCACGGGACGATCGCAATATTTGTGGCGGAAAGCGGCGCTACCGTGTGCTGGAAAACGTCCGTGGGCATCGCGCTCGGGACTAAGGAGCTCTTCGACCCGGCTCAGATTCAGCAGAATTGAGGCCAGCAAGTCGATCGCGCAGGTGACTTGATTTGGCCCGTGCGTCCGGAATAGCGGGCCGGAAACCGCCGGCGCAAACGGAACCAAGAAGTTCGGCATGGCCGTGGCAAGGGCTTTAGCCGGTGCAGACATCCACCCGGCGCAGGCCACCGGAACCGGAGCATTCATCCGCGCCCACCAGTCCGCCGGGGCGTGCCGGAAAACAACAGCCTTACCAGGCAGCGACGGAAAGCTGATGCGCGTGCACTCGGAAGTGACTTCCACCGTCCAAGTCCGGGAAAAATCCGGCGACACACCAGCGCGCTTCGCAAGTTCGCCAAGCGCGTAGACTCTGGCCGCGGGGGTAGGTACCCAATCAGCGGAAAACATTTGTGAGTTCTCGGTTCTCAGTTTTCGGCTCCCGGTTTCCAGTTTCCCGTTTCCACTAGAATGCTACGCCACTGAGAACTGAGAACTGGGAACTGAGAACTTCTTCTTCACGCTGCTGCCGGCTGTGCCGGACGCAGTTTGCGGAGGGCGCTCTTGTACAGTTCGCGCGCCAACGGATCCACACGAAGCAGATTGGCGTAATAGACGAGCAGCAGAACGGCTGCGATTGCCACCACTCCGAGCGGTCGAACGCCGGCGATTTGCGCGGCCAAAATGATCGCTCCCGCAGGCGCAAAACCAAGCGCGGTGCGGGCGGTAATCTTCAACATCTTTGCGGCCGAAACCGAGCAGCGATGCAGGATCGCCAGCGACATATAGCCGTAGACCAGCACGCCCGAAGCGGCGAACAGGATCAGCGCGAGCCGCGGTCCGCCCCAAAGGCCGCCGATCAGGAGCGAGATAAAACGCGTGGCCAGGTTAATGAGGTTGAAGCGCAGAGCGAAGGCCTGCTGGTCGAGTACGTCGAAAATTCCGTTCAGGGGTGAAGAAATGAACCAGAAGCAGGTCCACACGCTCAGAATCTGGGTGTATACGCCCGCCTCCGCCCAGCGCGCGCCAAACACCACCACAAAAAGATCTCTTCCCACCAGAGAGAGCACCAGACAGGGAAAAAGACTCAACCGGACAAGATAACGGAACGTCTGCTCGACGTAACCGGCGAGGGCGCCGTCGTGTTTTCCTTCAGCCGCCCGCTGGAAAAACACATTGCTAACGTTGTTGCCGATCAGACTCATGGGGACGCGCATGAGACGGTTGCCCAGCGCGTACTGGCCGACTACGGCAGGGTTGAAGAAGGCGGACAGCAAGAACGTGGGTAACTGCCACGACAGCTGATTTAACAAGGTGCCGGCGGCGCTGAATTTCGGGAAGCGATGGTAGCGCCGGGCGAGTTGCTTCATGCGCGACAGCCGCAGGCTCTGCCGGAAAAGTTGCGCGCACTCCCGCCAGCTTTGCAGGAACAAAAATGCAGTTGAGATCAGCAGTCCTAGCATCATGGCAAGAATCATCGTCCCGCCACCCACCCGCCCTAAAAAGCCGGCCGTGATCTGAAAGGCAATCGAGCAGAAAGTACTGATCAGTTCTACGCTAGTCACGCGCAGAAAGCGCCGCTTCCGCGTATTCCACATCTTCAAGCTGGCCAGCACACCCCAGGCGAGTACGAACGGAGGAACAAACCATAAGAACGGTTCCAGCTCCGGCCCGTGCAGCCAGCGAACCATGGCCCGGTGGCCGATCGCGGTGAGAATTAGGGTCAGACCGCAGGTCAGCACGGCGCACAGGATGCTCACGCCAACCGCATTGATGGCGTCTTCGTCCGAATCCGGCAGCACGATGGCGTTCTCATAGCGCCAGCACACAACCATGGAGAGCAGGCCCGTAACCGAAACAAACAGGGCGTAAATGCCAAACGCCGCGGGAGAGAACAAACGTGCAATCAGGGGTGCGGCCAGAATGCTGATCACCTGGGCCGACATGGTGCCGGAGGCGAGGGTCAGCACATCCGCCGCAAAGCGGCCTTTGGGAGTAGGGCTGGTCTGCGGACGCTTAGCCGAAATTTCTACAACGGTCGGCAAAGGCTCTCCTTTAGAACAATTCGGAATTTTGATTGGAGAGGTGTTAGCCACTGATCTACGCAGATGTCCGCTGATCAAAAACGGATCTTTGGATCTGCGTTGATCCGCGTCAATCAGCGGCTGCTTGTTTCAAATCAAAAATCAAAAATCAAAATTCAGAGGTAGGTGGCGTCATGGCCGCCGGCCGTGGGGCAATCGGAAGGTCCGTACCGGAAGGCGCGGCGTTCCGGCCGCCGCCCAATCGTTTCATGGCCTCGAATATTCGCGACGAGATCAGTCGAACATCCTGGGCGCAGGCTCGCAGGAAAGGGCGGAGATCGTCAGCGGCGAAAAAGGCGGCTTCTTCCACCCCGCGAAAAGAGCGCAACCATTCGCCGAGCGTAAATTGGCCCTCGCGGTAGTAGCGGAAGGACGAACCCAGGTCGGAGTCTTCCACCATCCATTTGCGCCCTTCGCGCGGGGCGCTGGCGGGAACCGGCTGTCCCGTCAAATCCAGGTACAGGGCCCGAACTACATCCAGACCGTTCTGGCCTACGAACAGCCGAAAGGTACCGCCCACGCGCGGATTCACATCCAGTACTTTGTAGGTGCCGTCGCGGGCGTCATAGCGATAGCCGATGTCGAGCGTCCCTTTGTAACCGATGGCTTTCATGAACTCGCGGGTGAGCTTGTCCACGGTTGCGTTGGCCAGACAGATTCCCAGGCTGGTCGACCCCACATGGATCGGGACCTGGCGCAGCTTTTTTCCGGTGAATCCCATCAGGCATTCCGAAGACGCGTTGAAGTATCCATTGAACATCCAAATGGTGTCATCGCCCCCGGGGATGTATTCTTGCAACATGAGGTTAGGCTGTTGCGGATCTTCCATAGCGTCGTAACTCCGCAGCAGTTCCTGCCGGTCGTGCACGATCACCATCTTCTTCCCCGTCTTCTGGTACAGGAGCATGCCGTCGATCCCTTTCAGCATGATCGGGAAGCTGGCGCTCTTCAAGAACTCAGAGACCTCTTCGCGCGACTGGGGAAAAAGGGTCTCGGCCGTGGGAATGCCAACCTTCTTTACCAGATGAAACATCTCCTTCTTGCTGGCCAGGGCACGCGCCAGGACGGGCGATTGATCGGGAAAGCTATACCACTCCCGAAGGGCCGCGGCATGTTCGGCAACGAAGATCGCCATGTCGTCGGTGCTGGTGGGAATCAGGATCGAACGCCGGCCGATCTTCCGCCCGATTTCCAGCAGGTATTCCACGGTTTGTTTGGGCGGGGCAGCATGGGCATCCCAGAGGAAACTTCCCCGGCAATAGCGGGAGGCCAGAGCGGGAACGCCGGCGGTTCGGTGGACAGCGTAAACTGGTATTCCCAGACGTCCCAGACTGCGGATAACGCCCAGGCTGCCGTGCGCGGGACAATGCAACACCACGGCGGGCGTATCGACATTCTCAATCGACATCTGCGGTTGTGAATAGTTCATAAAGTTCGCAATTCAATCTCGGTTAGGGCGACCTTGACGCCACGCCGGCAGTACAGTTAGCGAAAACTTGCCAGGCAATAATTCCGGTGAGCTCTCTCAGCCGTCCGGCCAACGAGGTTTTCGTATAAATCCACCAGCTTACGTGCTTCGTTGCTCCAACAGTACTGCTTCTCGACCGCCGTTCGTCCCCTGGAGCCCATGGCTTCGCTGACGTCTTCGTGGCTGGCCAGATACTCCAACGCCCGCGCGATTTGTTGCGCGTTCAGTGGGTCGACCAGCATGCCACAGCGGGCGGTCTCTACAATTTGCCGCCATAGGGGGAAATCGGAAACCACAACCGGGATAGCCGCCGACATGTACTCGAACAGCTTTATGGGCAGCGCCTCCAGGTATTGGGGCTCGGGATGCAATGTGACCAGGCCGGCCCGCGACCGCTCCAGGATTTCGGGAACTTGCAGCGGGTCCAGAACTCCGAGGTAGTCGACATGCTGCCACCCGGGCAAGCGGGATACCTCAGCACGGAGACCCTCGCTGCTAAAGCGACCCGCCAGCGTCAGGCGGATAGGCCGCCGCTCAGCCAGAAGTTCAAGCGCCCGAATTATCTCCACGATGCCGCGCTCCCGGCTGATCAGACCGGCGTAAGCTACCGACCACGGCCGCTCGTTCCACGGCACCAGTTTTTCCCGGCGTGCCGGCACAATCGCGTAGTTGTGGATCGTCACCGTGTTGGGATTCAGAGTTTGGAACCGTGCCGCGATCATGGGCGTGGCCGGCACTAAAGCGGAGAACCTGCGGGCGCTGGCGTTCTCCACCATTTCTACCAGCCCGGCTAACGGCTTCCGTACCCAACGCGGCAGGTAACTTTTCGAAAGCACATCCCGCGGCATGTCCTCATGAATGTCGTAGATCACTTTCTTGCCGCGCAGCCGCAAGAGCAACCCGATGGGTATCAGTTCCGGATCATGAAAATGATAGATGTCACCCTTCTGCTTTACAGCCTCGCGGTAAACCTGCCAGATTCCTTTGGTCATCCGTTCCAGCCGGCGCCGCGGTTTGGCGACGGCCTTGATGCTGATCCCCTGCGCTAGCTCATCCTGAGGATGATCGGCGACCAGTGTCACCTTAAATCCGGCTTGCGCCAAGGCGCAGCATTCCTTATAGAAAATACGGATGTCGCGCGCCGGGTGCGCGGAGCTCATATGAACAACTTTGACTGGCCGGGAAAAAGACATGGGTTGGCCCTTATTCACTGCTTGGCGATCGCCCGTTCGCCGCTTTCCGCTCCTGCCGCGCTTTTATACCAGTAGGCCGCGCCTTCCCAGAGGCGGAAGATATTGTCCATGACGTTTACCGAAAAACAGGTACGCCAGTGGCGAGGGTGAGTCAGAACATAGACCACCGCTTGCCGTTCGCGTACGGCGGTTGCGGGATCTCCGGGTTTCCAGAATTTGGGATAAGGACAGTCGGAAGCGCGAACGCGGATCTGGTCTTCAATCACCGCATCATAGGCCTCCACATCAATGCCCAGTTGCTCGCGGAAACTCGCATCCTCCAGGATGACGGTATTGATGACGTTCAGTTTGCGGTTTACGAAATCTCCGTGGGACGCCACTCCCCGCATCGGCAATCCGGTAATCTCGCGCAGGCGCGTCAGATTATCGCGGAACAGCGCGCGAATTTCCGGCATGGCCTTCTGGATCTCCGGCCAACTGGAAAGGCCTCTGCGCTTGGCTACTGTCGCAACTTCTTCATAGTGATAGCTGGCTTCAAATCCGGCAGTGTGCATTTGCTTCATCAGCGAAGGCGTGAAGGTGCACAACCGGAAATAATAAGAAGATGTGCAGCCGAGAGCGGCTTCCAGTTCCCACATTTTCTCCGCCGTGCGGGGATCGGTGTCCACGTCGTGCCGCAAGATGAGGTATCGTCGGCTCGGCGCGACGCGCTTTTTCTCCTTGACTGCCTGCCAGAAGGAATAGATCGAGTGGGTCTCATAGCCCTGATCCCCTGCCGACTTCAGGAGGTCATGGTAGACATCTATCCGGTTCGGCATGAGAAAGTCCGAGTAAACCCTCTGCCACAGCGGCTTCAGCCTGCCAATCATCCGGCGCCTCCGGGCTCAACTTCAGCGCTTCGTTTGGGAACCGGTACGGTCCCGGAAATCTGCCAGCGGTTCCAGAAGTGCGCCAGCCCAGCGAGGAAACCGAAGCCGTAGGCAAAGTGGAGGGTGGCAAACACCGCGGGCAGCAACACTGTAAGACGCCATTTTCGGCTGCTCAGAGCTACCCCGAAAGACGCAGCCAGGCTGGCGCTGGCATACAGGCCGCCCAGCATGAGCGCCAGCCATTTCGTGCCGGGCGCCAGCGACCAGCTCAGAAAAGACAGCACCAGGGCGGAAACGAACAACGCGGGAACAAACTGCCGCGGTTGCATCTGCCGCGGATGTTTCTGCAGCACACGTACCTTCCAGTAGCCGTATTGGAAGTACTGGCTCCAAAGCGATTTCAGGGTCGCACGGCTGGAGTAGCGGGCAGGAATACCGGGAAGGAGCAGGATGCGGCCCCCTTGTTTGCGAAGCCGGTAATTGAACTCGTCGTCCTGGTTGCGGACCAGTTCTTCATCCAAGACGCCAATCCGGTCGATGACCCGGCGCGTATAGACGCCGAAAGCCACCGTATCGACATACTTCTGTTGCGCACAATCTAAGCGAAACGGCACCGGACCAACCCCAAAACGGGAGCTTAGGGCTAGGGCGATGGCTTTGGCCCAATTGTTTTCCGACCGGGTTTCGGTTATGCCGCCGGCGCACTCGGCTAAGCCCTGCCACAGCGCGCGAACACAGGTAGAGACATAATTGGGCGAGGCTTCCGTGTGTCCGCCCATCATGACGATGAATTCTCCTCGGGCCTGGCTCAGGGCCTTATTGAAACCGCTGGCCATAATCCTGGCCGGATTGTCGATGATGCGGACCCGCCCATCCTCGGCGGCAATCGCCTGCAGAATCTCGCGGGTGCCGTCGTCGGACCTGCCGTCGGCAACCAACACTTCCAGTTTCTCCGGCGGATAATCCTGGGCTAGCACGGCCTGTAAGCTGCAGCGAATCGCTTTGCTTTCGTTGCGTACCGGCATGATCACGGAAACCATGCCTGGTTCGCGACCGGGAGCGCGCGCAGACAATTCTTCCTGCACCTGTTCTGTAGTATTCAAGTCCTTATCCTGAATGGTGAGAGGAGGCTGGGGCGGCAATCGCCGCAAATGTGCGGAATAGAAGGGCCAGATCGGTAAAAAAGCTGGCCTGGGTAGCGTATTCCAAATCCAGCCGCACTTTGCGGGGCAGGAGAGTTGTGACGTAGAACTCCTGCAACCGCTCGATGGGAACGGTAGCCAGTAGCTCTTCTTCGTGGCGCAATCGTATGGTCGCGGCTCCGGTGATCCCCGGCCGCAGGCGGAGTACACGGCGGTATTCCGGCGGCAAGGTATTGAGATACTCCGCGGCATCGGGCCGCGGGCCGACCAAACTCATATCCCCGCGAACGACATTGATTAACTGCGGCCACTCGTCCAGTTTCCATTTCCGCAGCAAGCGCCCGGCGGGAGTGATACGCGGATCCCCGGCCCGGGTAACCGCCGGGCCCGTCGCGCGCCGTTTATAAGTCATGGTACGGAACTTCAGCAAGGAAAATTCTTTTCCGTCCACCCCGAGCCGCCGGTGACGAAACAGGACCGGTCCGTCCGAGGTGAGTTTCACGACGGTGGCAATCACCAGCATCACGGGCAGGGCCGCAACCAGGACGGGAACGGCGCAAAGCAGATCGAACGCACGCTTCCCCGCCGAGTGGCACCAGAGGCTGGCCTCCACTCCCAGTTGCGGATGCTTCCGGGAAAGGCCGGCGATAATTTGTGCGTCGCTCATGCCACCGCCAACATTGGCTTGCGATTCTTTTCCACAATTTGCGTGACCGCATTTGCCACCCGCTCCAGCTCGGCCAGAGACAGGTCCGGAAAGATCGGAAGCGAGAGGCAGCGGGAATATGCGTCTTCCGCCTCGGGGAAGTCTCCCCGGCGATAACCGTATTTATGCCTGTACAACGGATGCAAGTGCAGCGGAATGAAGTGCACACTGGCGCCCACACCGCTCTTCTTCAGTTCTTCGATAAACTGGTTCCGGTTCAAAGTGAGCGCGTCCGGACGAAGACGGAGGATGAACAAGTGCCAGGAGTGCTCCCCTCCTTCTTCTCCGCCCGACGGATTCTCCAACTCGTCGATCGCGGCGAAGGCCTGCCGGTAATATTCGGCAATCTCCTGCCGCCGCGCATAAAACTGATCGCATTGGGCCAGTTGGGCTGAGCCAAGCGCGCCCAGCAAATCGCACAGGTTCAGCTTGTACCCGGCCTGTTCCACCTCGTAGTACCAGGAGCCTTCTTTCGAATACCGTTTCCAGGCGTCACCGCTGATGCCATGGAGGCGCATCAGGGCGATGCGCCTGGCAAAGTCGTCATTGTCGGTGGTCAGCATGCCGCCTTCCCCCGTAGTGATGGTCTTGGTGGCATAAAAGCTGAAGGCCGTCATCTCGGAAATGGTGCCGATCCGCCGTCCGCGATAGCCGGCGGGCAGCGCATGCGCCGCGTCTTCAATCACGTGCAGATGGTGAGCGGCGGCAATCCGATGAATGGCGTCCAGATCGCAGGGCTCGCCGGCAATATGGACCGGGATAATAGCCCGGGTTCTTTCCGTGATGCGCCGCTGCGCATCTTGCGGATCGATGTTGAATCGGCCCGGCTGGCTGTCGCACAGCACCGGCCGGCCGCCGAAATAGGTGACCACCTCGGCGGTGGCGGTGAAGGTGTACGTGGGGACCAGCACTTCGTCTCCCCGGCACAGACCGATGGCCTCCAAAGCTAGCTGCAAGGCCGCGGTAGCCGAGTTGACGGCGAGGGCATGCTTACACCCGATATAGGCGGCAAATTCACGTTCGAAACGGTGGGTTTCCGGGCCGGTGGTCAGCCACTTGGACCCGAGCACCCGCGTTACCGCTTCCACTTCTGCCGGGCCCAGCGAGGGCCGGTGAAACGGAATAAAGGAGTTCTCGTTCATGGATCCTTCCCTCGTGCCTAAGCAGCCTTGACCAGTTCCAGACCGTTGCCCGCCACTGCCGGAACGCTCACTTCCTGGCAGCTTTCGCCTTCGATCCAGTAATGACGGCCGCATTCGGAACAAGTGACTGCCGGCCCGTGGTCGGCAAGCCGGATGCCGCAGTAACACATCCAGCCGATGCGTTCCGCCGGCACGCCCACCATGAGAGCATAGTCGGGCACGTCTTTGGTGACGACGGCGCCCGCTCCGATGAAGGCATACCTGCCCAGCGTAATGCCGCAGACGACGGTGGAATTCGCCCCCATGGACGCTCCCCGCTTGATCAGGGTGCGGCGATATTCGTGCTTGCGCGTTACGTGGCTGCGCGGGTTAACTACGTTGGTGAATACCATCGAGGGACCGCAGAACACGTCGTCCTCCAGCTCCACGCCGGTATAAACGGAAACGTTGTTCTGGATCTTGACGTTGTTGCCGATGGTCACCCCGGGGCTCACCACGACATTCTGGCCGAGGTTGCAATGGGCGCCCAGCTTCGCGCCGCTCATGACGTGGGAAAAATGCCAGATTTTGCTTCCCGGACCGATCTCGCAACCTTCGTCGATTACGGCCGTAGGATGGGCAAAGTACTCCGGCGCTTTGCCCCCGATTTCCACCGGCTGGCCATGTGCCTTCAGCGACTGTTCGCAGCCTTCCAGCACCTGCAAGACCCGCAGCGCGGATTCGCCGCAGGTGCGTGGTTTTTGCCGCGTTCGCACGCACTCCAGGAAGTGCTCGCACTCCAGGCGCAGCGGTTCATCCTGAGATAGCGGAACCACTTCGCCTTCGTGCTTCTGCGCCACCGGGATCCGGTCCACCCAGTCGATCCGGTGCGAGTACAGCATCAGCTTCCGTTCCCGCTCTACGTCGTCGAACACCGCCATTCTCTGCGAGCCGACGATGGCTAGCTTCTGCTCTTTGAACGGGTGCAGCCAGCTCACGAAGATATGTGCCTTGACCCCGCTGGGAAACTCGCAGGTCGTCAGGGTGGTATCGACGTTGTGGTTCAGATAGCTGCCGCCGTGGGTGGAAATGCGGTTCGGAGCTTCGCCCAGCAGGTACAGAATGGCGGAGATATCATGCGGAGCAAAGCTCCACAGGATATTCTCTTCCGTGCGCAGCTTGCCCAGATTCAGCCGCGAAGAATAGATGTACTGGATCTTGCCCAGTTCGCCGGCGCAGATCAGCCGCTTCAGCTCCAGGATGGCCGGATGGTACTCGAGGATATGGCCAACCATGAGTAGTCGCTGGCGTTTGGCCGCCAGCTCCACCAACTGCCGTCCTTCCTCGGCGTGCAGCGCCAGAGGCTTTTCCGAATAGACATCTTTGCCCGCCAGCAGGCACTTCCGCGCCAGCTCGAAATGCTGGGCCGCGGGCGCGGCAATGGCCACCGCCTGAGTTTCCGGGTCGGCGAGAATCGCACTCAGGTCCTCGGCCGTTTTGACCCCGTACTTCTGCTGCGCTTCGGCCCGCGCCTGCTCGCGCGGATCGCACACCCACTCCAGCGCTCCTAATTGGTGGAAGTTGCGCACCAGATTCTTGCCCCAGTAACCGGAGCCCAGCACCGCGACTTTGCACTTTGTGTTTTCCATTTTGTCTCCGCACTCCTATTACTGAAGGTGTCGGTAGAAGCCGGCTATCGCTTCCACCACAGACCGCTGCTGCTCTTCCGTAAGTTCGCTGAAGATCGGCAAAGCCAGCACCTGCCGGCTGGCAGCTTCCGCTTCGGGGAAGTCTCCGGGACGATGCCCCAGGTTGGCGTAAGCCTTTTCCAGGTGCAGCGGCGAAGGATAGTAGATCTCGGTGGGTATGCCGGCGTGGCGCAGATGATCCCGCAACGCCTCGCGCTCGGGCATGCGGATCACGAACTGGTTGTAGACATGGACCCGGTTCGCGGGTTCCACCGGCGGTTGTACCCACTGGTTGATACCGTACTCGGCGAACAGGGAGCGATAGCGCGCCGCATTGCGTTGCCGCTCGTCGGTCCAGGTGCCCAGATAGCGCAGCTTAACTCGCAGAATTGCCGCCTGCAGCGCGTCCAGCCGGCTATTCACGCCCACGATGTCGTACTGGTACTTCTGCCGGCAGCCGTGCTGGCGCAGCATCTTCAATCGCTCGGCCAGTTCGGGGTCATTGGTCGTAACCATTCCGCCATCGCCGGCGCAACCCAGGTTCTTGGAGGGGAAGAAGCTGAAGCAGCCCATCGTTCCCAGCGTGCCGCACGGCTTGCCCTCGTACCACGCGCCAATCGACTGCGCCGCGTCTTCAATGATGGGAAGGTTGTAGCGGTGCGCCAGCTCGCGAATCGGCTTCATCTCCGCCATCAGTCCGAACAAGTGAACCGGGATGATGGCGCGGGTGCGCGGCGTAATGGCCTCGGCGAGCTTGCGCGGATCGAGATTGTACGTTTCCGGGTCAATATCCACGAATACTGGCCGTGCTTTCAGGCGGGCAATGGCGCCCGCGGTAGCCCCGAACGTGAATGGCGTGGTGATCACTTCGTCACCGATCTCCAGATTCAGCGCCATCAGGGCCAGCAGCAGCGCATCCGAGCCGGAGGCACAACTGACCGCAAATCGCGTATTGGCTAGCTGCGCGATCTCCTTTTCAAATTTGTCCACTTCCGGACCGAGGATGAAATGCTGGTCGTCCAGCACTTTTTCCACGACGGCCATCACTTCGCCTCGGATGCGGGCAAACTGGGCCTTCAGATCCAGAAAGGGAAACTGCATCTTTTGCGGCGGCGCCGCCACGGGCGCCGTTACCTGAGGGGAAACAGTGGTATTGATTGCCAATTTTTTATCCTTTACTGAAAAGCTCGCTGAAGTTGTGAAGTTGGTTTAGCGGGACTCTAAGCGACCCTCGAATGTCCGTTGCCATTGCCCTTGCCGTTGCTTTTGTCTTTGTTGTTTTTACCTTGATCACGACCGTAACCGTACCGATAGTGGCTGTAATTGATGGAAGCGGATTCAGCCGCGTTCAAGACAACATCCAGGATCGGAGCGCATTGAACTTCTTGGAGCAATTCCAGCGCCCGCGCCAGTCCTTCGCGTTTGGTTACGCCCGACCGTCCCACCAGCACCACGCCATCCACCAGCGTCGAAAGCGCGCGGCCGTCGGCGAAAGGCACGATCGGCGGGGAATCGACCAGCACAAAGTCGAACCGCATGCGCAACTGCCGGATCACCTCATTCATTGCCCCGGAGGTAACCAGTTGCGCCGGATCGGTCACGGCCGGTCCCGTGCTCAACAACGTCAGGTTGGGTATATTTCCGGCCGGCACCAGAACCTCATCCAGGTTCATCTGGTTGGCGAGCACGTCGCTTAATCCGTGCGCGGGCTTGATTCCCAAGAGGCCGGCGATGCCCTCTTTGCGCAAGTCGGCATCCACGATGCAGGTGCTCCCAGTCTGTGCCAAGGCAATAGACAGATTGACCGATAAGGTGGTTTTGCCTTCCCCGGGGTAGGGGGAAGTAACCAGAATCGCCTGCGGTGGCCGGCCGTGCTGGGAGGACAGCCGCACCGAGGTGTACAAGCCGCGCAGGGCTTCGGCCTCCGGAGAATTGGGCCGTTCCAGCAGGAACACGCTCGATGCACCTTCCGCTCCGCCCCGGGAGGCAAGGAGCTTGACGCCCGGAGCTGGCGCCGGGCCCGCGCCAAGGACGGGCATAATGGAAACCGATCCCGTGCCGAGGCACTTCCGAACGTCCTCGGCGGTGCGCACCGTGGTGTCAAAACCTTCGCGAATGAACGCCAGCAGGACGCCGCCGAAGAGCCCGGCCAACAATCCCAGAGCCAGGTTGGCCAGCCGGTGCGGCCGGGTGGGGCGGTCCAAAACACGGGCGTTGTCCACTACGTGGACGGGGCTGGATTTCGATTCGGCGTTGATGCCCGCTTCCTTGATCTTGGCGAAGAGATTATTGTAGAGCTGCGTATTGGCGTCCGCTTCCTTCTTCAAAGCGGTGTATTGCTCCATCAGGGCCAGTTGCTTGGTGGTTCCCTTCATCTGGGATTCCATCATCTGTTCGCGGGCCTGGGCGGCCGTGTAGCTGGTCTTCAGGTCTTTGACAATGGCCCCCCGTTGCGCCTCCAACTGGGCTTGCAGTTCGTCGCCCTCATTCTGCAGCTTCTTAACAACGGGGTGATTTTTGCCGTAGATGGCCAGATTCTCCGCGAGCTGCGCCCGGACATCGGCCAGCTTTTGCGTCAGCGCCTGCACCACGGGGTTCCCGCTGATCTGGGGCAGCGAACTGGAGGCCTGCCCGTTGAATTTACTCAGGTAGGACTGCAACTGGATACGATCCGCCTGCGCCTGCATCAGTTGGCGGCTCAGCTCCGTCATCTGCTCGGCAAAGGTGTTCTGATTGTCGCCGATGCCGGCGATCCCACTGGTCTTCTGGAATTCGGCCAGCGTCTGGTTCGAGGCCTCCATGCGCTGGCGTATGTCATCCAGTTGCTTTTGCAGCCATTCGGAAGATTGCAGGATGGCTTCATGTCGCAACCGGTAATCGCGCTCGATAAACTGGTTCACCAGGGTATTGGTGGCCGCGGCCGCCAATGCGGGATCGTGGGCGCTCACACTGACATAAACCAGGTGGCTGGTAACGTCCCGGTTTACGATGAGCCGCTTCTGGAAGGTCTTCAAAGCCTGGGTTTCTGCGGCGGTCAGTTGCGGGCTATCGGACGAAACTGCGCCGGCGTCTCCCGGCGCCGCCGCCGCGGCTTTGCCGGCAAAGTCGGGGTTCTGGGCCAGGTTCAAAGCCCGAATCACATGCAACGCGAGCTGGTCGCTTTGCAGATTCTTGGCTTGCGTCGCGATGTATTCGGTAGGGCTGGAGGAGGTGGCGTTGCCCTGCATGGAAAATGCTTCCGAGCCTGGCGGATCAATCTGAACCGTGGCCGTAGGTTCGTAGGTGGGCCGGGTCAGGAAGGTAACCAGTGCTACGGCACTGAAGACCACCGCCGCGAACAGAGCCCCCGGCCGCCAATGTTTCTTCAATACCTTGATCGCGCGCAGCCAGTCCGTCTCACTGACGACGGGAACGGCCGCGACGACACGCCGTGGGGGCGCCTGGTATCGCACCGGCGCCGCCGGAGTAACTTCGCCCGGAACCGAGATCAGTTCCAGGGGATCGACGTTTGGTTGCGCTTGCCGTAGCAATTCGAAATTTCTGCTCATTCCATGCTCCGTGTGCGGCTCGTAGGGCAGACCCGGGATTCCGTTTCAGGCTGCGTCGCGCGCCACCAGAGCGGGCTCGGGGGCAATGCTCAACCCGGCCCGCGCGCGCGTATAGCGGAACGCCTGGTCATGGCGGTCAACCTGGCAACGCGCCAGGATTTCCTTGCTGGGCGTGTACTCGGGGACGATCTGCATCATGCATTCGATCAATCCGTGCATGTTCTTCGACTCGACCAACGCCGACAGCTCGTTCAGCCAGGCCTGAACCTGCAGGAAGTTTGTCTTGCCCGCATCCAGCACCCGGATCTGGCCGTGGGCGGTGGGTTTGATCCCTTCCCCGTCGAGCATCAACTCCTCGAACAGCTTTTCCCCCGGGCGGAGGCCGGTGAAGACGATCTTGATGTCCTTGTCAGGCCGGAGTCCGGAAAGCCGGATCAAGTTTTGCGCCAGGTCCAGAATCCGCACGGGCTCGCCCATGTCCAGAACGAAGATTTCCCCGCCGTTGCCCATGCTGGAGGCTTGCAATACCAGTTGCACGGCCTCGGGAATCGTCATGAAGTAGCGCCGCACGTCCGGATGCGTCACCGTCACCGGCCCACCGTGCGCAATCTGCTCCTGAAAGGTCGGCAGCACGCTGCCGTTGCTACCCAGCACGTTGCCGAAGCGAACGGCGGTGAACCGGGTTCGCTGTTGCTGCAAGCCCAGCAGGATCAGCTCCGCGATCCGCTTCGTGCACCCCATCACATTGGTGGGATTCACCGCCTTGTCGGAAGAAATCATCACGAAATCTTCCACCCCGTACTGGTTGGAAACCAGGGCAACGTTGTAAGTGCCGAAAATGTTGTTCACCACCGCCTGGAAGCAGTTGTTTTCCATCATGGGCACGTGCTTGTAAGCCGCGGCGTGAAATACCGACT
>Ga0326728_10015075_pt1 | contig 16177 bp, 11 predicted proteins | sample MB3enrmetagenome_FD_207602 | JGI IMG/M metagenome (GOLD analysis project Ga0326728, IMG submission 207602) | Lab enriched peat soil microbial communities from McLean, Ithaca, NY, United States - MB31MN | ecosystem: Environmental > Terrestrial > Soil > Wetlands > Peat | place: USA: New York...
CTTCACCTATGTGGCCGGGAACGTGACGGTTGGCAAGGCCTCGCTGACCATCACCGCGAGCAGCACGAGCATGACCTACGGCGGGACGCCCCCCGCGGTCAGTCCGGGTTACAGCGCCTTCGCGGGGACCGACACGGTGAATAGCCTGACCACTGCTCCCACGTGCTCGACGACGGCGAGCAATACCACCCCGGCGGGAACGGATACGGGGGCCAACACTTGCTCCGGCGCGGTGGACAACAACTACACCATCAGCTACGTGGCCGGGAACATGACGGTTAATAAAGCCTCGCTGACCATCACCGCGAACAACACCAGCATGACTTACGGTGGAACGCCACCGGCGGTCACCCCGATGTATAGCGCCTTCGCGGGCACCGATACGGTGAATAGTCTGACCACCGCTCCCACTTGCTCGACGACGGCGAGCAATACCACCCCGGCAGGGACCGATACGGGCGCCAACACCTGCTCCGGCGCCGTGGACAACAATTACAACTTCAATTATGTGGCCGGGAACGTGACAGTCGGCAAAGCATCGCTGACTATCACCGCCTCGAGCACCAGCATGACTTACGGCGGAACTCCCCCTGCTGTCACTCCGGGTTACAGCGCCTTCGCGGGCACCGACACGGTGGCGAGCTTGACCACCGCTCCCACGTGCGTGACGACGGCGAGCAATACCACCCCGGCGGGGACCGACACGGGAGCTAACACCTGCTCCGGCGCGGTGGACAACAATTACAATTTCACCTATGTGCCTGGGAACGTGACGGTCAGTAAAGCCTCGCTGACCATCACCGGCTCGAGCACCAGCATGACCTACGGCGGGACGCCCCCCGCCGTCACTCCGGGTTACAGTGCCTTCGCGGGCACTGACACGGTGGCGAGCTTGACGACTGCTCCCACTTGCGTAACCTCGGCCACCAGTTCCACGCCCGCGGGAACAGACACGGGGGCCAACACCTGCTCGGGCGCCGCGGACCCCAACTACAACTTCACCTATGTGGCCGGAAACGTGACGGTCGGTAAGGCTTCGCTGACCATCAGCGCCAGCAGCACGAGCATGATTTACGGCGGAACGCCCCCTGCCGTCACCCCTGGTTACAGCGGGTTCGTGAACGGGGATAGCGCGTCCAGCCTCGCGCCACAGCCCACTTGTTCGACGTCGGCCACCAGTTCCACGCCCGCGGGAACAGACACGGGGGCCAACTCCTGTACAGGCGCGGCGGACCCCAACTACACCTTCACGTACGTGCTCGGGAACGTGACGGTCAACAAGGCGGCACTGACCATCACCGCCAGTAACACAACCATGACCTACGGCGGGACGCCCCCCGCGGTCACTCCCCTCTACAGCGCGTTCGCGGGCAGCGATACGGCGGCGAGCTTGACCACTGCCCCTACCTGCGTGACGACGGCCACCAGTTCCACGCTGGCGGGGACGGATACGGGGGCCAACTCCTGCTCAGGAGCTGTGGACGCCAACTACACTTTCACTTACGTGGCCGGGAACGTGACCGTCAACAAGGCGACGCCCACGGTGACGCTGGTGTCGTCCAAGAATCCCGTGCTGTCGCTCAATCCGGTTACCTTCACCGCCACGGTGGCCTCGGCGGCGAGCACTCCGACGGGGACCGTCAGCTTCTACGATGGCAGCACGCTGTTAGGTTCGGCGGTTTCCTTGACGTCTGGCGTGGCGACTTACACCACCTCGAGCCTCTCGATCGCGGCGCACTCGATTACCGCGGTCTATAGCGGTGACTCGAACTTTGTCGGCCTCACCAGCTCGGTGCTGACCCAGACGGTACAAGACTTCACCCTGAACATCTCGACTTCCTCGGGTGGGAGTACGTCCGGGGCGGGGGTGCCGGGCGGCACGGTTACATATGTCTTCCAGTTGAGCCCCTCGGGCGGCACCACCTTCCCGGCCGCCATCACCTTGACTGCCAGCGGCCTGCCCGCGGGCGCTACGGCCACCTTCACGCCCACGACGATCCCGGCGGGGGCGGGGACCACCACCGTCACCCTGGTTATTCAGCTTGCCAACCAGATTCTGGCGAGCAATCCCGCCAATCCTGTTGGAGGTAACGTCCAGATTGGGGGCGTAGCGCCGGGCGGAACTTGTCCCGGGTGCGCCGGGAGCCCGGCACTGAAGTTGAGCGCGGCGCCGGGCTTGAGCCCGGCACTGATGTCGATTGTAGCGGCGGTCTCTGACCGCCGCGCGGTGGGGACACCGCCGCTACAGATCGCCGCCCTCATGGGCGGCGCCACGGTCCTGCCGCGCAATTCCACCAATCCCCTGGGACGCGGCCTTGCCTTGGTGATGGTGGGAGGAATCTTCCTGCTGCCCTTGGGCGGAAGCATGCGCCGGTCGCGAGGGAGGGCGGGAAGACTCGCCGGCGTGCTGCTTTTGATGTTTGCGCTGACCTGCGCCGCGCTGGGCTTTACGGCCTGCGGTGGGGGCGGCAACGGTTTCTTTGGACAGCAAGTGCAGAGCTATACGGTGACCATCACCGGCACCTCCGGTGCGCTGTCGCACACCACCACCGTCACGCTGACGGTGCAGTAAAGGCAGGGGAAGTGCCACGGGCGTCCCGCCCGTGTAGGGGCACGCCATGGGGTGCCCGTACAGCCCAACACGGGCGAGATCCCGATTCATCGGGACAGGCTGCCCGTGGCACGCAAGGCGGCGGTCGGAGACCGCCGCAGCCGTAGAGGCGGCGGAACCTGTCCCGATTTTATCGGGACGCCGCCATTTGGCGAGGTAAACTCGCCGCTACATCAGCAAATTGGATCGCTACCAAAGGGAGAGCTCATGCGAACCAGCTTATTGGCAACACTTCTTGTTGGGATCCTAACCTTGGGCGGCTCTGTAGCACGCGCGCAGGGGAAACCCGCGGCGGCGGGATCGACGTTCCAGTTGTCCTCCCTCGACCTGGCGTTCACCTACACCACCGAGCGCTCCAACGTCACGCCCAGCGGCGGCAGCAACTTCTGGGCCCAGGGCGGAAGCTTCGATGCGGGCTTCACCTTCTACCACGGCTTCGGCGTGGCCGCGAATTTCACGGGGGACCATGCCTCGAATATCGCTCCAGGTGTCAACTTGGGCCTGCTGGAGTTCATGGCCGGGCCGCGCTACACCCTGCGTGCCGGCTCGAAGCACGAAAGCCGCGTGTTCGCCGAAGCGCTGTTCGGCGGCGTGCACGGCTTTGACAGCGTCTTCCCCGTATCCACAACCGTGTCCAACACCGCCAATTCCTTCGCCATGCAAGTGGGCGGCGGCTGGGACGTCGCCATCTCCAAACACTTCGCCATCCGCGTCTTCGAGGCGGATTACGTGCGCACCAGCCTGCCCAATAACGCCACCAACGTCCAGAATTTCCTGCGCCTGGCCTTCGGCGTGACCTACCACATTCCCAGACATTGATCGGGAGGAGCAGGTAGCGCCCAGCGATCGTAGCGCGATGTGACTTAAGCCCTGCCCGGGCACACTCGGTTGGTGAGCTTTTGGACTGAGCGCCGGAACCCCCACCCCATCTTAACTTCCAGGTGCCCCGTCACCCGCCCGGAATGTTCAATTGTCAGCAGACTCGTTACTAAACAATTGGCAGGACCTCTTCCTCCTCAGCTAGTTTGCCGCGGTGAAGCTCAGTTTCCGATATGGCGACTTATCGGCAAAGTGCCAGTTGTCTGCGGGGCGCAGCTTACGTTTATGCGACCATGCAGCGGAAGAGGGCGAAGGGGACCGGCACTCCGGTTCACGCACAGATGAATGGTCTACATGCCTGCTTCATCGTCGAGTTCGCGATGAAACTGCGCCTCACGAATTCCGGAATCGTACTCGTAGCGAGCCCATTCCCGAATGCGCTTGAGCGGATGATTGAAAAAGGGACGAGAGGAAGCCGATTCGGCCTCGCGCTGACTCGCAATATCGCCTACGTACATTTGGAAGGAGTGTGTGCCAGCACAAAACTCGCGAAATGTCTTATCGTCGTCCTCAAAGCGCGAAAGCACAAACTCCGTCAACTTCGGAACTGTCGGCACGCCAGCGGTGTCGATGAATGGCTTCGGCAGATGGCGTGCAATCCTCTGCGCCGCGCGTGCCCCCTCAGCCTCTAGCCAACGAATCACCACGTCAGGGGGAATAGCGTTGAAGATTCCAAATTTGGAGACCAGAAATCGCCATCCGATGGCTTCATCGAGAACTATGGCTCCGACACCTGCCATTACTTCATCGGGGTATTCTGACGCCCAGTGTGTGAGCAGGCCCTCTGCTTCGCGATTGAAATCGTAGTCCTCCCCGACAAGTCCCGCGCAAGCAAGCTGGATTGCGAGCAACCGATCCGTCGGCGCAGCTGCAAGCAATACCTTTCCAAGCCAAAATGCCTCCCTTCCGGGATGCGTGCATGCAACGGTTATTGCGTCCCAAACAAGCTTCTTGTCAGTTTCAAGAAGGGCGTTTAGTTGCCCGGAGTGTAATCTTGCACCTAGGAAATCCGCAATTACGTCGCCGGGAAAAGGCTCTGTGCAGGCAAAAGCAAGCAGCACTTTCAATGCCTCCAAAACCTGATCATTGGTAACATGTTGGTCGCCCACCCAGTGGGTGAAGTTGCGGAGATGATGCGGTGGTATCTTGCCTGCCCTGATAAGCCTAACAGCTCGATCAAAGACCCTCACGCGACTTCCGCCAGCGAGCGCGATCTGAAAAGACAGGAGCGGGTCATCGACTTCTAACTCATCGAGGCGTCTGTCGACGACGACGGGTGACACATTGGCTAGATAAAGCAGACCGGCCACATACCCTCGAACGAATCCAATATTGCGCCCTCGCGAGTGTTGCACGATGTCATCAAGAAACGTCGCGTTTGCATCCAACCCTCCAAGCCTGCTTCCGAAATCGAATGCACTTTCAGCCTCGGAAGAGGTGAGCCATCCGATTTCAGAGTCCAGAAGATCGGTTACACGCAGGAATTCCCTCGCGAGTTGATCAAGCTCCAGTTCCCATTCTTTTTCGCGACCGAAGTGGTCAATCGATTTGCAACCTACAGATCCGACTAGTTTTGCGTGCAACGACTCAGGTTCAAGTTCTTGGACCCAATCCGCTATTTTCTCTCTGTACTCGGATTTAATCGCAGAGTCGTCGGGGTGCTTGCCCCATGTTAGAAAGCGCTTGAGAAGCCCAGCCAATGTTGCTCTGTCAGACTCATCCAGATGTGATGCGTTAACGAATGGTCGAAGTTGTTCGACCCATCCTTGCCGGGTCAGAGCTTCCAGGTCACCAACCAGAGCCTTTTTCACTCCTTTTGAGATTGCGGAGATTGGATGTTGGGTCTCTTCGTCCAGAAGCTGTAATGCCCTCATCACCGATTCCCTCAATTCATCCAAATTCCTCGGGCGCCAATCCAATGGAGCCACTCTGCCACCCACGACGGGTGGTCCCAAGACCTTTACTGCCATCAAATCCAGGACTCCTTCTAATGCACCGACAATCAGTTCCGCCTCCGTCTCCACTGCTTCTTCGACTCGGTGTCTGAGCAAACCCAATCTTGCGGTCAGGGGCAGAGAGCTACCGGAGAACTGGAACCGAAACAGCGCCTGCCATGTTTTCGTAGCGTTATTGCCTAGTCGTGGTTCAGTTTCGTGTCTGGCAAGAGTAAATAGGATGGCTTCACAATCATGAAAGTGCTCGGGGAACACGGCGAATCGCTCGGCCATCCATACCAGTTGTCTGCGGGGTCCCCACGAACCACCAGTCCAGTCAGGGCCGGTCGTCAGCTCCTCATGTGTGGCGCTTTCGACCACCCGCCGCAACGCCGGCAAATACACGGAGGAGTCGGTCTCAATCAACGTCACGAACCGATTAACCAAGCGGACTTCAGCCAAATCGCGGGATGTGAAATCATCGGCGAATCTACGAAAAAAGCGTTGTACAGTTTCCCGCACCTCCGGGCTTCCACTCTCGGATACGCGCTGCAAGAATGACTCTTGAATATTGGAAGGTATCCTCTGCAGGAATCCGTCTTCGTCCCGCTCCGCCCACCGTTCCCACGCTAACCTGAACGCCGTCATTGCAATTAAATCCGGGGTCACTCGGTAGTATAACGCTCCCCTTTCCACCCAGCCGGGGCTTTCCTTGATTTCGCCTAGGGCTTGCTCGATGTCATTTCGATTGCTTCCTGTCAATTGACACAGAATATCAAGGTCTGTAGGAGCCTCACCTTTGTGCCGAACTCGCTTCAAAAGCGCAATAGTTTCCACTGCCTGCCGTTGAAGATTGTCACGCAGACGAACCCGGTAATACTCGTCAATCCTGTTCAGCACCGGTCGCACGTTACCTGCGTGAGCGATCTCAGCATCGTAATACGCGCACATGTCAGCGGCCAATCTGACGGAGCCATCGCAGTACTGTGCATAGGCCCGTATGCGGTCAAGAGGAATATGTTCGAAGTTCGCCTGCAACACTTTTTCAAGTTCGATTGTGCTGAGCTTCTGGATTCTGAGCTCGGGCGATTGAGTGCTGGCCCGCTGAATGCTGTTGTCGATGCAAACGCAGCGAATCCGGTCCCGAAAGTTCATGAGTTTTCGAGTAAGCTCTTCGCGGGTCTCAATTGAGCTTTCATCGGCGACAAGTACGGCATATGCAGTCTGGTCATTTATGAGCATGTTCGCGAGCTCACGGACTTCATCTTCGCTTGTCGTGTATAAGACCATGCTGCTTGCGTCTGGGGATTCGTGCAAGCATTCAAGCGCAGCCCGGGTTTTCCCCGCTCCTGCGCTGCCGCAAAGAGTAATGACGGGCGACCGAACTTCTTTGCCGAAATCAACGTGGTTGAGAACGAGAGTCTTTGTAGCGTCGAATCCGGCTGGTGGCACAAAAACACGAGTGATACCAGTGGCTGATTGCCGCCATCTGTCGAAAAGAATGCAAATTGCGTCCAAGTGAGGGCAATATTCTAGGACCAGCGCGGGGAATGAGTTAGCAACGTCAACGATATCATCGACGGAGAGAATCTTAGGCGGAGGCGCCGAAGGGTTAATCGTGGTCACAGCGGCAGAAAGCGCGTCGAGCAAAGTTTGTTTCTTATCTCCTGTTAAGTGGTCGCATATTCCGATACGGTACGCGCTCCCCTCCGAAATCCACTGCCTTGCGCGAGGCTTGTTTACTTCCCTTGCCATGTCAGGCGCAGTGACATTTGACTCGTCCGCGGCTTTGAACTGCCAAATCGTAGGTTCCTGGAAATAACCAGACTTGTCGTTGGGAATCGCGACTGTAAGCCGGGTATCTACCCCTTTATCCTTGGCATCGGTTCTGGAGGAGGTCCAAACCTCCGACGGGGGTACTCCACCTACCCAACACGAGGCTCGGATGATTTTATTGCAAAAGAGGACGAAGTCGGCTCCGCCAGGCCGGCGAAATAGTTGAATTACCTGAAGCGCTTCAAGACGCAGCATGTTACGCGCCTCCCCCGTTCGGGTCTTGTCAGCCCTTTCGGTTCTTTGAATTCCGGATGTTCCATGGGATTAGTTATGAGTTCCATTGTTAAGCAGTGTACTGCCGTCGGCCAGTTTGTCAACCATTCGAGGCTGGTATTGTGAGTAGCAGAGCGGCTTTGAATTCGATGAGCGGCCATATGCTTATTAATGCGAAAGAACGAAAAGCTGCAGGCTAACGTAAACTATGCATGAATCTAGGCAACCCTCCTACTTGATGCCCAACGTAGGCACTCTGAAAACGGCGTCTACATTTACCCCGGGCCGGAACCAGTCAGCTGTTTCGGCTGCTGCCCCGCGGATCGATCGAGGCTGGTAGATTCCGCGGTACCCGATTATCTTCAGCAAAACCCTTACCAGGAGATCATGAAGGTGGAAGACAAAACCGAACACCTCACCCACGGGCATTCCTGGGGCGTCAAAGTCAATGTACCCCTCATGAAAGATTGCTCCCCGGTAATACGAAAGCGATTCGACCCAGCCCCGACCGCCAGGGCCAGGATTGGATTTGAAGTACGGTTCAAGAACGTCGCAATCGGACAAACCAAAGTTACTCAGTAAGCCCTTGACCGCAAGGCCAAAACTCCGGTCTGTCTGTGCGGCCGAACGAGCCCGTTCGGCAATTCTCTCTATTTGGTCCCTACCCGGGCTGCCCACGGTGCTCGCGAGTTTTCGAATTTCGGCACGGGCACCATCGAGAACGCTTCTAATACCATTATTTAATTCGGTGGCGAGTCCGTCCGTAAGTTCCTGCTTGCTGAACCCATAGCGAGCACACAAGCACTCGAGGGCACGAACTATGTGAGCGAGTTGGTCCTCAATGCTGAGGCCCTTTACTCCAGCTCTACAACAATGCCTCAGTGCGATCGAGAAGAACGGCTCCTTTGCCTCTGCCGATGACAGGGCACTGGTAAGGAACTCGCCGTTTTGCCAGTGAATTGTATCCAAGGCAGCATAACCGTCGCTGGACCGTTTAGACTGATTGATGGCAAGGTGCAGTCTCCGCACGAGCCGACCGTTCTCGTCCCGGACTTCAATCCATGGAGTGCCAACAGCACTTCCAGTTGCAAGGTCGAGTAATCTTAAGAATACATTTAGGAACCAGCCCCGAAAATCGGTTATGGCGGGGTCGGCAATTGGAACTACTGCGACTGCTGTCAGTACAGTCTCACCGCTCCAAGGTTTGGTCCCCTTACCACCCTCCCCGGCACCCGGAAGTTGCTGAATGAATGCCAACTCTCCGTTTACACCGAATGGGATGCACCCCGCAGCAGAAGAATCCTCGGCTCCTTGAATATGCAATGGATGCCCGCTTAACACTGTGGAGGGTTTCGGGAACTCAGAGGTAAAGCCAGAAAGCGGGAGAACCATGAATTTCTCCCGCGCCAAGTTGTCGACCCTGTACTCCGATTTCATTGGGGTGAGTCGCAGAGTTAAAGGCGTGTCGGGTGACAGGTCTGAGAATCTGTATTCCCAGCTTGGTGCGGTTTCAAACACCCCTTCTTTTGTCTGAACCGTCACTCCCGCCCTGTTTGGTGCGCCACCTCCAAAACCAATCATTCTTACCCCATCGGGTAATGTCTTTGACCCAAGTTGGATTGCCGCTAGGTCAAAACCATCCTGGATGGCCGGGACGGAGTGCTCGACCGTAATCTCTACGCTAGGTTGACCGTTTTCATCAGGGCCCACGGAAGCCGGGCCGAAAAACTCAGCGTGAGGATCTTCAAAAACCACTTTTGCAGGTCCTGAGTAGTCATAAGCCGTAGTAAACCAGCATGCGTCAACCATTTGTAACCCTCGCAGGGGAGAGAACCATCGGGTGCTACAAAACATTCCGATTATCTCACTCGCAGCCGAGAACAATCCACAAGGCCGTATAACGCCCTATGCGCGGATGTGGCGCGCGGGGTTCCGGGCGTATTGTCGCCCACTGGGAAGTCAGTCCACACCTTATTGCTTTTCGCCGGGCATGCAGGCGCGGAAGCGGAATCTCCGGGGATTGGCTTCTACGAAACTCTCCTCAAATCCCGCATTCTGAAGGCGCATTTGGAAGGCGGAGGGATCGATGGATGTGCGCGGCATGCCCGGCCGCTGGGAGATCACCTCGGGTGTCCTTTAAAGGGTAGCGCTCTTGCAGGGATAGCGCGTGACAATTCCACACTAAAATCGTAAGCTTAGGGTGAGCGTACAGTAGGAAGGCGACATCGATGATACACAACGCAAAGGATCTCTCCCCCGACCAGAGGGCTGCTGTCGAGAGCCTGCTCGGACGCCAAATACTTGAAGGCGAGGCCGTGAGTGTACGTGCATTCGAGCCCCCGGCCCTCTCTGACCAACGGCGACAGGAAATCGTCGATTCGCTTAAGCGTTATTTTGCGCAAGTAGACGCTAACAGCCGATCGGTTTCCGCCGAAGAAGCGGAACAGGCCATTACTGAGGCTATGCGCAGTACGCGGCCGCATTACGCTCCCCACCCGTGAGAGTTGTTCTCGATACCACGATCCTCGTTCGGGCAGGCGCAAGTCCTCATGGGCTGGCTCGTCATCTGTTACTCGCCATCATCACCGCCAAACATCCCTTAATCCTCTCGAACGAAATGCTTCATGAACTTGCCAGGGTGTTGCGCTACCCGCGTGTGATGGCTATCCACAAGTTGCCGGAAACGCAGATATACGATTTCGTCGAATTCCTGCGGGAGACTGCCGAGATTGTTCCGCTCAACCCGGTGTTTACAGCACCCATCCGCGACGTAAATGACCTGATTGTTTTGCAAACAGCCGTTATCGGCGACGCGGACGTAATTTGCACAACGGACCAGGATTTCTTCCAACCGCCCGCTTCGGTGTTCCTTCATAAGCTCGGAATTGCCGTGATGGACGACATCGCTTTGATTAAGCAATTGCGCTCTTGAGGCATTCTCTCAATGCCCTCGCTGAATTTTTGATCCCGCGATACGCCACCCTGCCCGGTAGCGGTTAGCACGTCGGAAGTCAGCTCACACCTTAAGGTCTTTCGGCAGGCTTGCGGGCTTGGAAGCGGAACGTCCTGGGATTGGCTTCTATGAAACTCTCCTCAAAACCCGCATTCTGAAACCGCGAAAGGGCGAAAACATTTCACGCTAAGGCGCAAAGGCGCTAAGGCGCAAAGGCGCGAAGGCACAAAGAAGACAAAGCAGCTACACTTTGCGATCTTGGTGTCTTTGCGCCTTGGCGTGAAACTGCCTATTTTTTCACACCTTCTTCAAACTTGCTTGTCGCGCCGCCGCGGGCGCACCCTGTTCACTGACGTTTGAGAATCGCTTCCAGGTTGGTCGCAATCGGGTCGGGCGGGATCAGCGCGCCGCGATAATCGCCATTCACAGCATCGTGCGTGTCGTAGAAACAGCTATCCAGCAGGCCCTGCTTCACCATGTCCGCCTCACGCTTGGGGGGGATGGCGTTGTGGGCTGCATCGTTGTGGTCCACCATCCACCGCAAGGCCGCCACGGTGATGCCCATCTGAAAGCGATGCCAGTCGATGGCGGGATCGATTTTGCCCCAATCGATTCCCAAATCGGACGACCGCGCGAACGCCTGCAAAACTTCCCATTGCACGTGTCTGCTGACCCAGTTCGACAGGTACCAGCCCGTCATGTTGAAGCAGGGCTTGGTGTCATAGATATCGTCCACTTCTTGCGGCTGCCAGAGGGTGGTGAAGGGCAGAATCGAGCGGATCCAGTAGATGGCCTTGTCGAGATAACGGGTATCGTTGAAGGCCTTATAGCCGAGATAATACGCAATGGCCGCATGTCCCGCCGCCAGCAGGTTCGGGCTGTGCAGGGGCGTTTCCCACCAATCACCACCTTCCGGCCGCTGCATCGACAGACAATAATCCAGCGCCTTGCGGGCCGCCGTTCGGAATTGCTGTTCCCCGGTTGAGTCGGCCAACTGCAAAAGCTCGGTGGCCGGTTCGACAGTAAGGTCCAAGGCCGTGTCCCCCGCATTGCCCAGGGGCTTGTAGATGGCGCTCGAAAACATGGCGAGGTCGGTCTTGTGACGGCCCTCCGGATCGTAGGGGAAAGATCCATCCTCTCTCTGGTTAGAAACCAGTTCCCGTCCGCGCGCAAGTTGGGTTTCTTTCAGCCGTTGCGCCGAAGCGCGGGGCTCTTCAGGATGGCCACTCGCTCGGAGTTGGGCGGATTCGGCCTGCTGGTGTGCCCACGCTATCTTCTCGGCGAGACCCTTGGCGGTTTCACGATCCCGACCTTCGCGGGCATAACGCTCCAGAAACGCGGGAGGGTTGGGGTTGGCCTGCTCGGCGGTCTTGCCCCAGCCGCGGCCTTCGTGCCAGAAAGAGGTGTTGTACTGCCGGGCAATGCGGTCCATGGCTTCGGCCAGAGGATAGCGCGGGGCAGGCGGCTCGGGCAGTCCGTGGCGCTTCACCCAGTCAACCAGCACGTCCAGACTGTTGCCCTTGGCTAGAAAGATTTCCGCCTCGATGTGAATAGGATTGCCCGGGGTCAGCTCCAGGGCGGCGGGGCCCGGCTTTATTCCGCGTTGGGGAGGAATGTTCTCTTCCGCACCCCACGCCACGCTGGGCAATGACAATCCCATCAGGTGGTTGTTGGCGCGATCCAGAAAATTGGGCGAGGCGTAGACGGGCTGCAAATAGCGCTTGCCCGGCAGCACCTCGGCGAGCGGGTCCCACGCCAGGCCAATGCCCGTGCCCTGCCAACTTACGGCCATCACCGGCGCCGTCACCTTGAAGGGATGCGGCGCGATGCGTAGAGCGTCGGGATGCTGGAACCAGTCCGTGCCGCTGGACCACTCGTCGGCCAGCACCCACTCGACGCCCGGGAAAATGCCGTCGGTCTTGGCCGCGCCGAAACTTCCACTGCCCACTTTCAGCCAGGGGCCACGGATGTAATGCACACCCAGCCCGGTGAGGGGCTTGCAGTCGTAGACGAGCTTGGCGATGGGGGCGTCGCGCTCCAGCGTGAGGGTGACGGTGCCCTCCAGCGCCGGGGTGGAAAGGCCCTTGATTGCCCACGGGGTCTTGGCGACTTCCGGGTAGCAGACGAGCTGAACGGGGAACGTCAGCCGCGTGCCGAAATCCCCCTTGTCGAGCTTGTAGCTCTGCGCCTCAATGCGCACGGGCATCGAAAGGCCGGGGACTACCGGGTCCACTTCGCCAAAGTGATCCAATACGGCGATGAGCTCGCCAGCCGCGTTGGAGATTTCTACCCACCCCCAGCCCGTGACGCGCTTGTAAACCACGAGGCGCATGGTGGGGTTTTCCAGCGTGACACTTTGCCCGCCATAAGTGGCGTCGGGATAACGCGGGATGGTGGGATGCTGTCCACCATAGAGCGCGTTTTGAAGTCCCGGGAAACCTCCACCGATCGCCAGAGCCAGTAAGAGTGCCAAACGATACATTTTGTCCATTTCGATGCTCCCTTTGTAAGCTTAGGACTCCAAACCTTCAACCGCTAGATACAACACGAAGGCCAATTGCGACATTTTGTCATTTCTGATGCCTTCCTTATAAGTTGATGCCCACAAGCCTCTTATTTCATTGGCGTTATTCCACGTGTGGGAACCTCATGATTCCGCCTGCGCGCGGGCATTTGCAGGCAGTTGCATTTCTTTGCGGAATATCCACAATGCGCCATGACCGCAAGTTTCTTGTTCACCATCATCATTAGTCTCCCCGGCGGACGGCAATATACACCGAGCCCGCAGGCCCGGCAATGCCCACCCAGGAGGCGCGGCCTGGGAGGTTGAACTTGGCTTCCGACCAGGGTTATGATTTGGTGGGGCTCGACACATCAGAATTCACAGGCTGTCGCCGAGACCAGGGCCATGCTCGGTCTGATCTATGGCGGACTGGCCGGCGGTTCGTGGAGTTGTTAGCATTCGTCCCGGTTTCTAAAGCGCGTTTCGCGGGGCGTCGGAAGGGGAATGATCGATCATGGAGATACGACATTGTCGGATTGCGGGCATGGGAGCCTACCTTCCGGAGCGGGTGGTGACCAACGACGAGTTAGGCCGTTTTCTCGGCGTCACCAATGAGTGGATTGTCGAGCGCTGCGGCATTCGCGAGCGCCGCTTCGCCGCTCAAGGTGAAGGCACGGCGGCGATGGGCGCGAAGGCTATCCGACGCGCCGTGGAGGACGCCGGATGGAATCTCGGGGATGTGGACTTCATCATCTTCGCGACGCTCAGTCCCGATCATTTCTTCCCCGGCTCGGGATGTTACACACAGGCGTTACTGGGAATGCCCAACATCCCGGTCATGGACGTGCGCAACCAGTGCTCCGGCTTTATCTACAGTTTGGTCGTGGCCAACGCTCTCATCGCCAGTGGCCAGTACCACCGGATCGTGGTGGTGGGTGCGGAAATACACTCGCACTGTTTGGAGGTGCCCGAGACGAACAACGAGGTGGCGGTTCTTTTTGGCGACGCCGCCGCCGCGGTGGCCCTGGAGGCAAGCGACACGCCCACCATCCTGGCGTCGGAGCTCCACGTGGATGGCAACGGGGCGGACGCCCTGAAGATGGAAGTCTTCGATAACAGCCGCCGCCCGTTTTTGACCGTCGAAGACATTCAAAACCGCCGTCACATTCCCGTCATGGACGGCATCCGCGTTTTCCGTCGCGCCGTCGTGGAAATGACCGCCACGGCCAAAGCGTTGTTGGCGAAGGCAGGCAAGAGGCTTGAAGACGTCGACCTGACCATCGCGCATCAGGCCAATCTGCGCATCGTGGAAATGGTGCGGCAGCGTCTGGGTCTACCTCCTGAAAGGATGTTCAACAATATTCAGACCCGGGGGAATACCACCGCCGCCTCCATTCCACTCGCCATGGTCGAAGCTCGCGATGCGGGGCGGCTGAAGCGGGGAAACTTGCTATTGCTGGTGACCTTCGGGAGTGGCTTTACTTGGGGCGGGGCCGTGGTTCGCTACTGAACGGCAAGCGAAGGCCAGGGTGCAACCCGTAAAATGGCGGTGTAGCGCCGCCTGGAACCTGTCCCGACCCCATCGGGAGGGCGGCACTTGGAGTTTCTACATTTCCGGACCCCCAAACCAGCCCGCTGAGGTGCGGACTCCGCCCCCAGCGGGTGGAAAGGCCGCTCCCCACGCCGCCCCTTCCGAGCTGTTCCACTTGATCAGGAGAGGGCAATCGATGCCCTCGCTCGCCTGTCGGTAGTTGGGTCGACCACGCGGCCAAGTGACCGAGGCGATTGTGAATCTCCCCACGATCATGGAAGGGCGTTCTTCCTTCTCAATCCACCTGAGTAGCAAATTCACATAATTTCCGAGTGCACTCACCCGGACTCTCGGATTGCATTGTGGATGCCTCGATAATCCCCAAAGATCCCCGCAACTTGGCGGGTTCGACGACTCCCACGCCTTGAGAATCCCCCGGCTGGAGCGCGACATTCTGTCCCTTTCCCCCACGCATGCCACATTGTCCCTCCGCCTTGGCTTTTGTTCTTCAGCTCGGCAGCCCTTGGGCTCGGCTGGTCAAGAAAGTCTCATCCGCTCACGTGAAACCACCGATAACAGAAGCGGGGGAGTGTGCGTCGCGCGATTTGTGGACAGCCCGCGAGTCGTGTGCAGGCCACGTGCGCGTGTCGTTGTGCGGGCATCCTGCCCGTGTCGAGAAACGTAGCACGGGCATCCTGCCCGTGCCCCGTCACGGCCAGGATGGCCGTGCTACGGGTACGTAAAACCGCCCCTCTCCCCGGCGGCCCTGCGGGCAATGGAAATCTGTCGTTGTCGCTACACCAGAACCGCCCGATGCATCGGGGCGCGGCCCTCTCTGGTGCGCGAAATGAGGTTTTGCGGGCGCGGGTACGTAGCGGAGACGCACGCGTTCTTGGCGTGCGTCTGCGGCTCTTCTATAATGAGCGCCATGTCGCGCCTTCCACGCTGGGTGGTGTCCGACTGTCGGTTCTTTGTCACCTGCCGCGTGTTGCCCCGGCTCTCGAAATCAGCAAGCGCGGAAGAAGTGACACAGCCACTCCTGGCTGTGCAGGAAAAACGACACAGGCAGGAGTGCCTGTGTCACCAAAGCGCGCCCCGATATCGCGAAGGCTGCGTGCCATCGGAGGTGCCGGGCTCCCGGCGATGCCGGGACAGGTTCCGCCCGGCGCTACGAGGGCCGGACATTGGGGGCGCGGGGACCGACGGAGCGCAATTTGATATTGTACCGCCCCATGACCCATCCCGCGCGCGCGGCAGCGGATATGGCGTACCTTGTTGACGGGCATGTGACGACATGCGATTGTACGGGCATGCCACGGCATGCGCTAGGGCACGCCGTGGCGTGCCCGTACGATTCTGCTGCTATCGCCGCGCGGGCGCTCGAACCGGAACCTGCTTTCCACCACCACGCTACCACCCAGCGGCACGGGCCCGGGCTTGGGAAAAAGGACGGACACCACCTATCCGATTTTTTCTCAGGCAAGAGGAAAGAATGGTGAAGGGAAAGAATGGTGAAGAATGGTGTCAGGAACCATTTTAGTGAAGAATGGTGTCAGGTAGTGAAGAATGGTGTCAGGAACCATTTTATTCAAGCAGGTGAAGAATGGTGTCAGAGGTGAAGAATGGTGTCAGGAACCATTTTATTCAAGAAGCATTTTATTTTCGAGGAATAAGCGATAGTATTCGGCTATGGGCAGAGCGAGGCGAGTGGATGTTG
>Ga0326728_10015081_pt1 | contig 16169 bp, 13 predicted proteins | sample MB3enrmetagenome_FD_207602 | JGI IMG/M metagenome (GOLD analysis project Ga0326728, IMG submission 207602) | Lab enriched peat soil microbial communities from McLean, Ithaca, NY, United States - MB31MN | ecosystem: Environmental > Terrestrial > Soil > Wetlands > Peat | place: USA: New York...
CTGTCGGGCTTAACAGTCAACAGTGGTCCTCACGGTTTAACTACAATACTCTTCGCTTATGCTTCGTGCTTTGCCAACAATGGCCAGAATTTTGCCGGCTTGAATGCCAATACGCCGTTTTACAACCTAACTACCGCCCTGGCGATGATGGTTGGCCGATTCGGACTGGCGATTCCGGCACTGGCTCTGGCGGCGCTATTCGGAAAGCAAAAAGTCACTCCCACTACTTCGGGGACACTTCCAACCGACTCCGTTGTTTTTGGCCTCCTGCTCACGGCATGTCTGATTGTCATGGTGGCTCTCAGCTATTTACCGATCCTCGCGCTCGGCCCGGTCCTAGAGCGGTTGTTATTCGGGAGATAAAGGGACTGCGAAAAATGATCGCGCACCTGGGCGGGTTCGCAGCGGGGAGACGTGGGGACGGAGACGTGGGGACGGACGGAGACGTGGATCAGGCGGGACAGACGGGACGTACCCCGGTTTCCTAATACCGGTGTCCCCAAGAAACGAGCATATTCCACCCACTACCGGTTGCCAACCCAGTTTTCCCTTGACTTAAGAAGACTTGGCGTCCGAACATTAGACACATAGCAAACAAAGTTTTTGCCTTTGCAGCAATCCGCTCTTTGAAAACAGAATAGAGCCGCATAAGGTCCATCGGTTTCCAATGATGCGCCATAAGCCATTATTTTTGAATACTTTACATGCATGTCATTTCCTTTCAAGACTTTGCAGGCGGGGTGCGTCAGTGAAGGCTTGGCAGCCGCAACTAACTCCTTATTCCGTAATACTTTACGTATAAGTAGTCAGGAATCAATACTTCGGCAGGCTGTCGAACACGACAGGGGCCGTTTTCAGCAGTTAAGTCCAATGCAATCAAGACTTTGCCTATAACTATCATCCGCTCAAGACTTTGAAAGGAATTTGCCCCTAAAGTCTTGATTCTAATGGAGGCGTACAAGGGGGGAGGGGGGTACCCCCAGCGAGCCCGAAGGGCCAGGACGAGAGCAGCAGGAAGCGAAAAGACGAAGACCGGAGGACGAAGAACCAAGGACGAAGGACAGCAAAAGCAAGCCGGCCCATCCGAAACCCTGCAACCTTGAAGCCTTGAATTTTTGAAACCTGCGCTTAAGCTTTTGCCTTCTTCACTTCCTCGATCAGCGGCGGGATGATTTCGAACAGGTTGCCTACGACCGCAATATCGGCAATTTCGAAAATCGGGGCTTCGGCATCTTTGTTTATCGCCACCACGCTGCGCGAGCCCTTCATGCCGACAATGTGCTGAATCGCGCCCGAAATCCCGAGCGCGAGATACAGCTTGGGCGCAACCGTCTGGCCAGAAGAGCCAACCTGGCGATCCGACGTGAGCCAGCCGTTATCGATCACAGGGCGCGATCCGGCAATCTCTCCGCCGAGAGCGTCGGCCAGCTGCCGCGCGAGATCGATATTTTTTTGCTCTTTAATCCCGCGGCCCACCGAAACAATAATTTCAGCCTGGGTGAGATCGACCGCCTGCTTCGCTTCCTTGAAAACTTCGTGCGGCTTGTTGCGAACAACATTGTCCGGCACATCGATAGCGACTGTTTCCACAGCAGCCGCCGCAACGCCGTCCTCGACCTTGTCGGCGCGGAACGACCCGTTCTGAAAAGTCACAAAGCACGGACCGGTTCCCGTAAAGCTGACATCGGCCACAAATTTTCCCTGAAACATCAGCCGCATGAAGGTCAGTTTGCCGCCGTCGTATTTGTAGCCGATCGCGTCGGTGATCGCGGTTGTGGACAGCTCCGTCGCGACTTTCGGCACAAAGTCGCGCACCTGATAGGTGTGCGGCATGAGCACAAACTTCGCCGGATGCTTCCCCAGGAAGTCCTTCAAAGCGTAGGCAAATGCGTCTGGCGTATACGGCTCCAGCTTCGGCGACTCGATGTCATACACCTTTGCGACTTTCTTCGCCGCCAATTCGGCGGCGATCGCAGACACGCCCGAGCCCAGAACGGCCGCTTCCAGCGTGAATCCGGTTTGCGCGGCCATTGCCTGCCCGGCCACAATTGTCTCCCATGAGACTCGATTCAGCTTGCCTTCGCGTTGTTCCACCACTACCAGAATTGTGTCAGTCATAATATGAGTTCTCAGTTCCCGGTTCTCAGTAAAAGTTGTCAGTTGCCAGTTGTTAGTGAACCCAAGCTGGCAAGAGATCAATGCTCCTACGGAGCTTCATCACTCACTTCCGCCGCGCCGCATCCGCCATCCGCCACCCATCAACGCAGCGCCCATCACACCCAGCGCCATAATTAGAATCGTGGCAAACCTTCCCTCGTGCCCGATCTTCATCGCCGCCGGCAGGAAGAACAACACCAGCAGTGCGGCAACCCACACGGCGAGCCCGGCAAACATCAGGCTTGCGCCGGCTTCCCGTCTCTCTTCTGCGTTGCTCATACCGGCCTCCTCGAATTCAGCCGATGTTCTCCTCCGGAGCTATGCCGCAAGCAGCGATTCAACTCACGGTCGGCCGTACAACTTCCAAGAGTCGACCCTCGGGACCCAACAACCAAGCAGCTAAGAGCGATGCCACGCTGGGTTTTGCTCGAAGCTCGGAACTCGCGGCTCGTGGCTCCCCGCTCCTAAAACACCCGCAACTCGTTCTTCAGCTTCTCTACCAGCTTCTTCGCCACTTCCGCCGGAGGCCCTTCCAGCACTACCGTCTGTTTGGTCTTTTGCGGAAGATACATCTTCTCGATCTTCTGCAGGTTCGGGCCTACGGCCGATTCCACTTCCGCCATCGTCACCTTGCGCAGCGGCTTGTTCTTCGCCTGCTTGATGCCGATTAGCGTGGCATAGCGCAGCTTGTTGATGCCCGACTGAATGGTCAACACCGCCGGCAGCGGTATATCCACGTTCTGGAAGAATCCGGCTTCGAGTTCGCGCTTCACGCTGATGCCGCTGCCATTCTTTTCGATGTGCATGATGATGGTGGCGTGCGGCATGCCGAGAATCTCCGCCAGAATCACGCCGGTTTGCGCGTAGCCATAGTCGTCCGATTGCAGTCCGGTCACGATCAGGTCGAACTTCTCATCCTTGATGGCGGCAGCGATGGCGCGCGCCGTATTGTAAGCGTCGAGCCCGACAAACTTGTCGTCTTCAAGATGAATAGCCCGGTCGGCGCCCTTGGCCAGCGCTTCGCGCAGTACCTGCTGCGCCCGCGAAGGCCCCGCCGTAATCACTACCACTTCGCCGGTGTGTTTTTCTTTTTGCCGCAATGCTTCTTCGAGCGCGAACGCGTCCGGTTCGTTCGCCTCGTAGGAGACATCCTCGCGAATCCACGTGCCCGCCTCGTTAAGTTTGAGCGCGGCGTCCTTCTGCGGCACTTGCTTCATGCAAACCAGAATCTTCATGGCACTCCCATTCCTGCGGAACCAATGCGGTCCAATCTCTACCGAGCAAACACATGAGTATAAATGAAAGGCATAGGCAGTCGCGAAGCTGTCGTGGGCTGAGTAGTGTCCTAATTTGGTTTTTCTCACCACGGAGACACGGAGTCACGGAGGAAAGTGTTTAATCGCAAAACAAAACAAATCAAAGATTTTGGACAAGAAGTTGGGGTTTCTCTCTGCCTCCGTGTCTCCGTGGTGGAAAATTTAAATTAGGACAGTACCGTTGGCTGGGTGATCTCAGACCTACCGCCGGGGTTCCCTAGCCCAGTTCCGGATTTTCTGGGGGCGGAGGGACGTCGCGGAAATCGTTCTTTTTTCCCTGCGGCCGAAAAAGAGTTGGGGTAATCCGCGCCGGTGCGCCGGTATTCGCGGGTCGGCCAGCCTTGGGTGGAGGGCCGGGAATATTTGTGCGCGTACGCGCTTTCGAAAGCCGCCGCAAAAAGGAAAGTAGAATCAGCGCAAAAATCGCGATCCTTATCCACGTCTCCACCACGCTTTTTTCTTTACTCCTTCAGTCGAGTTCAGTCAATTCCATCAATCGAAAAACGCCACGCTCTGCACGCCCGTAATTTCGAAGCGCTTGCGGCAGCGGACATTTTTGCACATCATCATGTCGTCGCGGCGCAGCATGTAGGATTGCGCCTTGGCGAACTTGGCCCGGTCGCGCTCATCGGCGCGCGGCGGCAGGCTTTTCTTTTTCGTGCGCACCAGCCACTGAATTTCGTACTCGGCCGCCTGATGGCAATGAGGGCAATTCAAGGTCGCCGGCTTCTTGTCCGGCCGCTCGTCAAAGAAATCTCGCTCGTCCATGTAGGGCTCCAAGCTTCGGCCTTCGGCTTCAGGCTCTCGGTCGATTATTGCACTTCTGCGGGATTCAATGCGAAGATCGAAGCGAGGAAGATCGAATCAAGATGGACACGCGAGATCTGCGTCTGGCTGTCTGAAAAAACGAAGGACGAAGGACGAAACGATCAATCAAAGCAATTCCGCCTGCCATGCCGAAGAAACGCAAAAAGAAGACGTTCTCCGCTGCAACCGTTGTCCGCGAAATGGCGCGCGAGCGCGTCGGCTCGCCTAAACCTTCTCAACTGGTTGTCGCCAAGAAAGCCAAGGCGGAAAAGCACAAGCCCACGCTGGGCAAGCTGCTCCAAGACGAGTGACGCACGCATCGCGATCAATTGAAATTCGCTACCACGGCCGTACCGCCGGAAGCTATGGTCACCGTGCACTCAGCGGCTGACTGGGTTGCGGCGGTGCAGTTGGTCCAACTGGAGAAGGTACCATCGCTGGCTGTGAGCAAAACTGAGGCGCCCACATCGTAGCTGGCTATGCAGGTCCCCGGACAACTGATCCCGGCAGGCGTGCTTGTAACAAGCCCAGACCCGACAACGCCCACGCTCAATGTGGCTACAGTGCCGCCGCCGGGGCACTGAAGAATTTCAGGGTCGTCCACGGTAACGGTGGCATAGCCACTCACAATGTTTCCGGCTCCGCCGGTACCTTCCGGCAACGTGGCCGTGATTGTGCCGCCGCCACAGCTCACGCCCCCCACTGGAACAACATATCCGGCGTTCATGCTGACGATCTGGTTGTCTACCGTCCATGTGGCCTGCTTTGTCACGTCCTTGGTGACGGGGGGATGGATGTAGGTTGCCGTCGCCGTGTACTGTTCCCCGGTTTGATTTGCGATATTTGAGAGGAACGTGAAGGACGTCGGTGTGATCGTAATGCTCACGACCTTCTGATCGTGTCCGCAGCTCGGCAGGCTCAGAAACGCTCCCAGCGCCACCATCACGCCCATCGCCAGCCCGATATATCCACGCTTCATACCCACGACTCCCTGAGAGGTACCTGCCCCAGCGGCATCTTTCTTCTGCAAGAATTGGGGAAATTGAAATTTAGTGCAAGCACCGCGAAAAAGCAAGAACGGTACAGCGTAGACCGCTGATCCGCCTACATCTTGGGCCTTGCGTTTGCCAGCCGGAGGAAATCACCCATGTTTTACTTCTGCAATCTGACTTCTCACCCCTGACCTCCCGCTTCTAGCCTTACTTGATCCCCGCCTTCCCTAGCATCTCCAAAAACTGTCCGCGGGTCCGCATGTCGATTGACTGCGCCACCAGTTTTCCATCCCGATCGTAGACAAAGCTCTTCGGAATGCCTTCCACCACAAACATGCCGTTCACTTTGCGCCCGGGATCGAGCAGCACGGGAAAGGTCACCTTGCGCTCGCGGATGAACGGTTTCACCTTGGCAGCCTTTTCGTCCGAAATCCCCAGAATCACCAGCCCTTGCGGCGCGAACTGCTCATACAGCACCTCGAGATCGGGCATTTCCTTGCGGCACGGCGGACACCACGTCGCCCAGAAATTCACCAGCACGACTTTTCCGCGCAACTGGGAGAACGTCCAGGTTTTTCCCTTCAGATCCTTCAGCGAGAACTCGGCATGCTCGCGCTTCAGGTCGTCGGCTTCGAGGCGCGCCAGTGCGGCCCGGTATTGCTCATCGTCGAGCGAGGCCTCCACGTGCTCGTAGCGCACCAAAGACGCAAGCTCCACGTATGGCATGGCAGGCTCGCGTGCGGCGTTTGCGCCGTCGCCCCCAGCAGCTGGCTTGCCGTTTGAGCCTTCGTCCTTGCTCGGCTTCGGCCACGGCAGCGGATGCTCTTTCAGGGTCAGAGCCAGCGTCGTGGCTACTTCCTGCAACGCGTCGTGTCCGAAATCGCCTTCGGTGGAGAGGCCGGCAAGTCCATCCGCCAGCCGCAGCTTGTTCTCGGTGGAAGGCAGTGGGCGGATTTTCAGCGCAAGATCTTTCGTGGTTCGCGCCCGCACGTCGTCAGGAAGGTCGCGCAGCCCGTGAAGCTGTTCATGAATCGGCGCTTCGTCCGCGCTCCAGACGATTTCTTTCTGCTGCGCAACGGCAGGAGAAACCCAAAGAACCAGCAAAGCTGCCGCTACGATCGCCACTAGATGTATTTTTGCCATCAGCTGTGCCCCCCAAGGCTGGGTTGCCGAAGCACCTTGCATCTCTCCGGTCCGTTTCGACCCAGCCGCGCACACTCGGTCGCAAACGGCTTTGGCGGCAAGCGGCCTGGGTTCAAAGCGTTTTGCGGCAGCACCATTAATTCGACGCCAAAACGTCGTAGTTGTAGTTTACAAGAGCGCGCTTCGGTGCATCTTTCACACCTTTGAGGGGAACCTTTTGGTCGAAGCTCGAATTACCGATCAACCGAGCCCGGCCCAGAAAAGCCGTGCGGCCATCGGCCAACTCAAGATAGAGCGGGACTATCATTTTGAATTTGTCATCTACTCCGGACTGCGTGACTTTAAATCCAAACACGACGTCACCGCTGGCGTCCTTGTCAAACGTCGACTCGAGTTTGTAGGTGGGCAAGGCTGTTCCGTAAACATACTCGTTGAAAAACCAGTCCAGACGGTGGTTGCCGTCGATGTCCATCTCCGGCGTCATATGCTTTTCGACCATCGCCTTGAAATCCTCTGTGGTAGCGGCTTTGCCGGTATATGTCTGTACGAAATCGTGCATTGTATCGCGGAACAGTTGATCGCCAGTTTTGCGGTCCCACATCATCATTCGAACCATATGAAGGATATACGCGCCCTTGGGATAGATGAGGCGGCGAGTAACTCCAAACCCCGTGCGTGAGTTACTGGCGCGGTAGCCAATAGTAACCGGCCCGGCATCAATGGCGCGGAAGCCCTCGGCATCGCGCTCCAGCAAGAGCTCTCGCTCGTCGTTCCAGAATTCTAGAAACTTCTTCGGATTTTTTTCGATCATGCTCACATACAGCGATGCGGAAAGCTCCGCGAAGCCCTCACTCATCCACTGATCGCGGCCGGAGGCGAAGCCGACCGTGTGCCCCCACCACTGATGCGCCACTTCATGAGCGGTAACCACTTTCCAGTAGCCGCGGTCGCCTTGATCCAGACCGAGCGAGTGCCTTACGGTCGTGTCGAAGTAATAACACATGGGGATCCAGACCAGTTCCGGCCACGATTGTCCGTAGTTGCAAGCCGTTTGCTGCGTGAGCTGAAGATGCTTGAACATCGAAGGCCCGAAATAGTCGGTGTAGAGCTGCACGGCCAATTCCCCCTCGGCGAGTGCCTTCTTGTTGAGCAGAGTCGTGTTCATCGAACCCAGAGGCACGCCGGCCGTGTGAGAGCGATTGATTCCACCGGAGATATCGTCTCCTCGGGCCGCTTGATTCAGAGAATTGACCCAGTCGGGCGACTCTTCATTCGCATAAGACTGAATGAAATACTCGGGTTTGGTAAGTTTGGTTTCCTCTTCTTTGAACCGGCCAAAACTGAAGCCAGCCACGGTCTGCGGTCCCTCGCTCTTCCAGACCGTTACATTATGCCCGCCGTCGTTGCTTTCGGAAACCAGAACGCCGGTGGCCGCCATTTTCATACCTTTGGGAATGCGTAGGGTCATGTCGTACAGCGAATAGTGCCCCAAGGACGCACCTGGTTCGTTGGGATACCAGTTTTCCCGGGCCACGGGATAGTAATTGCCGCCACCCTGATTCTCAACCGCCTCTTTACCAGCATAGGTCGTAGTGATAGTGAACTTATCTCCGGCAGATAGAGCTTTTGGCAGAATAACTGCGAATTCGGCATCGTCATTCTTGTCTTCTTGAATAAAGGAGGCCGGCTGTCCGTCTACGGCCACACTCTGAACGCGCAAAGAGTGGAACAGATCCAGGGGGACGACTCGGAGTCCGTTGCGCCGCGACACAATCTCGGCCGTCGCCTTCCCTTCCAGGCTCCCATTCTTCTCGAATGTCACGTCCAGTTGCTGGTGCTCGATCTTTGTCAGGCGACCCGTGGGAATCTTCTGATCCAGGATATTCAACGAAAGCCAGTGACCGAACTTGTTTTCGTCATAGGTCCAGAAGTTGACCTGATCGGTTCCATGATCTGGGTCGATCTCGAACTCTTCTTTGCCGTTGTAACGCTTGCCATGGATGAAGGCGACGAAATAGCCGCCCGGCTCCGGGCTGAGCACATCGATCAGGAGTCGCGTTTCCAGGTTCTCCTTGAACTTATGCCGGGTGGTGTTCTGCATATCCTTCAGCAGCCCAGCATCGCAACCTCCCGCGGCCGTGCCTCCGCCTTTCTTGATCTCGTCATAAGTCTGATCGGTGAAGCGGAAGACGGCCTGGTTGAAGTTTTCGCTGAATCCATCTTCCTTCGTAAGCAGTTTCAGGCTGGCACGTTCGGAGGCAATCGGCGGGTCGAGCACGAAGTTGCCGTCGCCGATGAATATGGCTCCAGTAACTTTGGCATCCACCGGAGCAACGAAGCACACCGTTCCCGATCGAAGGTGAAATGTGGCGGCTTCACGCTTGAAATCGACATTGCTAACACTCACTGCTTCGCCGCTGAGCGTCAGATTGCGCAGCTGCCGGTAAGTTGGATCGGAATTAGCAACAGGGACGGCATTCTCGACAGCGAGGAGAAAAGAGGTAATCAGAATAATAGTGCAGCTTGAGAAAATGCGGACCAAGGCAGGCATTGATACTTGGCCTCCATTCCAAGTAAGAAGCAGATAAGTATGCAGGAATTACGGCGGTCTGGAAAGGACATAAATCACAAAACAGGAAGGCAGGGTCGTTCGTCCTCTGGCTAAAGAGTGCCGATTGCCCGTTGGCCTCAGTACTTCGGCATCTTCGGGTCGACCTTTTCCGCCCAGGCGGTGAGTCCGCCGGTCAGGTTATAGACCTTCTTGAATCCCGATCGCCGCAGGAAATTCACCGCTTTGGCGCTGCGCCCGCCCATCTTGCAGTGAGCGATGATCTCGCGGCTGGTATCGAGTTCGCTTACACGCTTGGGCAGATCGCCCAGAGGGATGAGATATCCGTTCAAGTTACAGATCTGATATTCGTGCGGCTCGCGCACGTCGAGGATGAAGATATCGGCCTTCGCATCCATTTTCTGTTTTAGCTCTTCGACCGAGATAGAAGGGATGTCATTACCCGCCGGCTCTTCCTGCCCGCGGATACCGCAGAACTCTTCATAGTCGATCAGCTTGGTAATCGTCGGGTTCTTGCCGCACACGGGGCAATCCGGGTTCTTGCGCAGCTTCAGCTCACGGAACTTCATGCCGAGCGCATCGACCAGCAACAGCCGTCCGGCGAGCGATTCGCCCTGGCCAAGAATCAGCTTGATGGTTTCCGTCGCCTGAATCAGCCCGACCAGACCGGGCAAAATGCCCAGCACTCCGCCTTCGGCACACGAGGGTACCAGCCCCGGCGGCGGCGGTTCGGGATAGAGGCAGCGGTAGCACGGGCCGTCCTCAGTGGCGAACACGCTCGCCTGCCCTTCGAAGCGAAAGATCGAGCCGTAGACATTGGGCTTGCCGGTGAGCACGCAGGCGTCATTCACCAGATATCGCGTGGGAAAATTGTCCGTGCCGTCGGCGACGATATCGAAATCACGAAACAGGCCAAGCGCGTTGGCGCTGGTCAGCTTGGTTTCGAACGTGCGAAGTTTCAGAAACGGATTGAGAGCCTTCAGCTTCTCGGCCGCCGAGTCGAGTTTCTTGCGGCCGACATCGTCGGTGGTGTGGATGATTTGGCGCTGCAGGTTGGTGAAGTCCACCACATCGTAATCCACGATGCCGAGCGTGCCCACGCCGGCGGCAGTGAGATAGAGCGTCAGCGGCGAGCCCAGTCCGCCCGCACCAATGCACAACACTTTCGCTGCCTTCAGTTTCTGCTGTCCCTGCATGCCGACTTCGGGCATGATCAAATGACGCGAGTAGCGCAGGATCTCGTCGTTGCTCAAAACGGCTTCGGGCTTGGGTTCGGCGGCTGTGGTCATGGCTTCCTGAAATAGTAACATTTGCTGTTTTCCGCAAGCCACGCCGGCGAATCGCGCCGCAGTTCCGTCTCATGCAATCCCAGCCTCTTGCAAAGAAAAATAGAACTCTTGGACCATCCGCTTGGCGCGCCGCTACAATCGGGCGCATGGTTCGCGACTCGATGGTTCGCAGCTGGATCGCTCTGTTCGTGCTCACCGCTCTGACCAACGTCAGCGCGCAATGGCAGCTTCAGGATTCTCATTCCTCAGCCAACCTTCGCGGCATTCATTCTGTGGATGGACGTGTCGCCTGGGCAAGCGGCGCCGAAGGCACGGTTCTGCGCACGGAAGATGGCGGAGAGCACTGGCAGAAGTGCGTCACTCCCGAGGGCGGGGACAAGCTGGATTTCCGCGGCATCTGGGCCTGGGATACACGCCGCGCTCTTGTCATGTCGTCGGGTCCAGGCGACCAATCCCGCATCTACAGGACCACCGACGGCTGCGCCCATTGGAGGGAAGAAAATAGGAACGCAGAGAAGGACGGCTTTTGGGATGCTCTTGTCTTTCCGCCTCGCGACTTCGGCGTGCCGGGCGAAAGCGGACTGCTGATTGGCGATCCCGTGCATGGACATTTTTATACCGAAGTCATGAGGCCGGGGAATGGTGGGGTTGTCGACGACTCCGCCTGTGCCGCTCGACCGGACGAGGCTGCCTTTGCCGCCAGCAATTCTTCCGTCTTCGTGTTTGGCTCGCGACAATACATGATTGCGACCGGAGGCAAAGGCGGACCACACATCTTGCTCTCGCCGCTTCTCGCGCATCGCGAAGACCCTGCCAAGGGCTGCATGGAAGTTGCCGTGCCGCTCGCGGGCGGCAGCGAATCGGCTGGTGTTTTCTCTCTCGCCTTCCGCAATGCCAAGAAAGGCGTTGCTGTGGGCGGCGACTACAAGCATCCCGAAGCAACCTCCGGCACGGCCGCCTGGACTGCCGATGGCGGAAAGCATTGGACCGCCGCAGCGAAGCAACCTCACGGCTATCGCTCCTCGGTCGCGTGGTATGCCGCGGCGAATGCGTGGATCGCAGCCGGAACCAACGGCTCCGATGTTTCCTATGACGATGGCAAGACGTGGCTGCCGCTCGACAATGGAAACTGGAACGCCATTTCGATGCCCTATATTGTGGGTCCGTCGGGGCGCGTCGCCAAGTTGCAGCCAAACGCTCTCAGACGGCTACGTTGAGACGTGACGATCCTACGCATGATGCTTCGGCCTGCGCTCTCGCTTCACAGCTATACTGTCGCCAATGAAATCGGTCATCGTCGGCACCGCCGGGCACATCGATCACGGCAAGACTTCGCTGGTGAAGGCGCTGACCGGCATCGACGCCGACCGCCTTGAAGAAGAGAAGCGGCGCGGCATCACCATCGATATCGGCTTCGCTCATTTGGAATTGCCATCGCCCACGGGTGAAACCCTGCGACTGGGCTTCGTCGATGTGCCGGGCCACGAGCGCTTCGTGCGCAACATGCTGGCCGGCATTGGCGGCATCGACCTGGTCGTACTCGTGGTCGCCGCCGATGAAGGCATCAAGCCGCAGACGCGCGAGCACTTCGATATCTGCCGCTTGCTGGCCGTGCGCCGCGGCTTGACGGTGCTCACCAAATCGGATGCGGTCGATGAAGACACACTCGAAGTCGTGCGCCTGGAGGTAGCCGAGTTCTTGCGTGGCTCGCTTCTCGACGCGTCGCGCTCGCCGATTGTGGCCGCCAGTTCGCTCACCGGGACGGGGATTGAAGACGTCAAACGTGCGCTTGCGAAAGTGGCCGCGGAAGCGGCCGTCAAGGATGCAGCGGCGATTGCTCGTCTTCCAGTCGACCGCGTATTCACAGTGAAGGGATTTGGAACGGTCGTCACCGGAACGTTGGTTTCGGGGACTATTGAGAAAGAAGAAGGACTCGAAATTTTTCCGAGCGGCCGGCGGGTGCGCGTGCGTGGCGTGCAGGTGCACGGAGAGGCCGCGGAAAAAGCTGTCGCTGGAGAGCGCACGGCGCTGAATCTGGCCGGCGCTTCCATCGATGACCTGACGCGCGGCATGATGCTCGCACCGCCAACAACGTTCGCGATGACGTCTCGCATTGATACGCAAATCTCTCTTCTGCCTTCAGCGCGGGCGCTTAAAGATGGGGCGCGCGCGCATTTCCACGCCTACACGATGGAAACGATCGCCGAAATCCGGATGCTCGAAGCCAAGCAACTGAAGCCGGGTGCGGAAGCGTTCGCGCAGCTGCGGCTCGCCGAGCCTACGCTCCTGCTCCCTGGAGATCGCTTCATCCTGCGCCAGTTCTCGCCCGTGGTCACGATTGGCGGCGGCGTTGTGCTGGATGCTGCGACGGTGACGCGGAGACGCGGCGCCGCGCAGAGAGCAGCATCGGCATCGTTCCTTGAGACGTTGCTTGCAGGCTCTGCGCAAGAGATTCTGGCGGCGCGCGTGGCGCGGAAAGGACTGGCTGGCCTTGCCTTGAACGATGTTCCGGCGGAGATGAACTTGCGGCCCGAGCAGGCCGACAGAATGGCGGTTCAGGCCGAACTTGTGAATTGCGGCGGCGTGCTCGTGTCGCAAGCGGCATTTGGACAGGCGAGCGAGCGAGCCGTGAGCTTGGTTAAGGCATTTCACGATGCGAATCCGCTGGTGGCGGGAACGAGCAAAGAAGAACTACGCGGGCGGCTCGGCGCTGGGCCCGAAGTGTTTGAGGCGCTGCTCAGCCACGCCGTCAAACAGAAAAAGATTGAAATCGCAGGAGAGGCGCTCCGCTTGCCCGGCCGCGGCGTCGTGATGAAAGATGACGAAGCGGAATCGAAGAAGATCATCGAACAGGCGTTCGCTTCGGCGGGATTGCAGGTGCCGTCGCTCGGCGAGGTGCTTGCTGGACTCAAAGTCGACAAGACGCGGGCGCAGAAGATTGTCACGCTGCTTTTGCGCGACAAGGTGCTGGTGAAGCTTTCCGACGAGCTGGTGTTTCATCAAGTCGCACTGGCCGGGCTTCGCCAGAAGATCGCGGAGCTGAAGAAGACGGCATCGAAAATCGACGTCGGCCGCTTCAAGGAAATCACCGGGGTCAGCCGCAAGTACGCAATTCCGCTGCTTGAATATCTTGATCGGGAACGCGTTACCAGGCGCGTGGGGAACGAGAGGGTGATTCTTTAACGTCGGGTTTCGATGGTTTAGAGGCAAGCAAGCATCGCGAGTACTGGGTATAATTCTGCGGACAACGGATGCGTCTGCATGGCCGGTGCTGGAGCAGGCCCGTTACTACGAATGCAAAAATAGCGACGTAGGCGCTCAGGTCCGATTAGCGGTAGCGACATAACATAGGGAGAATCGAACTCATGGCTTATTCATACGAGGAGTGGATGAGCAAAGTCCGCGCTGCCTTCGACTCAATGAACACGCCGATGGCGGACTGGCAGTTAATTGGGGCGTTCGACTACCAAAGAGAGTTCAATGCAGGCGTCAAACCCAATGACGCTGCGATGAAGGCCAATCGCCACTGGTGGCATGAGTGGAATAAGTCCCTGAAGCAGGACTGTCGCCAATCCAAAGACTGCTGGCTCCCGCATGGCCATCAGGGCCACTGCGAGCATATCGCCGAGAGCGCTCCCGGGCGATAACGATGCCGGCTCCAGCATTAACCGGGTTTTGAGTGTAATCACCTGACTTCAGGAGTTAACTTCCGGTTATCTCGTTATCCGCCCACGATCATCACACCCGACGCGACATATCGTCACATTTTTGGGGGCCACATCCCGCACGCTTGATCCGAACTTTCCAAAGGTCGGAAGCGTCCCGGAGTCGCGCGTAGAATCGATAGCTACGGGCATGAAAAAAGTTCGGATCATCGGGGCGGGGCTGGCCGGATCAGAGGCGGCGTGGCAATGTGCACGGCGCGGCGTCGCCGTTGATCTCGTCGAGATGCGGCCGGTGCGTATGACGCCTGCGCATCAGACCGGCGACTTCGCCGAACTGGTTTGCTCGAATTCGTTGAAGTCAGACAGCGAGAACACCGCGCCCTGGCTGTTGAAAGAAGAAATGCGGCGCGCGGGATCGCTGCTCCTGGAAATCGCGCGCAGCACCGCGGTTCCAGCCGGACATGCGCTGGCGGTGGATCGGGCCGAATTTTCGCGGAAGATCACCGATGCGATTTCGGCTGAGCCGCTGATCCGTATTGTGCGGGAGGAAGCGACTCGCATTGAAGACTCGCAGATTACTGTGATTGCGACGGGCCCGCTGACCTCGGATGCGCTGGCGGAGGAGATTGCTCGGCTGAGCGCGGCTTGCAAGATGGGAAACGATCTCCCCGGGGACGGCGCGCGGACAGGAGTGTCCGCGCCACACTTACCACACGCGCTCTTCTTCTACGATTCCATCAGTCCCATCGTCGAGGCAGAATCGATCGACATGAATAAGGTCTATATGGGGGCGCGCTACGACAAGGGCTCGGCCGACTACATCAATTGCCCGATGTCGAAAGAAGAGTACGACACGTTTTACGATGCGCTCGTCGCCGCGCAGCCCGTGGAAGAAAAAGACTGGGAGAAACTCAACTACTTCGAAAGCTGCCTTCCCATCGAAGAGATCGCGCGGCGCGGACGCGACACTCTGCGCTTCGGCCCCATGAAACCCGTGGGCCTGAAAGACCCCCGCACCGGCCGCATGCCTTATGCCGTGGTGCAATTGCGGCAGGAGAATCTCCGCGCAGACTCCTACAATCTGGTTGGCTTTCAGAACCACCTCAGGTTCGCCGAACAGGCGCGGGTGCTCCGACAGATCCCGGGGCTCGAGAACGGGCGCTTTCTGCGCTACGGCCAGATTCATCGCAACACCTACATCAATGCGCCGTCGTTGCTTGCGCCCACCCTGCAAATGAAGGCGCATCCGCAGGTTTTGTTCGCCGGTCAAATCTGCGGCGTGGAAGGTTACGTCGAGTCCATTGCCACCGGACTGATTGCCGGAATCAACGCCGCGGCGCTGGCCAGCGCATCGTCGCTCGTTCCGCCGCCGCGCGCGTCCGCGTTCGGATCGCTCATTCACTACATCACTCAAGCCGACCCGAACAAATTCCAGCCGGCCAATATCACCTTCGACCTTCTGCCGCCGCTTCAAAATCGCGTGCGCGACCGCAAGGAGCGTCATCGCTTGCAGTGCGAATTGGCGTTGCGAGAGTTCGATCACTGGCTTGCCTCCTCCGTGGCGCCGACATTCGCCGGCGGCTAAGCCGGCCACTCCACTGCCTCTCCCCGATTCACCCGATCTCCTCCGGAACCGCCAGCCTCTATTCTTCGTATTCTCTAGAAGGAAAACGCGGCTCGCGCTGGGAACGCAGCTTTCATTTTGCGGCCAGCCGCGTCGAACTCTCAGATGGCCTTTTGGGATCTCATCCACGATGTTTTCCGCACGCTATGGGCGCACCGTCTGCGCACAATGCTCACCATGTTCGGCATTGCCTGGGGAGTAGTTTCCATCGTGCTCATGGTCGCCGCTGGCGAGGGCCTGCGGGTCGGCCAGCAAAAGCAAGCCGAAACACTCGGTCGCGATATCATGATCGTCTTCCATGGACGCACCAGCCTGCAGGCCGGAGGCCTTCGCGCCGGCCGGCTCGTGCACTGGACCGACGCCGACCTTCCCTACGTTCAAGACGAGGCCGTCGACTGCCAGTACGCCATCCCCGAGCTTGAGCAGGAAGATGTGCGCTCGCACACTGCGTTCAATGCCGCGGCTTTCACCGTCACCGGGTCCACTCCCGAGTTTGCCGTGATTCGCAGCCTCGCCGTCAGCGAAGGCCGCTTTTACGACGAAGACGATCTGCGAGAAGCACGCCGCGTCGCCTTCCTCGGCTCCGACGCCAAGAAACAGCTCTTCG
>Ga0326728_10015082_pt1 | contig 16169 bp, 14 predicted proteins | sample MB3enrmetagenome_FD_207602 | JGI IMG/M metagenome (GOLD analysis project Ga0326728, IMG submission 207602) | Lab enriched peat soil microbial communities from McLean, Ithaca, NY, United States - MB31MN | ecosystem: Environmental > Terrestrial > Soil > Wetlands > Peat | place: USA: New York...
CTCGCGCACGAATGCCAGCTCCTGGTTGGCAATGGGCGTGGGTCGTCCGATACCTAGGGCATACTCCAGGCGCGCTCGAATGATCACGCCGTCATCGACTAGCTCCGGAACGTCGATTGCCCGTTGCCACTCGCTCGGCCCCGACTCAAACGGGGGAAGAATGAGCAGGGCAGGCCCCGACTTCACACCGAGCAGGACGATGGGTGGAAAGCGTGGGAGCACGACGAGATCGATGTCCGGTCGGGCCGGCGGACCGAGCAACTGCCGCATCCGCTGACCCTCGCTGGGATGCAGCTCGGCGGTGATACCCAGGAGTCCGCGCATCTCGCCCAGATCTTCGGGCGACAGCGCGCTGCTGGACAGCAGCACGGCTCGATCCGACGGCGACCGGTGCTCCTGCAGGAACTTCACCATCGCCCGTCGTCCCCGCGCGCTCAGTCCCACACACAGTAGGCGGTTGCCCCCATCAGCAGCCGATGCCTCGAGGGGCGCTTGAACCACGAGCACCGGCGCGGAAGTTCGCTTGCGGACTTCCGCAACAAGCCCCAATACGCGCATCTGCGAGGAGCCCACGACTATGAGGTCGACTGCCCCGGCCGTTACCGCATCGGACAGAGCATCCGCCGTCAGCTCGGGCGCAAAGACCACGTCGACCACCGCCGCCGCCCCCTGCGCGGCGGCGCGTAGCTCTTCCCGCGCCCGATCTTCCGCATCGTTGACCTCGGCCGAGGCCCGCCATGCGAACGGGCGCGTGGGCTGATGCGCGATGACGATTACCTGTGCGGCGGAAGGGGCGAACCGACGGATCGCCGTGAACGTCACCTGCGGATCCACTCCAAGTTCTGTGAGCACGAGAATGCGCTGGTAGTTCATGGGGCTTTGAGACCGTCCCGTAAAGATTCCATCGTCACGCGCACCCGCTTACGTGGCGGATTGCCGTGGCCTGCAAGCCGCCGGTCTGGGGATCGACCACATACGCCTGGACGGATGCGAGCCTGTCGCCGTCGAACTCATACAAGTTGAACCCTGCGCGCACCGAGCTGTCGGGATGATCGAGGGCTGCTCCACTTGCGCCGATCACATCGAGTTTGCCGGACGGCGTCGGGAGCTCACAACGTACCCGCACATGAAGGTGACCGAAGAGGACCAGCCCCCCGGTGAGTCGCGCCAGAGAACGGCGCAACGCGGCAGCGTCTACCAGCCCGTCGCGCAACTGCGTGATTCGCAGCCGCGTGTCAACCGGGGGATGATGAATCAGCACAATCAGCGTCCGCCGCTGCACCTCGGGGTGTGCGAGCACGGTTTCGAATGCCTCAAGTTGCGCATGGCCGACGTAACCAGCGGCGATAAAGGGCGGTCGGGGCACACCGCTGGATAGCGCGATGGTCGCCATGCGGCCGCGCAACTTGACGCAGGGAAAGCGACCCGCCGGAAGATCCCGGGCGAGTTCCGGAAGATCGCTCTGGAGGAACTGGTTGAAGTAATGGGGGAAGCGCCGGCGGCGATGCGTTGACGGAAGATAGATGTCGTGATTGCCTGGCACCACCGTCACTTCGGTCCTTTGCGCGGCCTCATCAAGCAGGGCACGCGCCTCTTCGTATTCGTGTTCGAGCGAGAGATTGGTGATGTCGCCGGTGACGACGAGATGATCTGCCCGCGCGACAGCGGCCGAGAGCACTGCGAGCAGGTACTCGCGACGGTGCACGCGTCCACGTCGCAGGATCAGGTTGGCGTAGCCGGTGAGTCGCTTGTTGAAGATGATGTCGCGCCAGTGTGCGCCAGTGCTGGAGAGGACGTGCAGGTCCGAGATATGGGCGATGCGAATCAATAACACCTCAACTCAGACAAAAGTAGACCTCCCAACATGATTCCCTCCGGGCCGGGATTTCGTTCACGGACGCCGGCCCGAGGGAGAATATAAACCTGACCATCCTCGTATGCAACCGTCAGCCTGACTTGGAGCGTTCCGGGTATCAACGGTCCACGGAAGAGGTTAGGGTTGCCCCTCCTGATGCTCCTGAGGCCTGAAACGGGCTCTCTTGCGACCGATTCTTCGGACACTCGAAGACAATCCGAGTGCTCACTTAAACCTGCTTTCTGCCTTCTGCCTTCTGCCTACAGCCCTACTCAACCACTAATTCCCACCCAAAGCCCGGACGGGCCGGCGGCCGCATGTAAATGCCCCCGGGTCCTCGGGTGATGTTGTTATCCTCCTCGAACCGCCGATAGACCTCGGGCGGGCCACCCGGCGGCGGCATGAACATTTCGCACCAGGGGCTATTCGTCGTTGCCAGGATAAATTGCGCGGCGTGTTGCCATCCGGCGTGAGGTATTACCGGAATGTTGTACGCGGCGGCCAGCGCGGCGATGTGGAGCAACTCGCTCAGCCCTCCACACCAGGTTATGTCCGGCTGCCAGATGTCCAGCGCTTTGTGTTCCAGCAGCAGCCGGAAGCCGTAGCGCGTATATTCGTGCTCACCGGCGGCCATCTGAGTTGACTTGATTCTCTCGTGAATCCTTCCGAAACCTTCATAATCATCGGGCGGCAGGCACTCTTCCATCCAATACACGCGGTAAGGCTCCACCATCGCGGCAAATTCCATGGAGTACTCTTCGGTGAGCGCCATCCAGCAGTCGAGCATCAGGTCGCCGTCGGGCCCTAGCGATTCGCGGGTCTTGCGGACGAGCTCCGTGTTTTTCTTCATTCCCTCGCGCCCGTCGGCAGGCCCGTAGGGTACGGCTAACTTGATCCGCTTATACCCGAACTCGAGATGCTGTTCGATGTCGTTTCCGGTGCAGTAGGCGGGAATCCTCGGCTTGGTTTCTCCGCCCAACAATTTATAAACGGGCGTCGCGAGGGCGTTGCCGATAATATCCCACAGGGCCAGATCAATCGCGCTGATGGCGTGGACCACCAGCCCCTTGCGCCCGTAATACATTGTGGACCGCCACATGATGTCCCAAAGCTCTTCGACGTTGAACGGATCTTCACCCAGCAGCAATTTCTTCAAGTGCCTCTCAATCACAAAGCTGCACCCCGGGCCGCCAAAACCGATTCCTTTGATTCCCTTGTCCGTCGAGATCTCGACCGCCGTGGGGCCCAGATCGTCCGCCATGAAGAGGCTGCGCTGCGCCTTGTACTTGGGATAAATCGACATGGGGTTGGCCACTTCGGACCCGCCCGTGGACCACGATCCGGGAGCCGGCGTGTATGGAGGCAGCGGCCTCTTCGGCTGGGGACGCACCATCCGGACACTGGTAATCTTCAAGCCGCTCTTCTCACCCTGGAACGCCAACGGCGGAGGTTGTGGCAGCGGCGTCGCCTCGCTTTTTTCTGAAATGCCCGCCGCGCTCGCCGCGCCGATGGACATCAGCGTACCCGCTTGCAGGAATTTTCTTCGATGCATTTTCGGAACTCCCTTTTCGCTTGGGGGATTACAGTGCCATCACGAGGTAGTCATAGTTCCCTGCGCCCACGCGCCGTTCGAGTTGGTCGAGGATGGCCTGCACCTGCGCGGGGGTCTCATGGGGACCGGAAACATAGAAGGGTTTGCCGCCATGCCCGTACTCGAAGCGCGTCGAGCACTCGGCGCTCTGCACATCGCCGAAGATCTGGCTGGCCGCGGCATAGTCCGCATGCGGGGGGAAGCCCAGGTCTTGCGCATAGGCTATGCACCCTTCCACCAGCTTGCGGAAGCAGGCGGGCGCGATGGGCTGAAGGCTCTCCTTCGCCGACCATTGGCTCCGGCGCATCGCATACTCAGCTTGGGTCACGATGGCGGCAAAGGCGTCCTTGACCCCCAGGCAGTAGGTATCCAGCAGGAACGCGCCCATGGCGATGCGCCCATCCGGCAGCAGCCGACTGAAGAGCAGGTTGCCCATACCCAACTCGAATAGCCGGGCCGGGACCAGCGCTTCACGGATGGGGGAATCGGCGGCCGCGGCGATCTGGGGGGCCGTCGCCCGCACGTCGCTTGGCCGGTTTCCAGGTTTTTGCCGTTTGCGCTCGAGGTATTTCTGGTATCGCCTTTCATGTCTCGACATGGATATTTCCTTTCAGCAAGTTTATGGAAAGCAATTGTAGCGCGAAACTATTCGGAATGTCCCTGGCGTATTAACCCATTCCAATCGTATTGCCCTTTATGTTAAGGTCTCCCCGCTGGGCTGGAGATTTGCCATTAAAGTGTGTGATTTGAGGGGCGATATGATCATTATGCCCCTGGGGTGACCGCCATGATCCGTCCACGAAGAATCGTGCTAGTGCTGATGCTTGCGGCCGTCTCTGCCGGCTTGGCAGGACGTGCCTGGCGCGGCCAATCGCCCACCGACCTGAGCGGAATTTTCAAAAAGCTCGACGTCATGATTCCCATGCGCGACGGCCTGCGCCTGCACACGGAGATTTACGTCCCCAAAAACGCCGCGGCGCCGCTGCCCTTCATTTTCGAGCGCACCCCTTACGGCGTGAGCGACGACGAAAACGGCATCGCCACCAAATTCGCGATTTACCGCGAGTTGGTCCCCGCCGGCTACATCTTCGTGTTTCAGGACATTCGCGGGCGGTACAAATCCGACGGCCAGTTTGTGATGTTGCGCCGCCCCCGCGATCCGCACGAGGCGCGCGCCATCGACGAGGGCACCGACACTTACGACACCATCGACTGGCTGCTCAAGAACGTCCCCGGGAACAACGGCCGCGTGGGTTTGGTGGGGATTTCCTATGGCGGATGGCTGACCGCGATGGCCATGCTCGAACCGCACCCCGCGCTGAAGGCCGTTTCCGAGCAGGCCTCGCCCGCCGATATGTATCTGGGCGACGACTTCCACCACAACGGCGCCTTCCGCCTGAGCTACGGCTTCGAGTACGCGACCATGATGGAGACGGGGAAGACCAGTTTCCATTTTCACTTCGACCGCGACGACACGCTCGAGTGGTACCTGGCTCTGGGGCCGCTCGCCAACGTCAACGCCCAGTATCTGCACGGGAGCGTGCCCTCGTGGAACGACTTCGTCCAGCACCCCAATTACGATGATTTTTGGAAGCGCCAAGCCGTCACACCCTACCTCAAGAAAGTCACCGTCCCCAATCTCAACGTCGCCGGCTGGTGGGACCAGGAGGATTTCTACGGGCCGCAGAAGATTTATGAAGCGCTGGAGAAGCACGACGCGCGGCACTGGAATTATTTCGTCGCCGGACCGTGGAACCATGGAGGCTGGTCGAGAGGCGCCGGAAGTTCCCTGGGCAGGATTCAATTTGGCAGCGAAACCGCACAGTATTTTCGCGAGAAGATCCAGGCTGCGTGGTTTGCCTACTGGCTGAAGGACGCAGGGAAACTGCCTTTCCAGGAAGCGATGACCTTCGAGACCGGAAGCAATCAATGGAAGACTTACGCGGAGTGGCCTCCGCGGCAGGGCATCGAGCCGCGCAAACTATATTTCCAAGCGGGCGGAGGCCTTTCCTTTGACCCGCCCGTCAAGGCCGCCGCGCCGGCATTCGACCGCTACGTCTCCGACCCCGCGCACCCCGTGCCCTACCGCCATCAGCCCGTCCAGCCCACCTACCCCGGCGGTGGTTGGCCCACCTGGCTGGTAGAAGATCAGCGATGGGTGCGGAACCGGCCCGACGTGCTGGCCTGGCAAACCGCTCCGCTCGCCGATAACCTGACGGTGACCGGCGACATCACGGCGCGCCTGTTCGCGTCCACCAGCGGCACCGACAGCGATTGGATCGTGAAGTTGATCGACGTTTACCCCGACGATTACGCCCCTGACCCATCCCTGGGCGGATACGAATTGATGATCGCCGACGAGGTTTTTCGCGGGCGCTTTCGCGAAAGTTTTGAGAAGCCCAAGCCCCTCGTGCCCAACCGGGTGGCCGAGTACTTGATCGATCTCCACACCAACGACCATTGCTTCCTGCGCGGCCATCGCATCATGGTGCAGGTTCAAAGCTCCTGGTTCCCTCTCATCGACCGCAACCCGCAGAAATTTGTGCCCAACATTTTCCAAGCCACCGAGGCCGACTACCAGGCGGCGACCCAACAAATCTACCGCACGCGGGAGTTCCCTTCGGCAATTGAGCTGCCGATTAAGGTGCAGTAGGCAGAAGGCAGTAGGCACTAACCCGGATTTCTGACCATAGATTTATGGGCCTTGGGCTCGCCACTGTTCATGAAAATGTGCGAAGCACCTTGGACTGCGGCGGTTCGGCGCCGCTTTGGAATGACGCCGAGCGCGATGACCGGGGACTGATTTCAAGGCAGCGTCGAGCCGCAGCCGTCATTTCGGATCCGCGCCGGAGTGGAAGTGGGCGCGGCGGTTCTTCTGCCAGCACTCTTCCGTTTGATCGGTGCAGACCGGTTGGGACTTGCCGTAGGAGATGGTGGAGATTTGATCCGCGGAAACGCCGGCGTTGATCAGAAAGTTTTTGGCGGCGGTGGCGCGGCGCTCGCCCAGGCCAAGGTTGTACTCCTCGCTTCCGCGCTCGTCGCAATGGCCTTCGAGAGTGAATTTGAAGCTGGGGTGATCTTTCAGAAGACTCGCGTCGCCGGTTAGTGCCCGTTCCGCGTCGGCCCGGATGTCCGCTTTGTCAAAGTCGAAGTAAGCATCTTGGGTGGAGATTTCCACCGGAGACTCCTCCGGGGTCACCGGCGTCGGTGCCGCGGTTGGTGGCGGGTACACGGAGACGCGGGCGGTAGCCGTTTCGGTACCACCGGGCCCGGTGGCGGTCAGCGTAAAGGTGGTCGAACCCTGTGGCGTGACGGACGTAGAACCCGCGGCCGGGACCTTGCCGACTCCCGGTTGCAAGTCCAAATCCGTGGCATTTTGAGAGGTCCAGCTCAAGGTGGCGGAATTGCCGGACTGGATGCTGCTGGGTTCTGCGGTCAAGGTCACCGTGGGGGCGGCGGGTGGAGGTGGCGGCGGCGTGCCGATGATTCTGTTGGGCGCCGCAGGCTTCGGCGGGTGGCATGCGCCCGCCCATACAAGCGATCCGAGAATTGCGACGAGAACCGTAAGGGTGCTTTTTTTCGTTGGCATGGCGAAATCCTCCTTGAATGTGATGTACCCTCTCCCAACCGTTCGATACTATGCGCCGTTGAAGTGGCGCGAAGCGCTTTGGAGTGCGGTAGCAGCAGCTACCGCTTTCCGCATTGAGTTCAGGCGGCAATGGCAGAAACGCTCGGAAGGCGGTAGCTGCTGCTATCGCACTCCAAGATGAGCTTGACCACACGTATCCCGGGCACACCTCGGCGTAGCACACCGGGTGCACAACCCGGCGTTTGCGGCAATTCCTCTACTGTTTGAGTTGCGCCAGCACTTGCCTGACGTCTGGTGCCGAGCCCACGAAGGGGTTTCCCGGATTCCACTTGAGTCCGGATTGCGAGGGCTCGTAGTTCTTCGCGAGGTAGACCCAAATGGTTTTTGGCCGGTCGCCACCGGCAATGGGCGTGTGGGCAAAAAGGTAATACCACTCGTGGTCGAGTTCAAACATCGCGTCGCTGCGGTCCACCGCCGCCTCGTGCGCTCCCGAAAACGCGTGCAAGGAAAGGACCAATAATCCCTTTCCCGGAATGTACATGTAGGCGCATGCCTGGGGGCCGGAAATCTTCACCGCACCGCCCGGACGCAAGATGAGAGACTTCTCCACCACCAGCGCCGGCTGGTCGAGAACGATTTCGTCCGGCGCCGGCTCCAAGGGAAATTCCTGCGACGAGAACGCGGAGAGTTTATCCCCGACTTCGCCGTGAAAGATCAGGGTCCCGCCGCCCTCGATGGGAATCCGCAGCATGGTGCCCGGCTCGTAGCGATAATAGCGCAGGGGAGAGCCCGCGAGAATGTCCCGCAGGTCATCGACTCGAAAGGGCCCGGCGGCTCGTTGCTTTTCTATCCAGGCCTTCAGGCTCTGACCCTCGGTGTCGATATGCTTCGCCTGGATGGCAAAGTCGACACGGTCACTGCGGACTTGCTGGATGTCCACGATTCCCGCCACAGCGCCAAGCTGGGTTTCCGGTCCCACCAGGAAAAAGGGGCGGGGGCCCAGCAGCATCGCCGGGGGACGGAAGCCCCATCCCAACTGTGGCATGTTGGCGGGATGAATGGGCCCCGTGTACTGCGACTGCGGCAAACGGAAATCGCATTGGAACCAGAGGTCCTGGCTCCTGCGCTGCTTCTCGAAATACCCCAGGGCTACGGAGAGGCCGGCGATGATGGCGATTCCCATCACCAGGGCAAAGCGGGGCACCCGCACCGGACTGCCGAGCGTGAACCGCCAGCGGCGCCGGGAGGGCAGGGCTGCAAGTGAGGCGAGCGGACGGAGGTTTTGGGTTTCCGCCGCCGCCAGGACGCGAATTTCACTGGCGATGGCGGCATACTCGCGCAGGCGAGACCGGCAGGCAGGACAACTCGTTATATGCTGCACGGCTTCTTCCGGCGCTTCCTCACCGTCATACAGCATGCCAACAAAAGGCTCCGCAGTAAGGCAATCCATGTATCTCCCCTACTCCTTGCGTCCGTTGCACCAGACACGGCGCAACGCCCCGCGCGCGGAAAATAGCTTGGATTTCACCGTGCCCAGCGGCACACCCAGGATGTCAGCCATCTCCGCGTAACTGTACCCTTCGACTTCCCGCAGCCAGAGCAAAGCGCGCTCTTCCGGTTCCAGTCGCACCAGCGCCTCGTTCAAATCCGCCGTTCGATCCTCGGCCGCTACCGGCTCGGCGGGCAACGCTGCCTTCAATTCGGAGGCCATTTCCCACATTGGTGGCGGCCACTCATTTCGGTGATGCACGGCCTGCTTTCTCGCAATGCCGAAAAGGTATTGCTTCAGCGTCCCGCGCGCCGGGTCGAATCCGTTGTGGCGCTTCCATAACTGGAGGAACGTCTCCTGCGCCACGTCGTCCGCGGCATCGGGACAGCTTGTGTAGCGCCTCAGGAAGAGGCGCAGGGGCGCGCTGTACAATCGGAAAAGTGCGTCGAACGCGGCGCGCTCGCCATTCACGATCCCCTGCCACAGCGTCTGGTCATTCGCCATTCGCGCTCTCTACCTTGTTATTGCTCGAAATGAGCGAAAAAGTTCGCGGGTTGGATCTGAAAGCCGGGGACAAAAAGTAAAGGGTGTCACGATTCCTGGTTTTCCGAAGGCATTGCGCATGGTTGCAGCTCCTCTAACCCTTTACCCCTCGACTGTTAATTTTTACCTTGTACCTTTTGAATCTTGAATTTTGAATTTTGGTTTCCGCCTACTGCCTACTGCCCTCCTCCCCACCGTCCACCTCGTCGATCGTCACCCGCGGAGTTTTCTCCGCGGTAGAGGTCTTGTGCATTTCGGCGCTAAGCAAGGCGCCCAGCAGGACATCAAGCGAGTCCAGAAGGCGCTTGTCACCGGTTTGAATCAAATAGTTCGCCATGCGCAGCAATTGCAGTTGGTGGGGATTGTAACTTTCCGCGCCGGCCTGAAGCCGCTTGCCGTGGCCGGAATGGAGCAGGTTCATAATGCAGTTTCCCGACGACGTGATGACGCATTGCAGCGTGCCCAGTTGCGTGGGGCGCTCCTGGAAGATCTCGCTCATGGGTACTCCCAGGGCCAGGGCGATTTTGGTCAGGGTGTGGGGACGCGGTTCCAAATGGCGATTCTCGATGCGCGAGATGTAGGAGGCGGCCAGTCCGGTAAGATCGCTTAACTGCTGCTGGCTCAATCCTTTTTGGTTCCGAAGCTGAATAATGCGCGTACCGATGCTCATCAGGAGGCCTCCATTTGACCAATCCGCCAAAATCTTAACACAAATGTAACAAAAATGCTCCCAGGGGTCCGATTCCCTTGACACTCCTGTAAAGGAGCGTATGGTTGATGTGGGACCAAGGTGTAGGGGAACGGTTCTCAGTCCAAGTCCAGTTCCGGAATCCTGTCGGTCCCGCCGCCCACGCGAGGCGGCAGGCGGCGCGAGGGAAGAGAAAAAGGCCACGTAGGGTGGCCGGCTCGCCGCTCCAAGGTGGATGTAAAACGGGCAGAGGTCGATTGAGGCGCCCCGTGCTAGGCCAGTGAGGAGAGCGCCCGACCTGAAGAGGCCCGATTCTTGGCGGCAGGATTCCGAGTAATTCAAGTTTTGGTAGTAGGAGGAAGGCAAGCAGTACGGAAATTGCCAGGACTACCAACGAGCCCACCGACCCGTCCGGGATTTGTTAAGCAACCCCACAATCCTGCCTGATAAGCCCTGAGCCGGACGGGTCTTTCTTTTTTCAGCCCCACAGCGCAATCAGTCTGACGCGGCATTTTCATTTTGCCGGCGTTGATGATAACCTGATTTCGTAGCCGGTCGTGACCAGACGCCAGGTCGGAGGATGCACCGTGACACTTGAGGAGATGGACAAAAAGATTGAATTCATCCTGCAAATGCAGGCGCAGTTTGAGGCCAATTTGGCGCGTTCCGAAGCCAATATCGACAACCTCAGGATTTCGGTGGGAGACCTTCGGGTTACGGTGGCAGACCTTAGGGGTTCGGTGGGGGACCTTGCGGGAGTTGTCAGCGAGTCGATAAAGCTCAGCGACGACCGTTTTACCCGGTCCGACGCGCAAATGAAGGATCTTACGGCGGCACAGAAAGTCACGGGGGATCAGATAAAGGACCTCGCGACGGCGCAGAAAGCCACGGATGAACGGATCAAGGAGCTAACATCGGCGCAGGTGGTCACCGCTGAGCGGATCAAGGATCTAGCTTCCGCACAGAAGGGGACGGATGAACGCCTCAACGTATTGATCAACATCATGGAAAGGCACATCACCGGGCCTGACCATCCCGCCCGGCCCTAATTCCCTTCGGCTTCAGTGAGCCCGACGGGTCTTTCCTTTTTCAATCTCTTCCATATTGCGCAGCGCCCCGCAAAAGCGCTATGTTCCCTAGCGTCTCGCGGAGCCTCACGGCCATAACAAAGGGAGAACACCTGATGAGAGTTTTGGTGACAGGCGGGGCGGGTTACATCGGCAGTCACGCCGCCAAGGCGTTGACGAAGGCCGGGCACGAGCCTCTGGTGCTGGACAATCTCAGCGCCGGGCGACGCTGGGCGGTGAAGTGGGGGCGGTTCCTGGAATGGGACCTCGCGGACACGGAAATGCTCCCCCAATTCCTGGAAAAAGAGCGCGTGGAAGCCGTCCTGCATTTTGCCGCGAGTTTGTTGGTGGGCGAGTCCGTCCAGGAGCCCCGAAAATACTTTTGGAACAACGTGGTCAACACGCTCCGCCTGCTGGATGCCATGCTGGAAGCGGGAGTAAAGCGCATCGTATTCTCCTCCTCGGCCGCCGTCTACGGCAATCCTCAAAAAGTGCCCATTCCGGAGGATCATCCCAAAGAGCCGGTAAATCCCTATGGCGAAACCAAGCTGGCGATGGAACGCGCCCTTCAGTGGTACGGAAACGCTTATGGCCTTAAATGGGCCGCCTTGCGATATTTCAACGCCGCGGGAGCGGATGCGGAGGGCGAGTTGGGCGAAAGTCATGACCCGGAAGCCCACCTGATTCCCCTGACCATCCTGGCCGCGCTCGGGCGGCGGCCCCACGTCGAGATCTACGGCACGGACTATCCCACCCCCGACGGCACCGCCCTGCGCGACTACATTCACGTCACCGACCTGGGCGATGCCCACGTGCGGGCGCTGGAGTACCTCGCCGGCGGTGGCCAAAGCCGCGCGCTCAATCTGGGTACCGGCCAGGGATACTCGGTGCGCGAGGTTATCAATGCCGTGGGGAAAATATCTCCCCGCCCCGTACCTTTCCGCGAAGGGCCGCGGCGCGCCGGAGATCCACCGGTGTTGGTCGCGGACGCCAGCCACGCCGGGAAGGTTCTGGGTTGGAAGCCTCAGCACTCCGCCCTGGATGCCATAATTCGGGACGCTTGGAATTGGCATTCAAAAGGCAATCAAGAGAAGTAGGCCGCCGTCATGGCCAGGATGGCTATGCCACAAGGCGAAGCGCGGGCGATACGCCCGCGGAGAACCCTTGCAGGGAAATACGCATCCAAGTGAGCGGGGTGGTATGTCCTGAATATTTTGAAAATCGGGTGACGCCATGAAAAGGACTTCCGGAATAGTAATGTCAGGATTGTTGATCAGCGGGCTGCTCGCCCTGGCGGTTCTAGCTGCGCCAGTGGCTTCGCCGGCCGCATCCATTGCCATCGGCATCTCCGTGGGAATCGCGCCTCCGCCGATTCCAGTTTACACGCAGCCGGTCTGTCCGGGTCCGGGCTACATGTGGACGCCCGGCTATTGGGCTTATGATCCCGCCAACGGCTACTACTGGGTCCCCGGCACCTGGGTGATGGCGCCCACCGTGGGTTTTTTGTGGACGCCCGGTTACTGGGGTTGGGGTGGCGGCGCATTCTTCTGGCATCCCGGCTATTGGGGCCCGCACGTGGGCTTCTACGGCGGCATCAATTACGGCTTCGGGTACAACGGCGTGGGCTTTGTGGGTGGGGAATGGCGAGGCCGGGAATTTTTCTATAACCGCTCGGTGAACAATTTCGGCGGGGCGCGCTTCGACCACGTTTATTACCGTCCGGTGGCAAACAATTTCGCGGTGAATCGCGTCAGCTACAATGGCGGAGCGGGCGGGCTCGGCGCGCGTCCCACCGCGGGTGAACTTGCCGCGGAGCGCGAGCGGCACATCGAGGCCACTTCCATGCAGCGGCAGCACGAAACGGCCGCCCACAATGAGCGTTCACAATTTGCTTCCGTAAACCACGGCAGGCCCGGGGTGGCTGCCACGGGCAGGCCCGGAGAGTTCAGAGGCGGCAACGTGGTGGGGGCGACCCGTGCTGGAGGCGCGTTCAACTCCGGTGAATCGCGGGGCACGAACCCGGGCCACGCCACCGGATATTCGGGCGGCCACAGCCCCAATCCGGGCGGTGGCGGAACTCATCAGGTCATGACCTCCCATCCCGATTCTACGTCGGGGCAAAGCTCCGGAACGCGGCAGACAGGGAGGGAGTCCGCTCCATCCCACTCCGCATCTTCCTCACACAACGAAAGTTACCACGGGGGGGCGCCCACCCACGCGGCTACGTCCCATCAGGAGCAGCCGCACATTTCGCAGCCTTCCAAAGGAGGGCAGAGCGAATCGCACGGGAAAGAACCGCACCACTGAGGAGGGTTAGAGGTATCCCAATTCTTTCCCCAGGGCGTGGAGCGGGATGGCATCGATGAAGAGTTCAGCCTGCGTTGCGTCGTAGCCCTGCTCGAGAGTGCGGCGCAAATGGAGGGCGGCAATTTCCGCGAGCTGCTGGTCACTCAGATATTTCCGCTCTTTTTCCCGCAGCTCGGTAAGAGCGGGGCAGGAAATGGAAACCGTCACGTGCTGCCCGTCGACCAGAAAGACGCAATCGATGGTATCGCTATGCCGGGTGGCGATGGCAGCAAACAGATGCACAAACCGCACCTTGACGGGTTGGGGCAGCGCTCGCGAACTGACCTCAAAGGGCGTAACAATATAGCTCATAATGTGATATATCCCGGCGACCGGAGTCGAGCCCCGTGTGCTCGTAAGCCGCAGATTATAGACCTGCTTTCAGATGCCAACAACTTGCACACGGGACCCCGGGCCGCTCCGCTTTTTTTCCGGCGAACCCGGCGACGATTTTATGCAACCTTTAGGACCTTGCCGACGTCTAATCTAGTAACTCTATTCTATTGACTACCTGGGGAAGTGGGTAGTCCTGGATACTCAGAATTATCCACTTCCTCCTTCCTAATCTCAATAAAATTCTCAATTCCAGCACAGAAGCAGGCGTCGGAGGCGTAGACGCTCGGCTAAAATCGGTTTACACCAAGCGGGAAGAAGCTATATACTGCATTTCCTCGCAATTTGACACATCCCACAAGGGTTAAGTTGAGTCTTGCCTCATGGCGAGAGAGGCGGGATTTCAGGGACCACGGCGGAGAGAGCACGGATGAGCCTGATCAAGGAAATTGACGAACTCAATTATGATTTCTGTAAACTCCACGATCCGCAGGAGGTGATGGCGGCGCTCGTCACGCGCCTGGTAGACCACTACGCGATGGCGGCGGCGGGCATCTGGCGTCTGGACGCCGGCCAGTCGCACCTTACGCTGGCGGCCTCCGCCGGCAGCCCGGCGTTTCCCGCCTCCTTGCACGAGGTCTCCGCCAGCCATTCCCTGCTGGGAAGGGCCGCGCAAGCCAAGCTGCCGCAGGCCTATTCAGGATCGGCGGCAGAGGGAGACGCACTTGCGCAGTGGGCCGAACAAAACCAGTTCCACTTTCTGAGCGCCTTCCCGCTGGCCAATGAATCCAGAACCGCTGGTGTCCTGCTGCTGGCCGCTCCGCAAACGCCCGACGAGTCGCAGTTGGCGATTCTCCGTTTGCACGCCCGCCTGGCTTCCATCGCTTTGCACGAGGCGGAATGCTTCGTGTGCTTACGGCACAATTCGGAACGGCTGCAGTCCATGGTGGAGGCCGGCAAGGTGTTCAACTCCACCCTGGACCTCTCGGAATTGTTAGGCAAGATTCTGGACGTGGCCAAGGATCTCACCAAAGCCGAACGCGGAACCCTGTTCCTGATCGATGAAAAAACCGACGAGCTCTGGTCGCTGATCGCCCAAGGGATGGAGAAGCAGGAAATCCGCCTGCCCCGCGGGCTGGGGATCGCCGGAAACGTGGCGCAGACCGGTGAAATCGTCAACATTCCCGATGCCTACGCCGACGAGCGCTTCAACCCCGAGGTCGACAAGCGCACGGGATTCCGCACGCGCAATATTCTGACCCTGCCCATTCGCAACAAGGCCGCCAAAATCGTCGCCGTCTTGCAACTGCTGAACAAATCCACCGGCAGCTTCAGCGACGAGGACACGGACGTCCTGCTGACGTTATCGGGGCAGATGGCCATGAGCCTCGAAAACGCCCAGCTTCACCGTGATCTTCTGGAAAAAGAGCGCCTGGAACGCGAGATGGCGTTGGCGCGCGGCATTCAGCGCAGCCTGCTTCCGGAGACCGCCCCCGTTATCCCCGGCTTCGACCTGGCGGTGCTCAACGAGCCTTGCTTTGAAGTGGGCGGCGACTACTACGATTTCCTGAGCCTGGGACCCAACACCCTGCTGGTGGTCATCGCCGACGTCGAGGGCAAGGGCATCAGCTCCGCCATGGTGATGTCAAACCTTCAGGCCACCCTGCGCGCCCTCGTCCTGCATCTGCACTCCCTCAACGACATCGCCGAATCCGTCAACAAGATGATCCTGCATGATACGCGCGGCGAAAAATATATGACCATGTTCATCGGGCTCATTGACACCCGGCGCAAGGCCATCCACTACATTAACTGCGGACACGTTCCTCCCACCATCGTGCGGCCCGGCAGTGAACCCATTGAGCTCAAGGAAGGGGGGATGGTCATCGGTCTCTTCGAAAACGTTCAGTTCGACCGTGGCCACGTGAAATTTCAACCCGGCGATATCCTGCTGCTATGCACGGATGGCATTACCGAATCCATGGACGCGCAGAACGAAGAGTTTGGCATGGAACGCGTCGTCACCAGCGTCAGCCAGATCCCCGAACGCAAGGCCAAGGAAATCGTCCTCAAGATCTGCGACGACGTCACCGAGTTCTCCAAGGGCGGGACGCACCTGGACGATAAAGTGATGCTCGCCATCAAAGTCGTCGACGATGGGGAAAAGGCGTAGGGCATCGAGGATTTAGGATTTAGCTATCAGCCTTCAGACTTCACACTTCATCCTTCACACTTCAGCCTTCATCCCTCACACTTCATCCTTGTCTTTACTACTCTCCGTGAGCGTCAGTTTTACGGCCGCTCCCTCTCCAAATTTCCTGGTAAGCCAGTCTTCCATATCGATGCGCAAGGCATTCGTATCCACCCGGAAGCTCACTTCCATTTCTCCGTCCGCCACCGGCAGCGTCTCATCAAAGGCCTCGCGGCCAGTGAAGCTGCGCATGCAGAAACTATCCAACCACTCCTGCGGACAGGGGCACCGGCCCTCCGGACCGGCGATTTCAACGTGAATCTTCCGTGCAAACACACTGCCTCCTGACCATCCCGGAGAGCTCTAAATTGCAAGACTGTAAGTCCTTGTTTTCTTAGCAAACAATTTGAGCGTCTCGTAGGGGCTGGGCTTGCCCTGCCCTCGTTTCACACCACGGACAAACGACAAGGGCAGGGC